>OGXD01000306.1_pt1 | contig 43015 bp, 80 predicted proteins | sample 1576211 | NCBI WGS metagenome assembly OGXD01 (sample SAMEA3541470, study PRJEB24748) | human gut metagenome | biome: human gut; feature: human-associated habitat; material: faeces | place: China | collected 2012
GAAAGTGCGGAACGATCAATACTTGCCATGTTATATTCTCCTTTTTGTTACTTGAGTGCGCCGCGAATCAGATTGTTCATCGCGGCATTGGTGTCAGTTTTCTTTTCACCGCCGCCAACGGCAGCGGACCAGTCAATTTTTACGCCATCCTGAAACGCGGACGGATCGGCGCTGACTTGTTCCTCGTGCCATTTGTCAAACCCATCAAGCGCGCCGTCTTTGATCTCAAGATGCTTTGCTTTCAGGTCTGCCAAATACGCCTTCTCGGCAGCTTTAGAGCTAAACTTCACGCCTTTCTCAGAAAGCGTTTTACGGATAACGTCTGCGTAGTCATAATCGGCAATCTTGGACTTGTAGCCCTCGATCTCCTTTTTGAGTGCGTCCGTTTCCGCGTTGCCGTTTGCTAAAAACTGCTTGTTTTTTTCCACTTCCGCGTCCAGCTTGCTCTGAACAGTCGAAAGCGCCTTTGTGATTCGCCTGTCAAACTCCGCCTTGTAGGTGGGGTCAGCCAGTATTTCATCAAAAGTCCTAATTTCGTCTGCCATTTTTTTATTCTCCTTTATTCCACAGCGTCATTCTCCACTGCGTATTACAACAAAAGAGCCAACCACCGAGAAAACCTCAGTCGTTGGCTCCTATTGCCCTTTCCCGCGCCCTATTGCGCGGAAGTTGTTATTTACTTATCGTCGATATGCGGCAGCAGCGCCGCAAGAATAAACTCTTTTACGCTTACGCCTTGCCGTTCTGCGGCATCGCGTATTTTTTTGCCGGTTTCTTTATCTACCCTTACCGTTATGGTGTCCTGTTTTCGGTTATACTTCGTGCTTGCCCTTATCTGCGCCTCTGTTGCCATGCTGCAAACCTCCTTTTGCAACATAGTACCACATTCTCTGTAATAAGTCAACTTATACATTTTCAACAATTCAATCTGCTATTTCTTGTGGAATATCCCATCTTGAAATATAAGTAAACTTATAGTATCATATACTCACAAGGAACAAATGTGACAGGCGAAAGCCGGAAAGGAATTTGACATGACCGCCGTTGAAGTAAAAGCTTATGAAATTGGCATCAAGGAGGCGCACACGCAGAAGCGGATTATTCCCGCTTGCAAAAGTAACGCAATGAACGCCCTCATGGCAGAAGTAGGAAACGGCCTGTTGCCTCTTATCAAGGCTTACGATGCGGGAGTTGCTTACGAAATCAATCGCCAAACGAAACTCGGCTTTTAATTCAAAATCCCGCCCCGGAGGTCACGAGGGCAGAAAGGGAAACAAAATGATGAATATTAACTTAAAAACAAGGACGATTAAACTGTCCCGTCGTGAAGTAATCGACTTACTCCTTATGCTTGATACCAACTACGAAAGCGGAAAGTGGAACGCGTTACACGACAAAATCAAGGAACAGTTGGACATTCAAGACAGTAAAGATAACGATTTCCCCGCCCCTTAACCGGGGCGGTTTTCTTTTACGTGGAAGTGTATTTGATTGTTTTCTTGACCTCTAACACGATGTACCCGTCGCCCTTGCGCCGGATCTCCGCATCATTGCCACGTTTAAGAATAGCTTCCACAGCGCGCATGACATCATCATTCATTGTCCGTCACCTCGGAAAACAGGAAATCATATTCACGTTGTAGGTCTCTAAGCTTTGAGTTGCACTCTTTCTCAAGTGCATATACCGCCAAATCAGATGGGTGGTCTCGTCCTTTCCAATCGGGGTATTTTGCCCGTTCTTCATCTACTTTAGCCCAGCATTCATGAAAAAGTGCGTCGCATTTTGCCTTGTACTCATTAAAGAGTGGATGGTTTTCATTTATTTTTTTCTTTGCGTACATAGTCAACCTCCAGCTCTTTACTTAAAATCTTCATTACTTCGTGGTACTTATCAACGTCCGGGTTTATCTGCCCTTTCCACATCATCTCAAATACGTCCGTTCGTTCCAGTTCCTTAAAGCGATTGTACACCACATCGCGAGCCTTTTCAACGGTTTTGGCTGTTCGTCTCATAATGTATATAAATCGGTCATCAGACGCAATGGAAAGTTCTTCTTTACTGTCCATAAAGAACGCAACGTCTTCTGCACTAAAAGAGTAATGCGTTTTTTCACGCGGGTGATTGTGATACGAATATGACCCATTTAGGGTGCTCGGTATAGCAGACAAGTCTACCGTTGTTGCCTCCCCGGAGACGCGCCAGACTTTGCCATCTTTCGTCACCGAGTAATTAACTTCGTAATCAAAATCAGCCAGTTCTTTCTCAGCATCGCTCAAAACTTTCATGGTTGCTGTTTTATCAGAAAAATCAACAGTACCAACCAAAACCGGATCTCCCGGGGAAACGCTGTTGCCATTACCGGTGCTTTTTATGCTTTTTGAAATGGGAGTAGCATTATAGATGCGCATCCGCTCCGGTTGCTCCGGCAGGCCAGCTTCCGCGCTAAACGCCTTGTATTTAGCGTTTAACCGCCGTAGCCGTATGTTTACCGCAGTCTCATCATCATGCAATCCTGCGGCCTTGTAGGCGGCTTTTTCGCGCTTTAGCTTTCTAACGGTCCGCTCAATGCGGCGTTGCATCTGGGTTGCCTCGTATGCCGTGTAATCCTTGCCATCAAACGTGCAGCCGTGGCCATCATCGATGTGTTCCAGCTGTTCATCCGTGTAGGTGTGCTCGGACACGCCCTCAACCCATGGGTACCGCCTGTGGCGGCAGTTGGCTCCTTCTAACCCGTCAACAGCACCCAGGCCGCACACCTCATAGATGCTCGGATAAATATCCCCCGTGCGGACGCTGTAAACACGGCCTTGCCAATCCTTATGCGATGACCATGGTGACGGTCCCGGCTTATCTCGTGCGCCAACATGGGCCGAAACTTCAAAATAGGGTGTATCCAGATATTCTGCGGATTGCTCTGTATACTTGGCGCAGATTTGAGATACGCCGGTCATTACGGCTCTTCGCACGGCAACATCGATATGATCCCGATGGCCGCTTTCGTAGTCAACCACTTTCAGACCGCTATCCGCAAGTTCCTTTACCGCCGTTTTAATCGCCTGATTATAGTTGATTGCGCCGCTTTGCACCTGCAACGCTGCGCTGTCAAGTACCCATTGGTACGCTTTGGCAGGTGGGAGCATTGTACGCCCAGCGTCCACCAGGAAACCCATGGATGCGGTCAGATTGTGGAATGTATCAAGTGTCTGCGTCCTAATCGCCGCCACTTCCGCAGCGTCAACTAGTGTCTCAGGCTGGGTGATATGCGCAAGGTCAATCATATCGGTGTAATACTGTTGGTTCCTTGCGACCACATCGCCCAGCAGCTTGTCCAGCTTAGTTTTGCTGATGTCGGAAGTCTCGTGGATTGCTTTCTTGATTTCCTTTAGGTCGATGCCGTGGGACCGCAACGCCCGGATGTCCTGCACCGTTACCTCGTTCAGTTCATCCGCAGCTTTCAGCCGGGAGCAGATTTCATCCAGCAATACGAGTTCAAGTGCCCGGAACAGTTCTGCCAGATCCTCTGGGAGCGCATCAAGTAGTTCCGGGGTAAATGGATACCGGCTCATTTTTCACAACCCCAAAAGTCCCAGTATTTTCTCCAAATCCCATTACTCGACCTCCGTTTCTTCCTCGGTCACCATGTCCTGTGCCTTTGGCAGCGCTGCCTTTGCGGTTTCTTCGTCCTCGTTCATGTATTTTGCCCGGAATTCCCAGGCGTTCATAATCCCTGCGTTGAGCATTTGCAGGTCGCGGGCAAATTCGCTCTGCTTGTCCTCAATGATGGAATCATCAAAATCAATGCTGATTTCAACATTTTCATCAAGCCCTGCACCCAACGCCTTATTACCGAGCCGCAGAAGGACCCTGCAAAGCTCAACCAGAGCACTTTCCAAAATGACTTCATGCTTTTTGATCGTGCGGAACATGGTACTATTCTCGCTGATTACCTGCGTGGCCGTTGCCAGGCTGCCGCCATCGAATCGATAATAGGTTTCACCGAACCCGCATTTGCTGGAAAGCATATTGAGCTGGTCTTGCAGGCCGACATTCAGCGCAGCCGTCCGAAGTTCCGGTGCAACGGTCTCAACAACGCTCCCCTGCTGTGTATCTTCCGGGAGAAGGTAAAACCGCCTGTCATTGTCATCCAGTGTCGGTTCACCGTCTTCATACTTTGTCGCTGGCATTTTGACCATCATCATCATGGGGCCGTTTTCAAACTCATTGACGTAGCAGTCATACGCAGTATCAACGCCGCGAAGCACATCAATGGAATTTGCAAAAACGGAAATGCCAACAGGCAGAAGATAATTAAAGTTGTTTGCAATGTTTGGCTTGTCAATTACAAACTGCCGTTTATTGCTTCCGGTGTATACAACAGGGGGGATGCGCTCAAACCCGGAAACATTCTTCAAATCTTCATCGGACAACTGTTCGTTCTGGTATCGGTAAATTCGGTTTTCGATTACATACGTCCCATCATTCGCTCTGCGGTGGATCTGGAAATACACATAATTCTTTCCGTCTCGCGTAACCATGGAAGTAAAAGCGCAATCATAAATAAAGCCGTTCTGCCATGCAAGTGGGTAAATGTCATGCATCGTGGCATAATCAATCACAATGCTGGACGCGTCACCGGGGATGATCTCTCCGGAATCCGTCACGCCCTGCCCCGTCACGCGGGGTATATATGCCACCGTCCCCAGTGCGGATTTCATCTCCTGCATCTCATTAGCTTTGACGGTGAAATTGTTTTCCGCCAAAACGCGATCGATGAAATCCTGTTCCTTTTTTCCCTCAAGCGTGATCTTGACTTTTTCGTTCATGAGCAGGTTCGCCCAGTCCTCGCAGACCTTTTTCCCCATGCTGAGCGTTGCTCTATTGTGTTTAGTCCACTTGTGGCCGTTATATCTACGGTACTGGTGGAAGCCCTTCACTTTACCAACGTACCACGATTCCCACAGATCAACTTGCCCATAAAACTCTTCAGAGATTGTTGTATAGCCAAGTTCTTTTAACTTTTGGATAACTGCACTGCTCATGCAATAACTCCCATTCTGCGGCTGACAGGCTCCAGCGCATACCGGGTCGCGTCAATCAGGTGGTTGTTCGCGTCTGGGTATCCGCTGATAATGTCACCGTCTTTGTTTCGTTCGTATTCGTATCCAACAAATTCATCGTAAGCGTGCGGTGTTCGTCGCCTATCAATAACAATCGTTCTCCGCTGCAAAAATTTCATTCCATATTCCACAGAACCGGGGCCTTTGACCGCTTCATACGCAGGTAGACCCATTGCGCGGAGATCAGCAACGCTCTTCGGCTCGGCGCTGTCGCAGACCGTCCTAATGTTGTTATATCCGCGCTGCTTAATCATGGTCGCGCTTTGCTCATTGGATAATTTGTTTTGGTAAATCTCGTCCAGCAGATAGATGGTCTCTCGCGCCCGATCATAATACAGCCGGATAAAAGCAAACGGGTCTGGGAACCAGCCGAAGTCCACTCCCTGATAGATGCGGTCGAAACTCTTGACTTCTTCATCGGTAATCTCCCGCAGTTCCAGCTTGTCAAACACATTTCCGCCGGTCCCTACCGGGATACCAAGATACTCGTGCTGATATGCACGCTCGTCCGTCTCTTTTAAGTGTTCCGCTTCTGCAAGAAACTGTTCTCCCAACCACTCCGGCGGTGCTTGCAGATACGTAGACTTATGACACAAGCGGTCATCCCGTTCCTCCAAGCTGTCTTTGTTCGCCCAGTTATCGCGCGATATAGGTGGGTTATAGCTTTCAAAATTCCAGAACATTGAGCCGCCGCGCATGGTGGACTGTAAAATAGTTCGGATTTCCGCACGTCCGGCAAACTGGTCTTTTTCCTCAAAGTGCGTCACGGCGATATAGCCAAACGGGACTTTGATAGACTTGATCTTCATGGGGTCATCAGCGCCGCGAAACATAATCTTTTGCCCGGTAGGCTTGTAGATCAGCTCCATCGGGGATACTTTTGCTTCCCAGTACGCCGCCATGCCCAGTTCCCCGATTGCCCAGATATACTGGGCATACACGCTATCGCGGATCGTGTTTGCCACCTTGCGCAGCACAAGCGCGTGCGTTCCCGGATTGCCAACCAGCAGAAGCGGAACGATAATTGATACTGTGGAGGATTTCAGCGAGCCGCGCCCGCCGCTAAAATCATAGTGCGTGTGACCATGATGGAAAATGTCATGCGCAATGTCATAAAACGCAGGGCCGATTTTCTCGGACAGGAAAATATCAGACATCGATAATCACCTTAACTACGGAATCAGCGGTAGAATTGTCTTGCTTGTCGAATGCTCCTGTATGCTTTGCAAGCATCTCAAGCGCCTTTAGCTTGTTCGCATATTTCAGATCGCTTTCTGTGCAATCAGACGCAGGTTTGTCCGCGATTTCTTTAAGTTTCTCAATCACATAATCCTGCGTTACTTCCGTCCTCTTCTGCCTTTCCGCCTTTGCTTTTTGGATAGCAGCTGAAACGTTACTATTCGTAACCAACTGCCTACCTTTCTCGGCGTTCTTATACCCTGCTCTTGCGGCTGCCTGTGTGGCATTTAAATCCACAAGATATTCTTGCACAAATCGCTCTTGCTTTGCTGTTAATGCCACTCATCACCACCTCGCACATTTATTTGCTACCAGCCCCACCCCTTGGCCTTACATAGCAGACTTTACCCGCCCCGAAGGGCATACACATCTTGCGTGTCCGGCTCTCCCCGAGCCAAACATGGTACGCAAGATCTTTTTTATCGGCTCCCGGCTGCGCTGCGTCTTCCTACCAGCCATCAGGAACTTGGCAATTATACCAGCCGCCTAATACTTAGCTTTTTACGCTTCCTCGCCCGCTAACCGGGATGGTACGGCATTGCAGTCCTGCCCTGCTTTAGCACTTCGGCCATCATTCGGCGTCACTCGCTGTGGTCGCCCCTTGCGGGGCACCTATGCCGTATATCTCCGCAACGAGCCGGTCAGCGCTCCGGCATCTCCAACAGCATGAGCATTTGCGACCTCACGTCCGGGCGGCAGCTGCCTGTTCTGCCCTTCGTTGCGGTACTGCCGTCTAAAACTGCTGCCACCGTGCGCAATCACAGTGACCTGCTGGAACTTCGGCAGCGTAGTTTGTTCAAATGTCCCCTCTGGGACACATCGTTGAGAGGTGCGAGGGGTCCTATACCCAACCGGAATTGCACCGGGGCGTCAAGGGCAAGTACCAGTTGCCGGAGGTGAGCTGCTTTTACAGGCCGCAGCTTATATTCTTGGAGCGAGGACGCATCACCCGAAACGCTCCCCGCCGTGGTGCAGACGGCAGGACTTGAACCTGCGCATACCTCCGGGCGCGGTGCTCTACCCACTGAGCTACGTCTGCATACCCCCGGCATCCGCCGGGGTCAGGAGGAAAGAAAGGATGGATGGAAAGAATGAGGATACGGATATAACCCCGCACCCTCATTCTGACACATATTTTTCTACGCTTGCCCCGAATTGGGGGCAAAGACTATTTTTTTTTGCAATACTATAAAGGTTTACTCTCTCGCTCGCCCTCGTCCCATGCAAGTTCATCTAAGCTGACGTGGTAATGATTCGCTATCAACTTCAACTGGCTGAGAGCCGGTTCGTTCTCCCCGGTTTCGTACTTCCGCAACGTATCATGCCCGATCCCAATCAGCTCCGCTTTCAATCTCATACTTTTAGCAGGCCGCTCAGATTCTCTCAATTTGCGCAGCCGCTCCGGGAATGTACTCATGTTATCACCTCGGTCATACGCACTCCCCAATCTTCCGCAGCAGTGCCACCAAGTCAAAAAAACAATGCGGGTCTAACCCGGTCTCTTTCTTGATGCGCTCAAACCTGTAGCCCGCCGTATTGCGGTGCATATAGACCTGCCGTGCAGCCTGCTCCAGGATCATGTCGTTTTCCGCATATGCCCTTAGCAGGGCTTTATCATCGTTTGTCATGTTACCTCCTCCCATATGTCACTTTCCGCAGCTCGTGATACCGATCCGGGAACGGCCTTAGCTCCTGTTTGCCGCCGATAATCTGGGCCATCACCCGGTCCATGTGCTCCTGCATCACGTCCGCCGCCGGGTCGCTAGAATTGAGGGCGGGCGTGTACTCCTTTTGGGTCTGCTGCCATGCCTCCGTCAGCCGCATGATGCGCTCATACCCCCAGCCCTCCGACTGGTGGAGGGTCATTTGCAGGGTATCAATCATGTACTGTGAGGTTAGCCTCTGGGCGACTTCCACTTTTGCCTGGGCGAATTGCTCGGCAAAGGCAATCATGCCGGATTGTTTAGCCATCCCCGCCGTCCTTTCTCTCGCCAAGGCTGCAAAAGAATGTCCTTGTGTCCTTATCAAATGGCAAAAACACGATGTTTGTTTTGGGGCAAAATGCGTATATATCTTTTCGGTTCCACACGCACAAATGCTTACAGTCCTTGCACCGTACTACCGGCACGGCATCAATAATAGGAGCAGCACTCACCATACTCTTCACTCGCATGAGACAATCGTTCCAACCCTCGGTGTACCTCTTGTTAGCAGGCCCGCATTGCTTACGCTCTAATGCGTTCTGCAATGTCTGCTGATTGATGTACTTATCCATGCTGCTTCGTCTCCTCCTGAGTCTGGTTGAGCAGCATGATTTCTTCCAAGGACAATTCGTTGCGAGCAACTGCCAGCACCTGCCTGTCCGTCAGGCCGTACTTGTCTCTAAGTGGCGCCAAAATCGCACACATATTCTTCTTGGTGAAGGGGACCTGCCCAGACGTGAGCTTGCTGTAAGCCTTCTGAATTTCAACGGCTACTTCTAACTGCATAGTTTAATATCTCCTTTCAGTCGATGAGTTGATGCTGCAACCCACGCAGCGCACTTTCGCAGGAAGCCGGGCGCTCAACGTTCAGTGTTGTCGCCTCCGTCCATCTTGGCCCCGCAGTGGGGGCAGTAATGATAATACCTACGGGTTGATCTGTCTTCGCTTACAAATTGGCACTTGGAGCAAACCAAAAAATCATCGCCAAAAACCCTATCATGCGGTATCCACCGCCCACGCACCACCTGGGCCACGTCAGCGGCGGGCAGGGCCTCAATATACTGCGACGGCTCAAGCCCTTTTGCCCACGCATGCTTCGCGGCCTTAATCGCCGCACTACGCTCAATGCATTCGCCCATTGTCAGCCCTCCTTGAACGCATTGTAGTGGCACCCCATACACTTGGGAAACACATCGTCAGGGTTTTCTTCCTGATACTCTGCAAATTTTTGCGCCTCTTCTCTGGATTTGAAAACAGAAGAATAGTGAACGACCGGATTTGTATTCCGTCTGTAAGATGGGCTGTAAATGCCGCAATAGAGTGCGCCCTGATAGTCGCAGCATACAATTTCTTTGATTGTCCCCTTGTACACTTTGTTGGAGCAATTCACCCACCAAACGGTATCTCCAACATTCAGTTTTGTCTTAATGTCAGCCATTGTCAGCCCTCCTGTTCCATGCTTCCGGCGGGTGGGATAATTCTCCACTCCTCCGGCCTTTTCTGCGCGGCCCTAATTTGTTCCAGCGGCCCGCGCTCCTCACACATAGCGTACTGCTTCCACCGGTAGCTTTGGAACGTGCGGTTTTTAGTCAGCTCCTCGTGTGGAATGTAGAGCGATTTGTACTCAAGGACATACATCGCCGCTTCGCCCCCTCAGCGCTTCTCGCTTAATGTATTCATCCATCCTTCATCGCCTCCAATTCTTTCTCCGCCTCCTCGCGGGTGAGGAATACGGTCTTGCCTATGAACTTTTCCGCATCCGGGAAGAACGGGGTCATATCAATGCCCAACCGTCTTTGCCTTGCGAAGTATTTCATGTTTTGGACTTCATGTTCTGAGATATTTCCGTCGAACACTCTGAATAACGTATCGCCCACCTTGCACGGCAGCACCACCACGCGCCCGTCCTTGTCGGCCTCGGCCAGTACCCTTACTCGGCTAATGCCACCGCACTCTCTGACAATAGTGCAAAGGTCGTTCCAATCTTTAACCAGCATGGACACTTCCACCGGTGTCTTGCCCGTGTCCTCGTATTGCATGAGCCTGCCACGCAGTTCTGCGTATGACCATGCTGCGGTATAAAGCAGGGCAAGCAGGCCTGTCGGCTCATCAGGGCCGTCCAATAAAAGATCACCCATCGCATAGTCTACGCCATCATCATCCATTGGGAAGTCCAAGTCCGGCAGCAAAATCTTTGCGGCTTTGCGGATAAAATCGTAGAGCCGGATGTCCGGGTAATCCGGGCCATCACCTCCGCCCCGCACCCACGTCTCGAAGTCTTTGATGTAAAACATATTCAGGGCGGCATCAAGGTTGTTATCCGGGCAATTAGTTGTCAGTCTTTTCATTTACCTTTCCTCCTTCGGCGGTTCCGGCAGCGGCATCCACGCCAAAGCACGAGCATTTGTTCCATTGGCAACTTCACCGCCCCAGCTCCCGTTGTTTTGATATCCGAGTGCGTAATTTACAAACATTCCATTAAAGTCTCCATAGCGGAAATACTCACCCCAACACAGCACTTTCCGAAAATTCTCCGGCAGCCGCTCCTCCACCGGAATCCACCGGGGCAGCTGCCCCCGCAGATTTTCGATTTCTTTCGCCTGTGCTTCGATCCGGTCGGCGGCCTCCGCCAGATTATCGCCCAGCGTGACCGGCGTTTCCCACTCATTTGCCTGCGCCCATTCTGCGTGTTCCCGCAGGGCATTTACGAGGTTTGTATCTCTCATAGTTTCTCCCTACATTTCTTCATTCAGCCAGCTTGCCCACGTCACCATGCGGGTATCATCAGCATTGGATAGTTTCTCTGGGTATTTCAGATCAAGTGAGCAGCCCTTTGCTTCCAGCGCGTCATCCACGGCTTTTTCGATCAGCTCACCCAATCTGGCTGCGTTTTTCGTGTAAAACTCAAAGTTTGTCATTCCTCAAACCCTCCCAGCACTTCCTGCCCCGGCAAAACGCCGTCCTCCATCCACCAATGAAATACATCCACGCCGGAGCGCCAAGAGTATGCTTCCATGCCCCGTTCGATCCGTATGATCACCATTTTGTCAAACGAACGTATCCACGCCGTCTTGATTTCTGGATAGCGGGCAAATTCCATGATTCTGGTTTTGGATGCCATGGGACAGCCAATGCAGCCAACCCGGCAGAATCCCTCGCAGTACAGCGGATTCATGGATATTTTTTCTGCGCCGACGTAATCCCAAATATCTGCCGTTTGCCAGTCTACAATGGGGTTTACTACTCGTTTCCCCTTGAACTGACACGTTTCAAATAATCGGCGATCCTCGTCGTTATCGTTTGATAGGATCAGTTTGTTTTGTGGCTTAGACGTTAATACCTCCAAGCCGCCACGGCGTTTCCTGGCCGTGGATTCCGCCCAGCGAACACCCGTAGCGATAAACCGATCCTTGCCTCCCCCCTCTTTAAGGACGGCGCAACAGTACCGCATCAGGCGTGTGGGCGGCATGAGCTTCTTTTGAATCAGTTTCCACATGGTCATACGTGAGCCGTCCGGCTGGACGTGCTTGTCCACGTCGCACTTGATGCCCTTGCATTCCAGCCGATAAAATGTATCGTACACATGGCGCACCGTCTCCGGCGCATCCGCCGTGGTGAGGGAGTGCAGGGCTTCAAATGGGATGCCGCTGGCCCTTGCCAAATGCAACAGCACATCGCTGTCCTTCCCGCCGGAGTAAGTGATCACTAACGGTTTCTCAAAAAGCCGCAGGCTCATATCCGATGCCGCCTTCAGCCGCTCGATTGCGGTCTGCTCCAAATCGCTCATGATCCATCCCTTTCTCCGCATGGGAACAAAAAGCGCCCCATGTCTCCCGGTTCCTCTAACGTGCCGAACCGCCGTTTGGTAACAGCGATGGGGAACTCCTCAATCTCGCTGGCCCACAGGCACGTACCGCGTCCGTTCAGTTGCTCCCAAACCAAAGGGAACCCGCCTATTCCATCGAACAAACTCGCCATTGTGGCGTCCCGCTCGTAGTTGCCGCACAGCCGTTTTAGCAGCCATTTCCACGGCGGCAGGGCGATGGAGTTGCCCAGTGCCTTATACCGGGGGCTGTCCGCGTCCTTGTGGCGCTTGCCCTTGCTGTCCGTCCACTCGCCCAAGTCGGTCCAGTGGTCAGGGAAGCCTTGCAGCCGTTCGCACTCCAACGGGGTCAGACGGCGAACCACCATGTTTTGGCGGACCGTATTGTTCAGGTTCAGGCTTTGGCCTTCGCTTTCCTTTGCCTGCAAGGTTCCGTTGATCTCCCCGCCCTCGGTGAAATTTCGGCAATCTACGCTTGCGACATGCGCGGCCATATCTGTTCGGTATGGGTCATTGCCTTTTGCTCTTAATGCTGGGGAAATTTCGCTTGATACCACCAGCATATCGTTGTAAGCGTCCTGCCCGTTATAGCTCCCTGCGTGTGCTCCGGGCGATAAAGTTCCGGTTGTTTTCTGGTACGTCAGTGGAATCTGATTGCCGCCGGTTCCCATACGGGCTTGCAGACTGGGCGCTACCTCGCCGCAGTCCCAGATGACGTCGCAGGCGCGACTCATATCCAGCACGGCGCACGGCACATGGGCCTTGGCGTTCAGCGTGTGACATGGTTTCCCGAAGTCAGGAATACTCCCATTCTGCTTGCTGGTGATCTGCGTAGTATCAAACGCCATGACCGCTGGCTGGTGCCCATGATCCTGTGCTCTCAGCGTACCGGCAACATCATAGCTCACACCCATCACATTCCCGCCCTGATCGTTCAGGCACATCACCGCCGGTTTATTCCCTCCGCACTCCGCGTTCAGCGTAGGGGCCTGTTCCTCGGCGTATCCGATGCTCCGGGCCTGTTCGCTGTTCCCCAGCTTAAACCCGGCGCATACAACCGGCTGGTTGTTCCCGCTCATGCCTGCGGAAGCGGTCAAGGTCGGTGCACGGTCATCGCTTCGTACCTCGGCCCCGCCTTGCTGAGTTGCCATGCAGAAAAGCGTCTGGTCATTCCCTGCCTTAATCGTTCCGCTTTTCTCCGTCTGGACTAAGGCTCCTTTTCCGCCTCCGTCGCATCCTCCCCGGATTCGGACTGCGTAAGCAGCACCGCTTTCAGCACCGGCGGCAGGTCCTTCCCACGCCGCTCCGCTCTCCGCAGGATGCCCTGACACGCTTTGCCGCTCAAACAATATTTCCCATGCGGTGTCGCCTCCAAAATCTGCGACAAGCGCGATTCTACGGCGACGTTGGGGGACTCCCCAGTGTTGCGCATCGAGCACTCGCCACGCAACGCTCCATCGTCCTCCCATTTCATCGTGGTATCCCCCCCAGGTGTTCCAACCTTTTTCAGGCACTTCAATATCGGGGGCTTCCGGTTCTGCGATGCGGATGGCTTCTTCGAGGACGGCTGCGAAGTCTTTTCCGCCGTTGCTTGAGAAGGCTCCGGGGACATTTTCCCAGACCATATACCGAGGTCGCACAAACTCACCTGTTCGCCCGCTTGCCATGTCACGTTCTCTCATCTCCTTGATAATCCGTATTTGCTCCATATACAGGCCGGAACGCGCCCCGGCAAGCCCTGCCCGTTTTCCGGCAATGGAAAGGTCCTGGCATGGGCTGCCGCCGATCACCACGTCCACAACGGGTGCTTCCCCGCCGTGGATCTTTGTTATGTCGCCTAAGTGGATCATTCCTCCACCTCCGCAAGCCAGAATTTCTTCCGGCACTCCAGGCAACATCCCACGCCGGGGCAATTTCCACGCAATACTGCATCCACTTCGCAAGGAGACATTTTGACGATCCCGGTATCTGGAAATATTGGTGCATTGGGAAACATCTCCAAAAACACGCTCTGCCTGGTTTTGACGGGGTGCTCTGCGGCCCACTGTTCGACTTGACTAACGAGTGATATAGGTTCAATATGTGCAATATTAAGTTCTTCACCGTAATAATCCGGGTTGCTTTTACTGCGTTTTTTCAGTTGTTCCAAAAACTCCACAGCATCCATCATTCTGCCTCCTCAATGATGACCTCCACGCGGGAGGCTCCAGTTGTCTGATACTTTCGCACCATCAGCAGTGCGATTGCGCTGTCATCGTTGTAGGCGTGGCCGTTCAACGCGTCCAGAATGGCCTTCGCCACGTTGTCGGCGTCAGGTCGCTTAATGTGGGGTGTTCCGTCCATCGCAGCGGCCTTTTTCTTTGACGTGCTCTTGGGCACCGTGAAGAACGCCGTGACGGCGGCCGTCAGCGGGATACCCGCCGCAAAACCTTTCCCACTTTGGCACTTCCAGCACTGGATCACCTTGTCCTCGTAGTCCCGCGTTTTCTGCGGGGTGTAGGTGTGGCCGTTTTTCATAAAACGTGGGCGGCCCTTGCCCACCGGAATACCGGGGACCGTGAATGTAACCTTCATCGTTTTTCCTCCTCACAAGTGAACAAACTGATCTGCGCCGTGTGTTCCGCAAAGCGCTTTTCCTGCGCCTGAAAATAGTGAGGGTCGATCTCACACCCAACAAAATCAAAGCCAAGATCATAGGCGGCTATGCGGCTGCTGCCGCTGCCTAAGTGGGTGTCCAGTATCTTGTCTCCGGGCCTGGCGTACTTCTGAAGCAACCACACGTAAAGCGCCACAGGCTTCTGCGTCGGATGAATGCGTTGCTCGTTCAGCGCCTTATTCCCTTGCTGGACAAACCCCTCTGTGATGCTTTTGCCCTGCATCATTCCATTCCACATGTAGTGAAAAAGCCGTACGCTGTCATGGCAGTTTGTGGCTGCGATCTCGCAATCGCTAAAGGAGCTGCCCTCGTTGCACTTGTTCCAAACAATGCGCCCCGGCGCAAAGTGATAGTCGAAATATTTGCAACCCCAAACGATATAGCGCTTTGCGACACGTTCCAACTCATCGAAATATTGACGTGTCGGAATATCCCACTTCGGCGATATGGGGTAGTCTCTGTGCACACCGATTTTGCTGACCTTGCAGCCATAATATCCGCGCCGCTCCGGCCCGCTGAAATATGGAGGGTCTACCACAGCCAGATCAAACGCCTTGTTCTGCAGCGTCCGCATATACTCCATGCAGTCCATGTTATAGGCTACGTTCACCGCTTTTCCTCCTTGCCGTTGGTAATGACGCTGACCACGCGGACGCGGCCCAGAGGCTCCAGCAGCATGGCCACCGCCTCCTTTGTGCCCTGCGTGTCCTCGCCGTAAATATCAACCACGATCCGCATCATTTCCCAGATCACCATCCAATTCCAGGTACGGCTGGAAGGAGCGCATTTTTTTACCGCACCTTGCGCACTTGTAGTTATACATGGCATCACAACTGCCTGCTCCATCGTAGCTGTAATCAACGCCGGTGCGTTTCCAGTCATGCTGCTCGCATGGGCAAAGCCGCTCTTCCAGCTCTGCCACACGATAACTCAGCCGGACTATTTCCGCTTTCAATCGCTTATTTCCAAACATTTTTCACTATCCCCTCCTGAATTTTGGGCAGGCACGGACGCTGAAAGATTTCTCTACAAACTTCCCGCTGACCGTCCGTGTTGTGGGTATCGCATCCCATCCGGGAACCGGCTCAAACCGCGCCGACCACTCGCAGCCGCCGTATACATTAGCGCAGTCCCAACAAAGCTGCTGAGACTGGTACGTCACCTCCGGCGTCCTTGCCGCCTTCCATCTCCGGCATGGGCGCATCAGTTCGGCCAGCTTAAAATCTCCAGCCATCACACATACCCCCAAGCGTCCTCGCATTTGAAGCCGGGGCCTTTTGCGCCCTTCTGCTGCCACTGCTCCCAATTCTCCGCATTTCGGCAAGCCGCTTTCCAGTCTTTCATGGGGGTCTTGCCAACCATCCAGCCCTTTGAGGCGTAATAATCGATAAACCCCTGCGGGTCTACCGGAGAATGGCGTTCAGCCACATAGGACTGAACCTCTGCGAGCGTGGGGGGTGTGAAGCGCTTCACGCGTATAACACTCTTGTCCTCTGTCTTTTGTCTTTTGTCTTCTGTCTTTTGTCTTATGTCTTTAGTAGCCTTTTGTTCGCTTTCGGTCGCTTCATTTCGCTTTTGTTCGCTTTCGGTCGCTTTATTACCACGTCCACCAAGCGAACCGTTTTTGGAATTTACTTCCGCTTTCTGGTTGTCCCGGTCGATGATTGCCCGGAAAACGGGAAACAGTACCGCTTCCCGTCCGGACAATTCCGGGAAAGTACCAGACCGGGCGTATTCCAGAATCGCTACAAACAAGCGTCCGCGCTCAGCATCTTCCAGCGCTGCCGTCTGCTCGATCCAATCGTAATAAGCCTTAACGTAGCACTTCCCCATACGTCACCTCAGAAGGGAAGATTCCCATCATCCTCGATCTCGCTGAAACCGCCCTGCGGTTCGCTCTGCACCGTGTCCCCGCCGTCCCGCTTGGAATCGCCAAAGTACACGCCGTCGGCCACGATCTCAGCGGTGCGGCGCTTGTTACCCTCCTTGTCCGTCCAGTCACGCAACTGCAAGCGGCCCTCCACTACGGCCATGCGGCCCTTAGAGAAATACTTGCTTACAAATTCGGCGGTGTTGCGCCAAGCCACCACGTCAATGAAATCCGTTTCCTTCTCGCCGGACTGGGACTTGAAGTCCCGGTCAACAGCCAGAGAGAAGGACGCCACCGCCGTGCCGCTGTTAGTGCGGCGCAATTCAGGGTCACGGGTCATCCGGCCCATCACAATAATTCTGTTCAGCATGAAGTAGCTCCCTTTCTGTAAATCATGTCCTCCCGGTTCCAATCCGGGTAAAATGTTTTCATGTACGCAACTAGCCGCACGTAGATGCGCTCGCGGTCTCTCAATGGCCCCTCGTCAAACAGGCGGTGGCAACGGGGGCAGAGGGTTGCGATGTTCTGTTCAATTCCTCTGCCGCCCTGCGAACGCCGTACCACATGGGCCACCGGCGCGCCTGCGGGAGACCCGCAGATCACGCACTGGTGATTGTCACGTGCCCATACAACAACCTTCACGGATTGCGGAATGGACGTGGCCTTTGTCATTTTGTGCATCCCCATTCCTCCATCATCCCCGCCAGCTTGTCCGGAGGCAGGGTCTCAATACCTTGCTCCTGGCAGTCCTGCACCGCCATATCGATCAAATGTGACATTTGCCGGGTGTTGTAGGTGCTGGAGCCGTAGTACAAAATCACGTTGGTGCAGCCGGGGATCCTGCTTGCCATGGTATCCGTCTGCCAGCCAAGCCCATTGTGTTCCCAACCGTTCCGCAGTTTTTCCACGGCTGAATCGATCACGCAGACCATTTCATGATTGCCGCCGATCTCTCGGATATACCGTCGGTAGATTTCCGTTTTGGGAATCCGCAGCTTTTCAGCCAGCCGGTCAACCAGAACCCAAAAGTACGCATTCGCATCGAGGCTCCGCTTCTCCCGGTGTTCCTTGATCTCCACGTCATAGGGCTTGCCCTCTTTCAGGCTGTCAATCACCTGCCGCGCCTTGTTGGTCTGGATGCACAGCCAGTCACCGGCGGCATCCATCGTCCAGCGGAACGCCGTGGCGTTAACCTGCTGCATCGTCGGCCTCCTTGGCCTCGGCTACGCACTTCTTGGTCTCGGTTACGCACTTCTCGCACAGCGCATGGCCGTACAGTTCCTTCGCTCTCGCCGCCAGACGTGCCGCCTTCACCGTTGCCCTGCCGTCAAAGTAATCCATCACCTGACCGCCGCAGCGCTCACAGATAACAGTAGCGTCACCCTGCGGGGGCAATCTGTACCCCGGCTTCTGCTGGGGCGGAATGGCCGCTTTCTGGGTCCGCTGCTGGGGTTCTGTGCCACGGTCATACTTGGTGCTGTCCTTATCCCAGTACACATCCGCGCCAAAGCCAAGCGCCTTGCAGGCCACAGAAATTGCGTCCGTGAGGGCCATCTTAAAGCATTCGTCCGAGGTATACAGCCCGTTCCGCTCGCTTGCTACAAAGGCGCTGCCGCCGGTGCCGGGGATAGCTTCCGACCACGCCCCGTCTACCTTGACAAACAGGTCGATGTCCAGAAATGCGGCAACCTCGTTGTTGGCCCCCTGCTCCAACCGCTTGTCCGTGATAACATACTTCCAGCCGATTCCGCAGGGGCCAAACTGCTCCGTCAGCGCCTTGATGCGCCACATGGGGTTGATATCGGTCTTACCCTTCAACCGCCCCGCCTGAATGGACCGCTTGGCGGCCTCCGGCACCTGCCGAACCCGCTCATAAATCCCCAGATTCTCCATGTTCATCCTCCATTTTCAGTGGGCAATACATCCCGCGCCCTTTTGAATCAAGCAGGTACTCGCCCGTTCTCCGGCATTGGAGCCGGGAATAGGTTTCCAGCAGAGGGCACAGCGCGCAGCACACATGCCCCTCCGGGAAATTGATATTCACGGTCGCCCGTGTGTAGAATAAACAGCTATTGCCCATTTGCCCTCCTGTAAACTCCATAGGCGATTGTCTCGCCGTCTTTGTTCTTCTTGATGACCGTTTCCTTCGTCAGCTCAACGCCAGCCTTCCGCAGGTCGGAAATCCGCGCCGTAAAGTTGGCAATGCGCAGTTTGCTCATACCCTCCATCGTGGTAATGCTCCCGTGCTTATCCAAATAAGCCAGAATCTTTTCGCACTGCGTCATATCAGTCCTCCGGGATATCAATAACCCCAATACCCATTGCTTCTGCAACCGCCTCCGGGTCTTTATCAAGCTCTTTCAGCAACCATTCCAGTTGCTCCTGCATATCATCCTTGAAGCATCGAGCGCAGTAGACTTCACGGTTGACCACGAATCCCGGAGCCACGTCCACATGCAATTTCGGATTTATAACGGTTGAACATTTTTCGCACACCGGGTAAACCTTTCTTTTCATTTCCACGCATCCCCTCTCTTCCACGCTTTCGTGGCGTTGGATTGCTGAGCGTAACCCGCTGTGATAGCACCGCAGGTGGAACACCGTACATAGTGCTTAAACGGTGCGTCCGTGGACTGCACCCGCTCACCGCTGTCCATGCCGCACACCGGGCAGAGATCCAGCGGATGGCGCTCATGCCGGTTCTTTCTGTTCATCGCGCGCTCACCACCATATACGCAATGGTGATCAGCAGCAGGGCCAGAAAACTCATAAAGCCAATCCATGCGGAGGCGTCCGCCTTCCGCTGCTCTCTGGTGCGCCGTTCACGCTTTCTCATGCGGGTCCCCTCCTTCAATCAGGTCAACGATCTTGAATACCCAAGTGGCCGCATACGCCACGCCCAGATCCATAAAAAACAGGTTCCAGCTCATTGCTTGATGTCCCCCTCTTTGGTGTAAACACCATCAAACTCAAGGCCATGCTCCCTCGACCAGATCTTGCCGAACTCCGTCATGATCTTCACCGGGTCAGGCGGGGATACCCAGATCACCCGGTATTCGATTTTTCGTTTCTTCGCCATTGCCTTTTCCTTTCCCCTGTGCTAAAATAGCCACAGGATACATATCTGAGCCTAAGATTTGTTCCGCCGCCCTGCCCGGTCTGCAACACCGGGCGGGGCATTTTTTATTCCCCATCGCTGGATTTGAACAGTTCGTCCACCGTCACGCCGTACATCCTTGCCAGCTTCTTGTGGTACTTACGTGCCGGTCGCCAGTCGCCCAGCTCCCAATGCGTCACACAGGACAAGTCCACATTCAGTTTCTTCGCTACCTGTGCACGGGTCAGGCTGGAACGTTCTCGCAGTTCTCTCATTGTCAAAATTCATGCCCTCCCTTCATTTTGGTCAATGTGAGTTTTCACTTGACAATATCAACCGCCGCCGCTATTATGTAAGTGTCAGCCAACAAAATATCGGCTATGAAACCCGCAAAAAGGATTTTTCTTTGGGGGTCTGGTTTTTTGTTACCTCAATGATAACTCACGAGTACATTATAACGCACGTTTTGTACGTTGTAAAGTATAACACGACCATTTTGTAAGTTTTGTAGAATTGCACAAAAATTCCTTTTGTTTTTTGGGGTATATATGTTTTGGGATATTGACTTAATTCTTGCGCGGCCTAAAGGGCCAGATAACCCGTATGTCTATTATCCAGAACTATATGAGCAAGATTCATCACAAAGCATTATTGCGTCAAACAATAAGTATGATTTAACTCGTTTTTCGCAGCATGAAGCGGCTGTTATTAGAGAAGTGCTATTTATTGTTAAAACAAAGTATCCTGCGGGATACCAGTCCCTCGGGCTTGTGAACGAGGCGTATGTAATAACGTACAAGCCCAGATACGTCCTTTATGAAATTGCCGTAACAAAATATAGAAATTCGGCATCAGCTTTTGATAAATTCGCAGTTGCTTATGCGCTTGCAAACAAAGGCGCCGACTTTAGACTTGCGGCAATCGGAGCGTTTGAAGAATCAATTGGAGAAATACCATTTACTGTTTTAGATAAATTTTCATCGTTAAGCTTTGCATTTACATGTAATATGTTTTCAAAGTTATACGAGCAGGAGTGGGAATTTGACAACGCCATCTTTTGGCTAAAAAAGGCGATTCACCGTGGCGGATTAAACAACAAGTATTTCGTAGAGAGAATCAATAAAATAAAGAAAAGAAAAATTGACGTAATCAAGAACAACAAGCACAAGCGGAATAGACAGATATCTGTTGAAAACGAAAAATTTGAGCATGACGTACACGCTGCTGCATTACGATTTATTCAGGAGTAGATATGCCAAAAAGAGATACAGTCCAACCAAACGTAGATTCGATAGCAGAAAAAGTTTCGGCTAAAAGCTGGAGCGAAGCATCATTTTCGAAAATGATCGGGAAACACAAGAGATGGTTAAGTGAAGTAAGGCGTGGGAAAAATCTCCCATCCCCAGAAGAAGCTGCGAAGATGTGTACTTTGCTCGGCGTAGAGCCGGAGGAAATCCTCACGGAACCGGTGGATATTGAGAGGGTAATTGGGCTGCTGGAAAATGGCGCAAAAGAAACCCCCGATCCGAAGATCGAGGGTGTGAGCGCGGAAGCGCAGGAAATATTAGATTATATCCGGGGTGCGACACCCGCCGAACTGGCGGAAGTCTGCCGGTATATCGGGTATCTGAAAAGCAAGAGGAGCACGGAATGAAACTGAACCCAGATTGCTTGCGGGATATTATGCTTTTGGTCGAAGATCGTATTTCCGTTGAAACTGCGATTGAAAATCCAAATGGGCTAAGAAAATTTAGCTATGTCAGCATTCCCTGTTTGGTGCGCTTGCTTCCTGACAGCTATTCAAAAGAGGAGATCATATATCATGTTGTACAGCTTTCAGAAAGCGGATACTTAAAAACAGATTTTTCCTTTGCAACAAGCGAAATGTTTGGATACTTTTACTTGAATACAATTTATCACATCACGCCAAAAGGCCATGACTTTATCGCAAACATCGGGGGAAAAGAAAGCTGGGCAAAAACAAACGCTGTTTTAAAATCCTTGAAGTCAATATCTCTATCGGTAATTGAAACGGTGGCAAAGGGTATCACTTCGGCCATAGTAGATCAATACATTGCAGGCTTTCAGGCATAATACTGTACCCGCCGTCATTATTGGCGGTTACAGAAATGGGAGCGCTCTTGAATGCTCCTTGCTTTAGCGTTTCATAATTGCTGCATTTAATAGCCTCCGCCAAACAGCCCGGAACAAGCGTAGCGCATTCCGCCGAAATGCCAGACGCTTCCAATACGTTGAGACACGCGTTTACGGCTTTAAGGACGTTGGGATTTTCATACCACAATTGATTATACACCATCGTTTCCTCCTTTAATCATTCGCAGCAATTCTACCTGTTCCTCTTGCGGCAAAAGCAGTACGGCATGCATCAGTTTGTTGCGAATTTCTTCAAGCTGTTCTGTTGCCATTATATCACAGTTTGCCGGTAAATCCAACATCTATGTATCCTCCGTTCATCATTTGCGAATAGAACGTCTGTTCGATTATTATAGCACACCACCATGATTTTGCAACCGCAAGATATGGGGGCATGACGGTTGCCCGCGCATATTGAATATTTACATATACGCATATAAAAGAATGAAAGGAGCTTTACTATGATTTGCCCTAATTGCGGAAGCGAAAATGTAACAATCTCTATGGAGCAAGTGTCAAGTAAAACCAAAAAGCACGGGAACGGCATCGGAGGCCATATTAACAATGCTGCTCGCGGCTTGATGGCGGTATCAACCCTTGGCATGTCTAATCTCGTGTGGAAGAAAAGCAAAGGTGGCGAAAAGACCGTTGTAAAAAATCAAAAGATTTGCCTTTGCCAGAATTGCGGAAACTCTTGGGAAATAAAGTAAGTGAAAAACCCGGCCCCGCCGCCTCTGCAACAAACGGCGGAGCCGGAAGCAAGCCGGGGGACGTCGGCTTGCCGTAATCAAAGCGTAGCAAAAACAGGGTTGGGTGGGCAAGTCCCAAAGCTTGGTTTTTGGCATTTTCAGCCGTTTAAAAGTTTGTGCCGCCTTTACCCATATTTTGATTTTGGGGGTAAGGAGGCACTTTTTATGACCATTCAGGAAGTTTGTAAGGCGAAACGTAACGCTTTGGGTATGACCATTCAGGACATAGCTGAAGCATCGGGGATTCCGCCGTCTACCGTCAACAATTTCTTTACCCATGCTTCCAAGGCCCCCTATATCTCCACGGTTGGGCCAATATGCGCCGTCCTTGGCGTGTCGCTGGATGAATTTTACGGCATCGGAGATCATCTGACGGCCAGTGAGGAAACGTTGCAAGCGGAAAAGGACGGACTAGAACACCGCCTTGAGAACAAACGGCAGACCATCGGCCTGATGGACACAGAACTGTGCAATCTTTGGCACTCCGTGAAGCTATACAGGTGGATCATACTCGGTTTGTCACTATTGATCATCGGGCTTTTTGCCTGGTGCGTTTGGGTTGACATCCATTGTGCCAACTATGGATTTTGGAGGGGATAACATGTGCCAAAAAATAGTGGTCACTCTACCAAATAATCTACGCATCCGTGTAGCACTGTACATCAGGGTATCGACCGAAGAACAGGCGAAGCACGGCCTGTCCCTGGCAGACCAGCGTGATGCCCTGATTGCATATGCCGCCGCACACGGCATGGAGGTGGTGGGTATTTACGAGGACGCCGGAATCAGCGCCAGAAAGCCGTATAAAAAGCGTCCGGCCTTGATGCGCCTGCTTGATGATTGCCGCGCCGGGAAAATCGACACCATCCTTTTTGTCAAGCTGGATAGGTGGTTTCGGAATGTGGCGGGGTACTACGCCGTGCAAGAGGTTCTCGACAAAAATCATGTGGATTGGCAGGCCATCAGAGAGGACTACGAAACGCGGACTGCATCAGGGCGATTGAAGGTCAATATTATGTTGTCGGTAGCGCAGGACGAAGCTGACCGCACATCGGAGCGCATTAAGGCCATCAACGAGGGCAAGAGGGCAAAGGGCCAGCCCACCAACGGGAAAACTCCTATCGGAATCTGCGTGAGGAACCGGCGCTACGACATTGATGAAGAAACCGCAGATGCGGCGCGAGATATGTTCCCAGCCTTTATACGTCTGCAAAGCATCCTTGCACTAAGGCGGTATATGGCAACAGAGTGGGGGATCAAACGCTCGTACAACAAATACAAGGATGCGTTGAGAAGCCGCCTGTACTTAGGTGAGGCGTTCGGCGTGGAAAACGCATTGCCAGCACTCATCGATCAAGAAACCTTCGACCTTGCTGGGAAAATCTTGGAACGGCGAAGCCAGCGGAACGCCAGTGCGGACCGTATATATTTGTTTACTGGGATCCTTCGCTGTCGGGAGTGTGGAAGGAACATGCAACCGGAAACCGTAAAGAAAGTATACAAGTACTACCGATGCAGAACGCACACACTTGACCCAGCCGACTGTCCGCACATTCTCAGAATCCGAGAAGATGTGCTTGAGGATTACCTTCTGAGGGAATTTGAGGGGATCGCAAAAAAGTATTACTCCAAATCAAAAACCGCAGAAAAAAAGCCGCCCAAAACGGCGGAGCAAATCAAGCGGAAAATGCAAAAACTGAAAGACCTGTATCTGTCGGATTTGATTGAAATCGAAGAATACAAAAAAGACTATACGGAATTGAAACAGCAGCTCGCGGCAATAAACCCGGAGCCTATAAAAGAATTTGATCTTGAAACATTACGGCGGGAATTGAAGGAATATCCTGATTTAGACCGGCAGGCAAAAAAGGAATTCTGGGTACGCACAATCCAGCGCATCGACGCAGACAATGACGGTGCGTTTTTTGTAACGCCCAGTTAGTCTTATTTTCATGTCGCAACGCTAACGTTAAAATATAACTAACCCCCCGGCATTTGCCGAGGGGTTAAGTTTAGCTTTCCAATTTCCGCATGACGCTATTATAAACCCGCTCGTTGACCACTTTCAAGCTGTCCATCAGCTCGTCCATGACCTCCCACGCACGGGCTGGGTCAACGTTAGACACCGCCCGAAGGAAATCGCTGTCAGGCGCGGGAGCCGCAGAATACGCATCGATCATACGGCTTTCCCTCACCGGCTCTCGGTTCTGGTTTTGGATGGTATACAGCGCCGCCAGCTTTTCATAGTTTGCCCAGCTGGACTCCTCTGTTTCTAACCGCTTGATCCATAGCGCCACTTCTCGATCGTCAATCATTGGGGCCTACCCCCTTAATCCTCCATCATGTCCATTGCACGGCGCAGGGCGTCCTTGATGCGGTCATCGTCGGTCTCACGCATCATATCGTTGATCTGGCTACGCAGATGCTCGGTAGCGTCCGTGCGGCTGTAATGGCCACGGACATAATGTCTCCGGGCATAGGAGCTGCCACGGCTGTAACCGCGCAGATCATCGTCCAGATACCGCCCGGAATAGCCGCGCTCGTCCATTGCCTCGATCTTGTCGATGTTTTTGATGGTATCGGTCAGCTTGTGGGCAATGTCCAGATCCCCAGCACCCAGCTCGCCCTTGCGGATCAGCTCGTCAAGTTCCTTGCAGAGCATATCCCGCAGTTCATACATAGATTTCATTCCCATTGTGTTCTCCTTTCTCAGCAAACTCTGGTAATGATAAGGTTCGCGTTGCTCACGTCAATGGCCTCGCCACTAACGTTGCGGATGGACAGCGACGCGCAGCAGCCCTTTGTAACGTCAACGTACTCGGATGCAGCCACGTTAAAAAATGCCCCCGCAACCGTGGGCGTCACCGTCGCAACGGAGGACGGGAGCGGCTCACCGTCAACCGCAATGGCAACGGAGATGGGACCGGGGGTCCCGCCGGTGCTTACGGCAATATTGCCGATAAAGTCCACCTTATAGCGGACGCGGCACTGGGAGCAGTTACCACGGAGGTTAAACAGGCCGGAGCCTGCGCGGTGCGTCACAAGGCCCTTAGTGCAGGGGATCGGTGCTTCCGTAAAAAGCACGTTCTGGTTTGCCGCTACGGTCTGTGCGGCAATGGCAGTGTATTCAGGCATAGAAAACTCCTTTCATAAAATCAGCGGCAGGGCTACTGCCCCGCCGCTTTGTCATCAGTATCGGCACGGGGCCGAACATTTTGTTGGCGTCAACAAAACATTGCCAACAAAAAGCTATGCTATGCAGTTGTCAGCAACCGCAACCGGCGAACTGGTTGCAGCAATAGGGGTTCTGCACCGTGTAGGCCGGAATGGGAGACGGCCGGAGCTGAGACACAAGATAGCTGTTCTGTGCCGCCTGAGATGCGGCCAGCTTCAAGCCCTGATTCTCGCTCTGAAGATCCTGCAGCTTGCTCTGGGTCAGGAAATCGAGGATCGCGCGGCTGTTGCTGTTGGCGTTGTCGATAATGTCCCGGGTGGCGTTCTGCACCGTGTTCCGGGTGTCGCAAGCCTGCGCCGCCATATCATAGCGCACGCCCTCGATGCTGCGCTGGGTGTTGCAGCAGCATTCAGCGGCCTGCATCTGCATGGCAGTCAACTGCTGCATGAGAACCGCCTGCTGGTTACTGCGGGAAAGCTCAGCCTGCCCAAAGCCGTTTGCCATTGCCATGTTGGTGCCGTTGATAAGCTGCGCCTGCTGGTAAAATCCGTCGCAAAGACCCTGATTTACACTGTCGATCTTGCGCTCGACATTGGCAAAATCAGAGGTCAGGACATAACCGTCCATCACGCCGTTGCCGCCGCCACCGAAACCAAAGCCGTTACCCCAGCCACCGAACGCAGCGAAAATGAGGAACAGCACGATCCACCATGCGCCATCGCCGCCCCAGCCGAAGCCGTTACCGTTTCCGGTGTTGGCAGGAGCCACAGGCATAGTCAGCATGGTGCCGTCAGAGGAAAGAGACATAGTATCACTCCTTTTGAAAAAATATTTATATCAAACCGTGGCCACGATTTTGATTACTTGAAAAGCCCCTGAAATTGGTTTGCCATTGACTGTATCTTGTTCAATTGATCTTGTGAGATTTTGCCGCTTTGCAGCATCTTCTCCACTTCCGCTTTTGGGTCGCCTTTAAAACTTGCCTTGAACTGCTTGAACTGCTGTAAAAGCTGAGGAAAGCCGCTCATCGACCCCGGCATCTGTCCGCCACCTAACGCATTGAAAAACGGATTGTTACTCATCGTCCTCTTCCTCCTCTACCTTGCGCTTCTTCTTGCCCTTCAATTCGCCCACAAGCGCCGCTAGTGCGTCGAATTCTTTTCTGGTGACAAACTCCACGCCCTTTTCCTGCGTGGCTGTACGGGGCGTTTCTGTGCGTTCTACGAGGTCATAAATCGTGAGGGACGGTTTACCGCTGGCATCTGCCTTTTTGAGGTACACCGTAGGCGCGGAGCTATCCCACAACGCCACAGCGGCGTTGGGCGCGATCATCCAGTTTCGGGCCTCCTGTTCCCCACTGACCCACTGGACGCCGCTCTGCGCCACCGGGTTTTGCGGGGCCTGCGGCATCTGGGGTGTCATAGGCTGCATCTGCTGTTGGCGCATCTGCATGAGGTTATCCGGCATAGGCGGTGCGTAATAGGGATTTTGCCATCCGTAAGGTGTGTAAGCCATTTTAGTCATCCTCCTTGACCCAGTAATACAAGATGTTCTCGTTGCTGCTGTCCCAGCTGTCCCAGATCATTCCGTCGCAGACGCAGACCACATGACCGGATAGAGCCAGAATATAGGTGCCTTTTGGGTGATCCTCCGCAAATTGCCCAACCGTGTAGCAGTCTGGGCAGGTGTCCGGTACGATGTACCGCCGGTATCCAATGCTCCGCAGATACCGCCCCCAACAAGCGTTTGCCGACGGCATATCGCCGTCCAGATACCCTTGGATGCACAGCCGCAAATACACCTCGCCCCACTCCATCCCGGTTGCCTTAGAGATCGCCCGCACGGTGCAGTCCCCCACATTTTTCCCGCATGGATTGGGGTTGAAGTGGCTATACATACTCCCTCCGATCATCGTAGAGCAGCTCGATCATGCGCACACACCGTTCCAGCTCCGCCGGGTCCGTCTGCGCGATTATATCTCGCGCCAACTCTGCCGGATACCCGCAGGCCAAAAGCCGTTCATACATTGTTGTGCGCCTCCTTTATGCCTCCATGATACAAAAAATCCGGACAGCCAAACTGCCCGGAAACTGCCTGTATTCTGCCCTCAAACTGCCCTGAAAATATTTTGCCTTTTTCGCTTTTTCCCCTTGACTTTACGCTAATATTAGCGTATAATAAAAGCATAAAGAGAGGGGAAACCCAAGGAGGATACGAAAATAAAGTACAACAAGAGTGAGATCATGAAGGCCGCATGGACCCTTTACAAGACGGCTCAGAAGTGGGTCAACAAGATTAGCTTCGGCGAGTGCCTCCGCCGCGCATGGGATAACGCCAAGCGCACCCTTGAAGCTACCAAGAAGCTCATGTCCAACGATTGTATGAAGGTCATCAACGGTGTCCGCCTCGGTCTCCGCCGTACCATCGCAGCCGACTATGCGATGGGCTGGATCGTGACTGGCAAAACTTACGCCGCCCGCAAGGAACTCAAGGCCGCAGGCTTCCGCTGGGACCCCGAATCTTCAAACTGGTTTACCACCGACCGTAAAGTCGCTGAATATTTTTGCTAATGAGAGAGGAGATCAAGCATGACAACCTATTACGTTACCGCAGATCTTGACCGTGCGCCGACGGAGCAAGAGACAAAAGAGATCGGCATACCGCACGCAAAAATTTTCCTTGGCCGCGTTAAGGCAATTATCTGCGCCGACAGTATCAAGGACGCTTGCGCGCGAGGGAGTGAGTGCATTTCCGGCTGTATCAAAGAGGGCAGGACAATCAGCAATGTCGGCTGCATGCCAGTTGCCGCCGCAAAGGAAATGGGCGACGACGAGATTTACAAGGGATACCCCACAACGACGTGGCTGCTGTATTACCGGCTTAAAGCCGACCTGACGCAGGCACAGCTTGCGGAGGCGTCCGGTGTCAACATCCGCCAGATCCAGCGGGTGGAGCTGGGCGAGGCGGAGGCCGGGAACCTCACCGCCAGAAACCTCATTGCCATAGCCGACGCGCTGGGCGTGGACGTCCGCAGCCTGATATGATCCGCAAATGTGTGATCTGCGGCGCGGAATTTAACACGCCGCCATCCAACAACAAGTGCACCTGCTCCCCGGCCTGCTCCTCCGCATGGCGCAGCCAGCAGCACAAGGGCCGGCACAACCGGTGGAGCGCCGCCGCCAAGCGGAACGCCGCCACGGCAGCGGAAAGAACCGGCAATCTGGCCCACGGCACGAAGGCCGCACTTGCATTGCCGGAGGGCAAGCGTGGGCCGCAGAACCGCAACGCCAAGATCTGGCACCTGCGCACGCCGGACGGGGAGCCGGTTGTCGTGACCAATCTGACAGACTGGGCCAGACAGCACACCTCCGACTTTGGTATGGAGCCGACGGAGGCCAGCGCCGCTGCCATTTCCTCCGGCTTCCGCCAGATTAAGCGCTCCATGGAGGGGCGTTTCCGCAGGGCAAACGGAAAGCCCTGCACCGTGTCCACGTATAAAGGGTGGACGCTGGTAGCTTGGGAAGAAAAATAAGAAAGCCGTGTCCGATTCGGACACGGCTTCTCTCTATCCCTGCATATCATCCGCTATTTTGGCGTAGGCCCGCCGCCGGATTTTAGCTAACCCGTCCACGCTGACGTGGAGCAGCGCCGCCGCCTGTAGACAGCTCTGGCCGTGGACGTCCACCGCCAGCACCGCTGCTTCCTCGTCAGGCGGCAGACCTACCAGCCGGACGGCCTGCGCCGCCCGGGCCGGGGCCATGGATGACAACAGCGCCCGGATCTCTCGGTTTGTTTTCTCCATGGGTTTCCCAGACTTGCAGAGCGCGTTCCCGCGTGGATGTTGCCATCTTCTGGCCCTCCTTTCAGATGTTTAGCCCGTCCAGTCGGCTTTTGCTTCCCTCACATCAATGTGGGTAAAGCCCTTCTTGGCGTAGATGCCCACGCCGCCCCAGTCCGGCATCAGCTGGCGGGCGAAGGCCGCCACCGTCTCCGGCTTCTGGCCGCTGACGGAAATATCCGCCGCCATGCCGTAGCAGTGCTGGCTGTGCGCCACCCCATCCACCTTGGCATTGTACTGCGGCGTGCGGTAGCCACTGTGGATGACCACCGGAGCGCCGAAGTGGGCGCGGATGGTCTCCAAGATCATTACCAGCCGGGGAGCCACCAAAACAGCGTCAGATCCGTCTCCACACGCAAACTCCCGCACTTTGAAGTGGGCGGAAAGCTGCTTGCCCCCGGAGGCGGCTTTGCTGTAAGCGTTGATCTCAACCATGGTTATCCCCCCAGATCTGATACAGCGCCCGGACCATGTCGGCTCGGGTCACAGTCTCCCCGGCGTTGGCGTCCGTCAGCAGGCCGTGAGCCTTGCCCCATACGAGGGCTTGATCTTCCGCCTTAATTGCCGACCGCTCCCAAAACAGCAGCAGCGTAGGCACCTTCCGGGTGCTGGTCACTTTCCCCTTGGGGAAAATGCCCTGGGTGGAGCCGCCGCCGTCCAGCATGAGGGCGTCCACCACGCCCAGCCCCAGCAGCTTGTTTTGGAGCTGCTCACGGGTCAGGCTGGTCTTGTCGCACCACAGCACCACCTTGCCGTTGGCCAGCCAGCCCACCGCCGTCCGGGCGGCAGACCGGGCCACGTCCGGCGTCAGCTCCCGGTACAGCTTGGAGCCGCCCTTGAGGATCGGGACGCCTGAGAGAAAGGATCCCCACCGGTCCGTCAGCATCTTCGGCAGTCCGTCGGAGTCGATAGACACGCCCCAGTCCTGGTATTTGTCCCGGCTAATGACCTTGCCGTCGATCACCGTCCAGCCCACCGGCCGAAACTTGCCGTTGAACAGATAGCCGTTGATGATGTGGGTGCAGCCGGTCTTGGCCTTGATCTGCGCCGGGGTCAGCTTGGCGGTGTTGTGGTAGATCTGCGCTCTCGCGCAGTCGAATGTATCAACCATGGACTCTCACAGCCTTCTCCGGATGGCCGTAGACGTCCCACGTCACGTCGTACACACCCTCGGCGCACTGGATGCGCAGAGTCTCACCGGCCTTCTCGGTATCGTAGCGCATGACGTCATGCAGGTGACGCACGTCCTCCGGCTCCTTCTCCGCAGGGATGAAGCCTTCCTTCATCTCCTGTTCCGTCCACCCGGCCACGCCGCCGTCCGGATTCAGGTGAAAGTTAGCCCCGGCCTCCTTCAGCTCCGTGTTGATGGTCTCCACGGTCTTGCCGTTCTTTTTGCCCTCGTTGATGATGTCCTCGTAGATCTTTTCCATAATATGTACCCCCTTAAATTTTTGGTTGGATCTTCATCCGTTTTTGTCCTCGGCCACCCGCTGGGTGCCGAAATAGAAGCCAATGACCACCGTGAAGATAGTCAAAAACTCCGTCCCGGAAATGTCACCCCGCAGAGCCAGCACCGCGAAGATCACCGTCAGGGTGATGGTCACGAGGCTTTTCACCGCCAGCAGATTGCCCAGCCGTTTCTTGATGTTTTCCATAGCGTTCTCCTTTCACTCTTTCCGGATCGGCAGCTCGCCGACCTCGGCCATGATGATTTTCAGGTGTCCGTTGCCGCCAAGGGATTTATACGCTTGGTGCATTTCATCAAGTGTTTCCCTGTCCGACAGGCTGACGCTGCCGTCTGCAATGTAATGCTGGCCCAGATAGCGCACCCGGTCGATCAGCAGCACTTTCAGCGCGTCCACGATGGCGTCCCGCTTGTCATCCTTGGCCCATTTCCGCTGGAGGATCGCGAGGATGATGGCGGTCACGCCGGAGCCGGTGGCGGCAGTTAATACGATCTGTAGAATTTCCATTCTACACCCCCTTAAAAAGTTGCAGTTTTTAGGGCAGTTCCGACTTGCTTTCGTGCAAGTCAAAGTCCGACTTGGTTTCGTGCAGGTTCAAATTGAGGTAGTTTTTGCTCAAGAGTTACCCAGATAGATGATGGTGATTACCTGTGCACCCTTTGTATGGATTTTACCAGGTTCACAAGTTATCGTAACCATAGAATTTGCAACCACAGGAATGACTACTTGCGCCTGTGGCAATGTCATCCATATGCCAAGCTGCTTGTAATAAGTTGAGACAACAAGATATGTCCTCCAGACGCTTGGTACTTCAAATGTTTTTTCCATAGCAGTCCCAGTGGGAACAGCAAAGTATGGGAACTTATCTGCCGGAGCAGCATAAATATTTTCTCTCGCCTGCTGTTGCTGCACGTTACTAAGATTTTGCGGCGTGTAGAGCACCGCACTGTCAGGCCCAGCCCCGATATTCTCCCGTGCCTGCGCCTGTTGTTCGGTGCTGAGCGTCTGCGGCGTGTAGAGCACCGCGCCCTGCACGGTGTCCGCCCCGATGTTCGTCCGGGCCTGCGCTTTCTGCGCTTCCGACAGGCTCTGCGCCGCGTCGTAGCGGACAAAGTTGCCGGAGCCGCCCACGGGGCCTTCCGGGCCTTGTTTGCCCTCCGGCCCCTGCTTTCCCTCAGGGCCTTGGATGCCCTGCTTGCCCTGCGGGCCTTGCAGGTTGCCGTTGGCCACCCACTTGCCGTGGACGGAATCCCAGATGTAGATGTTGTACGGAGGTGCGGTACCCACGCCGTACACGTCACCGGCCTTAGGATTGGGGACGGCTGCCTTGAGGGCGTCCAGCGTATCAAAATAGCCCAAAATGGCGAAGCTGGACCCGGCCTCGCCGGGATCGCCCTTGTCGCCCTTTTTGCCGGAAGGACCGATGGGGCCTTTGATGGACGTCAGCGTGGTGAGGGTGAAGGCATACACCCAGTTGGCCGTGCCCTTGAGGTACACCTTTCCGTAGTCCGCGGAGGACGTGCTGTCCGGCAGGATCAGGACGAACTGGCCGCGCTGGACGTCGGTGCCGGTGAAGTCCTGGTTCATCTCGGTCACGCTCTTGTACTCCTTGGTGATGCCGATAGGCACACCGGCGGAGGCCAGCCGCGCGTCGATCTCCTCGCCAGAGTAGGCGGATGTGTAGTAATCTTGCAGCTTGGCAAAAATTTCTTCCAAAACTGCGACTCTCTGTTCAATCGTCATGTTTCACACCTCACACGATGAAAAGTTTGTTCAGGCGGTCAAAAAACAGTCCGCCGCCACGCTGGACCAACGGCCCTGCTTTTGCTTGGCCGAATTTGCGGTAATAGAGAATGATACAGCCGTCCGCACCGGGGCCGCCCCGGCTGCCTAAACCGCCGAATCTGGGAGCGCCGGGGGTAATAGTGCCGTTTCCGTTCTTCACGGCAATGCCGCCGGATCCGGCGCCGCCGCCTCCGTAGCCGCCACGTCCGCCCCTGCCGTACCGCCTCGGCTTGGAGGGAGTGAGTGTGGCCGTCATGCCGTCCGCACCGGGGCCGCCGGTCACATCAACGGTTGTCTCGCCCGGCAGGCCGCGTCCGGAGGATCCGGCTTTGCCGTTGGCTCCCGCCGCCGGGCCGCCGCCCAGACCGGAGCTGTACCAGCCGAAACTGCGCGGAGTGCCTGTTGATGTGATTCTGGTCATACTGACTTTCCCCTCGCTGCCAGCCACAGGGCCGGGGGTAAAAGCGTTCCCGTCCTCGTCATAAGCAATTGTGCCATTGACATATTGCTGGACGCTATCATCTGTGTACTCACTTACAGACGGATCACGTCCGGCGCCGTCTCCGCCAGGGAGGCCGTCCTCACCGATGCCGCCGAATTGCTCCCCGGTGATGGGATCCGTGAAGCCCCAATCAGGAGCAGACGCGCCCGCCGTAGTCATGCCGTGGAACACCGTATCCGTGCCGTCCGTCCCGGGGAGATCGTCCGGGCTGAATTCGGCGCCCTTGCCGCTTTTTCCACAATCATAGGCAAGGCTTTTCAGCTGGGACACGTCGAGATCGCCCTCGACGATCCTGCCGCCCATGCCGCCCTTGCCGCCCGGACCGCCCTTGCCACCCAGCGCCAACGCGTAGCCGTCTACCCGATCCTCAAAAACCGGGTTTGTCCACGAGAACTTAGGCCCCGATTGGGTATCTTCGCCCTTTTCGCCGCAGCGCCCGCCCTGTCCGGCGGAGATCATCACATAGTGGATCGTTGTGGTGCCTTCCGGGATCTGGAACTCGCCGGAGCCGGTGAGGACTATTCGCTCGTCCAGATACTCCGCCGTTTCCGGCTGCGCCGGGGTGAAGCCCACCAGCGCCTCCATGCTGCTTTTCAGCGTCGCACTCATGGTGGTGTCGAGGGACTGGATACACGCAGAAACCATTTTCTTGTCATACGGATGATATACGCTCACAACATGGCCCGGTTTCTCATGTCCGCTTACAATGTCATTGGTGATAGTTTCGCGGCATCGGTAATAGTCCGCAAGGCGCTTCGCCACGGCGTAGGAATTCACCAGAGATACCAGTGTGGCATCTGTAACTGATTTGATGTTTTCCACAGCGCCAGCCGTCACAGGCTGCGTGATTAAGCGGGTGTTGTGGATATACGCCTTGCCGGTCAGTGCGCCAGTGCCAGCGGAAATCTTGGCGTAGTTCGCGCCACTTTCAAAAATGGTAAAGCCCGTTGCGGAAAGGGAGTGCATCGGCTCGGAGAATGTGATGATATCTCCATTCTGAGCCGTGCCGGAAAATAACTCCTTTGTTTCCGTCCCCGCTACATACTGGTGCTCTGTCACCGTCACGGCGGAGATGGGAGAATCGTATTTCACGGTTCCTCCGGTGTAAGAACGGTCGACATTAATCAACGATGCCGTACCGTCCCACAAGGGTTCAATCCTCAAAACACCGTTCAGGTCTGTGCGGAGATAAGCCCCAATGGCAAAAAGAACTTGTGCGAGGTTGTCTCGTGCAGAGCGTTCTTTCCCATCCGCATAAGGAAGCCAGCCGTAAAGTTTAACTCCGGCATATACACTTTTTATCAGCGAAGGGATGTTGCCGCAGATTTCTTTTACAACCTCTTCCACGGTCTGGCCTGTGTAAATGCCGCCAGTATGCACCATTCCGGTAAGCGCGCCCATAGGGGACCGCCCTGTAAGTTGATAAGTGACAGGCCCGATACGGGAAACGCCGCTGCTTACAAATCTTGCTTTGATTTCGCCGCCTCTGTAAACAATGATTGGTGTGTTATTCGGGAGTGCAGAAAGCTGTGTGCCTATTGTTGTAGTGCAAACCTCTACGCTGACCGTATCGAACGAAAGGCTGCTTTCATCCAATGCCACTTCTTGAAACGATGAGCAGTAGTCCAGCCGCATATCGTCCTTAGACGCATCCCGGTCAAATTGATAAGGGCCGATCATTACATAATCCATAAGCCCTCCTTACCGCGTGATTTGCGGTGCGATGGGGATGAAATGGATTTCAATTTCTCCCCAATAATTGATCCCGTTTTCGACCTTTTCGATATCGTGTGACGCGCTGGTGTAGTATGCGCGATAGGAAATAGTTGTGTTGCCGTCCGCAGCTTCAAGCAAAACGGAATCGTCAATGGAATGGGCTTTGAGATAATTCCAGAACGCATCGTAGCTTCTGTAATCGTCCCCTCTGCGGAAAACGGTCACCTTATGCCCAATGTACGTCCCCAGAACATCACGGATCATCCGGCCTGTGTCTTTCGATCTCCCAGCGTTCTCCCCATCGAGAACGTTGAAATTTTCATTGTACTTGGAAATCGCTACATTCACATCAAACGATGTCCCGTTAATTTTGATGTAATTCATATACACCGCCTTTAGGTCACTTTAATGCCGACGCGCTGCGTCTGGTCCTTGTTCAGCTTGAAGATAATGCGGCCCAATTCCTGTTCGCCGATTTTAAGGATTGCCGTCTGATTGCCTCCACCATACTGAGCCATGCCACGGGCCACCGCTGCCTCGATAGCAGATTCAGGGGCTTCAATGTTGTTCCCCTGCTTCTGGTCACCCAGCACCGCCAAAAACTCACGGTTCGGGGGAATCACTGCGCCGGTCGCCAAACGGGGAACGGATGCGGAATTGATGGCAGGTGTGCGGACGTTACCGCCGCCTGTAAATGCATTTTTGATGCTCCCCATTGCATTAGAAGCCCAAGATTTCACGCTTTCAAACGCTGACTTCAAACCATTGAGCAACCCATCAATAATGTTTTTGCCAAGGTCTTGCCAATATTCAACGGTGAAATACTTTGCAACACTTGATTGCCACCAAGATTTGATACTTTCCCACGTTTCGCTTAATTTTTCTTTCAGATAGTCCCAGTTGAGTGCCACCACAGAGCCAAGTCCAGCCGCTCCGGTTACGATCATTCCCAAACCAAGAGGGATACCAACTCCGGTAAACACAAGGATTACGCCCAAGACAAGCAAAGCGCCGCTTATCATAGCCGTGATTGCTCCGATGGGGCCACCCAGCAGATTTGTTATTGTATCCCAGTTTGCAATCACCGTTGCCGCAAGACCGGCAGCTCCGGCAATAAGTAATCCAATCCCGAGAGGAAGTGCGACTCCGCTGAATACTAAGACTGCGCCGATAACCAATAGTGCGCTGCTAACCACGGCAACAACGCCGCCAATAGCGCCTTGCAGCAAGGTTTTAATTGTATCCCAATTCGCCGCAACCGTAGTCGCAAGCCCAATTGCGCCAGCAACCATTAGCCCTAAACCGAGCGGAACACTTGCACCGCTAAACGCCAAGATTGCACCCAAAACCAACAACGCGCCAGAAAGCAGGCCAACAACGGCTCCAACAGGGCCTTGCAGTGCTTCTTTAATTGTATCCCAATTTGCCGCAATGACCGTTGCCATCCCAGCAGCACCAATAGCCATTAGCGCAAGGCCAAGCGGGATGTTCGCGCCAGAAAACAGAATCACTGCACCGATTACGAGTAGCGCAAAACTCAAAAGAGCAACAACGGCTCCGATTGGGCCTTGCAGCATCTTTTTAACAGTATCCCAATTAGCTGCAACAACAGACGCAAGACCGATTGCTCCAGCAACCATCAACCCCAAGCCCAATGGTATGTTTGCTCCGGAGAACAAAATAATTGCACCGATGGCAAGCAACGCAACCGACAGGATCGCAGTAACAACCCCGATTGGGCCTTGCAGCAGTTTTGCGATTGCCCCCCAGTCTGTCTTTACAGCACCCCAGATCGCCGCAGCGCCTAAAGCCATCAGGGTAATGCCAACCGGAATATTAGCGCCGGAAAACGTTAAAATTGCGCCGATGGCAAGTAAAAGCGCGCCGGTAAATAGTTCCATGATTGCGCTAAGTTGATCGTTTATTCCCGTTGTAAAATCCGGCCCATTTTTGGCCTTGTCATCGCTGCCGGAAAGCTTATTGATTTCGTCAAAAGATGCTAAAGATTTACTTGTTTTCTTTGCAGCTTTCCCGGTTTTATCCATTGCACTGCTTTCTTCGTATAGATTCTCAGCAGCTTCCGCAGATGCTTCTGCCGTTGTCCCAAATATTTTTGAAACAAGGTCGGAAATTGTATTGACTATACGCGTCAGCACATTTACAAAAACAGTAAACGCAGGGATAAGCACATTCAAAATGGGCTGTGCTAAAACCAGCAAAGCACCTTTTAACTTTGAAACTGCCTTCATGGCCTTTTCGTTTGTTTGAATGGCACTCCACATATAATCTTTCAATGCGCGAAGTGCCTTTGTGATGAGCGTAAAAACAAAAACGCGTCGAGCAAGGCCCTTGATGCGGTTGGTGAATTTTTCCATCTGCTTTGCCGCTTCTTGGGCTGCGGGTGACATCCCCTGAGTGTGTCTTTTGGCTCCCGCGAGCTGTGCAGAAAGTTCTCCCGCCCGGGTGCTCATTCGTTCAAGGCTTCGGGTATCTTTGGCGATGGACGTATCCATTGCCTCAACCTTTTTTTGCACACCGTCCCATTCTTTTTGCAATGATGCTACTGTCTGCTCCTGCTCCTTTATAGAACTGGATGTAAAAAACGCATCGCCGCTTTTCATATAGTCCAGTTTCGCCTTTGCGTCATCGAGAACAGCCGCTAATTGTCTTGATTGCTCAACCAGTGGCATCTGCTCTTGCTTTTTATCGCTGATTTTTTCATTGAGCGAATCTATTTTTTTAGTAAGCCGGTTTAATTCAGCCTGCGCTTGTTTGTCATCAACATCCGCCTTGATAATAACGGAACCATCCGCCATGCAATCACCCTCTTTCTATTGCTTGAAATGTGCAATTTTATATGTTATATTGGATAAAATAATTGTTAAGGAGTGATATAATGAGCCTTTTTAGCAAAAACAAAAGCAACATCAAGTCCGCAAAGCTCCTTGGCGTTAGGCAGGCGGAAGAAACTCTTTTGTTTCATACATCAAATTTTTCTCTTTATAGCTTTTTTGTCGAATATGTAGATGGGACTACAGCTGTAATTGAATGCACGCCAACTCCACCAACAGGGAACAAGAAAAGGGAAAAAGAGTTGTTCGATAAGTTGATTGCAATTTCCAACCAAACAAGCCAGAGCAAAAGTGCTGATATGCAAACAAGCGGGTCAATTTTGGATGAATTGCAAAAACTAAAAGATTTGCATGATTCCGGTATAATCCCAGATGAATTATTCCAAAAGAGATCGGAATCCTTGGTGGAGAAAATGTCTAATTTGGTAGATGCCGCCGATCCAAACTCACCAAACTTTTATGTGGAGCGCGAACGCCCTCGTTCAGCCATGGAAGGGAAATCGATTTTAATTATCGATGGAGAAAAAACAGGGCATAATTTGGACGCGCCCGTTTCTCTCCGCCTCGATTTTGGGTGCCACACAATTTCAATCGCTCGCGGATGTGTTTCAAGTCAAAAATTTAAGCTAAACGTTTGCGAATCGAAAACATATAAATTGACTTTTGATCCTAAAACAGTCAGCATTGATGCAGAATTGGTAGAAAAATAAGCCACCAATCAGCCGCCCTCTCCGGAGGGCGGTTTTCATATCCACTTGCTGATAACGTCCTCGTCCTGTTCCGTATATTGCCGCTTGAAGTCAACCAGGTGCCGGTTCTGCTTGTAAAACTCCTGCTCGCTTTTGTCCAGCTTTTTTCCCTTTGCCTTTTTATTGCGGATTCCCACAACCTGGGCAAAGGTGCAATCCCCGATTTCCTGATACGCGGATACCCACGTCCACCAGTGCAGATACTCAACGGATCTGACTTCTTGTCCCAGAACGCGGTTGACTGGAGCAACGATCAGGGGAAAGTCCTGCTGCCAATCCATCAGCTTCGGCCCACGCTTTTCCTCACGCTGCTCTTCGCCGCAGTTGATGAATTTTGCGCATTGCTTGATCGCTTCCTCGTAGTCGCTCTGCGGCATTTCCGCGAAGTCTGAATAGAAAATGTCAAGCATGGCCTCGGCCTTTTCTTCCTCCGACAACTCAGCGTCAGACAGTGCCTCAATGATCGTTAGGATATCGCGATAGTCAGAGCGTATCTGGTACTCAGTGCCGTTTACCTCTACGGCAGTCGGCAGATCGTACCTCATTTGTGGTACTTCTTCGTATACTTGCTCACGCGGGGGTTGGTGGCTTTCTGTTCACGGGCAAAGGTGGTATCAACCTCGTCCATGATGGCAAGCATCAGGTTCGCCCACACCGGCAGTCCGTCCGCCAGCGCGTATACGTTCATTTCGCCGAACAGTGCGGAGCAAATGTCGAAGCCAAACACATCATTGATGATCTCGCGCATTTCCTCGTCCATCTTCCGGGCGGTTTCAAAAACTTCCCGCTTGTTGGCGGTCTTTTCCACCTCTGCCTTGTACGCATCCTGCTTCTTGTCGAGGATATCAAAGGCATTAAACAGCTTTTCCACAAAGGCGCTGTCGGTGGGGTTAAAAGAGAATTCGCATTTGCCGTTGATATTGTAGGTAACTAAACCGGTATCGAAAATCAGGTCTTTCATAATAGCCTCCGAAATTGGGGCGGGTTTGCGCCCGCCCCTTTGTTTTTAAGCCCCTGCCGTAAAGGTCACGCCACTGGTATCCTTTGTAATGGTGCCCAGCGTACGATTGCCGCCGTAGGTGATCTCACTCGTGATGTTGAGCGTACCGCCGCCGTCACCGCCGATGCCAGTCACAGCAATAGCGCAGGAATCATACCGCTCGGCAAACTTCGCCTCGCCGGACGTAGCGTAGAAGTGTCCAATCATCATATCCTGATTGGCAAGAGCCTGCGCGTCATGATCCTTGACGGCAAGGTTCCACATCTTCACCGCAGCAGCGTCACCGGCATCCAGAGGGATGGGATCAAAGGTCTGGGAAATAACGGGCTTCTTCATGGTGGTGAAGGTGTTGCCCAGGATGTCCTGTTTGCTCTCCTGACCCCAGTCCATCTCTTCGCTGGAATCCTCCACGCGCTTACCGATGGCGCTCCAAGTGGGAGCTTCCTTAGAGCCGGTATTCAGATACGCGATCAAAAGCTCGCGGTCAATGGTCTGACCTTCGGGCGTCGCAAAAGTTAAATCTGCCATTATACATTCACCTCGTAAATCAGTTTTAGCGGGACCATGTAGTCCTCGTATTGGTCGCTTGTCGCGCCGAGATACGATGCAAACGCAGAAGTCTCAACGCGGAGGGCGCGCCTGCCCTCTCCAATGTCCGGTCGCTGCATCTGCGCCCAGTCCGCAAATTTGTTTAAAACCTCAACCGCCTTCAAGCGCGTATCGTCGCTCTTGCCGGGTGGCGCAATCTGGTAGTGGATTTCAAACGAATACTCCGCCTGATATCCACCGCAAATATACTTCTTGGTGATAACGGCCCCTTGAACGGAGGAAAGCGCCATGCCTACCGTTTTCGCTGCGAAATACTCGTATTTGATCAGATCCACATTCTCCGGAATACCGGGGAAACGGTTTGCCCAAATCAGCATCAGGCGGTCAAGGTCTGCCTTTTCGCTGCTGGATGCCAGCATTACAGGTTTTTCTTTAGAGATCACGCTTCACCGCCTTTTCTGCTACACGCATCCACTTCTCCATGTTCTGTGCCTTGGATGCTTCAAACCAATGGGAGCAGGTCCCGGTTCTGTGGAAAATCAAATCCTTTTCTGGCACCGCCGGAACCTTCGTAACTCCTTTCCGCGCATAAGCGCTTCCGGTCAGCGGGTCAACGTACAGTTTGCCGTAGTACAGATATCTGGCATACGGCCCTGGATAAACAACCGTGTTTCCCGTTACCTTTGTACGCGTCCTAAGAGAGCCTGTGAGCATAGGCACAAACGGAGCGGTATCTTTTGCGACCTGCAACGCCAGAACGTGTTCTGCGCGATCACAGCCCCTGGAAATGGCCTCTTTTACAGCGTCCATGCCGTCCGTCTGAACGGAGAATTTCAACGCCATATCACACGCCTCCGACCTGCCAGTGCTGCATATCAACGCTGCCAAAGTCCTTTTCGTCAACCTTAGTCACGTTGTAGCAGTTGTCTTGAGCCAGCGCCACGGTTTCATTGTCTGTCACAAACTCACCTTTGATAAAAAACGTTGTCCCGCCGTTGCCTTTGACAGAAAGCGTCCACAGATCAGATTTGTCCTCTGCAGCGTAAAACCGCTGCGGACCGGCATAGGTTTTCACCTTACCGGTAAAGCCATCCACAGCTTCCACGCCAAACGGGATGTAAAGATCAACCGCATCCGCTCCCTCAAGCCCGCTCTCGCGCACGTTAACCGCTTTGGATGCTTGCAACATCACGCCACGAAGTACGGTCACATACAGCTTTTGCGTTTCCTGAAACGTCTCCTTGTCGGTTTCTTTGACCGGATTGTAGATTGTTACAGTGTGGGGAGCGTACATGATCCGCACCCCCTCCCTCGGTACAGTAAGCCAGTGTGGGCGAGATACTCCATGCAGGTCTCTGCGAGCAGCTTTCTTGCCCCATCCGTAGCGTTCAGCGCAGAAACGGCAGATTCGCCGCCGGTCGCCAGTGTGCGGGAATAACCGCCCACCGTCTCGCTTTTGACTTCTGCGTCATTAGCGGCAGCAGTCGCAAGGTTCTTCATTGCAAGCGCCTGTGCGGCTTCGATAACCGCGTACTTGTCAACCAGCGCACAGCAGCACATCTTTACCGCATCCAGATCCGCGTTGTCCTTGGCTCGGTTCTGCGTGAAATAATCGAGGAAGGAGCTGGCCCGGACAGCTAGACGCGGAAACTCCCCACTGCTTACAGTGCCCATATAGACACCGGAGTAGTATGTGTAATCAGCGTATGTCAATTGGGTCAGCTCCTTTCAAATCAGCCAGAAACAGTGACAGTGGCAGTGCCGGTCTTTGTGCCGTCCTGCTTGGACTTCGCAGTAACGGTGATGCTGCTCTTGGTTTCGGTAGCGGAGACAGTCAGAACGCCCTCATCGCTGATTTTGCTCTTGGTGCCATCCTGAGACCATTCAACCTCTCCGTTGATGATGCCCTCACCGTCAACCTTGGCGGTAAACAGCTTGCTTTCGCCCTTCTTTACAGTGGCGGTAGCAGGGGACACAGCAACGGTGGAAATAGCACCGCCCTTGCCGTAAACGGAGAACGGGAACGGATTTGTCTTTTCTGCATTGTACGCGTTGATGGGGTTTGCGATCTCCCAGCCGAGACGCATGACGGCACGAAGCGCAACCATATCGTTCTGCATGAGGTTGTAAACGATTTCCTTCGTGGCGGGGTCCTGGATAACGCCCTCGGTGAACACCTTGAAGGTCATATCCTGGCGGATGGCATAGACGAGCTGGCTCCAATCGCCGACGATCATCTGTGCTTGCGCAGGGTCGAACGCGCCGTTCATGGGGAAGTACATGTCCATGCCGTCGAGGCCGTAGCGGGTAGCGCCCTGCATATCGGTCTTGAAAATAGGCTGACCGGTGGTGTCTTTCAGCCCACGGAGCTTGCCGCGCATCTGAATAGCGGACATCACGCCGTTGGGATTGAAGCCGTCCAGCTCGACCTTGGAGATCAGACCACCCTCGTCCATGATGTCGGCGTAAATGTCAGAGCTGACAGGAACACCATTTCCCGCAGCAATAGCAGAGGGCACAATGCCATCACGCCAGGTGCTGGGCTTATTCTTGCCAAACAGCATAGCGCCGTCAATGACATTGCCGAAAGCCTCGGTCAGGCGGGGCTTGACCTCGCCCCAAATGTCATAGTCCGCATCATCGAGAGCAGCCTCGGGGATGGGGACGATAACAGCGATCTCCTCGGCGTACAGCTTCTTCTTGTCCCACGCCATCTTGGTGGTCTGCTTGAATGCCTCACCGGCGCCGCCGTCAGTGGCTTCGCCGTTGACGAAATACGCGGAGGGAAGCGCGTCGAGCACATTGATGGTCTGCGTCTTGCTGGACATATTCGCCAGTCTGCGGCCCATGCGCAGAACGGCAGATTCAGCGATAGCGCCCTGCATGATCTCGCGGGTTACGGGTTCCGGGATCAGGCCAGAAAGTGCGGAACGATCAATACTTGCCATGTTATATTCTCCTTTTTGTTACTTGA
>OGXD01000317.1_pt1 | contig 42425 bp, 54 predicted proteins | sample 1576211 | NCBI WGS metagenome assembly OGXD01 (sample SAMEA3541470, study PRJEB24748) | human gut metagenome | biome: human gut; feature: human-associated habitat; material: faeces | place: China | collected 2012
AGAAAATAATATTTGGGTTTCAACGAGCAATAATGGATTAATAAAGGTAATAATAAAAGAAGGTGAAAGTAATGAAATAATACGATATTATCACGATGAAAATGATAGTACAACAATACCTTCAAATACAACAAAGAGTATGATAGAGGATAATAATGGAGCATTGTGGATAGGTACAGATGCTGGATTATGCAAATACTTAGGGAATGGAAAGTTTTATACATATTACAGTAACTTTAATGATAATTCTTTATTAGATGATAATATATATTCGCTTATGCAAGATAGTACAGGATTAATCTGGGTAGGGACATATACAGGCATAAATATATTTGAGCCTAATAATAAAATTATTCAATATAAATCTGATCCATTAAATGATAATTCATTGAGTTCAAATATAATACAGGGGGTATATGAAGATGATAATGGTCTTTTATGGATAGGAACTAAAAATAGAGGCATAAATATAATGGATAAGGATAATAACAAATACACTAGGATTTATGCTGGAGAAGGGAAAAATCATCTTAGCAGTAACATGATAAAAGTTATAACTGGAAATAAAGATACAGTCTGGGTTGGAACTGATTATGGATTAAACCAAATAGATAGAAAAACATTAAATATAAAAAAATATACAACAGAAGATGGATTACTAGATGATTCAATAGAATCATTATTAGTAGATAGAGAAGGCAATTTATGGATAGGGACTGAAAATGGAATTAATATTTTAGATAAAAAAACTGGAAAAATAAAAGATAAAACTAAGAATATGCTTGAAAATGTTGTATCAGATATGCATATACAAGAAATTTATGAAGATAGTGAAGGTATATTTTGGCTTGGAACTTATATTCAAGGTTCATGTCGAGTCCGATAGCGTTAGCGATGCGTAACTTGAGGTTAGCCAAGTTGAGGTCGTCGTCACCTTCGAGGGCCTTAAGGGCTGACCATGCGGCAATACACCGCTCCAGCTTGTCAAGGTCCTGACCACGTCCGATAGCCTCAAGGCCAGTGCTGATAGTTGGCTCGACGGCCTCTTTAGGTAACTCCGGGATTTGCTGCGTGGCTTGTAGTTGCTTCAAGAGCACTCTTACCAGAGGCAGCTGGAGTTCCTGTGAGAGAATCGAGTAGACACCACCAAGGGTATCTTCCAGCTCTGACGCCACGTACCGAATCTCTTCAGCTGTGACACGCTCGCCTGTACGTTGGACCGCACTGTTGAGCATAAAGGCATACGAGAGGCGAGCCTCAATGGTGTCGCTTACGTTCTTCGCTACGGTAAAGTCACCTGACTTCTCCAGCTGGAGGAACTCAATGTCCTGCTTACGGCCCGGTACGAACGCACCAGACTGTGCTGCCGTGAGTCGGCGGACCTGAGTGATGCCCGCTGGGTCTACCAGACCGATAACCTTAGCGGTAATCATGGCCATCTTCACGATGGACTCTTGGAGGTTCTCTAGGGACTTGAGGTCGCCCAGATACTCTTCCACGTAGGAACGACCGTAGGATTCACCGTCGATGCGGACCATACGTACTGGAATGTACGGACACTCTTCGAGCGGGTACTCGGCTTCACTGCCCGGAACTACCTCTTCGGCAACCTCTTCGTACTTCGAGTAGCCATCCCCGGCTTCGTTAAGGTACACGTGGGTGTAGACGTCAATCTCAGCGTCTTCCTTCTGCTCACCTTGGGCTGCTTCCACTTGACCGCGGACATCCTCAGGGAGAGCGTTGAACGCAATCTTGTCGAGAGTGACAATCTGGAGTACGTTACCGAAAGCGTCTCGCTGGACCACATACGAGTTCAGACGATATAGCTTCATCGGGGTATAACCCTCAGGCTCCGGTAAGTACAGCAGCGCGTTCCCGGCCACACACAGTTGCTTCAAGCACTCAAAGAGAGTCACTCGGTAACTGTTGGACTCGATGTAGTTCATGATGATGCGCTCTACCATTGAGAGGCCCTCATCGACCTTAGCGAGACCCTCAGCGTCACCCAGAAGGTTCTTCGCTTCGTATTCGCTAATGGTCAACTTCATCCATGACTGCATCGGGAACAGGGCCAGCATCAGCTTGGACGCTAGGTTGTTAAGGCCGCGAGCACCTACGGATTGCCACGGAGTCGTGTAATCGGTTGATGCGTTATCAGAGTCCTTAGGGAACAGTGAGGGAATTGTGTACTGAGCACAGGACTCTGCTCGTGTCTCGTAGGGTTGTCGGTCGTTCTTCAGACGGTCGTATACCGCCTTGGCTCCCTCCTCTGCGAAGCCTTCGAGTTTAACTTCTGCCATTTGTTAGCCCTCCCCGTAACCAATCATAAGTTAATCCCACCGCCTGAGCTGCGGGAAACTGAGAGGGACTTCTTGCCAGACGCTCGGGATTTCTTCTTACCAGACTCGGTGTCTGCTGAAGACTCAACGTCCTCCACGACCTCTTTCGGGGCCTCCTGAGGTGCGGCCACAGGTGTCTCAGCGGCTGCCTGCACGTTAGGTGCATCTGCTGCCAGACCAACGGCCTTGAGTGGTGCCTTGACTACCTTGGAGATAGCCTTCTTGATTTTCTTGAACAGTCCCATGTTAGCCTCCTAAAGCTGACTTACGGATTTTACTGACTGACCCTGTAGGCTCGGTCGTCTTGGTCACCTTGAGTGACTTACGCCCTGACACCTCAGGAGTGGTGCTGTTTGAGTCCTCGTCGCCACCGTACTGGATACCCTTAGGTTCCTCCGTTAGTGGCGCTGGCTCAGGGACAGTCGTTGTGTCGACCTTAGGTGCTTTCATCTTAGGTGAGAAACACATAATCAATCTCCTTCTTTGAGTGCACGCTGACGGCCATCCATCTCGTCAAGGACACGAGAAGCCATGTAGTGACCATACAGTACCCCGGAGATGAACTCCTCGCTGTGGCCAGCCTCACGCAGCTTACGGACCTCTGACTGATACAGGAAGTCAGCATTGAAGCGAGACTGTAGGTACTCCTTGACAGCTCGCGGTACGTCAGGAAGGTCATTAGGATTGTTAAGGATGTGCTCTATAGGTTTTAACATTTGAGTCTCCTCTTTAAGTAATCTTTAAGTAATAATCATAATGGGCACTTCCCTATAGTGGGTCCTAATTGTGCCCATGAGTTTATCACTCTACTTTATGCTCGACTATCTGCTTGATAATCAAGGCCAACATCCAGAGACCACGAGCAATTAAGCCCATGGTCAGGACGATGAGAATCAGCTGCCCGGTTGCCATAGAGTAATCTCCCCAGTCTCGATGTTGTACTCATCAGAACGGAGGATGCGAGCCATCTGGCCCTGCTTGATTACTTCCGCTGCGGTCATCCCTGCTTTGGCACCAATGGACTTAATGCAGTCCCAGAGCGTCTCTCCCGGCTCAGGAGCGCGTTTCACCCACTTGGTTACCTCTTGGCCCTTGTTCTTACCGGACTTCAGCACGGACGTTACAGGCTCCACAATGAAGGGTTCCTTGAGGAAGTCCTCAGCGGTATCTCCCCATCCGGGGATGCCACCATAACCATCGGTGATGTCACCTTTGATAGTCTGGAAGAGGTGCCAGTAGTCGGCTGTCTCCTGAGTCTGAACGAGGATGTTACCAGTCGTACACCACAGGAAGTCGCAGTCCGGGACGGTCTTAAAGTCCTTGTCGCAGGAGACCAGCACGGCCTTCTCGTAGTTGTACACGAGAGGGTTAGACCCAATGATACCCATCACGTCATCGCCTTCGAGTTGAGGCTCAAGGACGCACGTGTAGGTCTCAAAGACGTACTCAAGGAACTCGAAGTAACCCACAGGTTTCTTGACGACTGCTCGGTTCTCTTTGTACGTTGGGTCCACCAGCAGCTTGCGCCAGTTGACACGGTCGGTGAACGCTAGGATAACGTCGGCATTCTTCCATGCCTTCTTGCGGCCCTTGTAGGACTCGATGGAGTTCTCCAGAATCTCGCGGGCCTTAGCGTGGTCGCAGCAACGGTGCCAAATCTCTTCCTCCCACGAGGCATCGAACTCAGCGGCACTCATGGCTTGGAATACCAGCCAGTCACCATCCATCACAAGGACACCCTTGGCAATCTTCTGGGTTGCTCGGTAGTCACTGAAGGATAACAATGTGTGTTTGCTCACTGGCCACCTCCCTTGGCAACAACCACGACCCGGTTGAACGGACGCCACAGTTTTGACCACGAAGATTCGGAGACCAACACCTGCTTCTCAGTCATCTTAGTGACAACGGTTTTGTACAGAGCGGATGAGCCACCCCTACCCCCAGTGTCTGCGTAGACAATGGTGTCTCCAATCTCTATGGTATTTCCTAAGAAGTCTTTCATAAGCAACCTCCGTGGGTCTTAAGGAATTTCACTCCGGCACTGGTAATTTCCCAAGCGCCACCGTTACGACCACTCATGGTCAGGCACGAAATGTGACCACGGCTCGCAGCCTCAGCGACTAACGCAGCGTTGTTGCGAACGTAGTTCGACTGGAAGGACTTAGGGCAGCCCTTGAGGGCCGCCAGAACTTTTAGGTACTCGCTCACTTGGTCACCCTCACGATTGCTGGGGAGAAGCGCATAAGTTTCTTCTCGTTAAACGAAAGGTCGTCATGGGCCTCTTTGACCATTGAGCGCAGACCATGTCGGATGCAGTACGCAGCCGCTTCGTCTGGTCCACCAGTGAGTGCGGCCTCAAGTAAACCCAGCTTGAAGTTGTCAACCTTCTGGCCCTTGGAAACCATCTGCGCGATACGCAGAACGGTCTCGCTCAGGTTCTTCTCGGACTCACTGTCAATGACGCTAGTAACCTCAAAGGTCACTTTAAAACGCTTGGTAATAGCCATGGTAAATCTCCTTTATTATTAGTGACATACGGCCCAGTTCGGACCCATCTTACCTTCTGTGTCCAGACGGCAACGGAACTTAAAGTGTTCCCCCACGTTACGCATAGCTTGCTGCGCTATGTCAATCACCTGCTGTGCGATCTCTGGGGTCCGGCAGGCCACTTGTATTTCATCGTGAACCCACGCCATGTAGGCGAAGTCGCCATCCCAACCGTGCTTCAATCCTGCTTTGAGAAGCAACTCTTCAGTCTCGACAATCCACAGCTTACAAATGAGCGCACCCGCTGACTGAAGCAACGTGTTGAGCGCGGCATGTGGTGACCGTACGTGTACCTTTCTTCCATCCAGTCCCTTAATCCAGCGTCGTTTCCATTTGACCTTCTGCTCTCCTGCGACCCATCGGGATGACTCGACGAGTGTCTGCTGGATTCCTTCACGCAACGCTGCGATTGCGGGGGTGTTCTCAAGGAATTTCTTCTTGAGTTCCTTTCCACGTTCCTTACCTGCTCCAACGATTTGTCCAATCTTCTCATCGCCTGCTCCGTAAAGGAATCCGTAGATAAAGGTCTTTGCGTTGTCACGAGTCGGAAGCTCAGCGGCCTGTTGGTTTACTGTGTGGATATCCCCGTTAAGAATAACATCTGCATAAGCTCCCCCGTCGTACTTGGACATGAAGTGGGCGAGACACCGCAGCTCCAGACCACTGGCGTCGATGCCAGCTTGTACCCAAGGTAAACCAGTGAGGCCGTCAAGATGATGCTCAGCACCAAAAGCAGCCCTGCAAGGCTCGCCGTAAGGACTTCGAACACCCGGTACTTGCCCGAGGTTCGGGAAGCTGTGAGTCGCTCGGCCCGTAACGGCACCATTAGGATTGACTGAACCATGAATTTTACCATCCTCTTGAACGTAACGTAGCCACGCCTTGTCACCCTCAGCTGCCTGACCGATACGCTTCTGTATCATCAGGTACTCTTTGATGAGGTCGATACAGCGCTGCTTCTCAGGGTCTTCCACACGAACGTGCTCAAGGACCTCGTCGTCTACCTTAGGTGCACCCTTGTCGGTGAACTCTGTAGGTACCCATCCGGCTTCCTTCAGCTTGAGCGCAATGTGGTCTCGGCTACTGGGGTTGAACACAACGTGCTCTACTGGTGTGTACGGAGCGCCCTCTACGTAATCCCGAGTGTCCAGCTCGCAGGGTTCACGACCCTCACGCTGAGCTTTGTTCTTGGGCTTCTTGTAGATACCGCCCTGCTTCGGGTACTTCACTCGTGGGTATTTACCCAGAGGCTTCCCGGTGCGCGGGTGTAGGAATAACTCAGTGCCACCCTTAGGCTGGTACCAAGTTCCGAAGGTGTCGGTTAGTGTCTGAAGGAGCTCAGACCGACGACCTGCGAGTTCAACGTAGAGTTCCTCGATGGCCTTGGTGTTGAACGGGAAGCCGTTGCGCTCCTGCTTAGCGAGTAACCAAGCGGCTCGGTGTTCCAACCAGACGGCCTCGCAGGAATACTGCCAGAATGTCACAGCGTCGTGCATCCACCAGTTATCCCCACAGCCATCCTCAGGTGGGAAGTAGTGCTTGTCGCTCAGTAGCTTCTCTAAGAGTGCCTTTGTCACCACAACGTCCTGAACGTTATATGCCATCATCGGCTCGTTGAAGCTAATCCACTCGGCTCCATCCACATAGTCCTCTCCCTGTTCCTCAAGGAGCTTCTTGAAGTCGTCCTTGTACTCACCCTTCATCTCGCCTAAGCGGTAACCCCACGCCTCCAGAGCGTGAGACCCGAAGCGCTTACCGGGTAACTTACCGGAGCGCAGCAGGGCCATGTCGGAGTCCTTAATGTTCGCAAACAGCAAACGGCTAAGTACCAACGTGTCCACTACGTTCTCACGTGGCAGGTGGAACTCTCGGTTTAACTGGAGCTTGGCCAGCTTGGTCAACACTGGGGCATCGTACTTGTGACCGTTGTGGAATACGATGAGACCACCACGAGCCACCTCAGCTTCCAACGCATCGAGATACGCTGAGAAGTCCCAAGGTCGATACGATACGTACTCGTCCGTGCTGTAGTCATAGATGACCCCACAGTGGAACTGAGTGACTTTCTCTAAGAGGTTGTTGGCCTCGATATCGGTTACTAACATAGTGGTCTCCTGTTACTTAACGGCGTCAGATGAAATACTCACTCGGACGGATGGTCAACTTACTATTCTCAATGGCGAAGCTGCCTGTAAGGACGTCGACACCCAGACGACTAACACCGCGCACGTGGGACACTTGTGAGAACTTATTGCCGACACTGCGAATATAAACGGTACCACCAAGAGCACCATCCTCCCAAGTTGCCAGCTCGCCAGCCTTCAGCGGGGCCTTGTAGTCGCTACGCTTCGGCGCAGGCTTCTGCCAGCCCTTAAGGTTGTCGTGTTTCCACCCCAAGTTATACAGGATGTGAACCGCTGCTGACTGCTTCGCTTCGTGAATCTTAGCGGCTTCCAGCTCTTTGGTCAGCTTCTCGATGTCTGCACGGATTTCTTCAGGTTTACGCATGGTTATGTCCTCTCAATATGTTGTGTATGATAATCATAAAGGCCACTACATATAGTAATGACCTTGAGTTTATCACTTAGCTTCTGACGATTCGGCCAGTCGGGTCGCCGTTGAGCCTACCTCTTTGCTCAGGATGGCCTCACGCACCTTGTCCTCACCTACAGCCACAGTTGCCGCCACGGCCACGGATGCCAGTAAGCGAGCTGCCTGTGTGTCGTCGAGGGTCACACGCTGAGTATGCGCACGGTTGTCGCTCTTTGCCTTCCAGCGGTAGACCAGAGTGACCTTGTCGTTACGGACGTTGATGTGAACCTTGCGGCCCCACTGGTCTACAGTGTCGGACAGCTGAATGGTGTTGCCGGGGAATTTAGCTTTAGTAGTCATTAGAAGAACTCCTTAAGTTTCTGAGCTTTAGCGGCAACTTTAGCTGCCTCTGCGGTTGCATCCAGAGATGCCTGACGTGCCTTGTCGGCTGCTTTAGCCAGCTTAGCGGCTGCTTTAGCCAGCTTAGCGGCTGCTTTCGCTTCCACCTTGGACGCTTTGTCCAGTGCCTTGGCTTCACGGATGTACAGTGCGATGACCAGGCGGCCTAAAGTTTCGATAAGTTTAAACATGATGGTTCTCCTTTCGGTTATTGATACTCAGGGTCATGGGCGCACCAGCAGTACGCACCATTGCATTTACGTTTAGTAGTCGTCTTCTTCGTGGCCTTCCCAGCCAGCATCTCCTTCTCCTTCGCCGCCAGTGTAGCTAGACGGTTCGAGGAGTCCTGTCTTTTCGTTGTACTCCATGTACCCTGCAATGCCAACGCCAATACCATTAAAGCGACATTTGAGAATACGAAGGAGGACAAGATTAGGCATGTCCCCTTGCTGATTACGCTCAAGTGCGATGATAGTATCAGAGAGCTGGCGCAGAGACCCAGACCCACGCAGGTCAGTAATGGAAACAGCACGTCCTTCTTCATGAGCTTTACCTTTCTCCGGGTTCTTCAGGTGGCAAATAACAATAAGTACCACTCCGGTTGACTTAGCGAACCCTTTCAGCTTGGTCATTAGTCGGTCAATCATCTTGCGCTCGTCGGATTCCTCAGAGGCGGACACTACGATTGAGATGTGGTCCAGAATGATTACGTCACAGTTTAACCCTGTGCGCATGTAGTGCAGCTTGGCCAGCAGGCGGTCTACCTCAGCTTCCGCAAAGGAGTCGTAGAGGTGGAACTGGTCGGAGCCATACAACTCATCGAACCACTCATCGTACGTACCGTCCTCAATGAGTTTCTGCTTGAACTCCCGAGGCTGCTGCCGTAAGCGGATACCGTTGGCAATCCCTAAGACGTCCTCCATGGTCTCCTCTACGGACTCCTCAAGCATCGCCATGCCCACTCGTAGTCCTTGCCCTCTGGCGAACCCTAGGGCCTGCTGACGAACGAACGTAGACTTACCCATTCCTGACCCAGAAGTGACCATGATGACTTCGCCACCACGTGCACCCAAGGTTCGGTCATTCAGTCCCGGACATCCCGAGAAAAGGTATCCTACGCTTTGTTCGCTGGTCATGGCCTCACGCACTCGGTCCTTCATGGACATCGCACCGATGACACCATCGGGCACCCAAGGTGCTGCGTTCCATATCTGGTCGAGAACCTCCTTGCCCTTTCCCTTGAGTAAACACTCGTTGGCATCCTTCTCGGTCAGCACGGCCACGTGGACCTTACCGGGAGGGAGAACCTGAGCGGCTTCCTCAACAGCTGCACGACCCGGCTCATCCATATCGAACATCAGGATAATCTGGTCGAAGCTATCGAAATACTCGTAGTTTGCACTACAAGTTTTCTTAGCGGCTGACGCACCGTGACCGAGAGAAACCACAGGCCACTTACAGTCCTGAAGTTGCATCACGGTTAACATGTCGATTTCACCCTCGGTGATAACAATCTTCTTGCCACCATTCCATAGGTGCTTACCAAACAGTGCATCCCCTTTGTGGGACCCTCTGGTAGAGAAGTTCTTCTCCTTGTCCCTCAGCTTCTGGGAGACGATGGAGCCATTCTGGTCACGATAGTCGGCCACCTGATAGGCGGTCCCTCTGGCCTTGGCGACCCAGTAGCCAGCCTTCTGGCATGTCGCCTTTGAGATACCACGAGCCGTCAGGTCAGTGTACCGACCGTCATTCTCGCCGAATACCAATAGTCCTGAGCCTTGTGTATTCATCCCGTAATTCCCTCCTTTGGGTCTTCTGTTGGCAATCTCCGAGCGCTTTTGGTCATCGCCCGGTACCCATTTCTCGCACACGTAGCAGTATTGGTGTCCGTCTGAGAACAGGGAGTTCCCGTCTGACGAGCCACAATGCTCACAAGGTATGTGATAAAGGAAAACGCTATCTGAATCTAGCGAATTGTCCATGTAACTCTCTCCTCATCCGGTAAATCCAAGCGACAACTTCCAATAAGTCCTTGGAGGTTTTGGAATACTGCTTGCCTTCCTTGAGGATTGAACCTCGCCACGACTCATGACTAGCCTTCCACGATAAACCTTTCAGCCCTGTCTTGTTACTCTTCGGAGTCTTCATGTTCCATGAGTTCTCTTTCGGAAGCGCCAAGCGTAAGTTGCTCAGGTCATCGTTGAGTGGATTGCCGTCAATGTGGTCTATGTAATACCCGTCAGGGATAGGCCCATTAGCTGCTTCCCACACGCGGATATGGCCTCTAGGGCCTTTGTGATATTGCTTATATGACTTTCTCATAAAGCCGTCCCGTCAACACACGACACGAAGAACGCTATGAGGAAGCTCGCCGCCCACAGTCCGAGAACGCCGTACGCTAGGAATGGGATTGGGTCGAAGTGTTCTTTGAACTTGTTCATAAAGTAATCTCCTCAAGCGACAACAGGGAAACGTAATTGTCTCCCTGTAGTGTGCCCTAATGTTTACCCACGGTCAGAAGTGACCAGTTCGTTCTTCTCCCACCAGCGCTTCAAGTCGAAGCTCGGGCAGGCTTTAGGTGCTACGTCGTGGTGTGCCATCAGAACGGCCCCAGCGTATTGCACCTTAAGTTCTACCAGCAGTGAGCGCAGAGACTGCATCTGTGCTGGCGTGAAGTTTGCCTCAGGGTTACCCTTGGCGTCGATACCACCAACCAGACACACACCGACAGAAGTCGAGTTGTAGCCCTTGACGTGGGAACCTACGGCGTCTTGGTCTCGACCAGCCTCTACGGTACCGTCACGGCGGATGATGAAGTGATACCCCACATCAAGCCAGCCCTGCTCTTTATGCCACTGGCGAATCTCACGTACACCTACGTCCATGGTTGCCTTGGTGGCGGAACAGTGAACGAAAATCTGAGAGGTCTCCTGTCGCTTAGTGAATTGAACCTTGGCCATACTTACTTTGCTCCTTTCTTCTGCTTGAATTTGCCGAACGGTACATCACGCTTCGGCTCCTTCAGCCAGTCTACGGGAATCAATTTGTCGGCAAACAAGATGTTATGCTTCTCACACCACTCAGCGTAACTGGTGGGCGACCCTTTGTAAATCTTAGTGCGACTCGAAGAGAACACTAACCGGATGTCTAACTCCGGGTGCTGCTCACGAATCAGTAGGTGCTTCTTGCGGTCCTCGGCTTCCCAGAGACCCTTAGTCTCCACGAAGATACCGTTGGGCAACAAGAAGTCTGGAGTGTAAAGGTGGTCACTCGCAGGAATAACGTAAGGGATGCGCCACAATTCGTAGTCGAACGTGACGCCCTTTGATTCTAACTGCTTGGACACCTTGTCCTCAAGACCAGACCGGAAGGCACCCACCTTCCGAATCCCTTTGGCCCCATAGCCAGCCATTAGAAGTCATCGTCTTCTTCGGCTTCACCCTCGTCCTCTTCCTCACCAGACCAGTCTTCCGGGTCTTCCTGAGGTTTACGGCTGCGGGTTTCGTCGGCTTCGTAACCACCTTCTACGGCTTCGTCAGCCCAGTCATCTTCACCACCACCAAAGGTAGCCAGTTCGACCAGCATGACGCCTTCCAGCTGCAACTTAACGGAGGCACCAGCAACAGCTGACCAGCCGTACGGTACCAGCGAGAAGCGAATCTTCACTTTGGAGCCGCCACCGATAATCGGAACGTCCTGAATGCGCTTGCCCTTCGCGTCTACTACGCCCAGAACAATCTTCTTGGTCTCGCCAGTCTTCTTGTCCTCGTACGAACCATAGCACTTGAAGTTGAACGTGGTGGTACCATCGCCGTTGTCGAAGAACGGCATGTCGCCTTCATACGGCTTCAGAGGTTTCTTACCCTTCTGAACCTTAGGCGGGTTCGCTTCGTGAGCTTCCAGACGAGCAGCGTAGTTTTCCTCGTGGGTCTTAACGATGAGGTCTACGAGGTCCTGACAGTCTTCGTTCTTGAACGTTACGGAACCCTTGTAGGTACCGCGTGGGTTCTCAAAACCCTCACCGCCATAGTCCGGCTTGTTGAAGTAAGCGTACGGCTCACAGGTACCAATCTTGGTGGTGTAAATTTTCTTCTTAGCGAATGCCATGATGAATCTCCTTTGGTTTATAACAGAAAGAGGGACAGCCTGTGTCCCTATAGTGTGTCCTAATGACTATCCGGGCGCACCCGAGTCACTTGGCCTAACTCTTCGTACTCCGCCTCGGCAACTTCTAGGGCCTCCTCAAGAGACCCAGCGTGTACCGGGAGTTCGTACGATGCGTTAGCTGTCTCGACCGTTACGACGAACTTTTGCATCTTCTCGCTCCTTCCACATGTTATACAGGGTGATGTACGCAGGGTCGAGCGTCTTCTCGTACATCTTTCTTGCCCACTCACTTGGACTTTCCATTACGAATCCTACTTACCGTGGAGTGGTGTATGCCAAGACTCCTAGCCAACTCCCGCGTCCCTAAGTCACTCTCACGGATTAATACCCTAAGGTCCTCACTGAGTCTGTTGGTAGGTTGTTTACGTGGGATTAGACCGTTCGAGTGTGCTGAAAGTATGTTCTCAGATTGCGTACCCAACACTAAGTGGTCAGGGTTTATGCAGCGCTTGTTGTCACACAGGTGCATCGCCACACCGTCCATGTCCTCCACGTTTACTCCGAGCTTCTCGGCAAGAACCTGCCTGTGTAGACCGATGTTCTTACCGAGCCGCTTACAGTAGGCACTATAATAGGTGCCCTTCTTGCCGTGGTCTATACAATCACTTGGCGTCATAGCACAGACCCTTGTGCTTGGTATACAGCTCCAGATAGAAAGCGGCCTTCGCCATGTCTTTCTCTAAGGTAGCCAGCTCGGACTTCTTACCAGCACGGAGGCGGTACTTGAGGATGTTCCCGAGGCAATACCCCTTGAACATCTCTTGGGTCATGCTGCGGGCAATCACCTCGATAGCCTCAACACCTTCGAACAGCTGGTAGTGGCTTGGCTTCTTGACACCGTCGTCGTCTACGCTTGGAGTCTTGCTGGCCTGTGTTGCACGAACCTCCCCAAGGGTCGTACGCTTGTCATCAAGCGGGCACTCATTACACCCTACACTGTAGCATGATACGCCAGCAGAGCACGTCGTGGAGTCCGGTCGGTCAGTGTTTTGGTCAACCAGCAGGTCCACCACCTGAATTTCACGTTCAGTCATTTACGACCTCCTTAATGCGCTCCCAGAACAGACGAAGGCGTGGCCACTTGGTCACCACAACGGGTACGAAAGGACGGCTCTTAGTTTGAGCCAATTCGTAGAGACCGCGAGTAACCAAGATGTGCACGCTGGGTGCCAGCTCGAAGGTGTCGCCGATACGTGGAATCTTACCGTGGCGCTCAGTGGCTGCTACAGTGCTGCGGTCTTCCCGGCGAACCGAGAAGATACCGTTGGATTTATTGAAGTGTAAGCGCATGGTTTATGCTCCTTTTGGTGGCTCGTCGTTCATTGACCACACGATAGCCGCGAGGATGAACACGATGATTAGAATCAGGTTGATAGACATTTGGTGTCTCCTATAGTGGGTCCTAATTACATCTTGGTGGTAGGGTCAGCCTCAGTACCACGCCATTTGTCGAACGATGGGTGACGCAGGGAGCCGTCTGGAGTTTCCTCCATGTACTTAATTTGGCACGCCCAGCCAATATACGCCTGAGTGTCTCCGTTCAGTTCCTGAGTTAGGGCCGCAGAGGTGAACTCCTCCATAAGTGCCTGAGAGATGTTGTTAGCGGACACGACTCGGCCAGACTCAAGGAGAACCTCGAAGCCAATCACCTTGCCCTCGTTGGCTAGACCGGGAGTTCCCCAGTTGAGTCCCACAACGACACCGTCAGCCTCATTCTCTGGCTTCAGCTTCCACCAGCCGGACTTCTTACCGCGCTTGTAGATACCGCGAGGGTCCTTAACCACCAGACCTTCGTGACCTTCTTCTCGTTTCTGTCGGTACAGCGCATCGAGTTCATCCATGTCGTAAACTTCATGGGACTCCGAGAGGCACCACTCGACTTCAGGGAAGTGGTCTTGCAGGACTGGTAAGGCTACCTTGACGTGCTCAAGGCGGAGGAGGGTCATCACGTTATAGTCATCACCGGACTCGATAATGTCAAGCGGAATGATGTCGTAGAGAACAACTTTGAGTTGCTTGGTATCCAGCTCGAAAGGTTCCTTCTTACCTTTCACCACCCCATCCTTGGTGGAGTATATCCAGTTGGTCTCTTTGAGCCACTTGGTGCGCAGTAGGCCAGACCCGGTGTTGAAGTCCACGCCTTTGACCAGTAGTTCGCCATCGAGCATGAAGCCATCCGGGAAAATCCAGCGGTCATCTTTAAGTAACTTCTGCCAGCGCTGGTCGAAACCGTTGAGATGCTCAAGGGCCGGAATGGTCTTGGAGACCCGGCTGAGCCACGCTGCGTTGGCCGTGTTGTCTACGCAAATGTTCCCGCGTACGCCATCGTGCTTAGTGTCTGCGATGAGGTAACCGGAAGTCTCCAGCGCCTTCTCGATAGCAGAGCGAACGAATGATACGGCCTTAAATGGATTAGTCTTAATGTTCATCATGATGATGTCTCCGATGTTTAGTGTTCATTTAGTGTGCAATAAGCAATCATAAAGGCCGCCGGAATCCGATGACCTTGAGTCTGCCTATAGTGTGTCCTAATTACTTCCAGCTTGAGTAGTCGGCGGTGAGTTTTGCCAGCCAGTCTGACGCTGAGTCAATCGACCAGCGACTGAAGGACTTCTCTACCAGAAGTTCCCCTCGGGGTTCATACACCGAAAGAGAGACCGTGTGATTCCATGTGTGATACGCCATTACCACACTCAACATTGTCTCATCACGCAGTCTTCGCTCGGCATACCCTAAGCGCGACCATTGGTCTGTGCTGCCGTCAAATAGGTAGTTAGTTTGCATGGCCATTTGTTACGCTCCTACGAAGTATTTCTCTTGGTTAACAACACTGTCACCCTTCGCGTTACGGAAGGAACCTTTCACGCCGCCACCGCGCTTCGTCTTGTTCAGCTTGCGGCCCTTAGGAATATAACCTTCAGTCTGCTGGCGTTCACGGTTGCGCTCGAAGTTGATTGTGTTCTGATACATGGTGTTACTCCTGATTGTGATAGTAAGGGACATTCATGAAGGCCACCAAACGTGATGACCTTGAGTATGTTCCTGATAGTGGGTCCTAATTAAATCTTACCGTGGCGGAACTCGATGCGCCCTACTACTTCGCTCTTGTAGTAGACGAACTGCTTGCGCTCACCGTTGGTGCACAGCTGGTCTATCAGATAGCGGTCATCCAGCTCGGTCCAGCGGAGGGACTTAACGTGCAGACCACACGGCCCAAGTCCTAACTTAAAGAGCGTCTTAGAGTGCGTACCGTCCGGCAACACAGCGGTGAACTTAACGTGAATCAGGTCGGAGACCATCGTCAGCTCGTCTTGTGCTTCCTTCAGCGACTTGCGGAGGAACTTCATGCGGTCGAGCTGGCGCTCTCGGAGTTCGTTCACATCGCACACCTTCTGCTCTTCTTCCTTAAGCGTGGACTCAAGCCACCGCACCTGCTTACTGAGTGATGCCTTATCTTCAGACAGGCGGCACACCTTATCATGCAAGGTGTCTGTATATGCCTCGTTACTCTTTGCCTGTTTCTCAAGAGTGTGCTCGCAGGTAGCGAGTCTCGTGGTGGCCCTTACGAACAGGACAATTAATACGATTAACAAGATGGTTACAACGATTGAGTAAGTCATGGAGTGCCTCTTTAAGTATTCTTTAAGTTAAGACTTTAAGTAATGGAACCCTCGGTCATTCGAAGGTTCCCTATAGTGTGCCCTAATTGCCTGAGACCTTACGCAAACGCGAAGTCAGACTCTAAGATATCGCGTAGATTCAGGTCACCCTTGGCTGGCACCTCAGGCATCTTGTCCAGTTGAGACTCGTGCAGCTGGTCGGCAAACTGGTTGTAGAAGTCAGTGATTACATCGTTATCCTCGTAGGTCTTGACCATCGTCTCGCGGACTGCCTTAAAGAGATTCCCAGCGTCTGCCGGAATGGTCCCGAAGGAGTCGTGAATGAGCGCGAAGGAGTCAATCCCGTAGACCTCGTTGGCGTGCACTACGGTCATGCGCAGGTGACTACCGTCTTGTGAGTGCACAAAGTTGGGAGCGATGCCAGATTCCTGCTTGTGCGCGTCAATCTCGGAGTCCTTCCCGGTGTTGTACGTCATCTTGACGTTGGCCTGACCGAGGAAGACCAGCTTCAGGCGCGCTTGGTTCTGCTTGCGGTACTCTTGCCACACCGGGAAGCCGTCTGGTGTTACCCAGTGGATTGCGCAGCGCTTACGGAGCACCTCTTTAGTCTTCTTGTCCTTGACTTCAGCGGCCAGCAGCTTAGCGGCAGACTTCAGCCAGTTCATTGCTTCCACAGCGGCCACTACGGTCACAGTCACAGCGTCCCAAATCAGCTTGGCCATGTAACCAGCCGCTTGGTTAGGGTGCGTAAACATCAGGCCCTCGCCGTTGTCAATAGCAGGCTGAACGGTATCCTCAAGAACTTGCTGGCGGAAGCCAAACTCTTTGGAACCATATGCCAGCGTCATGACAGAACGCTTAGTTACCTTGCGGGTCACACCATATTGCAGCCACTGTGCAGCAAGTACGGACTCGCCCAGCGTTACCTTCTCGCGGAACTCACCAGTCTCTTTGTCAGCAATCTGCTCGACCACAGTCTGAGACCCGTTGACAGCGTGCTGGTGGAGCACCTCGTTAACCTTGTCGGCCACAATCTTGTAGATATCCTGCACAGTATCTGAAGGCAGCAGGTTAACCGCACGACCACCGATGGAATCGCGGAGCATTGCGCTGAAGTGTTGAATCCCAGAGCAAGACCCATCGAACGCCAGCGGCAGCGAGCAGTTGTAATTCAGGCCATGATGCTTAACGCCTGCGTACTCGAAACAGAACGCTAAGAAACAGAACGGAGAATCTTGCTGGGTCCACCAAGTGTTATTCAGTGGGTCCGCTGCGCTTGCCAGAATGTTGCCTTCGTTCTCTTCGATGAACTTGATGCGCTCAGGGAAAGGAACCTTGTCGACGCCTGCACAGTTTGCACCGTGAATCTTCAGCCAGTAAAACCCGTCGAGACCAATTGGCTTACCTTTGGCCAGCGTCAGCATACCCTTGGTCATGTCGTTACCCTGTGGGTTGAACATGCTTACAGCGTACACACGCCCGCGCCAGTCCATGTTGTACGGGAACCAGATGGCCTTGTGGTTAGCGAACTTGTTGGCCTGCGCAACCATGAACTCCATGGATAAACGGCGAGACTGGCGGGCCTTGTCCTTGCGGTAGACCGCTGCGGCCTCCTTGCGCCATGCCTTACGTGCCACCTCGTTGGTGTCGATATCGTCCGGGCGCGGTGGTAACTCTTCACGTTCAATCGCTGGGACGTCACCTACCGGGCAGTGCTTCCAGTTGACAATCTCGTTGACTACCGCCAGCACCTTCTTGTTCACCTTCCACGGTGTGTTTTGCGCTAGGTTGACCGCTTTGTACACCTCAGGCATGTGAACGTCTGCGTAACGGCGCAGTGCCTTCTTGGAGTGGGTACGCACCAGTGCCAGCGGGCGACGACCGACTGACCAGTAGCCGCCACCTACGGTTTCCACCCAAGGTTTCGGAGGGACTACGCACGGCTGGTGCATCGGGCTAATACCTGCGAGTGCGCCCGCTCGTTTACTCAGGAGTTCCACGAAGGCCGGGGCCAGCTGGACCATCTGCATACTGGTCACATCGTCGGAGCCATCGGCCATCTTGTTCTTGGTCATTTCCACCAGACCAGTGCCCTCGATGAGCAGCTCTAGCAACTTGGTCCCCACGTGCATCTGCTCGTCAGTTTTCCAGCTGGACCAGTTGTCTCCACCAAGCATCCCTTTGGCTATCATATCGGCCTCGACGACCTGCATGAAAGCCTTCTTGTATACGTGACCCACACGCTTGTCTAGCTGGTCCGCTACGTTCTTCTTGAAGTAGGCGGCTTCCTGCTCACGGATGCGGCCGAAGCGGGCCTCGTCCTCAAGGGCCTTGCCTAACTGTGAGGACACCTGCTGGATAGTGGCCTTAGAGGCGTCTGTAAGCGTCCCTAAGACAACCTTAATGGTCAGTAGTGCGATGGCCTCACTGGACACTCCGCGCTTCTCTTTGAGCACCTCAGCGCCCATGCTAAGGGCCAACTCAGAGGGAACGCCGTGCTTAATCGGGTAGTACGCGCGAGGTTTCTTACCGCGAGCGTTTGCTTGCTCCTCCTTCCAGTCGTCAATACGCTTGGTCAGCTGTGGGTGCAACGTTAAGACCAGCGGCTTAGCGGCTACGTTGTCGGCGAACTCACCAGCTTTCACCTGACGTTCCAGCATCTTCAGGAAACGCTGCTCGCCAAGCTCGTATGCTTCATGCTCAAGGGCCAGCTGCTCACGTGCCAGCTTGTCCCCGTAGTGCTCGCTGAGGATGTTGTACGGGATAGCGGCCAGTTCAATCTCTGAGAAGTCATTGCGTGCAATGTTTAATGCGTTCATTGTGTGCCTCTTTGTGAATAAAGTTTATCTATTGGTGCCTCTTGCGTGAGAGACACCTAAGATACACCTTGCTAACCCATAAGTCTACCCTGAAGGTAATTGTCCACCAGAAGGCCCCGACCCTGCTGTATGGCGAGACCGTCGCAGGCCATCCATGCGAGTATGCGCTCCTCGACTTTCGCAAGGTCATACTTTAAGACCTCTGCGTTCAAGCGCTCGCGCTCCTTCTTGTGCCGCGCTCGTACCTTTGCACGTTCTCGGCGCTGCTTGTTGGCCCACCTGCGGTTACGCTGGAAGGTTCCGTTACGGTCCCGCTTAGCCTTGTTGCGCTTACAGCGTTCAATCATCTTGTCGTGCGCTATCTGCTCAATCTCTGCGAGCAGGTCCTCAGGTTCCAGCGAGAAAGGCTCACGGTCCCGGTCCGCTGAGAATGACACCGGGTCGGTAATCACTGGCTTGCCGTCTTTGGTGAACATAATGTTTCCGCTGTGCATATCAAAGGACGCAATCCCGTAGAAGAACTTGCGAATCATCTGACACGTCTCGATAAACGGCTGGTCAGCCTCCGCGTAGTCCTCTGGGTCCGATTCGCCCTCGACGAAGTAATACGCGAGGTCTGCGTAGCGGTCGTGCGTCTCGTTCTCTCGGCGCTGGCACGGTTCCAGCTCATCCAGCACCACCGTATAGCAGCCAGCGTGGCGCGCTACGTGATAGACGTTCGGTATCCCTACCCGGCCTTGGTGCATCCGACAGAAAGCCACGTAGGCGGCCCCTGAGTCCTCTTTCTTAAAGCCAACCTTAATGACCCTACCCGGCAGCAGCTCATGCTTAAATGCTGCGCTGAAGTGACCACTGCCCAGCAGGTTAAACCCAGCGTCTTTGGCCTTAATCTTCAGGGTTTGCCAATAGTCCTGATTCTCAAGACCCCAACCGCTGTCCGTATCGTCACCGTCGGACGTCTCACAATTCACAATGTCTGCGATGAGTGCAACCAGCAGCGGCTGGCGCTTGTCGAGTTCACAGATTGGCAGGTTACGGATGACGTCTAAGCGTTCTTGCATGTCGGAGTAGTTCATTAGGTTGTTTCCTTGTGGTGTGTTAGCGTGCTTGGTTATTGGTATGAGAGGAGTGTGAGCCTTGCCCACTTAACAGCTACAGCTGCTTGCCGTGCGGTCATCTTGCGACACCTTGTTAATAGGCGCTTAGTGTACACATCACTGGTACCGTATGCCATTACATGTAAAGCGGCCCGTATGTGTTTCATGTCAATGCGTTGCGACATAGAATATCCCCACTTTGTTGGCCTTAAAGCGGCCATTAGGTAGCCGTACAGTAAAGCGAGGCAAGAAGCCCCACTTCATGTAACTGAATGATGCTTTGTGCACCTTGAGACCCTTATGAAAGTCTTTCACGAACACCATAAGGATGAGCGAATATCCCAGGAGCGCTATGATTACGAGAGGGAGTGGCATTATGCATTACCTTGCGTGTGCGATAAGTTTGGGCCAGCTGGGCCATTAGGTAGTCGTGGTGTTTACCGTGCATGAGAGCGAATCGGTAATACTTCAGGTCCTCCCGTGTGATGCCATACTTGACCATTACACCACCTCCCAATATTGCTCACCAATGATTGAATAGCACTCGCCTTTTGGTGCATCAACTTGTTGTAGCGTGCCACCTAAGGACACTTCTTTCAAGCGTGGGTAGACCTGTGGATACTCGCCTACATCTTCGATAGACCACAGTGCAGCCGTATGGGTCTGTGAGTTCACCACCAGCAGCACAGCATCTTGCGAGTAGGTCTTACAAGCCAGCCACGTCAGCTCTGTGGCCTGCTTCTCAGTGCATTCTACCCTAAGCGTGCGCTCTTGCGTTGCCTCAGGCATACCAGCTTCTTTAAAGCAGCCCTGTACATGTTCATCACGAATGTTGCCGTATGCTCCCGGATAGGTGCGAATGGTCTTAATGAGACCCTTGAGCATCTTCTCGTTAACTTCGAGCGACTCATGGCCACGATAGGCGGTAACGAACACGAATACCTTGTTAGCTGGCTCTTTGGTGTAAATCATGATGTGTATATCCTTCAGTTAGTGGTTATCTTTCAGGCCACCACTTGGATGACCTGTCGTTAACCGCTAGTCCCCACACTCTTGCGAATGGGTGACGCAATCTGTGTAATCTTGCAGTGCCTCGCGGAATGAGTCGAACACGGTGAACTGTAAGCCGTATTGCACCATGTATTTGGTGGCCCCGGTGTAGTCCCGTGCTGTCGTCATAATGACCCCGTGGTTCAGTGCCTGCATTACGATTTCCATGCTGTGTATCCTCAACGTTGTTGCTAGTTGCCTAGCGTTAGTGGTTATCATCGTGGTTACTCTCAGGGTGACAGGACGTACCTTGCCAGAGACCTGAATGTAACCACTAGTTAAACACTATTGTCATGGTGTACATATCAGCTTGACTAATCCATATTGTTAAAGAGCGGTGCTACTAGGTACTGCGTGTTACTGAGACTGCATGTTACTACGTGTTCATCGTTGAGTCAACCATTTTCGTATGTCCGGTTGATGACTACTTGAGACCCTCAGTCTAACCAGATAACTCGTGGTATTGTCTGGTTGTTGGTGACGTTGTGTCTCTCAACGGTTGCTAATGTCTCATAACGGATTCTGAATGTCAACACTTAAAGTTAAACTTTTAGTTAGACCTATAGTGATAGTGTTCTTATTGGTAATGGTCTCTTAGTAATACTCTAAGTGTCTCCCTATAGTGTGTCCTAATTGATTAAGGTGTTGACACTGACCACCAATAGCCCTTATAGTGATGACTCACCGATATCATCTTGTCCCGCTCTCAGTGTCTCAGGGACTGCTAAACGAGATACTTACCGACTCTTAATGTGGCCTACTAACAGTCACTGCTAAACGTTAGTCAAACGGTGAACCTAAGGTAATATGGTCTCAGGTCTAACCTCAGGTGTGACTTAAAGGGCCAACAGATAAGGACACAGAGACATCAACATATAGTATCCCAAGGTCACCCTCACCCCAACATATGGTATCACATAAGGGATTCCCAAGGTACCACCCAAGGTTAAACTGAAGGTTTAGGGGTGGCCTATGGTTACTTTGGGTGAACTGGAGGGTACCGGGGGATAACCAAAAGTGTAAACTGTGAGATGTACACTCAGAACTTTATGCAATATTCTTAAAGGTAACCTCAGGTAGTCCTCAGGTCAGTGCATAGACCCGTAGGTAGACCCAGTGAATCACCTAAGGTTAACTTTAAGTATTGACTATAGAGGGATGGAGTGGTGTATGCTGATAAGCATCACTACGGAATCCCTAGCGCGTCAGGAAGACCCTAATCGCTACAAGTGAGTAGAGAGCACACGAGAGTCTCCAGTCCACTGAGTTGCTGCTGAGTAACCAGTGAAGCCCCAAGGGCACCAGCAAGTACCAGCAGAAATCGCCAAGTAGTCCTATGGCGCAGTAAGGTTAACAATAAGCGCATAGGTCCTCCTTATGTTGGCTCTTAGTGTCTTATAGTGAGAGGGTGATATTATCATCACTACCCTCTGCCTTTAAGGAGACTTAAAGTGAATAACTATATGAATGAATCTTTAAGTTGTCTTATAGTAATCTTTGAGTGGTCTCTCCCTATAGTGGGCCCTAATTCCAAGTGTCTGTTATACATGGAGTTTCCTCAAATTGGCCTTCCGTGGCCTAATGAATCCATATGCACAATCCTTGCATAGTTACCATGCGATGAACATAGTGTCATCCCCATCGTCTTCCCATCGGATGTCCACACCGTTGCTGCTGGTGGCCCGGAACTGGGAGATGTTGCTCAGGGGCTTCTCCATGTGGTGCTCTAAGAACTCCTGAAGTACCTCAGCCTCTATCTTCACAGCGTCCTGCTGCATCGTAGAGCGTAGGAACTCGACACCCAGTGCCAACGCATCGAGTCGGTCATCGTGTGCCGCAGCGCCCTTCTCACGGCTCATACGGGTCATCTGGTAGAACAGGCTGTACTTCAGAGCGTGCTTACCGTCTGCGTCACGTGCCGTCTGGTAGTCCTGTCGAATTACCTCATCACGGATAACCAAGCGGTGACTCGCTAGTACAGGCTCAAGGGTATCGCAGATGCGTACCTCTTTCATACCACGGGCACGAATCTCTTCGAGCTGCGCTGGGTGATGCTTCAGGAGCACAGGCTGGAACACATTACCGAACATACCGTCACCGAAGTTACTCTCGAAGACCACAGTCTGCACCTGCCACTGCTTAGCCTTCTTGGCGAGGAACTCAAGGGACTTCTCTTCGTAACCACGGGTACCACCAGCGTCCATCAGGTAGATGTAACCGTTGAGGGTATACAGTACGCACCAGCCAGTCTCATCCTTACCGCGACCACTAGGGTCAATGGCCAGAATCTTACCCTGATACGCGCCAGTGTTACTTGAGGCTGTATGGAAGGAGTAAATCTCGTCACCCTTCATACCCACGTTAGGAAGCTCCTCATTGCGATTCTGACGGTTCGGCAACCACTGGTAGTGCATTGGTGCCTTGTCCATCTGTAGACCGCACACGATAGCGTCACGGAGGCGTAGAGGGTACTTCTCGGCGTCACTGAGGTTCGGGTTGAGCATGAACTGAAGCGTATAGCCAGCCTTGCCGTATTCCACCTCACGCTCCTGAAGGTCCATGGAGTCGAATCGCACCGGGTCAGTAGGTTGACTACTGAGACCCTCTTTGTCCTCATCGTACTCACTGCGGAGCATCGGAGCCAGACGGTCACCATAGTACAGGTCTTCCTCTTTGGAGCGAGGATACTGTGCAGGCCAGATAATCGTTGAGTACCCACGGTTGTCCTCAAGTTCCTTGTAGAGCGTCATCTCGGTCTGAGGGGTACCCAGATAGATAACGCGGCTAGTCGGCAGAGGTTTCAACAGTGCGGCGAACTCCTGAACCAACGTCCAGAGTTTCTCGCGGGCACCTTGGGTTGCAGAGTTACCGGGAATCTCCACGTCATCCGCAATGATGATATCGGCACGGCTACCCGTAAGCTGACCCGTAATACCCACAGACTTAACTGACGGGCTGTGGTCCGGCTTGGCAGGGCCTACATCAAAGCTAATCACGGAGTCACGCTGACCGGGGCGAGGCTTAAGCTCACTCAGGAAAGGCAACAAGTCGATGATGTTCTTGATGAAGATGGAGTTAGCGTCCGCACGTTCCTTCGAGGCTGAGACAATCAGTATCTTTAACTGAGGGTCACGCCATAGGGTCCACACTACGAACGCACACGTGATGAACGACTTCCCAATACCACGGAAAGCCTGAAGGATAAACTTCTTGTTCTTTGGGTCTGCCAGACACTTGGCCATGTCGATTTGACACTTGGTTGGTTCCGGCAGGTTCAGGGCCTTCCAGAGCACGAAGAGAAAGGCGACAAAGTCACCCTTCAGTTGCGCAATGATTAAGGCGTTCTTGGCTTGCTGAGAGTTACTCAATGTTCACCTCCTTTCCCTTGCAGTTTGCGGATTGTGTCCTGTAGGGCCTTCTCTTTTAGGTCTGCCTTCTGGGTTATTGCGATAAGACTTCGAGCAGTTGCTTCGTGTAGTTCGATGGAACCATCAACGAGGCATCGACCGTCTGGTCCTGCGGCGACACTGGTAGGTTTGACTCTGACGCGCAGCCGCTTATTGTCGCTACGCAAATCAGCAATAATCCTATCAGTGCTGCCCTCCAGCCCCTCAAGGTCTGCTTGGTACTTAGCCGATACTGCGTCAATCGCTTTCTGAGTTTCAGCTCTAGCCGTTTGCTTCTTAACGTACTCATTCTGTACTACCTCCTTCCATTTAGCGTCCGTAGATTGCGAACCCAAGTGCCACCCGAAGGCAAACACCATGATAGCCACAAGATACGGGACGATTCTCTTTGTGAACTCCAGCATAATGCCTCCCGTTGTTTCTCAGATTTCACGTAGGAACGCCTAGCGTAGTGCAATGACATTCATAAAGGCACTACATATAGTAGTACCTTGAGTATATCACTGTAAGGTGAACGTATCGTCGTCTGTCAGACCATCAGCACCCACCTTGGAGTTGTAAGCCTCCAGACCCTCAGCCAGACCGCCCAAGATGTTGACATCAGGGGTCAGCTTAGAGATTTGGAACTTGTGGCGCTCCAACAGTTTACCAATGGCGTTATACAGCTGAGGGGTTCGCTTCTCTGGATCCTTCAGGTCCATGAGCATCTGCTGAGCCATCTCAGTGTCTAACATTTCAAGGAACTTAATCAGGTCCATATGTTACTCCTTATAAGTCTGGGCGCTCATCTTTCATGAGTCACCTCTGTTTGCCTTCTTCCAGTCAATGATTTTGTCGACTACCTTGGCACCAATCTGAACCACTGTGTAGGCGATTGCCGCGACGTAGAACCACTCGTTGAGTGAGAGGCCCCAGAAGAGCCTCGCTACACCATCGGCCCCAGCGACCCCCGCAATGGGAGCCGCCTTGATAACTTCGTTGTTGAAGTCTAGGGACAACATGTTACCTCCTTATACCTTAACGATGGACGCGATGGTTACATCGAGCGGGTTTATACCGTCGGACTCCATTACGAACGAGCAGGTCTTAGACGGTGCCACAAACGTACTCGTGGTCCCGGCAGATAGACGAACAGTATCCAGAACCGCACCAAGACCACCACCAGACGCCCGGGCGTAAGCATAACCATCAGCCGGGGAGGCTTTGGACCAAGTGACCCTGTAGGTCTGCCCAGGGGTCAGATAGTTAATGTTGATGAAGAATCGCGCCTTCGAGGTCACAGGGGTTGCCACAATGTGGTTACCATCCACAGACACCTGAGTGTCGTAGCCCACAGGAACCCCAACGTTCTCGGCTTGGTAGTAATCTGCCAGAGTTACCGCTGGTTGTCCCATGAAGTCGATGTCGCTAGGAACCTTACCAATACCGAACCATACACGGTCGACGTTGAAGGAATCGCCCACAACAGTACCACCCAAGAAGCGAGCCTGTAGGGATGTAGTCCCTTTTGGTACAAACGCATGGCACACTGCCCACATCCAACCGTTCTCCGCTTCGTTAGCCTTGCTGCGAGACGTTACGGTATTCATCCCACTGCCACTAATTTGAAGGCGACCAGCGTTCGTTGAGATACCAGAAGGTCTCCACACTCGGGCAGCGAATGTTACCCACTGGCCACGAGAGGCGGTCAAGGTGTCCGATAGGTCAACGTAGAGCAGTGGACTGTTCACGTCGGTACAGGTTACCTTGACTGAGTACGCAAAGCTCTCACAGCGGGCTAGGTCCTGAGTCACAGTCACTGCGTTGGCTTCCCACAGCGCCGGAACGTTAACACCCCATGTTACAAACGCTGGGTTCGGGATTAGGTTCATACGAAGCGGTCCACTGTAGGGTTCTGCAACTTTGTCGAACTGGTAAGATGGGGTATCGCTGAGAGCCTTCTTCACAACTTCCAGCCATACCTTATGACCCTCAGCGTTAGGGTGAATCATGTCGATGTAAAGTTCAGACGGTGAGCCAAGTTTGATGAACGCAGAGTATACGTCAATAACACCAAGCCCATTTACACCAGCTATATCAGCCCAACAAGCCACCGCGCGGGCAGAGTGATCAGGGAAGTCCCGGCGAGGGTTCTGTGCTGTGACGATTATAGGGGCCATTGGGTTAATCTGGCGACAAGCGAAGATTGCTTCAGTGAACCCGGCACTAATGGTGAGGGATGGAACGCTGGTCCCTTCGTTGTGTCCGTAGTTGAGGAGAACCAAATCATACACGCGGCCTGAGTTGAAGATATTACTGGTAGCTGACCCTTGGAAGTAACGCTCAGTGCTGCCCGGAACAGAAACGTTATCGATGAAGATAGACCTCTCGGTGGTGCCCGTACTCATCCGCTCCTCTCCCTGCCACCCTGAGCCATCTACCCATAAGCGATACCGGATGGAGTGGGTCTTGACTGTCTGCGAAAGGTGCGTGGCCCACTGGTACACCCACTCGAACGTCTCGTTCCCTGTAGAGTCTCCCATGATGACAATATACACATCATCCATTGCGCTGCGAACCTTCTGCCACATCGGGGAAACATGAGGTAGGGCCGCCGTATCGTCAATGGCCTGTTGAACAGTGCGCCCATCCTTGAGCACACCAATGGTTGAGCCTTTCGGCTGATTAAATTTTGGTAACATGTAGCCTCCTTGATTGGCGAATAGGGATTATGACCTGTCCAGCACAGCCTGTACCGTCTCACCGCTGGTTGTACCAATGGTGCTGGCTCCTGCGGTTGAAGATAGGAGGTCCTCAAGCGGGACCTTAGATTCTGTGGTCTGCGCCACGAGAAAATCTCCCGCTTGGAGTGGTTGTGCTAGGGTTAACTGTTGGGTAGATAAGTTGAACTCAAAGTGATAGTTTAACTCTTGGCGACAGCCATTTACCTCAAGATATGGAACGGCGAACACGGTGGTTGGTTTATTAATAGTGATAACCTGTTCGCCACCTACAGCGCTCCCATTGTTATACACCCACGCAACACCTCTAACAAGGGCTGTATCCTCCGCGAACTTGTTAAGGTACTCACGAAATTCGGCATCAAGCTCTTCCATGTCCGAAAGTATGCCACCAGCCTCACCCAAAGTTGTATCCAGCTGATTCTTATTGACTGCATCTGTACCGTTGATACCCGGAGCCAGTCTAACGATTCTACGGTTACGTGCATCAAGGTTACCAGCATCATCCTGAGGCATTGTCATAAGTGCCGCATCGCGTGCTTCCTCTGCGATATGTGCCGACTGTATCTGAGATACGTTAAGGTCAGCAGCGCGGAGAACCGAGCCATCACTGAAGTCAACGATTCGCTCAGACGCTGAGGTGAACCTGCGGATTTCCACACGGTCGAACCCGGTAGTTTCCACAAGGAGCTTCACTCTGGTCTTAGACACATAGCGGTACTCAGTGATATTACTCAGCAGTCTTCGGTTGTCGTCTGACACCAGCGACACTCGAACAAACTTACGGGACAGGTAGTCGAACGGGATGTCGAACTCAGTTGCCCCCACTTGGTACTGAATGACTGTTTTAATGTCTTGGTCCATTGTGACCTCCTTTAGTTGAATGAGAAGGGAAACCAATCGGTCTCCCTATAGTGTGTCCTAATTAGTTAGGCTTCGGCTGTTGCTTGATGGTGACCCCATTGGCCTCATAGATTTTCATGATAAGCTGCTGGGTCAGTGGGTCGTTCGGGACAAGCTCCTTAGTGGAGTTCATCAGGCCAGTCATGTAGTCACGCTCAGTCGGCTTGTTGGGTGCTGTAGCAACACCGTAGGCGTTCTTGGCGGTCGCAATGACGTTCCCTACGTAACCCAGAGCCGGGACCTGAGACCCCAAGTTGCCCGCAAGGTTGCTCGACTCAGCTCGACCTTTTGACGCTCCGTCTTTCTTCTGGAACTGTTCCTCCTTAGGTAAGATGGTGGAGCGCAGCATGTTGGCGTCTTGGAACCCAGCAGCACCAGCCATCATCGAAACGATAGACAGCGGGGCACCAATGTGGGAACTTCGAGTCAACGCTGCGTAGCCCAGCATGGTCGGGTTTAGGGCTTTCTTCAGGTAGTCCTTACGTTGGGACTCTTGGAGGCCGTAAGCCTTCACGTGGGCCTGCATCGCAAAGTAAGTCCCGGCGATACCCAGAGACAACACGTGGGTCAACGCCATGTCGATAGCGCGGTTGTTCTTGTAGCCCTCGTAGAAGGACCGAATGAACTTGGCGTTGAGTGACTTGATGGTGAAGTTCTTGAACTGCATAGCCATCTTGACACCAGCACCGTATGCCTTGGAATCCTGCTGGGACACCTTGTGAGGGCGCAGCATGGTCTCATCGGCAACCTTATCGGCAAGACGCCACAGGTCCATCGCTCTCGGGTCCTGACTGAAAGCCTTCTTGTCCTTGATGGTGAACTGACCGTTAGCGTCTCGAGTCGCGTGGTCGACAAAGAGTTGCTTGATTCCCTTCCACTGCTCAGGACTGATAGAGGCAGCTTTGAGGAAGTTCTCCTTGCCAAACTTGGAACCCTTACCGCCTAGGGCCGCACCAGCCACATCACCGAGCACACCCTGACGGGCAGTGTCCAGAATGTAGTTAGCCGTACCGTTCAGCATCTTGGTCCAAGGAGAACGAGCCGACAGCTCCTGAGTACCGAACTTGATGGTACCAATGACTGACGCCATGGCTCCACTGGTATCGGAAGCCTCACGGATTCGCTGTACTATGTCCTCACGTCCCGGACGGATTAACTGGTCGAGTTCCTTACCGAAAAGTGCCCCATGGAGTTCACGGAGTTCACTACCGGACACCGGAGAGGTTCTGGTGGCGAGGTCACGCAACGTTGGGATACCGTGGAGCATCGCCTTAACGTTACCCTTGGCCAGCATCCCAGCAATCTCTGTGAGGTTCTGAGGACCCATGTAGAAGTTCTTAGCGAAGAACGCTAGGTCGTTCAGGGTACGCATGGCGGTCTCAAAGGCTGTATCGTTGTTACGGCGAGCACGTCCAGTGAGAATCTTAACGGTGTCCTTCAGTGCTTCCACTTCACCCTTCAGTTGTCCCTTGCGTTCGGCCCGCTTGTCTAACGCCATGATTTCGTCCTTGAGCTGCTGCGTGGTCTTACCGCTACCGCCCATGATGGAGATATCACCGTTAACTCGACGGTCATACGCTGGGACAATCCGTGCCATGTCGAAATCCCTCAGGTCGTTGACACTGAAGGTCGACCCATCCGGCAATGTAACCGGGAGGTCGCTGTCGAACATGTTACGGGCCTCAAGGAACGAGTTGTTCTCGATACCGACCAGACCTGTGATGTTGTCATCAATGACACTGGACGCCGTTAAGTCCTCAGTGTGGCTGATACCGTACGCCTTATCCATGGCGTGCTTCTGGACTACCTCAGGTGTCACTTGGTCTACCGACTTGTAGCCGTTGAGTTCCATCAGGTACTCGTCGACACGTGCCTTGACCTCAGGCCGCACTCGGTAACTGGTAAGCCAGCTCTGAGCGATTGCCTGTTGGAGTCCTTCAGGTCCACCCAGCTTCTGCATCATCAGTTCCTTAGCACCCCTGTCGTACACGTTAGGAACGTAGGTACCCTTGTGTCGACTACCGGGGAAGATGCTCACGGCGTTAGCGTTACCGAAGATACCCGGCTGTTCCATCAGTTCACGCTTGGTGTCGAAGTGCTCTTTCAGCAGGTCCATAACCTCACGTTCGCCTTTGGTTAAATCAGCCTGTAACTCTGGGCGCTCAATCGCCAAGGCGGCACGCTTGTAGACTTCCTGACGGATAGCTCTACGAGACATCTTCTGCTCACCCACGGAGAACTCTGGGTCCTTCATGGCACGGTCGACAGCGTCATACAGCTGGTTGTACATCCGCTGGTCTGTCGCATGGAGACGCTCGTGGATATCCGAAGCGGTAGCACCGAACTTACCACTAGACCCTGATTGCATCCCCGTTGGAGAGCGCACGAGGTCCTGAGCGATTGCGCGTACACCAGCATCCTTGGAACCTAAGGTCTTCAGGCCAATCTCAGTGAACCCACCGAGCTTGATACCGGGAGCTGCACGCTCTGGGTCAATCTCTTCGAAGTCACGTTGAGTCCTCGGGTTAAGCGGGTTGGTATCGCTCAGGATGGAACCATTGGCCAGAACCACTGCGCCCTCTTCGGTCGGGTGGTCGGCAAACGGAACACCTCTGTGGTCCTGCTCGAACGTGAAGTTCTCTGGAGGTAGTGTCGAGGTGTCGTGACCACCAGTGTTGATGGCAGTCTCTCTGGCTTCCATACGGAGTGCTGGCCCAGCGAACTCGTTCACAGACTCAACGCCACGGGCCTTACGGATACCAGCAGCCACAGCGTCACTGAGGGCCGACATACCAGCACCGAACAGTAACCCGCCAAGTGCTGCATCAGCGTAGTGAGCTTCGCCGCCAGCTACTGACGTACGGATTCCCTCAGAGGCAACACTGAGTGCTCCAGCCTGTGCACCTACTCGCAGGGCCTTATTGACCACCTTGAGTCCCTTTCCGACCACACCGACCAGAGGTACATAACTGAGCGGGTCCACACCAGCACCAACGATACCAGCAGCGAGTTTCGCCCCAGTACCGGCCTCAGCGGCCCGTTGGTCAGCCTCGAAGTTATCCTTGGCCAGCTTGATGAGTGCATCCCAGTTCTCGCCGTCACCACCAGTCACCACACCGTAGTAACTCGGAGGTAACCCGGAGTCTCGCAGCTTCTGTAGGTCTTCCTTGGAGGGAACATAAGAGTTCCAGCGAGTCGGGGTCATCGTGTCCTTGAACACATCGTACCCATCGTCAGCACGCGCAGCACGGAAGGCCACACCAAAGGTTGAGTTCTGAATCTGGGCCTCAGCAGCATCCCCGAACCCGAAGAAGGTTGACCGAGAGTTATACTCGTCGAGAGTAGTCCCGGTCTTCTCCCAGAAGTCCTTAGCGTATGGAGTGTTTGGTGCTTCCTGCGCTACACCCTCAATGTCGAACCCATGGGACTCCGGCAGTTCTGTACCAACCTTTCCAGCCTTAGCGATGCCCTTGAAGGCATCCTCTGCGGGAATCCCTTTACCCTTTGGGGTGATACCACCGAACGCCTCCAGTGCGCCGGAGTTCGGACTCTTGGCCACGTCCAGCAGCTTCCGCATGTAGTTACGACCTTCCTCCGAGATAGACCCGAAGTCTCCCTTGTCGTACGCTTGGAGCTGGGGAGCACCCGCTGGGCCTTCCCCTTGGTTGTACGCTAGGGCCGCTTTAAGCTCATCCCCATTGTACTTCTTAACGAGGCTCGCAAGCAGCTTAGCGCCAGCGTCAATGGCTAACTCAGGGTTGTAGCGCCCATCGTCGTCACCATCGGTCACGTTAAGGCCCATCGCGCGGGCCGTGTTGCGGGTGAACTGCATGATGCCCTTAGGGCCAGTCTTAGAGACGGCCTTGGGGTTAAAAGATGATTCATTAAACGATAACTTACGCAGGAGGTCATAGCTAACACCGTGGGAGTCTGCTGCCTTCTGGAAGATACCATCGTAGTCGCTGGGTGCGTTCTTATTGTAACCTGACATATGTCTCTCCTTTACGAATTTTGTAGATTGTCTTCTTATCAACTCCAAGCTCTTTCGCCAAAGAGTAACCACTTGCTGAACTCTCTAAGATATACCTCACGTCATCATCGGTAAGTTTTCGGCAAGGGTGCCGACCCTTAGTGTTCATGTCTAACATATTTTCACGCTGAGACCCTATTGATAAGTGCTCTGGGTTGCAGCACCAAGGGTTATCACAGGCGTGTAATACCACTTCTCCCGGCGCTGCTCCAGCGACTACACGGTGTGCTCTTAAGGACTTACCGCCGACTTTGACGTAGCGATATCCCTTGGCCCCAGAGTTAGGCAACCAGCACCCACCCTCCGTTAACGTTGAGGAGTCCCTTAGTCTAGTCAGTAAGTCCTTCATGTTGTCTCCTTAATGGTTATTGGTCACCACCTCCATAGATGAACTTCGGAGTGGCTTTACGTTTCGCACGGACACGCTCACCAGCGGCCTTACGGGCCTGAGTGGCTGCGGAGATAGGTGCACGCTTGGTTGCTTCCTTCAGTGCCTTCTCTTCGGCTTCCTTGGCCAGTCGCTGCTGCTGTTCCTGATAGGTTCGAGTCAGTAGCGCCTTGTCGTAGCGGATGCGCACAGTGCCAGTGGTGTCCATCATGTAGATAGAGTCACCCTGCTGGTACATCGTCAGCTGCTTGTTGGTCACCCAAGGGTTCGCCGCGATGATTCCCTTACGGGCTTCTTCGAGGATGTCTCGGCCCTGCTCCCAGCTCTTAGGGTCATCGCTTACCTGTAGGATGTTCTTCGGGATAATACCAATGGTATCACCATCCACGTCATCACCTTTGAAGGTCACAGTGGATTCCTTGAGGAACTTGTCGGTCTGCTGCATCGCCATGTCGCTGTTGCCTGTACGGTACTTGACGCTGTCGTAAATCTTACGGGCCATACCATCCAGACTGGCCGGAATGCGAGACAGCTCTGGGGACTCTGAGTTGTTCTTCAGGGACGCCCACGCTTTGTCATCCTCATACTGCATCTCTTTGGTGAGGCTGCGGCGAGAACGGTCAGCGTCGATGAGAATCTGCGGGTCAATGCCCTGCTTGTCCATCATGTCCATCGTCAGGAACAAGTCAGCCTTGTCCGGGTACAGCGCAGCGAAGAGGTCCGGGTCGGTGTTACGCATGGTGCGCAGTTTGTTCAACGCTGTGGTGTCCTCCGGTAACTTACCGTTAATCACAGCGGCAGACCACTCAGACCCAGCGTCGGTGACCATCTGGCCCACAACGGTACGGAAGGCTCCACCCTCTGAGTCTGCCCGTAGGTAGCTCAGCTTCATGCGGTCCTTCTGTTGCTCCGTGAGCTGCATCTGGTCAATCTCAGCCAGCTTACCGTTGGCATAGTTCACCATGTCACTGTGAGTGAACTCGCCAGTGTTCTCGTTGGTCGGCATGTCCTTGTAGCTGGTGGACACGTACTGACCGTTGATGCGCTTGGTGAACTGCTGGTCGATGACCTGATTCTTGTTGATGGTCTTCTGACGCTTGTCCATCTCCTTGGCTGCTGCTTGAGCCTCCTGACGGAAACGGGCCTGCATCTGCTCCTCAGCCTGAATCAAACGCTCACGCTCTGGTGTCATCTGCTCACCGGGCTGTAGACGGTCGAGTTCCGCTTTGGCACCTTGAAGCATCTCCCAGCCCTTGCTGGTATCGTCTTGGTTCAACGCGCTGGTAATCCCAAGGCGGAAACCTTCAGACAACTTGGCGTCATTGTCGAACTGAGTCGACTGGGCCTTGACCATCAGTGCGTTCCACTGCTCCTCTCCCATCAGCTCCTTATAGGTCGTGGTCTTCCCGTTAAGGGTTACCTGACGGCCCTCAAGGCTCTGTAAGAAGTTGGTAGCACCCGGACGCTGAATGACGTCGTTAAGGGACCCGATGATGACCTGCTGTGCCTGAGCGTCGCTAGGGATACTCCCAGTCTTAAGTGCGTTGTCGATGTAGCGCTGGAAGAACTCACCGGACTCTGGGCGCGCCAGAACGGCTGGGTCTTTGAGTACACCTGACAGCTCAACCTTCGAGGCCAGTATGGCACCCTTCTGGGCCTGCTCGCTCAGGAACGTATCGTGCTTACCGTACAGCGAGATGTTGCGCTCGGTGATGTTCGCGTTGAACCCTCTCTGGAACTCAGCGTCCTCAGGGTTAATCATGAACTGTTCAGCGAACTCATTGGCACCCTCGGTCAACCGCTTGTGGCGATACTCTTCCATCTCAGCACGAGTACGGAACTCACCGTTCTGAACGCGCTGCGCCACTTCGTCGTCGATGAGGAACGCAGCGTTACGGCCAGTCTTGAACCGTAGGGCCTCCATAGCGTAAGGGTCATCTTGATACAGCAGGGTCCCGTTCTTGATTGCCTCCCGGCGCTGCTCTGGGGTCAACTTGCGAATAATCTCATCGGACCGCTCATCGGCCTTGTCCCGTTGACGCTTGTCGTAGGCATCCGCTGCCTCACCCATCGCAGTACCAAACTTCGCCAAGGACTGCACGAGGTTGGACTGACGGAACCCTTCCTGTTGGATGGTCACTGGGCGATACTGCATGGACGCTGAGCCACCACGGATACGGGTAGACCCGGCCTGTGGTAGTTGGCTTAATGCTTGTTCTAATTTACTGGCCATTACTTACCTCCTACCTTAGTACCTTGGGCCTGACTAATTGGTGCCTTGGTTCCCTTACTGTCGAACGCACCTGACGAATATGCGGATGCGCCTTGTGAGGTCATCAATGCCAGCGGGTCCAGCACCTGTTCCAGCTTAGACTTACCTTTGCCCTCAGCTTTCTGCATGGACTTAACTTGGTCGATAGTGGACTCAGAGTTACCCAGCTGCTGAGCGAACAGCGACGCATAGTCTCGGCGATAGTTGTCGGTTACCGCGTTGGCCTCCCGAATGAACTTGCCCTCCTCGATTCGACTGATACGTTCCATGCTGGCACCCTCAAGGTTCCCCTCTCCGATTGCCGCACGGATTGTACCCATGGCCTGAACCTTATCGAGATTCTTCGCGGTCAGGTCCGCACTGGCTTCTTCCAGCTTCTGCTTCTGCTCAAGGCTGGCGTTAGCGTTCTGAATGTTTGACTCTTTAATCATCTGGGCAGACTGTCGGCGCATCTGGTCATTCTGAAGGCCAATCATCTTGGCTTCATTGCGTGACTGACCGATGGCCTGCACCGCCGTCATTGCGATAGGAATAGCTGCCATCCAGCACATATGGTTATCCTCCTAGATACTTTATAGCGGCCTTGAGTACCTCATGGTTATCCCTAAAGTACCCGATGCCTCGGTTGCAGTTATCACACAATAGACCACGAACGGCACCAGTTGTATGGCAATGGTCTACAGCCAGCGCCCTACGTTGCTCCGATTCATGTTTACCACAAATCTTGCAGCAGCCCTTCTGAGCCTCAAACATTTCGGCGCGTTGTTCTGAGGTTATACCGTACTTCCGTTCAAGACGCTTTGCAGCCACCTTATGGTAGGACTCTTTGTGCGCATTACTCTTACACTCACGACACTGAGGGTATAGGCCATCTGGTCTACACTTGTCCTTTCCGAACTCGCTCCGTGGTTTCTCCACTTTGCACTTAGAGCAGCACTTCATGATTTCCTCCGAATGATGAATAGTTGAAACTTACCATCGCAGGTGTATTCCTCTTGGAACTCCGCACCGATGGACTTTAAGAACCTAATGTGTGGCTCATTTTCAATATAAACAAAATTCCATAAGGACTCATATCGTTCGAGCATTTGGTCTCGATACTCAATCACCAGCTTACGGAACTTGAGCTTGGCTTTAAGGCTTAACTTCTCAACCTTATCACTGGTCACAAGCCAACAACAGTCTCCAACGTTTCCACCTATAGCCAAAGGAAAACCATCGTGGTCTAACGTGACACACTCAGTAGCCGCTGGGAACGATGGTTCTATGCCCATGGCCTGTGCCTCAAGTACGTCGTGGTAGGCCGGGATGAATAACTCGAAGTCATTACTTACAGTGTTTCTTATGTACATGCTTTAAGTCCCCCTCTTAGTGTGGTCTCCCTATAGTGTGCCCTAATTGAGCACACCATAAGGATTCCTTCAGTTAAATACCGTTGGCGCGTCTGCTGTAGTTACCCTCCCAGCCACACCCAATGATTGACACCGGGGAAGCGTTGAAGGAACTCAGGGACACCTTCTGGTACAAGGCGTTACCAGTCACCGGGAATCGGTATTGACCAGTAGTCGTGGCCTTCTGGCCAAGACGTAGGCCAGTAGAACCCACTCTGGCGTTTACCAGATAGTTGAACTCACGGCTACCGTTATCGACGCTCACAGTGAACGCTCCGGTGTTCTGATAGTTCACCCACGCTCTGCGCAGCTGTAGACGACCGGAGTCCTCAGTGGACGTTGTGCCGTCGTTCTGCTCCTGCTTGATGAGGAACCGACTGAACACATACTGGAAGTCATACAGGAACCCAATGACGATATCCTTACCGGAGATGTCACCGCTAATGCGGATGTCTGGGGTCGAATCCCAAGAGTCACCCATCGGCTCATACTCCGTGATTTTACCATCACTCTCGCAGATTGCCACCGTACCCTTGGAGAACGATGCACCGTAGATGTCCTTGACGTTCACTACCGTCTGGTTGGTCTCGATGTCATACGCAGTCTCTGAGATGTGGTATGACCGCTTGGCATCCACGTGGAACCTGTAAGGCTCGAACGGGAAGTCAGTCGACTCCTTCTTAAAGTCCACCGCAGCTATCCACACGTTGTAGGCGTTGCGCATCAACATGTACATCGTTGAGTTGATGCAGTTTGCGGCCATCACCTCCACACCGTCTCCGAAGTCCCAGTGGGACCACGACTGCTGGCGGATGTCCTCATCCATGTAGAGGAACTTGTAGATGAACACCTTACTAGGGGCACCCTTTGTCAACACACACGCGAAGTTCTCCGTACCAGACCCATTGATGCTGTACACACCGTTCGGGATGTAGTTCGGTACGTGCGCTGTCATGTCCTCTGCGTTCTTCACGGAGCTTACATCCTGTACCGCGTAGTAGCGCATGATGGACGTAAAGGAGCTGCGAGGGGAAGCATAGTAGATGTTCCTGCCAATGCCGTAAGGACGCGCACGGTCTGACACATCGAACTGAGTGGTCAGGTCCAGTTGTGCAGTCTTAGCGGATAACACACCGTTGGCCGACAGGACGAACTGTGCCTCATCGGACCACAGCAGAAGCTCCTCAGCGAAGCTCACAGCGTACTTGAGGACCGACACACGGTTATGACTAACGGCAACATCCAGCGGGTCATCGTCCGTGTAGTTGGCCACTGACGGCGGGTAGAACTCAAAGTATTTACTGGTGCGGGACAGCACGATGTTCTCCCCAGAGATGAACCCTAAGCGGTTCCTGAAGAAGAACACATCAGTTATCGTCGAGTTCACAAAGGATGGCTGTGGGTTGGTATCATCGTCACCAGCACGACGGTCAGTCCAAGCGTGATACCCGAGGTCAAAGTTACCATCAGCTGCTCGAACTAAGGTCCAAGGCATAGTGGTGTAATCCAGCCCTATCGAGATGTTCCATCCAACAGTCTCCTTCCAGACCTTCTGACTCTTGTCATACTTAACGTAATACTGGTCGGCGGTCTTGGAGGTGTCCCCGACAATCTTCACCATGTACCCATCTGGTGCGTTCAGAGGTAACTTAGAGAAGCTCTGGACGTAGTGGGTCACTGGGTTAATCAGCTGGTCCGCATAGCCATCCTTCGTCTCCAAGATGTCAATGGTGGTATCTGCGGGAGCGATGCAGTGGATGAACCCTGTTCCCACGTTGAACGTCCACGTAGGGTGTGCCGTTCTGAGAAGAGTCGCTATGGCTTCAGCGATAGCCTGTGCGTCCACCTTAGGCGGGTCTTCCTTAGCGTTGTCACCCGGAGGGAGCTGGTGGCTAACCCACACGCCGTTAATGTTCACTTCGAGCTTTCGCCCGTACTGACCACCGCGAACGTTAATGAGGGCGTCCACGTTATCCCTGAAGGTACCACCGTTGGTCAAGTTCTGACTCTCACGGACCTGTCTAGTACGGTTCACGATGAACGTGTAGTCGGCCACAGTGACCATCCGCAAGTTATCCTTAGGGTTATTGACGGTCACGTAAGAGCGGTCGCCACGGACCTGATACTCATAGCCGGACAGGTCGAATACCCGAACGTCATTCCCTGTGAACACAGCGTAATACTGCTCGTACTCATCTCGGTTTATGAGGTGAATGTACGGGTCTTCACCCAAGTAGCCACGAGGGCCAAGGGACTTGATGAACACCATAGGTGGTCGCTTCTGGAGACCCTCAGTCTCGGAGGACCAACCGTTGACCTGAAGCGAACCCTGCTCTGGGTACCGCAAGATTTCAGGCTGCTGGCTAATGCCTCCCTTGAGGTTCTTTATGCTTTGGCTCACGAGACTCATGATGCTCCTCCCAAATAATCAATTAGACGTTTAATCCTCGCTGGGTCGTCTTCAAGAAACCCTAGGGATTTGTTACAGGCGTGACAAAGAAGTCCTCGGACCTTCCCGGTTGTGTGGCAGTGGTCTACGCAAAGGTGCTTAAACCGACCACTTGGCCCCTTATGGCAAATCCTACAGACACCGCCCTGCTCCTCAAGCATTCGGCCAAACTCCTCTGAAGTGATTCCGTAGGTGTTCTTGAGTATCCACTCCCGGTGACTTGCCCTACACTGGGCGCTGGTAGGTTTCCCACGCTTACCTGACTTTCTGCAGTCCTTGCACTGTGATTGTCCGCTTGGGCGTCCAGAGGACTTACCATACTCTGATAAGGGCTTCCACTCGGAGCACTTAGAGCACTCCTTCTCCCCGTTGACAATCGGCTTTCGTTTATTGGCCATTTGGCCCTCCTTATGCGGTTGATGATTAACGCCCGATGATTCCACCAACAAAGCTATCGCCATCAATCATATTGTATTGCCCGAAGTCCATCTCGTACTCGTTGCACGTCATACGTGCTTCCATCTCTTCCTGTGCCAGAGAGTTCTCTACGTCCTCCGCTCCGAAGAACCGAGAGTTGAACTGACGGCTTGCCTTGGTGACAATCCACTGGCGGAAACACTCAGGCATCTCGTCGTAGTCCTGAAGTGTGATTAGGGTCACCGTGATTGCCCCAGAGAAGGTATCTGTCCCTGTGGACTTGTCGTACACCCAACCACCACGGTTGACATACTGGCCACCAAGGATGGACAGGTAGGCTGGCCGGAATGGGATAAGCCCGGTGTCTGCATCTGGGGTCAGTGTGGCCGACTCGTTGATGTTGAAGGCCCAACCTTTAGACTGAATCTGGCGGTTAATCCTGTTGAGGATACGACGAGCGTTCGCTACGTCTGCGCTACCATCTTCGTCAAGGGTTGTCACCGGGGATTCACCGATAGCTGCGAGCATCTCGTTGATAGCATCCAGCTCAGCGGCAGACCCAAAGTAAGCATCTTGCATGTTCATATTGTAAGCTCCTAACGAAAAAACCCCTCAGAGACCGTGAGTGGTCCCCAAGGGGTTTGGCTTATTAGTTAGTCACGACCAGCTTAAAGGACTTCATTTCAGACCCGTCAAAGCTGACAGTCACTAGAGTTTCGCCTACAGCGATTCCTTTGAAGTACAGTGTGTTGGTACGGCGAGTGTGGCTGGCAATCCCTGAAGTACCATAGGTTACCTCAAGGCTTGACCAATCCGTTACTCCTTCCAGCCCATCTAGTGCTACCTTAAGCGAATCACCATTAATAGCTACAGTCTGCACCTCATACTCAGACGGGGTTACCATCCGAGCACTAAAGGTATTTACGCTGAGGCCGCCTTGAAAACCAGCGCACCAGCAGATTCTGGACGCAGGCCGCCGTGACCCATCGCGTACTTAGCGACAATCTGGTCAGCCTGATACTCGGTACGACGAGCACGTTCCAGAGCCAGATCTTTCAGCTTAACGGTACCAACAGCGGAACGGTGCTGGAACAGGCCCACAACGTTCTCTTTGCTGACTTTACCGCCAGTTTCCGGGAAGGCGTGCTTCTGGTTGGTCGCTTCTGCGCCTTCATCCGGGCGGTCATCACCAGCACCACCAGCAGTCAGGTGCGGAACCTCGACGACTTCGAAGCCCATCACGTTACGGATAGAACCACGCTCAGGGTCAATCAGAGCCGCATAGTTCGCAGCGTTAGGCATCAGAGCCGCCAGAATCGCAGAGTACACGTCCGGGGTGGTGTAGAACGTACGGTCGTTAGCCGGGACGTAGTTCTTGGTCAGAGCCGCACGAGCAATGGTCAGCTGAGCGATAACCGCTTGGCCCAGTTTGACCGGGTCAGTCAGATCGGCTTTCAGGCCAACTTCCAGCAGTGACGGTTTGCCCAGACCAGCGATGTTCTCGTTGACGGATTCAGCGAGGTTAACCAGACCAGCCAGCTCGGCCAGTACCGCACCGTCAGCTGCCATCGCCAGAGACTCACCAATCTGAGAGGTGTACTCTGAGCGAACGTCATAGTGGTTCATCGCGTCTTCGATGTCGTAGATCAGAACGTCAGCAGTCAGCAGGCCATCAATGTTAATGGTCTTCTCGGTGTGCTTGATGTCTTTACGTTTGTCATCCAGAGACTCGCCCGGTTGCAGGTAAGCAGCCTTGGTGCGACCAATCACAGGGAACTGTGCGGACTTACCGGAGCTGATTTGACGCTGCATGTGACGGTTAGAGGTCACAGAGGTGCGAGCGAATGCGGTCAGGACTTCACCGCCGAATACTTTCAGGAATAGCGCCAGCTTGTCTGCTGCGGATTGACCTTTACCTTGGTTAGTACCGAGCTGCTGTCCACCTTGCATGTTAACCATGTTGAATCTCCTTATGTTGTTTATACGAAATGTTTTGAGGTACTACTTGAAACGAGGTGATACTCATTGTGTAACTCGAAGGGAGACGGATGCGACCACTTTATGTGAATGCGCGGTCTCCCTATAGTGGGCCCTAATTAAAACTTAGAGTCGATAACCTTCTGTTCCACCTCACGACGATACTTAGAGTCAGTGCGGTAGCGCGGGTCGGACATCGCTTTAATCATCTCAGCTTGAGACTCGAAGCCTTCAGCCTTACGGGCCACAGGTTTCGCTGGGGTTGCACGCTTGGCAATAGAGCGCTCAGCTTTCTTACCAAAGGTTTTATCACGAGACTGTCCCGCTAGGTTCAGAATCGTCTTCATGGTGGCTACATCACGAGACTCAAAAGCCTTGATGAGCGCCTCGGCACCCTCAGGGTTATTGGTCTGCATGTGACTGTAGACCTGCTGGAAGCGCTCACGGCCTCCCACGAAGTCCATCACTTTCTCTACGTACTGGTTGACCAGAGCTTCCTGACCGCGAATGTACGCATCGACGAACGCCTTGCTGTAGCCAGCTTCGGCCAACTCTTTGTAGGACTCATCGGACAAGCGGTCTTCGTTCTGGTACTCCTGCTGAATACGGGTCACAGCATCCTGTGAGAGACCGCGTTCGATTGCAGTAGCAACCATGTCGTTAAAGCCAGCTTCGTGTTCTTCCAGCTGCTGAGAGGCTTCGTTTATGCCAGCCGGAGTTTCACCAATCGGTTTGAACTCTTCAGGTTCACCATTGTCGGTTACTTCCTCCGACTGACCCTCTTCGTCGCCCTGCTGTTCTTCGTCGCCCTGACCCTCTTCGCCATCCTGTTCGTCTGAACCGTCAGCGGAGATACGGACCTGCATACGGCCCTCTTCAGGTTCACCGAACGGGTCCACATCGGAGCCATACGGGTCATCACTGTTTGTGTTCAGCTCGATTGCATCATCGCCATCACGGGCAGCAACATCAAGAGCCAACATGTTTTCTTGGTGCTCCTCAGGTGTACTACCAGTCAATACAGCACTGTTGACACCAAAGGATGCGTATACGTCTGCGTTAGATTCGCCAGCCATTTCAATCTCCTTAAAGTTAAGACTAAGAGGGAAACACGAAGGACTCGAACCTTCTGACCAGACCTCATTCAATCTGGATGTGTCTCCCTATAGTGTGCCCTAATTACATGCCCGGTTGCATACCGACTGAATCAGCCGCTGCGGCCATCGCCTCAGGACTTGAAGTAGCCTGTGCGGCCATCCCCTGACCCAACGCTGCGGCACCTTGCTGTGTAGCAATCTGAGCACCTTGCTGTGCCATAAGGGCGTTCTTCTGCTCCTGAGTGAGAAGCATACCAGCTGTGTCGAGTCCGATAGCGTTAGCGATGCGTAACTTGAGGTTATTAATTATTTTATCATAAAATAAGAAAGTGAGGTATTTTATGTCAGCATTTATACAATTTAAAGATGTGAAAAAAACTTATAAAGTAGGAGATGTTGAGATTCATGCCAGTAATGGTGTCAATTTTGAAGTTAATAAAGGTGAATTTGTGGTTATTGTTGGACCGAGTGGAGCAGGTAAAACAACGATCTTAAATCTACTAGGAGGAATGGACCAACCTACAAGTGGTTCGATTATGGTTGATGGTCAAGATGTTGCGCGTTATGATGAAGCAAAACTTACGCAATATCTAAGAGATGATATTGGTTTTGTGTTTCAATTTTATAATCTTGTGCAAAACTTAACAGCTTTAGAAAATGTTGAACTTGCTTCACAAATATCTAAAGATCCTTTAGATGAAAAAATGGTTTTAAAAAGGGTAGAACTAGAAAATCGTATGAATAACTTTCCTGCGCAATTATCAGGTGGAGAACAACAACGTGTAGCAATTGCTAGAGCGATTG
>OGXD01000319.1_pt1 | contig 42334 bp, 48 predicted proteins | sample 1576211 | NCBI WGS metagenome assembly OGXD01 (sample SAMEA3541470, study PRJEB24748) | human gut metagenome | biome: human gut; feature: human-associated habitat; material: faeces | place: China | collected 2012
TATAGGTTACAAAGATACAAAGGAAACGATATATATGGAAACAAAGTATGGGAAACGAAAAAGAGCCTACCATATAGGTAAGCTCTCTTTCGTAACAAATAAACACACTTGGAGATATCGTAACTCTGGGTTCTAACCCCGAAGCTTTATACGATTGAACGTTAGTAGTTCAATGGTCTTTGCTTCGAGAGAACCCTTCGTTGTCAATCAAGCACTCGCGGATCTAAAGATCCGGAGTGTGCTTGATTAGAGATTTCTCTCATTATCTCCATATACAAGGAAACAATCCTGCCAACGAATTTGGCATTTTTGAACCTGTCAACAATTAATTTGGAAGCCGGATTCGCTTCCGTAGAGTCTGTATACTCCTCAGCATTTCTTATGATTGATAGAGGTCTGTTTCATAGTACTCTCCTTGAAGTACACCATTATAGTACAACTTCAAAAGTATTATATCATAGGTTTCCCCATAAATGTCAAGTGTTTCTCCGGACGGTTCCAAAGTAAATGCATATCCGCTGTCTGTGAAATTCGAATAGGAACTGTCTGCTTTCTTCAGATAATAGATCTTATCACCATAATTGAAGACTTCCAGAGAACCTACTGATCCGCCATTTATGTTTCCGCACCATCCTTCTACTCCACCGTCTTCCGTAAACATGCTTAATGATAATGTCTGTCCATCATTGCTTGAGTAAGAACCAGGTGTATTCCAGAAATTGCCAGTTGGCGTATAGTTCGGAACCGGAATATTTCCGCTCTGATCAACGGTCTCCCCTTCTGCTTCCTGTACTTCTGTTTCTTCCGGAGCCGTTTCTGTCGGTTCCTCAGTTACTTCTTCCACTACTTCTTCGGTTTCTGTTTCTGTTTCCGGGACTGATTCTGTTACAGTGATATGGGATGCATATATGGCATTCATCTCTGCCTCCCCATTTGCAACCCAATCATTGTATGCATCTACAGCATCCGGAATAAGGTCATCTTCTGTAATGCAGTACCATTCATCAAAACTATAGCCGTCAGAATTGATCATATCCTCAATCGCAACATATTGATTATGTTCATCTTCATCATATGTAAATAAAAAACTATCTGAACTTCTTGCATTAAGATCATTAAATATAGAAGCCATATAAGTATCTGAATCTTCTAAATATAAATCATAATCAGAAGCTTTTGGCACACGGTATAAATGATAACGTAGATTCTCTGTATTAGCTCTATCCACATAATAGATACGTCCATTATATTCTCCAAAATACCAAACTTTTGGATCACATTTCATTCCTTCATATCCTGTATGACCTGGATTGGAATAATACTTAACCTCGCCACGCTCCACCATATCCTTATCATAATCTAAAATTAAACTAATTGGATATTTATAATCTTGAATGCTTATATATTTTAATCCATTTGTACTATCATACGCCCAGTCAGGTAAATCTGAAATTGATTTTGCAAGTTTATAATGATTTCCGCTCTGCCCCTGCATATGCACAATCGCTGCTGCTCCACCTCCGATAACAAGCGTTCCGGCGACAATGCCTGCGATCACCTTTGTTGCGATTCCCTTTCCGGCGCCTGCTGCTACTGTGGCTGCGGTTGTTCCGGCAACGGTACTTCCGGTTCCTGCTGCGGTTGCAACTGCTTTGGTTGCTGAAGACACTGCAGCCGACATTGACGGAATCTGTGTTGCCTGTGCCGCTTTGACGTCCTCTTTAAGCAGCAACAGGAAGAATGGAATCGGAGCAAGACCATAAAGCTTGGTACCTTTCTTTTCGAGGTCTAATACTTTGTCTTTGATCTTTTGTCTGCCATAATTCAGGCGGCTCTTAACGGTGTTCTCTGATACTTCAAGCACGGACGCCATTTCTTTTACAGACATCTGTTCCATATAGAACATTGTGACACAGATGCGCTGTTCATCTGTCAAAGTATCAATGATCTCTTTCATCAGTCTCGTTGTCTCATTCTGATCCATAACGACTTCCGGCTGAACAGACACACGGTCATCCACAAAGGTATCACTGATATCCTGTCCGTCTTCGTTTTCTGTTTCAGAGAACAAGGTTACCTTTCTTCGTTTCAGTTCGTTTTTGGCAAGGTTCGACACAATCGTTCCGATCCATGACTGAAACTTCTCCGGGTCTTCTAAGGTATCCAGCGACTTAAAAGCCTTCACATAGGCATCCTGAATGATATCCTGAGCTGTGTGCTCGCTGTTTAAAAACTTCCTCGCCAGGTAAAAACATTTCGTATACGTTTTCTCATACAGGTACGTATACGCTTCCTGGTCTCCTTTCATTGCTTTTTGTACTGCTTCGGTGTAGCTATTCATTTTTCATCCTCCGTAATATGTACTCTAATATCTTTCTCACTTTCGTTTTGTTTACTGTATATCCGTTCTGGTCTTGTTGTGCCAGCTCCTGAAACCATAACATCTCCCGGCATGGTTCCTCATGAATGATTTCCTCTCTGTGTTCATCCATGCAATCCCTCCTTTCTATCCGTCTACTTAAAAGACAGTAGAAAACAGGAATCGGTTTTAGGTTTTCTCCAACAATTCAACATTTTATTACTGTTCGCTGTTTTGCACAAGCCTGTTTTCGTATATTCATGCATTTTTGTATATGTTGACGGATGATTCGTTTCCGGCATTCGTGTGCGATGATGAATACCATATTTAAAGTATTGAACAAAAAAAAACAAGCACACTAAAGGAGGAAACAAAAGAAATGAATCAGAGAGGTTTCAGTTTAAAGAAATGTATGGTAGGACTTGTATTGGCAATTGCAATGGTTATCCAAACACCGGTATCAGGATTTGCAGCAGATGTTTGTACGCAGAGTAATGTTGTCCAGGCGGAAGGAAAAGTTTCGCAGACCAGAGTCAACAATGTAAATGCGTACTATTTAGGAATTCCGGAGAATGTAAGACAATATCTGGAGGACCAAAGCTGGACATTCATCTGTTCAGCTCAGAGCTTTGGTAAACGATATGGGTATACAGGATCCATTCTCGCTTTAACCGTTTACAAAGACAAGGTTATCTATATTGATAATCGAAAGAAAGCAGAATCCGCAATCGTACACGAAGTCGGACATGCTATTGATTATTCTTACGGGTTTACGTCAAATTCGCAGGCGTTTAATGATATATTCGCTGTAGAACATAATAATGTAAGCTCATTTTGGAAAACGCATCATAGTAACACGGACACAGCTGTCGAATATTTTGCTGAAGCGTTCCAGATCTATGTGCAGCAGCCAGAAAATTTACAGACTTATTGTCCGCAGACCTACGAGTATATCCAAAACATTGTTTCCGGACTTAGACCTGAAACAACCGAAAACTAAACAAAAGAAAACACCCATGGAACTCATATTGAGTCTGAGGGTGTTTTTGTTGTGGTACTGTATGATAATTAATCACCGATGTCGCCAGGATCATCAAGATCTTCGAACTCAGGGTCCTCCAATGCGTTTTGATCATCCAATGTTGTCGTATCTGACATTTCGGATCCGGTGATTGGTGATCCCATAGCAAAGTTGTTTCCTGGGATTCCATAAATTGGAGCATCTATAAATCCATTGTGATCGCCTGTATTAATGTTATTTCCGTTATTAAGTGCGCCTATATTGATATCTCCGGTAATCGGGGCTCCATATTCGAGATGCTGTCTGATTTCCTCCATATCTGAAGCACTAATACTCGGATCTGCATACTTGGATACATCGATATTATGATCCATACCATACCGAATCTGTTTCATCTGTTCATTAGTGTATTCCGGATCCATATATACAGAAACATCAAGTCCGGATTCCATTCCAATTCGGATCTCATTCATTTGAAATCCGTTAAATACTGGATCTGCATATGTGTAAACGGATGCAAAATCCAAACCGTGTCGCAATCCTTCTGAAATCTGTCGCATCTGATAAGAATCAAACTCAGGTTTCGCATAGAACGATACATCAATTCCGGATTCCATAGCTTTTTTAAGTTCGAACATCTGGAAGGAATTAAAAGCAGGATCCGCATATTTTGAAACATCAATTCCGGATTCCATGCCACGCCGAATCGCATCCATCTGGTACTTGTCATATTTCGGATCCGCATAAATGGAAACGTTTAATCCTTTTTCCAGACCATACCGGATCTGTCTCATTTGTTTCCAGTCATATCTCGGATCCATATACTTTAGTACATCCACATTGCTTTCGAATCCAAGCATCAGCTGATGTTTCTGATACATATCCATCTGACTCAAAAGCGATTTTACCTCTTTTTCCGGATTTGATTCGATCCCTTTGACCATATTTACATAATTTGTAACATTGATACCTGCACTCAGTCCAAGGTAAATGTTATGCATCTGTTGTGGTGTAAGTTCTGGATCCGCATAAATAGAGACGTCAAGATTATCTCGTACTCCATCCTTGATCTCATTCATCTGTTCGACAGAAAAAGCCGGATCCGCAAATTTGGCAACATCAGAAACAGACATACCATCCATCAAACTGAAACATATCATATCCATCTGCTTTTGTGTAAACTGCTGGTTTGCGTAAACAGAGACATCAACACCCTGTTCAAGACCAAACATAATAGAATCCATCTGTTGTGATGTAAATTTAGGATCTGCATACGGTGTAACATCAATACCCTTCTCGAGACCGTAAATGATACTTGACATCTGTTCTGTTGAAAATGCCGGATTTGCATATTTTGTAACATCAATACCGGAAACCAAACCGCTTCGGATATAATGCATCTGTGTAGTACTGAGTTCTGGATTGCAAAGTGCGGATACATCATATCCTTGACTCATTACCATATGGATGATCGCCATCTGATCTGAAGTATACTTTGGATCTGCATATTTCGACACATCAAGTCCTGATTCCAAACCAGTTAAAATGTAATACATCTGAACGACATCATATTCTGTTTTTGCGTAATATGATACATCTACGCCTTCTTTCAGACCTGTCATGATGATTCTTATCTGGTCTTCCGTAAATTTTGGATCCGCATATTGGGATACATCCAGATTGTTCTCCAATCCTTCGCGGATGAAATACATCTTATCTGCATTGTATGTCGGATCCGTATATTGCGTCACGTCAATGCCAGTCCGTAATCCAAGTTTGATCTCATTCATCTGTTCTGCGTTGTACTGTGGATCTGCATAAATAGATACATCAAGTCCATCATCCAAACCTTCACGGATTTCTTTGTTTGGGCAGCAGTATATGCAGACCAATCAATTTCGTTCTCAAGTTGACTTTCGTTTACAGGTTTCTTTTTGTCTGCCATGATTCTTTTCCTCCTTCTTGAAAATCTCTGGTTTTTTACTCATACAGTTAAATATGGGCTTTAAGAACGTGTTATTAACGACTTTGGGTTCCAGCCAATCGGTTCTGCATATTTTGGATTTTCTTTTTGGACACAAAGAAAGCGGAACCGATCATATCGGAACCGCAATCTTCGTCTTCCATAATTTTAGTCTACGATATCGCCAATATCATCCGGTTCTACATTCTCTTCCGGATAGAAACCGGTATCATTAGCATCCTGCCGGAACTCAGAAACGTTCATATCTCCATCGATATGTTCAAGATCCGGTTCCTTTTTACCTGCTGCCATAAGTTCGGATGCGATGTAATCGAAGTCATTTGTGGAAACGACCTTAGCATCCGGTTGTAACGGCAGCTCTTTGTTCTCTGTATACAGTTCCGGTTTCATGGTAAAGATCATATCAGCTTCTGTAGGTTCAAAAACTTCTGTTGCTTTACTAGCGCATACATAAGCTGCAACCAAGTCACCAAGTGATGGTGTATAGTTGTTTGTATACCGGTGAATCAAAGCTTCCGTTGCGTTCATATATGCTACGTTTGCAATATTCTGGAGTCCTTTTTCGTGTTCCAATGGTTTGTCTACCCAGATAAATTCGTCCTTTTCGACATCATAGATAAGAGGAACCGTTGCTGTTGATTCGGAGTTAAGGTCAATGAGTGCTTCTACGGTAGATGGTTCAAAAATCTGACCATTAAACTCATTCCATTTGTCATGCCATACATTTGGATCTAAAGAACCTTGTCTCTGCATGAATCCGAATTTTACGACATCAAGTTTATTGTATGGAACATTGCTGTAACTATTCACTGACAATACCATATACTTGATACCCGCTTCCCTACATTTCTGCTTATCGATATCCATATATTCGGCTGAGAATACAGGTGCACTTGTGATATCACCACCATGAATAGCGACAAGATCTCTGGATTTATCATCTTTCTGCACATATGCTTTCTGATCATAATAAGCGCATTCTGTAATAAGGTTTAAATCTTTATCATAGAAAGCAGCAGAGGTGTCAATATCAATACGCTCCTGATTTTGATTCTGCCAGCCAATAAACTGACGGATGATATTGCAATTTTTGTCGCCTTTCATAATGGATCCAGAAGTTAAGGAACTACCTTTTGAGGAGCTTCTCTCTCCGTTTTCTGGAAGCAGCATGTCCACAACATTCGGATCTATATAAACGCGACCTAAATTGTCATGAGTCTGAAGCTGTTTTGAAACAGAATCAATGATTCCTTTTTTGATCATCTGCGCCTGGTCTTCTGCAAAATGATAAGTACTTTCCTCTTTTACGAAACGACCAAGTTTTGCGACGTGAATGGCACGATATGGAAGTCCTTTTTCATACAAGTCAACCAGGTTATACAGCTTTAACTGCTCACGGATCGGTGTTTCATATGCGTTTGCGGCATAAATATCACAAATAGCCTGTAACTGATCATGTTTGATTCCAGCAACCGCAAACTGAATGAAGTTACGATTGAAGACGCCAGGAAAATCGTGTGCCGCCTTTTCGGTCAAAGCAAGCGCATCATCGGCACCAGAACGAACGGCGTCTAAAGCTTTCTGTACGACAGCATAAGGTGATACGATTGGCACTCCAATCTCGTTTACCTTCTGTCCGGAATACAGATTATCGTACGCTTTCTGTAAACGAGAATAAACGGTATCTCTTGGTACGGATTTTGAAAAAGTCTTAAACAAATCAGGACGAAGCCAGACTGCAGTAAACAGATCGTGCGTCTTATCCAAAAGGCTATTCATCATTCTTGCTTCCGAACGTGATAATTTAAAGTAAACCTTACCGGCAAGACCTGGTTTATTCTCAATTGTTTCCTGATTACGTTTTGTACGCCATTCCAGATGTCCATTATCACGAGTTTCTCCCTTTTTCGGATTCCAAACAAATACTTTCGCTTTGCTTTTTACCGTATGAGTCTTTCCGTTTGATAATTCTGCAGCCAGACGAAGAACATCAGTTGCTTCGGTAACCAATTTATGCAGCATATCATCTTTTGCACGAGATGTAAGGTTACTGTTTTTTGTGATGTCGAAAGCAATGGCTGCCTTATTTTCTCGATTAGGAATAGCTTGATCATAAACCCATGAAAACCATTCGTTTGTGTCATGCATATAGTTAAGTAATGTTTCCATTTTAGGTTTTGATAACGAAGCTGTCGAAAACATACGGTCATGCATAGTTTCATGGATCATGTAGTAATTGTCGACGTCGATTACCTTTAAGTCACGTTTAAAGTCCTCGAGCAACGGATTACGTTCTGTTGCTTCAAATTCAGGACGCAAAGAAATACCAAAGAAAGCGACTCCAAGATACTCTTCCATCTGATAGATATACTGCTCTACTTCATCCATTTCAATTACCTGTTCAGGGAAATCAGGATAAAACACGGTAGCATTCTGGAACGCTTCCACCTGACTGGATTCTCGCACCGATTTCATAAGATTCTGACATTCTTTTACGATCTCAGACTCAGGAAGCGAAACAAGGATATCCATAAGATCTCCGGACATAGTGCGACCGTAGGCTTCTAAGTTACGATTTGTGGATAAAACGAGCTGCATAGCGCGGTCTGATGGATTCTCATTGATTACAGTCAAAGGCATCACCCACGTGCCGGTTTCCTGATAAATGGTCTCACGATATTTGGTTACAAGGTCTTTTTCGTTTAACATAATTAGCTTCCTCCATGATTTGTTTTATGTATGTATAAATGATTATTAGTTAACAAAGAGAAAGGCTGCTAGAAAATCAGCAGCCGAATGTGAATGGATACCATGCTCTTTCGAACATTACACAATCAGAACACGAAAACCATATTAGGTCTTCACATTCTGGTCTCATCTCACGAGAATTCCGATGGCAGGTCAAAAGACCAGCATCAATTGTTTTCATTATAGAAGTATTCCATTTCGTAATCTCTATTCGCTGATATGAACTGGTATTACACTGCAATTCTGCAATGTAAGAAAATACAATTAGCAGTTGTATGGATTTACCCAATAGAAGTATCCAGTTTCTTTGTGCGATTATTTTAATCCCCTCTACATATCTAAATATGTGTGGACGATTTGCAAAGTAATACGTTTTTTTTTGTAAACAAAAGAGAAAGGCTGCCGTAACGAACAGCAGCCATAGTTTTGTGAACAGGTAAGATATCCATAAAGGATATGACATATACAGATGAGTAAATGAAAGTGATTGGCTTCCATTTAATCATCAACTTTCAGTATGTAATAGAAGTATCCTGTTCGTAATTCTCTTTGCGCATTGTGAACTGATAGGAAACACATATGTGTTTCGAATTTCTGGCTTGACATACTCAAGAATAGAAGTATTCAGTTCGTATTGCGCGGTCGCTCCATTCATCATTTTGCTTACGTATTAAATATGGTACACATGCTTGCAAACTAAAACGAGTTTTCTCTGATGAATGACGGCTATTGTCGTTTACGAATATCATAAGGCTCACTTTTTGGAAAACTCGTCAGGAAAATGAGAAAAAAGTTTTTAACTTTTGTATACAGTCGGAGTTTTTCTCTATACGTTAAAAGGCGACAGTTTCAACTTCTTATTTTTTTTGTGAATATATAATCAGTCAGTTGTAAAGAAAGAAAAAGTTACATCCGAAGATGCAACTCTTTCAAACTTTCATAAATATTATCCTTGTGTCCAATACTTATAACAATGAGTTTTCTTTAAGTATGTTGCTGCTTTTGTTGAAATTGCTAAATCACTACTACTTACTAACGAATCTTTTAATCCTGCTCGGCTACCAACATACCATTTATTTGGATTTTTAAATACAACATCCGTTAAATTTGTGCAACCATCAAATGCAGTATAACCGATACTCGTCACATTTTCCGGTATTGTAATGTTTGTAAAACCAAAACAATTATTAAATGCGCCATTTCCAATACTTGTTACACCATTAGGTATCACTATATTACTAAGATTAGAACAATTTGCAAAAGTGGAATAACCTATTTTTGTAACACTAGTCGGAATTGTGATTTGTGTCAAATTAGTACAACCTGAAAACATAAAATCACTAAGACTAGCTACTCCGTTTTCAATAATAGCATCTGTTAATCCCGTACATCCAGAAAATACAGAAGAACCAATATTGGTTACACTAGATGGTATTGTTACTGTTGTTAAACCTACACATTTCCAAAATGCGTAATTGTTAATATTTATAACACTATTTGGAATAGAAACAGATTTAAGATTTGAACACTCTCTAAATGCATGCTGTCCAATATTTGTTACACTTTCTGGGATTTCTATATCCGAAATATTTGAACAACCAGAAAAAGCATAATTATCAATACTAGTTATATTATCTGGAATTTCTATATTATTTAAAGCTTTACAACCATAAAAAGCGGAGTCATTGATTTGTTTAAGACCAGAACCTAGCGTGATACTTGTAAGTTTTGAACATTCATTAAATGCATACTTACCAATAAACGTTACATTATCTGGAATTACAATATTTGTTAGACTACAGCAAGTTTTAAAAGCTTCTTTTTCAATCCTAACAACATTATCAGGAATTTTAATATCTGTTAAAGTTGTGCATCGATTAAACATCGCTTCACTAATAGTTGTCATAGTATTTGGTAAGGTCACACTTGATAATGAAGAACAAGATTGAAATGCTCTTTCTCCTATATTGGTAACACTATTTGGTATCTTTATACTTTTTAATGAACTACTAGCAAAAGCATATTCTCCGATGTCTGTAACCCCATTCTCGATATCTACCGTTGTTAATTGTTCACAATTATCTAAAGCATAATTTCCTATAGTTTTAACACTGGCTGGAATTACTATACTTTTTATTGATGTTTCATAAAAAGCATAATTTCCTATTTTTGTTACAGTATCAGGAAGTATGATCTTTTTAGCAGCCGGATATTTATATTTTAATATATCATATGGTGTATTTGAAGTACGATATGAGCTTGATGTATAATCCTTCTCTACATTGATCAAACTTTCATCCCACGTGCACAATAAATTATCATCTGCGTCGTATAATCCAGGGTCTAACGAAATATAATTAGGATCTTTGTCTCCGCATTCTGTACATTTACCATTTACATAATTATGCCCAGTTGCAGGAATTGTCTCTGTATAAGAATCTCCACAATCGCAAACAAATGTTTTCAACCCGTTATCTGTACATGTCGCTGTTTTTGTTATTGTTTCTACATAACTATGTACATGATCTTCTACAATGTTAACTGTCAAAAGTTTAGAATACGTTCCGAAAGTTGCAATAACATCATACGAATTTCCAACAATCATATCGTTTGCTGCCTTTATTGTTACTTTTTCTTTATTTGGGTTCAAACTTAAGCCAGCTGCAGCAGTTGTACTCCATTTTATATCGCCACTACCAGATTGTGGAATGATTAATGCGTTTACAGTTTTACTTTCACCTGGTTTCAAATTTAAGGTCGTAATAGTCTGTTGATCATCATCAGTTTTAAATTGAATATCAATTACAGTTACTGTGAACTGCGTAGACGCATTGTTTGTTGTTCGTAATTTATTGTTTATTTTCTGAGAAAACAACGCTATATCAGATATCTCGCTTACAGTAATCGTAGCAGTTTCTCCTACCTGAGTGCTGGCTTTTGTTTCTACTAATCCATTTGAAACTGTAATATTTGCGTTATTACTACTCCAATTAACGGATTCGTTGACCAATTCATCATCAACGTATGCGTTAATCTGCACAGAATCATTTACACCAAGCGTAACATTATCAGACGATAATTTGATTTTTGATAGATTTTCAACGTCCACATTAATATAGAAGTTAAAATTACCAGACCAACTACCAGAAGTTAGAGCGTTGGCTACAATATTACCGGTTGTTGTAGTCCCGCCATCGATATTAACTTCATCAGCGACAAATTTTGTTTTCTCTTGTGTAATATCACCGGAAACAGATTCTTTTCCATCATTATCATTTAAAATGACTTCAGAATCCGGTGTAACGGTAACCGACTCGTTTCCATAAATATCACCACGAACTTTTACATCATAGCTTGCTGTTTTATTGCTATTTAATGCAAGTGTTTTAGGAATGGTAACAATAAATTTTGATCCTTGTTCATATTTAATAGTTGATGAATTTGAACCAACAGATGTTACCTCCTGCGTTTCGTTTGCGTTATTTTCGGCTGCGAATACCGGTATCCCCGGGACTGATGTCATAAGTGCAGCCAGAATCAGCAAACAACTCAATGCTTTCTTCTTCATAAGCTTTATTCTCCTTCTGTATACGTAAATCTGGTTTACGCCTAATACAATAAATATGGTCTGAACACGGACAGAGGAAACGAAAAGAAGGATCCACTAAATTAATGGATTTGAAACGAGTCTCTCATTATGAAAACATTATTCAGATAATAATGTATTGTCGAATATTACGTTTTCGAGAGCAACATTATTTTCCGCAAGTACCGTTTCAATATTAGTTTTGTTTGTATATGTATTTCCTTTATAAGTAACAGATGAAAGATTCGTGCAGCTTCCAAATGCTCGTTCTCCAATAGAAGTAATATCATCCGGAATGGAAATGGATGTTAATCCGGTACAATTTGCAATAGAGTAGGAACCTAATATTGTAACCGAATTTGGGATATCTATAGATGTCAATTGTTTGCAGCCATGAAACGAACTACTTCCAATCGATGTTACACTATTCGGAATTGTAATGGATGCTAAACTTTGACATCCATCGAACATTCCACCAGGAATCGATTCTATATTTTCTGGAAGCGTTACTGATGTCAGTGACGAGCAATTATAAAATAAACCACCACCTAAATAGCTGACGCTATTCGGAATACAAATTGATGTTAAACTGGAACACCATTCAAATGCATCACTGTCAATACTTGTCACACTGTTTGGTATTGTGATTGAGGTTAAATTCTCACAAGAATCAAAAGCCCTTTTCTCAATAGATTTCACACTATCTGGGACTGAAATGGTAGCGAGTAAATTACAATAACTAAATGAATACTGCCCAATTGTTGTAACGGTTTCTGGAATAACCGTAGTGTTACATCCCTGTATTAATCGGTTTGTCTCAGTTTCAATGATTGCGTTGCTATTGTTTCTGCTATCGTATACAGGATTTTCAGAATCCACAATAATTGAAACCAATTTATCGCAATCAGGAGCTACACAATTACCTATGGATGTCACACTTTTCGGAATCGTTATAGATGTTACTTCAGAACAGCCGCCAAAAGTATATTCATTAATAGAAGTAACCTTATGTTTGACTCCGCCGGTATCTGTTACATACTCAGGAATTACGACGTCGCCGGATGTCGATATGTTATAAACTTCAAGATTGTCACTGGTTAATGTTATATCGTCACCAATTTTCGTTTCCTGCATATCGATTTTAAAATTGAAAGAGCCAGTCCAGTCTCCTGCCGTTAAGTCATTTGCGGTGACGGTTCCGTTTGTTACCTGTTCATCGGCTCCGTCTGCTGCAAAATCAAATTGTGTTTGATCTTGAGCCACTTGTCCGGTAACGTCAGCTTTTCCTTTACTGTCTGATAACACTACTTCTGTATCCGGGATAACGGTTACTGTACCAGCATTGGTTCTATTCCTGTGTACGCAAACCTGGTATTCTACGCATTTGTCAGCATCAATCGTAAGCTGTTTTGGAATTGTAATGGTAAACAGAGGTTGGTTTACTATATCGTCAGCAAAAGTGGTGGTATCATTAAAAGATATCACTATCATTGCTATAGCAAAAAGAAATAAACCTGTTAATGCTTTCCATTTCATTTGAACACCCTCCTATATCTCCACTTCCGAATTCATACACAATAATACAAAAAGAGCTCACCGCATTGGATGAGCCCTAATTAGCACTCTATTTTTAATATACAGTAATCGTTACTGCCTGGGTTGCTCCATTACAAGCGGTTTCCGTTTCAACATCATATGTATTGATGCTAATAGTGACTTCGTTTTTACCTTCATCCAGCAACTCATACATATTCGCTTCTACCATGTTACCAGGTTTGATTGCTTTGGTCTCAAAGATAACTTCATCATCTTTTATGATCTGATACTGCAGATATACAGTGTTCGCTTCCGGATTACCAAGACGAATCGTCGGATTATCTTTTGATACACCTAGATTTGAGTATCCAGGGATTTCAATAGACTCTGTGATCGCTGTCTCAGTCTGGTCCTGAATGGTTCCGTCCCACTTGTTATCGCCTTCAATTTCAATGTCTGGTCTGTTTGGTGTCGTCGGTGTGTTTGCCGGACCACAGCCACCACATGATCTAAGAAGTAATAACAGGATGATAATGATGATTGCGATCACTGCTGCAGCAACCTTTCGTATGGTTTTCTTTTTCTCTGGCTTCTCTTCTTTGTCTTCTGATTTGTTTCCAGAAAACTCTGAAGCCGGATCTGAGATAACTACATTTTCGGTTGCATCCTGAATATCGGAACAGCCTGCTTTCCTTAAATCTTCTTCGGTATACTTGTAGTCGGCGTCTACTTCTGACTGATCTTGGCTCTCCGGCTGTTTTGGAACCGAAGTCTCTGGCTCCGTGCTTGTGTTTTCTACATCTGCGTTTTCGATTGTTGGAGCCTTAATTTCCGGTTCCTGCTGCTCTGTGTTCTGTTTGTTTTCGTTTTCAATTTCTTTACTCATTTTATTCGTTTCCTTTCCGTCATGTTTTTTCTGACGGTTTAAATATGTGCGAGTAAAAAACAAAGAAATACGATTAAAAAACGAAGCAATCCTACCGGTAAACACAGCAAGTCTGTTTAATATTTTTAGATCCATGGGTGTTTCATCCGGATCATCATCTTCGTATGAATCATCATCTTCGTATGAATCATCATCTTCGTACGAACTATCATTTTCGTACGAACGAGAACGGCGACGATGACCATTCGATGTCATAACACGGCTCGATGTTGTTAACGAATTCATTAAAAGTGGTGGCATCGGCATCATGATTAGCAGTTGACCTCCTTGTTAACCAAAATAATATGTACCATTAACGGTATCCAAAAGTGCGGTTACATTGTTGAGTTTGATATTTAAGTTATCGAAGTCTACAATTTCCGAAAACTTCACAATATCATAACTCTTACTGTCAAGAATTTCTCTGAGTTTATCAGTCGCTGCTTTCCCTGTTTTGTAGTAGTTGATGAGGTTTACAATATAATTTCCAAAAACATAGACATATAGGATAACAAATACAGCAGCAGCCCAAATTGTGCGATCACGATACTCAAGGTAAACGCCATAACCTGCCAACGCTAAAAAGACAGCTAAAAATAGTACCCAAAACGCGAAGTGTCGTTTTCTGTTTTCCTCTGATTTCTTGTATATTTTCTCTGCAATTACTTCTTTGTCTTTTTCGTTCATTCAAAGAACTCCTTTCTCTTTGTTTACTATTGAACAAGCTCACAACTCAGGAAACTCGTCACGGAATTGTAATCTGAATACCGGTTTCCTTTTCAAAGAGCTGATATTCTCCGGTTACTTCTTTGATTTCGTAATCGTTGGTGTTGATGGTCTGGCGAAGTAGTTTTATGTACTGTATTTCGATCTTGCAATCATTGATTGGCTTTATAAGAACATAAACCGGACCACAGGTTACAGGTATCGCAAAAAACCACGGTTTAAATATGTCTGGGTTATGGATAGCAATAAAGGCGCTCATTATAGCCAGTACAGAATAGACCACGAATAGCAAAATTGATAAAATAATATACTGTATGAATTCCTTTAGTTCTTGAGTGTAAATGTTTTCTGCAATTGTATTACGTTCTTCCTGTGTCATAATGTGTTCCTCCTTGTTTAAATGCTATTAACAATAAGGCTCAGGAAATTGGTTTCTCGTCAGAAAACACAAAGAAAAAGGACCCATCACGTGGATGAGTCCATAGACAACCAAACTTATTGGGTTACGGCAATTGTGTTGCGGCAACTTTATCGATCGCAAAGTTTAATGTTCCAGACCAGCTACCGGCTGTAAGATTAGATCCGTCAACAGAACCTGTTGTAGAGCTTCCTTCTGTTGCATTTACATTATCGGCTGCAAACTCTTTCTCTGCCTGTGTGATTGTAACATCTACGGCGTCTTTACCATTGGCATCTGTCATAGATACGGTTGCATCCGGAGTAACTGTGATCTTTTCTGATTTCTTGATATCGCCTTTTACTTTGACATCATAAGTTGCTGTTTTCGCACTAGACAGTGTAATTGATTTTGGAATCGTAACTGTGAATGCACTGTCCTGAGTATAAGTTACGGTTGCTGTCTGAGTTCCCGCCTGTGTTACATCAACGGTTGTGACGGAAGCGTCGGCTGCTAATGTCTGCATTGGTACGGTTGCGAGCAATAATGCTCCTGTGAGAAATGATACAAATTTTCTTTTCATGGTTTTAACATCCTTTCTTTGTGTTGTTAATTGTTGTATGTATTTGAAACTGTACGATTGAGTTGACGTCTTACTGAGGATAAATCATTCGAAACAAGTTCTCGTGATATATATATTCTGTTTAAAACGTGATATCGATCAAGTACAGAACAAATCAAGTTCACACGAAGCTTTAGGTTCGTGGTGTGCTTGAATCAACTCCTACGGAGTACTGATCACTCATTTTCATTCGCGATTCAACTCCGGTGGAGTACTGATCGTTCATTATCATTCGCGATTTGGAGAGTTAGGTTTAAATAACGAAGCTTCGAGATTCCGCATCTTTACAGATGCATGATCCATCAAACAAATTTTATGGATTTGAACCTAGTCTCTCCTTATCAAGATAATTATGATTCGTATGGTATTACTTGTTAAATATGTGCGGAACGATTACAAAGTAATACGAAAAATAACATGATGTCTATAATTATGATTCGTACGGGCTTACATAGATTCCTATATATGATTTCACACTGTCCAGGCTAACATTATGTTCTGATAACAGTTCGTCGTCTACGATCCCGAGGTCATACATAATAGCAAGTGCAATCTTATCTTCTGATGCCCAATCTTCGTATGTGTCAAGGGTTGCGTCGAATGTATCAAATGTATAGTTGTTCATGAATGTTGCAAACGAAGCGATCGCCTGCGGATCCATGTCGCTGATCTGATTGTAATAAGCAGACAAAATCTCCTTTACATCTGAAAACGAAAGATCATCGGTTTCGAAATAAAACTGAGCTAAAGTCTGACCGTCTGTAGACTGGAATGTCTGATTCTCGGACTCAGCAGCTTCGGATTCAGAGTCATCCATACTAAATTCGTCGTCTTCTGTCTCTGACCATTCCGGGTAGACTTCCATATCATCGATCAAAAAGTCATCGTCATCAATGGTAGAAGAACCTTCTTCGATTGCATTATCTTTTACATCTTTTGGAATCGCAAGTTTAACATCTTTAAGACTGTTGATTGTAACAGTGATTGAAAACTCATTGATATCGAGTACATCGGTATTCATGGAATCCGGATCGACAGAAACCTTCATAGTCTCTAACTGTTTTGTTTTCCGATCGAAGTTCATTGTGGCGTCCAGTGTCATTCCTTTTGGATCGAAACCGGAGAACATATCGTCAACCTTATCACCAAGCAGATCAGCAATACTGTCATAAGATATCGTTCCGGTTACTTCATAAGTTTCTGCTTTCTTATCTTTTTCGTTTACCAGAACAAGATCTTCAAAAATGTCTGACGATGCATATTGTTTTAATGTTTCTAAGTCGAATGAATCTGAATCATCCTCGAGATCTGATTTCACCCAGACATCGGAATCGCTGTCATAGGAATAAGAAACACCATTTTTGGCGTCCGTATAATTTTCAACCTTAACATTGTAAGTCATTCCAAAGATTCCGGCTTCTACGTTGCCACTGATATACGCCAGATCATTTGCAGCTTTTGCATTGCAGTCAGCATCAAGTGTGATATTCATCTTTGTATTTGATTTTGAGTCGCTGCCGGAATCAGAATCTTCGTCTGCGTTATACGGTGTAAATAATGAAGTTGCATCGACATCGACATCCATCACGAGAGCTATGTCGGCATCCAAAGATTCGATTGCGTCCATATTGCATGCATTATTTACGAGGTCTTCTGCTGTCACTTTTTCAAATCCGCATCCAGAAAAACATGCAATCAACATGCCGGATGCCAAAACAACTGTAATCACCTTTTGTTTTCTCATATTTTTTATCTCCTTCTCTTTGTGTTCTTGTAAAATGATCGTCGAAAAAGACTTATTTCGAACACTATGATTAAATATGTGCGGAGTGATTACAAAGAAATGCGAAAATAAAGAAACCACCTACCGATGTGATAGATGGTTTGATTTTTTTTTACAAGGCTAAAGCTGTTGAGGCAAATGAGTGGTATCCTATTATTACTCCATTTTCTTTTAAAGCCTTTTCGAGCTTAGAAATAGAAGTATATATCTCTCCTTTGTATCCTACAGACGATAACTTTTGGCAGAAAAAGAAAGCGTACTCATCAATTACTTTTATATTGGCTGGCAAAACGACACTGGATAAGCCTGAGTCTTCAAACGCATTCTGCGTGATAAATTGAACGCTATCTGGGATGTCAACAGATTTAAGATTTTCCAATTCGGAAAACGCTCTTTGAGCGATCGTTGTAACTCCATCCGGAATCGAATAAGACGTAGCCTCCTCATCTGAAAAAGCACGTAACACTTTCCCATCGCTTGTAATCGCTACTCTGGATGATGAATTCTCCTGTGTCATTTTCAGCTTTTCATTCTTTGCCTGCAAATTAAGAATCATCTGAAACATATCGAATACGATGTTCGTCTTTAGATCGCTTCCGGTATCAACTCCGTAGCGTTTAACACTATAAATCCATTCTTTACCTTCCTCGTATTCGATACTGTACTTACTTGATTCGATTTCTAATATTTTCTTCATTGTAGATCCTCCTTTAAGATTTGATTAGTGGTTATTCTAAATATGGAACCAACATCTGCAAACGAACATAAAGAAACCACCTACCGGAGGCGATAGATGGTTTGCTTTGTTTTAGTCCAGGTCCGTGTTATCAAATACAGCATACCCAACTTGGACTCCATTATCTTTTAGTACTTTTTCGAGCACGAATTTGGATTGATATTTGATACCTTTATAAATTACGGAATCTAAATTATAACAATGATTGAACGCTTCAAATCCAATTTCCTGTAAATTATCAGGCAATGCAACACATCGCAAATTTGGACAACTCGCAAAAGCGTGGTAATGAATGATTCTAACATTATTTGAAAACTGAATCATTTCTAGTTTTTTAATACCAGAAAAGGCAAATGGTCCAATAGATTCAACATTATCCGGAACAATATAGGATAAGTTTTCTTCAGAACTATACTCTGTTAAGTACTTTCCATCTTCAGAAAACGAAACATTCGTTGTTCCAGCATCTTGATTAATTTCGTTTGTATCCGGTAATTCGTTTACAAGTTTTTCAATATCAGTGTATTTGATACCAAGTTCTGCGTTCTCACCAAAAGCACTGACATAATAGCATTTTTCTTTCAACATTGCCAAAAATGACACCGCGTTGATCATCTTTCTCATTGTGTTTTCCTCCTTTATTTGCATGATTATCGGTTACCTTAAATATGTAAGTCACATCTGCAAACGAACATAAAGAAAACCACCTACCGGATACGATAGATGGTTTGTTTTGTTTAACTACAACAAATGTGTCAGATTATTCTGTTATTTTATTTCTTTCATTTTAATAATGTTTTCATACATATTAAGAAGTGGAACTCGATATCCAATAACTGTGATCTCATAAGTATTTCCAACTTTTAATTGACCTTGCATATTTGAACTGTTCACTTTTCCTCTCAATATATTATCTGTGTTTTGAAAAACCAAAGAATTGCCGTTTTGATCATCTGCAAATACAATATATTTTGAGGACGAACTATCTTCATCCACTTCAACAATACGATCTTTATCTGTAATCGTTACTGTATAAGTATGATCATTGAATTGCATTGGAATTGAAATTACAGTCATAACAATAACAATAATGATAAAAGAAACTATTGTAAGGATATAGTGCGTTTTCATTTTTCTCACATTTCTATCAAACATATCCATACCCATTTTGTTCATCTCGAATTTCATTTTAAATCCTCCTTGTTCTGTAAAATTTATTGTTATCCTAAATATGGAACCAATGTCTGCAAACAAACATAAAGAAAACCACCTACCGAGTACGATAGATGGTTTGCTTTGTTTTAGTTAAAACACCATTAGTTTCAATCTGTCTACACTACTGTCATAAGAGTAAATCCGATTAGAAAAGAACGTATGCGGAGCGTACTTCTTCACAGAATTAAGAAGTGTACTCATGATACCAAGAACAAGGGAATCGTCAACTCCTGCAACCGGAATGCAGATCGCCTCAAGTTTGTTGCTTAAGAAAACGATTATCTTTTCGGTTTCTAACTGTTCGGCAACAGTTTTTAAGACGCCAGGATAAAAGGTTGCGATCGCTCCATTTGCATAAGACCCTGCATTTATTGCATATCCTCTGAATCCCATTTTCTCTGTAACGTTTTCTTTTACTGCCGGGAACATAACCATGGTATTTGTAAGAGCGGCGCTCATAAGTTCCTCTAAACTTACACCATAATCTTTTGCCATTTCGTTTGTAACCAGTGCAGTGACAGAATCCGTTTTATTATCAGAGATAAGGATTTTTGCAGTATACCCAATACCAGGAGCAACCTCTTTGCAGACGAACTTTGTTTTATCAAAGTCGTCCATATTGACAGGTACTGCAATCAGTCTTTCTCTTGCATTTTCATAATCGAGATACTGATCAAGCTCAGAAGTATTGTAATCTTTCATAGACTGAAAGCCAGATAATGTTTTACTCAATAAACCAGCAATCATGGAAGAGATTTTGTTAATCTGATATTCCAATCGTTTCTCCGATGACATCTGAGTATTTGCGGATAACTCTTCAACACGACAGAATTTGTCATACAATCCATTCAGGTCGGCTTTTGCCGTCATCACATTCGACGTATTAGCAACGATAAGCATGATTCCTTCGTTAAAATCAGTTTTGATCTCCTTAAACTTTGGTTCCAAAGTTTTGATTGTGGAAGCTGCAATATCAGCCAGTCTCATGAAAGATTCTTTTGAGATCACCGGAAACGTATAGCTTTCATTTAAAGTGATTTCCATTTCGTCGTTCATTTCGTTCATGTTGTTTTTCATGTTGTTTTTTCTCCTTTATGTTTAAAAATATTTGTTACTTATAAATATGGGTTTTACATACTGTCTCCAAGAACAAAAAAAACGCCAGAAAGTGTATCCAAACACGATGCAACGTATAAGAAAACAAAGGTTAGGATACAAATCCTGACGTATACGAAAGGAGGTGCCATAATAATCATCTCTACATTGGGTCCCCGCGTCAATTCGCATCGGTGTGTCAGCAATGATTATGATGTGTTATGAACCAGTATGCAGATTCATAACCACGTGTTCCTGTCGATAAGATGTACTCACGTGCTACAATGGACCGGAAAATGAATAAAACCGGCGAACTGCTATAACACCTTTAGGATTACAGTTCAGATATGAATAAATCTACTTTACAAACAGCTTACCTGTTTGCTCAGTATTAAATATGGGCGACCAATTTGCAAAGGAATACATTTTTTGAGAATAAGGATGAGGATAAGGATAAGAAGAGAGTTGACGCTCTCTTATCTATTACTTTGATTCCTTAATATACTTGAAAACAAGTCTGTGTTGTAGAGAATATCGTAATCGTCCTCATGAAGTTCCATAATAATCGGAAACAATTTACATACCTGATCTTTGTCTTCCTTGCTTTTGCATAATCCATCCAAAAACACATCATACGGTTCTATACTGTTGATAATGTTGATTGAGTTTACAAGACGAACCGATCCTGAATTTGTTTTGCATTTTGTGTCCGTTGGTTGTGTATCCAAAATATCAAACAATTTCTGACGCCCAAACATTCTCAGCAGATCAGAACTCATGCAGTTATCCCAGATGATAACAGGCTGTCCATCATACCATTTCAAATTTCTGGTTTCCGCAAATGTTTGAAAATATGGATTTACTGCATCCGGAAACAAACTTTTTGCAGCTGCCTGAGACGCAACTGTTTTTCCTATACCACCAGGTCCATATATGTATATATTGGTTTTGAATTCCGGAATTGGAGCGTATTCTGATAGGTACTTCTTTCTCCATCGGCTAACAGCTTCAAAATTATTTGTGTAGAATGTACTATTAGATTTCCTTACATCCTCTTCCATCATGCCTTCTTTTGTAACCTTTTCTTTGTAGAATTCTTTTATTGTCTTTGAACTCATTGGAATTCTCCTTTTTCGTCTATGTTTCTTCAAAACAGATACTCAGGTTAAATTTAGGAGTGTTCACAGAAATGATCAGTAATAACTGTAGAACACTGATCGTGCACAATGTTTTGTATGCGTCTAAGTAGCGCCCGGTTGTTTTATTTCGTTCAAACAGGCGATAATTCCAAATGCGCGTGATTAATAAGTCACTAATCGCAGAATACTGATTTGTAATGCGCTCAATATATTCGTCGCTTTCCGTAAGAAAATCCTGGAACTCGGCGTCGGTCATATACCCGTAATCCATAATCACATCCTGCCGGATCAGTTCCAAATGCGAATAATAAACACCATCATCTGGAATTGCATAAATAGTACGACCAAAGAACGGACGAAGATCATTTTCTGTAATCTGAAAACTGCGCAGCGGATATAATACGCTGGTTCCGTTTGAATCGTATCCGTCCGCAATAGACGGAGCCTGCATCCATTCTTCGGATATCACAATTGGAACCGGAAGCTGAATGTATCCGCCTTTTACGATAGGACAACTATCTACAGTAATATCTGATGCATTTCTAAATTGTTTCATAGGCAACCATAGGCAGACAAAAACCAGTTAATTCCGGTCTCTATCTGCCCTCCTTTCTTTTGTAAGCTGTACAGTTTGCTACTGGATGATCTGATCGATAAGTCCGTACTCTAAAGCTTCTTCGGCACTCATAAAGTTGTCTCGGTCAGTATCATATGTAACTTCTTCTAAGGTACGTCCTGTATTTGCTGCCAACAATTCGTTTAACTTATTTTTCGTACGCTGGATATTCTGAGCAGCGATCTGAATATCGGTAGCCTGTCCTTTTGCGCCCCCACTTGGCTGGTGGATCATGATTTCCGCATTTGGAAGACTGAATCGTTTTCCGGAAGTTCCGCCAGCTAAAAGAAAGGCGCCCATAGAAGCTGCTAATCCGACACAGATTGTAGATACGTCACATTTTACATGCTGCATGGTATCGTAAATTGCCATACCCGCTGTAACGGATCCGCCTGGGCTATTAATATAAATCTGGATATCCTTATTCGGATCCAAAGATTCCAGGTACAAAAGCTGAGCAACTGCAAGACTTGCCATGTCATCATCTACTTCCCCACTCAAAATAATGATCCTGGAACTTAAAAGACGACTAAATAAGTCTGAGTGATATTCGTGTCCGTTTGTATTGTCTATAACATATGGTACATAATTCATAATGGTATCTCCTTTTGTATGTGTATTTGTTTTCGTTTCCGATTATTCGTATGCCGGAATTGTTTGTGCTCGCTTATTCTGGCTGCAACTTTTTTGGTCACTAATTTCGAACGCTAATTCATAGCAGTCAACAGAACTGGGTACGGATGTTTTCATGATAGGTATCTTTGTTAACTGTAAATGTGGCCAGATTGTTGTTCTTGATGTGTAATTTTTCCAAAAAGCACTGGCTACAAGATTCTGACACAGAATAAACAAACCAATTTTGCCTTGATGTGTCTGAACCACCTGATCCATTGCATGTCTCATAAGGTGATTCCTGCGATGTTTTGCATCAATATAGCATTCCATTACAAACCAATCATAATTTATAGGACAATGCGATCCGTTTGTAAGCAAAATGAAGCCTACGCATTCAACTCCATCATAGATATCGAGCCACTCGAGGTCTGAAAATGCGCTTACCTCTTTGAAGTTCTTAAAAATCCGAGTATTATCCATAAACATCAGATTCGGATTATACATTTTAAGTTCTGTGATATAATCACAATACAATTGTTCTCTACTTGCCATTGGTATTCCTCCTTAAAACCAATTATTTTTATTCTCTGGAAGCATTTTCTCATGAAGTTCCAGACTGATAGAAGTTGTTAACATCATAATTGTAAAGGAAATAAAACTCGTTCTCTCGATAAAAACACAAGAGCAAACAATTTCAAACAGTACACAAATGGTACTGAATAGTGCTACCGGGTTTTCTTTTATGTACTTTTTAACTTTGTCTTTGATTTCGTTTCCTTTATTTTTCATGATTTTTCTCCTTTTTGCTTATGTTTGATTGATGGTTTTTCGTTCTAATACAGTTACATGATGTCTTGTTTTAACATCATCTTTGCGGATGCTGATATATGTTTCATCCCCTGGTTTTCCAAGATCTGTAACCGAATCAAGGAAAATGCGTTTGTTGGTATCTAAATCCTGTAATATAAAGCTGTACTTCATGTTTTCGTTATCTATCATAACGGTCTCCTATATCTAATCTTATCTAAACGTTTCTCATCGGAATTCTTTTCGATCACTTGTTTCAATGATCTGTTTTCCATATGTTCCTGAATTAACCACTTTGACATACTCCAACGGTTAAAACCATGGGATTCTTTAGATTTACTCAGCTTCACCTGACACGAAGACCAGGATATATCTGAGGTTTTCAAGATTTATCACTTATGGGATTTCAATACCCATGTATCTATTCTCCAAGCGAAAGGTCTATGTCTGGACCTGTATTTTGTTTCTGTTATTGGTTTCTGTTATTGGTTTCTATTATTGTTTCTAATGTTTAGAGGTAATCATTCATCCATACGACTAAAGTCGTGGGCTTTCTGCCTACCATTTTGTAATTCATCCATTGACAATGATAACGTTGCATCTGTGTTTCCGTCGTTTTCGTGTACAAACTCTTTGATCTTACTCCATGGATTTGTCATAAATAAAGTCCTCCTATTTTTAGTGTTCCGGTACTTCGGATCCAGAGACAAGCATTGCTCGATATAGAATCTCTTTCAATAGATCCGACTCATCCGGAACCGCTCTTTTTCGTATTAAAAGATCTGCGGCGATTTCTTTTACAAATCTGCTTTCTTCCGGTGTTAAAGGAATATCCATAAACGTCTCTGCCGTGATCGGTTCTTTTCGTTTACTATGACCCGCACATCCGCGAAGATCATCGGTATCCTCTTTTAAGGAACATCCGTTTTCGTATGCACAGTCTTCACACTTTGTGTATAACATTGTAAGTCCTGCCTTTCTTTTGTTTTATCATCTATTAACAGGCTCACTTTTCGGAAACCTCGTCAGGAAACTTACAAAAAGTATACAAAAATATGAAGAAAATCCAGCAGTTTCCCATTTTTCGTTTCCGATTAATGAGAATCCACTGGATCAAGTATATGGTTATTCAGTTTTTGTTTCTTTTTCCAGCTTGAATTTACTAAGATCCACAACCATACTTTCGGCTTCGGTTGTCATGATCCTGCAGTTTTCTGTAATATTATGCATCAGAGCGTTTAATTCTTCACTGGAAGCCGTAACTTCTTCGGTTGCAGCTGCTGTACTTTCAGCACCTCGCTGTACGGTTTCAATACCCTCTGCGATCTGGTTCATCATGTCACTAATCTGTTTTGTAAGTGTGGTTACATGAGAAACATTTTCATTCGTATTCTTAATATCATCGAATACAGTATCAAATGAATTGATCACCAGACCTGTGTATTCAGCATTTTGTTTATTTGTACCAACGACGGTATCAATAGAAGCGTTACATTCTTCGAAACTTGAAGTGAGCTCTCCAATAATATCTCGAATATTACTTAATTCTTTTGATGTATTTTCTGATAATTCCCGAATATTAGAAGCTACTACAGAGAATCCACGACCGCTGTCACCGGCTCTTGCTGCTTCAATACTTGCGTTCAAACTCAATAAGTTTGTCTGGGAAGCGATATCCTGGATAACATTTAATACATCTTGCATTTTGTTGATAGACTCTGTTGTCTTCATAATCTGATTGTAAATATTTTCAATCTGTGTTGACATCTGCATGCTGCCTTTAGACATTGCATCCATTTTATCTTTCATGTCTTCGCTGGCTTCATTTAATTCGCACGCATAATGACTGATGTCGTCAACGGAATTACTTACTTCTTCGACGTTACAGTTCATTGTATCAATATTTTTCACAACATCACTTACGACACCTGCTTGTGTTGTCGCATCTCCGGCTATATTACTGATCGCTTCCGCAACCTGAGCAGTCGCTTCGAGAGCACTGTTTGCGAGTCCGGATATTTCAGCACTGTTTTCGTTCACGGTAATGGCAGTCTGTTTTGATGTTGCAATGCTATTGCAGAACGATTCGACTGCTTTATTTGTGTGAACTACAATATTTCCGAGTTCATCTTTTCTGTTTAGGATCTTACCGTCAATCCGTCCGGTTAGGTCACCGTCTGCGATACTGTTTAAATTTTCCTTTACCTGATTAATAACCAAGACGAGCTTTTTGCAGATAAACAAACAAAAGAAGAACATTAATATATAAAGAACAACACCAATCGCTATCATAAATATGATACTGTTACGGCTTATTGCTTTTGTACGCGTTATCTCTGCGGAAGAAGACAATATTGATTGAATGTCATCTGTATATACGCCAGTGGTGATCACCCAGTTCCATTCTGGAAACGATAAAGAATACGCTACTTTTGGGGCTACTGTTTTGCCGTCTGATTTTGTGAAATAAAACTCATTATATCCACCATTATCTGCAACTTTCATGATTTCCTGAATGATCTTAACTCCATTTTTGTCCTCAAGATCTTTCCGGTTCGTTCCTTCCTGTTCTGAAAGGATTGGATGCATAACGAGGTTATAGTTTGTATCATCAATCCAAAAATAACCGGAATTATCATCACCGTACCGCATATTGCGTAACGCTTCTTTTGCTTCACTCTTTGCGATGTCTTCTGTTATGATTCCATTTCTGTAGGAATCATAAAACCCACGAACAACGGATACTGCTCCTTGGACTTCACTTTTGATCTCTGTTTTATATCCATTCAATGTTGTCTCATAAAGAATTTCCTCTGAGGTCCGCTCTAATCGATTAAAAGCTAACCCTGCAAACGTGATAAGAACGATACAGGTGACTAAGACGATGCCTACAAAGATTAAACTGAGTTTCTTTGCCAATGATTTCATTTAATTTCTCTCCTTTTTACTGTTGCTTTTTTTCGGATTAAATATGTGCAAGTTTGTTACAAAGAAGTATAGATTACAATCAGTTACACACAGAAGATGGAACACATATTTAAGGCAACAAAAAAAATATACACAATACAAGGAGGAAAACGTAATGATAAATGTTAATAAAGCGAAAGCTATGCCAAAGGGATGGAGAATAGCTATCAGTATCGATGCGAAAAATGATTTAGCCATTTTAGGAGCAAGTGACGGATACGCAAGAAACCCATTAGGCAGAAAACTTTTAGAGCATGGTATTTCGGATACCATGTTAGTGACAAAGGAAGATTTACTGACTTTGTTGCAGGCGATCGCTTAAAACAAAAGAAAAGACCGGGGCTTATACGCTCTGGTCTTCTCTGTTTTTGGTTCTTGTATATGCAGTTCGATAAGCATTAAACGGATGAAAACAAAGTCCTGACATCATGATCATATACATATCGAGACTGCTGCATCTGCTGTCGTTGTTTTGAAGCATACGAAATACGATATCATACATTTTGTCAACCATTGGAATATATCTTTCGATATCAGCTTTCAATTCTGATTCTGTACGTTTCACATAATTATCGTTTACAATTTCAAGACATTTATCGAGCTCCGGAACTGGATCATCAGCAATTTCATAACGTGATGAAATATATTCATCCAGCAGAATCCGAGAAGTATCGAATGCTTTCAGTTTCTTAAGATATTGTTTTCTTGAAAACTCAGAATTAGAATCAAAGCTTTTGAAAACCTCTACTAATTCAGAAAATGTCTGATTCAAAACTTCGTGAACTTTTGTCAGATACGAAGGATCGTTTACAGTATAATGGAAATCATATTTATCCTTAATCTCTTGAAGATCTTTTTCGATTTCTTCTTGTGTTGGCAGATACGGCTCAATTTTTGTCAATGAGTCTATTAAATCTCTGTTAATCTTCTCATCCTCGAAATCAATAATGTTACTCATATTTTTAAGTCCTCTCTTTGTTTCCTATTCTTTTCTGTACTGTGTATTCAGTATACCAATATTTTACCAAAATTTATACACTAACAATAAGGCTCACTTTTGGGAAACCTCGTCAGTTTTTGTATCAGAACAATAAGAAAAAGACCAGGGCCTATTTGCTCTGGTCTTCTCTGTTTCTTTCGCATGCCAATTTGTAATCAAGAAACGGATAGTATTCAAGATTTGAAAGCATCAGCGTATACATATCCAAACTGCGACATCTGCTGTCTTTGCTCTTTAACATATCGAATATAATTTCATAAGCACGATATACGGTAGGGATATACGATTCAATATCTGCTGTGAATTCCTCTGCAGATCTCTGTTTTCTGTTATTATCAATAGCGTGCAAGTACTGGTCTGTTATCAGATCATCCAATTCTGTAATCGGTTCATCGGATATCTCGAAATTAGCTCCCAAATAGTCAGAAAGGAAAACACGGCATGTATCAAAATTACGTAATCTTTTCAGATACTGCTTCTTTGAAAACTCGGAATCCGGATTATAGTTATGAAATGCATCTACGAGCTCAGAAAATGATCGTTTTGTCACTTCCTGCGTTCGATCTAAATAATCTGGATCGTCAATATCATAATGAAAATCATACAGATCTTTAATACTGTTGATTCTTGCTTCTAATTCTTCTTTGGTTGGCATATGTTTTTCGAACTGTTCTAACAACTCAATGAGTTCTTTGTCTTCCTTCTTGTCCTCAAAACTAATAATATTACTCATATTTTTAATCCTCATTTAGTCCAATAATGATGTATCGATGATCTGGAAATTAGCTCTATGTATATACAACGCTTTTCCATCAATGGATAACTTTGTAGTTTTCGGCAGAGCAGAGCACACTTCATAATATACACTATCGCCGGAATAAGCACAAATCGGATCTCCAAGCTGTGACTGAATGTACCAACACTACAATTCTGATTTTATGGGTTACTCTTTTGTTCATAACGTTTTACTTCTCCTTTTCTTTCTTTGTAATGGAATTTAATGTTTCTTCCCCCTTCGATTGCAAAAGAAAATACAAGCAAAAACAAAGCACAACAACCAGCAATTGCTCCAAATGCGGTCATCACATAAAAGCCCCAATGTTGAACACAACCAAAGCATAACGCTATGATTGACATTATGAAACCGAAACAAGACAATACAAATGCAATCTTCTCCTTTTTGGTTACGCTGTCATATCCACCGACTGGTTTGTCAGATTCACAATCTTTCTCTTGTTTCTTATGTATTGCTGCTGATTTCTGACAAACAAACACCAAAGAATGTCGAAGCCATGCAATATGTATATTGGTTGCTTTTACATATTTTGTATCTATTTTACTGATTACGATTGTTGGTATAACAAATAAATCGTCTTCTTTGTCAAAATGGATTGTTTTAAACATTAGTAGTTCCTCCGTTTTCTATTAATAGTTTCCTACGTCTTGTCTATAATAAGGCTCACTTCTCGGAAACCTCGTCAGAAAACGGCTTTGAACTGCAATATATTAACGGTTTTGGATTGTTATACATTCGCCAATATTTAATATCGTCTATCATGTCCTCTTCTGAAGGGACCAAAGGAACAAAACAATGCTCTTTTTCATGAAAGAATGCTAACGACATGAGCCGATTCTTATAGTCCTCTTCTGTCTGCACACAACAATAGCAGTCATTAGTTGGATAATTCTGATTGACTGCATAAATCGTATGCCATCTGTTTGGTTCCATTCTTTTTAGTGACTTTCTTAGAATACGAATCGTCTTAAGATACCGATAATTCTGTTTGAAAGGCAGATTGAAATCATACTGAAACTTAATTTCAAACTCGATCCGATGATTCAAAAAGAAGTTACAGAAGTCATCCGGCATAATTGTCTTCAAATGTTTTGAATCCCCAAGAAAATCAATAAAAGCATTTTGGTCTTCTTTCGATAATGGCGTTTTGAATTCATAAACAATACTGTCAGTCCGAAATGACGTCATATCTGTAAAATTCTCGTACGTTGAATCCCAACGCAGTCGTGTCAAAAATGTATCAAAATTACTCACGATCCAAATCCTCCGGTTCGATATCTTCAAGCATTTTCTGACTTTCCAAAGCGTTTACCAACTTTTCGATAATTTTATCTTTTTCGCACTCAGCTGCAATGTATCCGCGTGTATATCCACTTTGTCTTGCTTTATTCATCTCGTCATCCAATCCGGATACAATTGTTTTGAGTGCGGTAGCAATATCGGGTTCAAAAGCTTTATCAATGGCATCCATGGAAAGATTTGTTTTTACAATTAATACGGCCTCTAAGAAATCCATCTTATTATTACTCATACATGTCACCTCGTTGTGTTTTCTATTTACAATAAGGCTCATTTTTCGGAAACCTCGTCAGGAATTCAATAATTTCGTTAACAAAACAAAAGCCCATGATTTTACTCACAGGCTTCGTTGTTTTGTATTCTATTTATCGTCTTCTGGAATAGTATTCTGTGCAACTGTTCTTACGTTTCCACATCCAGTACATTTCTCTTTACTGGAATCTCCGTCTACAGGAACATAAGTACATTCTTCACGATCTTTCTCAGCACCGCAGATCTTGCATTTCTGTACATGATAATACTTGTTTACACCTGTGGAATTGTCGATTTCGTCGAACGTGCATTCATATTCGCAAGCTTCTTCTGGTTCTTCGTGACCACATACTGTACATACTGTTTTATGAGTACCATCAGAAGATGGAATGACTTTCAGTGTACAAGCTTCTGTTTCAAAAATATGACCGCAGTCTGCGCATACAACATTGTGGCTGATATTCTGAGTATCTTCACTATTATAAACATAAGTAGGTGTACACTCTTTGACGTTTGAAACCTCGCCACATACTTTACAGATTTCTCCGTGGATATTGCCTGTCAGCCAACGTAATTCGTAGTCGCATTTCTCAGGTGCGCTCATTGCTCGTCCACATAAACAGTATGCTGTATGGAAACCATCTTTTTCGCCATATCTCATAGACCAACACTGACTTATTTCATTGTTGCCGTAGTCACCACATAAATGGCAACCATGTACATGTCTATCATCGCCGAGCTGAATATATCCGTCAACGCAGGATTCTTCGATCTTTTCGTGACATTTTCCGCATACTTTATAATGCTTACCAGATACACTAGATTTCTCGTATGTAAAATCACCGTGATCGCATTCTGTTACGGATGGTGTGTCCGGTGTTGACGGTTTATCCGGTGTTGATGGTTTATCCGGTTTTGCAGGCGTTTCATTTGGCGTCGAAGTCGAGTCTCCAGAATTATTTGAATCATTTTTTGTGCCGCCGTTTGTATTGCCTGCGTTGCTTGTATTACCAGTATTATTGTTTACTGATCCGTTTGTATTTCCGGAATTGCTTGTATTTGCAGAACCAGAGGATGTATTTGTGTTACCCGTATTAGGAGTTGTCTGGTTTGTATTTCCAGTGGAAGTTGTATCTTTACCAGGATCGCTTACTGCTGGTGTCTCAATGTAATTACCATCCATGCCGATCACTTTGATACCTGCGTTTGCGGCATATTTCAATGTTTTGACATTTCGATCTTCCTTATATCCGTATGTAGCATAATGTTTATAATACTTCATCAGATCGTTTCCATATGCCATTCTAAGATCCGGGTATGCAGAACTGTAAGCCATAATATTAAGGTTTTCATTAATAGAACGTCCCTCATAGATACCAAATGTGATAAAATGCTGCCAGAGTTTCTTTTCGTTGTTTCCATAAGCTTTGTATACATCCGGATACATTGCTGCATATTCTTTTGCATTGAATAACTTCTTAAGCATTGCTCTGTCTGACTTTGTGATTTTTACTTTGTAAGCAGATGGCTGTTCTGTTTTCGCAAACTGAGTTACAGTCATTCTACTTGATTTCGTTGCTGCACTTGCAGTTGTGGTTGTTGCGGCTCCCACACACATGGTTAACACCAATGCTAAAGCCAGTATTCGTTTTTTCATTTTTCGTTTCCTCCTGTAAATGAATCATTTTCGTTTACGTTATATATCTAATAAGGCTCACTTTTTGGAAACCTCGTCAGATATTCACGCATTTATGTTTCTTTTTTTCTTGTTACAATTATTAGACAACTGAAATTGGAATCAGGTTTTAAGAATCTTGAAATTGTTTTAATTTTTCTGTTTCCTCTGTTTGTTACATCTTTAATAAGGCTCACTTTTCAGAAACCTCGTCAGGAAACGCACAGAAAGGAACAGAAAATTTACAATTAATTTTGATCCCATTCTCTTGTTCCTATGACATACCGTTTCCGAAACAAAAAGAAATGGCCAGAGCACCGTATGCTTCCTGACCTAGTCTTATACTTATATTTTACACAAGAAACGAAATCCGTCAATATTTATCAAGCATTTTGCTTCATAAACTTCACAGCCGCTTCGCATTCGTCTGCCGTACCGATTTCTTTATATCTTTCCCATTCTGCAGCATCTTCATAAGTTAGAATTTTTGCATTTATTGGGTGTGGATTGTCTGGTTCTCTCAATTTGAGCTCCAGTTCGTCTACGATCATAGATAATGGAACTTCGCCACCAAAGATATTCTGTAGACGGGATTCGAGCTCCTGGTATTCTTTGTTTTTCTGAATAGCTTCAATTGCAATATCTGTATAATCTTCGGTTTCTCCGCAATTTTCAAGATTCTTGCTAATCCTTCTAAGCTGTTCGATTGCTTTTGATTCTTTACTCATAATAATCTTCCTTTCCGGCTACGCCATATAGCAGCCCGCTTCTTTTACTTTTTCAAAAGTTGACTGCCAAAAAGTAACATCCTTTGTTTTGCGAAGACCATAGCAGTCAAAAGTAAGGTTAACCGTTAATAGAGGCTCGTCTGGTTTGTAGCCACAATGTTCTACAAATGCACTCGTTACATCTTTCACACTATGGATTTCAATGATTTTGTGTTCTAATAAGTTCATACCACATACCTCCAGTCCTTGTTGTTTGATTCTGCATAATAGCTCTATACTACGAACATCGATAATATCATGCGTCACTGACATATCATATACCTCTCTTCATCGTTCACTTGTTATACATGATAAGGCTCAAAATATGAATTTCTCGTCAGGAATGCTCAATCTTTTTGAATCATATCTTTGAGATCTTTTGCATTCTCAAGACCGAGTTCAAAAAGCGTTTTTACCTGAGCTTCTGTTAATATGGATTTTCCGCCCATGTAGACACTGTATGTATTGTATGACAACGGTTTGTATATCTTGCACCAGCCATGTGTTTCCAAATAATGTTCTGCATTGTTTGTTTCTACCATCCCGAAACAAATACGGTCTGCCAAGGCGGAATGACCTTGGTATCCACAATGAAAGTATTTTCCTTCCGGAGAGACAAAACCATACTTTGTGTTATCACTGTGACGTTCCTGAATTTCTCGCAACGGAGCTTCTGTTCCTTTCTTCGGAACTGGTTTTGTATATGTTAATCCGTAGTCTTCAAAGAAATTCCAAAAGTCAACACGATTAGATTTATGATTGCCTGGATCTAACCATATACCAGAAATACCGGTTGTTGGAATTACAAAGATCGAAGACTGGTTTACTTTTTCAGTAAGTAGCAGGTTCATGAGAAAACTCTGATGGTCGTCTTCTTTCACCATATCCCATTGCTTAATATTATTTTCTTCCCAACAAATCAGATAATTACTCATACTGTTTACCCTTTCATTTGTTACCCAATTTTGTTTGCGATATTATGGAGTCTCTGATTGATTTCTTCGATTTGTTTCTGCCACTCCCGAAGCTCTGCAAACGTCATACGGTCACAATATAATTCAGTTTCAACGTTTTTCTGCAACAACACATCGAAATCATTTAATACTGATTCCAGTTCCTCTTTGTTTTTCATAAAGCGTCTCCTTAATTATCCTAATTCAATAATTGGAAGTTCATGATGATAACGTTTTTAACATTACCGTTATCTTCGATCCATTTCTGCATGTCTCTAATCCATTTGTTGGCATCATCAAGGTTGTCAAAATCATTGATTTTGTGGTCGGATTCAAGAACAACGTTGCCACAACCTTTTTGTTTGTCTGACATATGTGTAAATGAAACAAAATATCTATACATAATAATTCACCTTCCTTAAATTCTAGTTCTCGTACGAATTGACGATATCGCTTTCAAAACATACGGCTGCAAAAACTTCTCTATATGGGGTCTCTTTTGTTTTGGTACTTCCACATTTGGTATACGTCCCATGTGAACTACTCGGCTACAAGTAACCGAGCTTCTTGCTTCATTCATCGCCGCTTTGCAATACGGTAGAAATGTGTACTGCAAAGTCTTACATGATGTCCACAAGCGTATATGTTCGGCTGGTTCCCAGCCTACAATTTTAGATAAGGATGAGGAATAGGATAAGAATATCCTCGTTTACGCAGCTTCTTTTAAGATCCGTAAACCCTCATTCCTGATATTGACTGCTGCATTTATGTCACGGTCGTATTCGAAACCACAGTCACAGATCATTGTCCGGTTATGCAGGTTTTTCATCTCCGGGTGTTGTTTCCCGCAATGACTGCAGATCTGGCTGCTTGGATACCATTTGTCAACCTTAATGAAATACTTTCCTCGATCATTCAGTTTGTATTTCAGCATTTTGAGAAACAGACCGTAACTATTATCCATAGTCGCTTTTCCGTTTCCGAAACTTTTATTCGACATGGCTTTCATGTCCAGGTCTTCCACACAGACGATGTCATACCGGTTGGCTATCCCGGTAGATAATTTGTGCAGATGATCGAGTCTCTGGTTGGCTGCATGACGATAGATCTTGTTGACCTTAAGCTGTTGTTTCATGTAGTTATTTGATTTTGGTTCATCCTTCTTAGACCCGGTCATGCGGGAAAGACGTCTCTGTTCTCTTCTTAGTTTCTTCTGGCTTTCCCGGAAAAACTTATGGTCCGAACCGGTATTACCAAAACTGTCTTTGTATAATCCGTCTGAAGCATAGTCTAGTCCGATCACATTGTCTGAGACAGGGACAGGAATGATATCTTTCTCAAATTCAAAGAGAACTGAAACATAGTAATTTCCTGTACTGTCCTGAGAGACTGTTGCAGATTTTATGATCCAGTCTTTTTCCGGATATCTGTGGATCACCGCTTTTACAATACCAGTCTTTGGAAGACGGATCCCGTTTTGTACAAGAGCTACAGTACCGTTCTGGTTATTTGTTGTGTAAGACCTGCGGCTTCGTTTCACGGATTTGAATTTTTGGAATCCGGTACGTTTCTTCCGTTTCTTGTCAAAGTGGTTCTTCATTGCAGTCTGTAAGTGTATCTGAGTATTGGCAAGTGCAAGACTGTCCACTTCCTTGAGATATGGATATTCGTCCTTATACATGGCAGGAGTCTGCTTACCGAAGGACTTTGATACCTGGTAGGAACTGATCTTGTCAGAAAGCATCAGGTTATAGACCTTCCGACAACAGCCAAAGGTTTTAGCGAATAAGATCTTCTGTTCAGTTGTCGGATAAATTCTGTACTTGATTGCTTTATTCATAATTGACAATTCACTTCCTTTCTAATTCATATAAATATGCGTTTGCAGATACTAAATAGACTTTCGAAGATTTTACCTTAGCTGTATTTAGGTTCACAAATCATCAAAAAACACAGACTTTCATCTCGGATACAAGTAACCGAGAATTCCCGCCCTACTTCTTAAACGTTACATTTTCGGCTCCGTATAATTTAGAAGCCTCACATAATCCGATTAACGGTCTTCGCTTTCCTATAACAACAGAACCTGCCTATTCCGAGTCGGTATATAATTTTGGAGATCCATCCGGATTTACCATATAAGTCACACCACCATTGTCACCAGCGTCGACAAACAAATACATAACGTTTGTATCTTTATCTACAAACACGACATACTTATTAATACCTAGATAATGAGCGGTGTCATACTGGATAACTTCAAACTGTCCTAACTGATCTTCCTGGCTTGCGTTTACGGATTGTTTAAGACATCCAACCCAAACCAACAAAAGTGTTAATACAATTGTTACAAATACTGCGATTTTCTTCATACCGTTTCTCCTTTTTCACATCTACACACAACAAGGCTCACTTTTTGGAAAACTCGTCAGGAAATTACAAAGAATTCTAAAAAAAAGACTACCTATTCAATACAAATAAGTAGCCTTTCTGTTTTAATACCAGCCAGTTGTTCCTGTGAATCCATCCGGTACGGTTCTTTTTTGCGTTTCCGGCGTCGTTTGCCTTGTCGTCGTTTGTTTTTGTCTGCCATATTCCGAATTCAAAAACTGTTTTCTTGGCATTGCAGACAGTCTATCAATGAGCGCCGAAGCTTGCCGTTTAGTAATTGTGTTCAGATTAACATCACATAAATCCTGCATACGCTCATGAGCTAACACTTTAACATAATCAATCTGTTTCTGACTTGCTTTTGCGTCTCCCCATGCGTGAACAATAGACATATCCCATAATGCTTTGCTATCTTTTTCGTTCATCTGCAAATAGACGCGAACATCATCGATAACGCTCTGAAGTTTCTGAGCAATCGTGATAGCATGGCTTACAACCTTATTATCTTCCTTTTTCTCCAAGATTGCCTGAGTCTTACCAAGAGCATCGGTTTCGGGGATTCGAATTGCTTTTCCATCTCCAAGAGAAAGAACCAAACTATTGTTTCCCATTGGAACAAAATTGATTTCACGCAGATCAACATTGTTTTCATCACGAAATAATTTCACACGGACTTCAGTATTGATCCAACTATCCGGACCGTCTAAAATCGTCTCAATCTTTGTTTCCATTTCTGTGATCTTAATCCCCTGTAGCCGATTACGTTTTTCTTTCGGAACAACTTTCATATTAAGACCAAATAAGTCGCCAACATTTACTGGGGCTTTTTTCGAGACACCCACACAGTCAACAAGTGTCAGGGCTTCTTTTCCAGGCGACAAACGTAATCCTCTGCCAACCATCTGACAGAATAACGCATCACTTTGTGTCGGTCTCGCAATGATGACCGTTTCGATCAATGGAATATCGGTTCCTTCTGTGAATACACCGATATTTACAACACATGGGATTTTTCGATTTCTAAAGTCCTCGAGAATCTGGGCTCGCTTTTCTTTTGGCGTTTCCCCAGTAACAACAACTGCGCCTGGAATTTTCTTTGCAAGTGCATACGCATGTGCTACATTTACGGCAAAAATAAGTGTCTGACCATGTCTGTGTTTTCCATATGCGTCGACAACTGCGTCAACAACTGCAGGTTTTAACATCGCGTCTGCCAGGGCGTCCATTTTGTAATCGCCCATCTGTGTTTTTACCTGAGTCAGATCATACCCGACATCAATCTGATAGCAGTCAATATCAGTAAGGAAACCTTCTCGGATTCCCCATTTCATGTCTTTTAAATAAAGAATATCTTCGTAAATCTTGTTTAAGTCATCTTTATCTGCCCGGTCTGGAGTTGCCGTAAACCCTAAATGGATGCGAGGTTTGAAATAATCATAGATTTTACGATAAGATGCGGCGACCGCATGGTGGGCTTCGTCTGTAATGATCATGTCAAAGTCATACGGATCGAACTTATCTAAACGCCGGATCAAACTCTGAACAGAAGCCGAAACAACTTCTTCGCCATTGCTATGTTCACTTGCCTGTTCAACACCAAAACTGCAGTCGTAGTATTTTTCCGGCTGATGTACCAGTTCATCTCGATGACTCAAAATCAATACACGACCAAAACGAGGAATGTGGCTGAAGGTTACTGTCTTACCGGAACCTACCGGAAGTACGATCAAATGACTACCACTTTTACAGTTCATGATTTTATCAATACACTCTTTCTGATAATCCCTTAGAATACTCTGATCTGGTACGTGTGGAGGATCAAATAAGATTGTACTCTTTACTTTATTTGTTACTTCTTCGGATCCGATATTCTGTACCCGATCATTCTTTTCTTTCTTTGAAGTATTTCCCATCTTGAAAATCCTTTCTTATGAAACACAGAAAGCGTATTCCAAGAATAAATCTCAGAATACGTTGTTTCTGTTTACCTTACATTTCGTTACATAATCTTTTTACCAAGAACATCTGGTCTTCCACACATCAGAGCTAACATTCCCATAGCATTTGTAAAAGCTCCGTATTCAGAGATAATTACTTCGTCACCAAAAACTTCTTTGATCTCGTTTGCGATAATCGCTGTTGTGCCGCCGATAAACACGAACTGAGTATAGTCAACAGACCACTGGGCGGCGAGACAATCTTCACGTAGAGCTGTGACATAATCGATCAAGTATTTATCAATCATAGTCTTAGAAGATTCCTCAATCTGTGGATTTGGACGAATTGGTTTTAAACATCTGTCCTTTCCGGTACGACCAAGTACTTCTGCTGTCTGTGCTTTATTGATAAATGAATAAGCTGCGGATAACTTCTGAGCGAGACCGGAAACCAGCGCATTGCAGCCTTTTGTTGTTGTAAATGACATTGTCAGATCTGCGTCGCCACCGTTATAAATAGTTCCGTTTACATTTAAGTGACCAATATCAATAACAGCAACAGTTCCCATACCCATAACACCCGGAAGCACTAATGCACCACAACCTTCCGGGTACACATAACGACCAACGAAACGGAATGTTCTGGTTTCGATTGGGCTTTCTCCAGTTCTTTTGAATCGAACCGTTACTGGCTCTGTTGGTAAAATGTAGTCTCTGTATGAATTTCTCTCTTCCGGGAACTCGTAATCTTTTACTGGAATACCAATTCCGCAATAAACCTCATCGACTTCATCCGCAGAACACTCTAAAGCAACTGCAAGCATAGTACAGATCTTATGGATTGGTAATTTCTTTGATGACTTCAATTCGGCTTCTTTTGTAGCTCCCTGACCAACACGATAGATCTGTCCGTCAAATTCTATTAACGAGGTATTCTGTCCTGGATCTGTATCCTCGAATATACCCTCATCATATTTAGTACGGATATTCTTTGAGATGATCTGATTACTCGGTTCATCATAGATATCGACTTTTGTAAAACTCTTTCCGCTATCAACAGTAATGTATCGTTTCATAAAAAGTTCTCCTTTTTCTGTGTGTATGTGTTATCGTTTACATCATTTATAAGGCTCAAAATATGGAAAACTCGTCAGTTTTTTACATATTTGTTTCGATGATTTCGATTGCTCTCTGTAACGCCTGACTGTATTCATCGGCTTTTGGAAAACTAGCATCTAAAGCATCGTTTAGTTCGTTCAATAATGTTACAATTGTTTTGTTATCCATAATTAGTTACCTCTCTTATTGCATGAATTTCCCAACTAACTTAAAAAAGTCGTTTGAATTATCATTTTCTTTTGTAATCTGTGCGACCACTGGTTTTATCGTAGCCGTTTGATTGGTTGCAGTATTAGAAACAGGAGTTTGAGCTGGAATCGGATCCGATTGTTTTGTTTCTACAGAAGCAACCGGATGTTCGGCTACATCTGTCTGTGGTACTCGAGTCGGTTCTACACTTACAGGCTGCTGCATAAGTTGTACACTTGGTTCGTTCTGAGGAACAGCTGGTTTTGGAACCGCCTGCATCGTATTCGGATTATTAAACTCAGGATTTGGCGCATAATTATTCATATATCCAACACTTTGCGAATAATTATACGGATTGTTTGTCATTGGATACGAAATAGGCGACTCCTGAACGAACGGACGCGCTATATCTGGCTGCGAACTAGGGATCGAATAACCAGAACCAAGTTCAAAGATCGCCTGCTTACGGAGATCCATATATTCTGCAGCCGTTACCCTGCGTCCGACTACGAACTCAAACTGTTCTACTAATTCTTTTGTCAATGCTGTTACGTTTGTCATAAAAAATCTCCTTACATTATCACTCATTTGTCGCTAATGCATCCGTTACCTGATTGCCGGAACTATCAATTGTTGTATCAGTTGTTGTTTTCTTCGAACTGGTTCTCTTTGATTTATGAATATTGTTGTATTTGATAAGATTTTCATTCGGTAACTCTATAATGGTTCCATCATTCAAATTCAGCTGCTTCTTTTTCGGGATATCAATGGTATAAATAGCAGTTCCGTTATCAAGAATAACATCCGTTACAGTTCCGCAGAATCCAAGATGTGCGTTACTATTTGTGGTAAACGAAAACGAAATATATTCGATATCTTCTTTACTTACTCCAAATTTTCTTGATACTAAGGTTGCTATATGATCATCAATTCCAACTAGTTCTGCATACTGATCAACCCGCAAATCGGATCCGGCATATGATTTTTTCATCTTAATAACTGCAATGCAATACACACATGCCGATTTCTCAATGTGCGTCCTTTTTAACTTGTTCATGTTTTTATCCCCTTTCAATAGTCTACTGCTGATCTTCGCACACCTTTTTTAGCCGAGATTTGTCGTAAGGTTCATACTGGATGAATGTGGTATCCATATATTTAGAAAGATCCAAAAATCCATTACACAGGAGCTCATCCATAAGCTTGTTTGCTGTACATACTGGAAGTACAACAAATGTTAATTCATCCTCGTATTCGGCTGTTGTTATGTACATAGCAATTCTACTTTGGTTGAGTTTCTCGTCGATTGGTAAAGAATCGTAAAGCATGACTGACAAAACTTCAGTTATGTAAGGTGTGTTATCCGGATATCGCAACATAACTCTCATATTAAAAATCCTCTCTTTCTTGGTTTCTAATCACAATAAGGCTCACTTTTCGGAAAACTCGTCAGGAAAATGAAAACAGATAAAAAAAACTTCCACGACTTCAAATCGCGGAAGCAATCATGTTTGTTTTTACTTTTTCGAGTTCCAAGGAAATCCGAAATCAGAACGTTTGATTTTACACTTTGGTTCTCCATCTTTCCAAAACACAATACCTTCCATATCGTGTTCCTTCAGATACTTTTTAATTCCATCAAAGCTGCGTTCGACCTCAATAATATCTTCTCCATGTTTGATTAACGTATCATGATCCAAACGATAAGGATTGTCTCTAAAATGTTTTCCTACTGCCTCGTATGTCCCGTTTACAATCTGATGGTTTATAGAAAGATAATGATTCATTGCAGTAACAAACCATTTATCAGATGGATCGTTCTCGTTTACTTTAACCCAACATGGTAGATGCCCGGTGATCGGATCCGCTTCTTCCTGACATTTAATTGCGCCTTCCGGAACGGATCTGCCTTTCTTGGCATCATATCTTTTGTAAAACACACCATCTAAGACCGCACAACATGCGCCGTCGTATTTAACAGTTGCAAGACCTTCGTTACCTAATACCCATTCCATACCTTTTACAACATTTGAAAGGACGTTAACAACATTGTGGTCCTTGAATTCTCGTTCAAATAGTGTTGGAATTTTCTTCATAATATTTCCTCCTTTTACAGCCACTGATTAATTTCTTGAAATACGTTTCCGAGCGAATCTGTAATCATCAGATCTGTTTCTGGATTCAATATGATATCCAGTTTTTCTTTATTGATAACGACCAAATGATTGCCCTGGAAGTATGTGATAAATTGTGCGGCCGGATATACTTGCAATGAAGTTCCGCCTACGATTAACATGTCAGCCTTACCAATTGCTTCGAGTGCCCCGGATACAGCAGCCTTTGGAAGACCTTCTCCGTACAGAGTTACATCTGGTCTGATTAATCCTCTGCATTCACATTTTGGAATCGAAGCTTTTGATAAGGAGAGATTAGGTTCAAACCTCGAAGTTTTAGCTTCGTGTGTACTTGATTCATACAAGAAATCTGCCGGATAAGTCTTGCCACATTTAGAACAATAATTTCTCTGAGTGGTACCATGGATTTCGAATACGTTCTCACTGCCTGCCTTTTGATGTAGTCCATCAATGTTCTGAGTCACAATGGCACTTAATTTACCGACAGCTTCCATTTTCGCTAACACTTTGTGGGTGATATTTGGTTCGACGTTTCTGGTATCCAACTTTTGGCGATAGAACTCATAGAATACCTTTGAATTATTATACAAGCATTCCTTACTCAGAAGATATTCAGGCTCATACTGATCAAATCGTACATCGTGTTGATTATACAATCCATCTTTTGAACGAAAGTCTGGGATTCCGCTCTCAGTTGACACACCAGCGCCTCCGAAAAATACAATGTTATTTGATTTGTTGATATATTCTCTCAATTTTTCGTACATATATGTTCTGCCTTTCTCATTTGCGAATAATTGTTACGATTTGTTCCATGTTGAACACTCCCCAGAGCTAAAGCTCATGGGATTCTATTGTCTGATTTAATTGAGACAACGTACTCGTCTGCACATACGGTCTCTGCTTAGCCGGTATTTCCTTTCGGAAGATACTTACCACACAGA
>OGXD01000332.1_pt1 | contig 41916 bp, 35 predicted proteins | sample 1576211 | NCBI WGS metagenome assembly OGXD01 (sample SAMEA3541470, study PRJEB24748) | human gut metagenome | biome: human gut; feature: human-associated habitat; material: faeces | place: China | collected 2012
TATGCTTGTAAACAAGCATATTCTGCCTTAATTTGCATGGCTCTGAATAGTTACATATAGTGTAACACAAAAAGACCCCGGTATCAAACCGAGGTCTTGATTTATCTTAGATTAGAACTTAGCAACACTAACCTTTACGCCAGGTCCCATTGTTGTTGCAAGAGTTATGCTCTTTAAGTACTGACCCTTTAAGCTTGAAGGTCTAACCTTTACAAGAGCCTCTAACAGAGTGTTAAGATTCTGTAATAACTGCTCTTCTGTGAAAGAAGCCTTACCGATAGGGCAGTGAATAATGTTGGTCTTATCAAGTCTGTACTCGATCTTACCAGCTTTAATATCGTTAATAGCCTTAGTAACATCCATAGTTACTGTACCAGCCTTAGGGTTAGGCATTAAGCCCTTAGGTCCTAAAACTTTACCAAGACGTCCAACAACACCCATCATATCAGGTGTAGCTACAACTACGTCAAAGTCTAACCAGCCATCGTTCTGAATCTTTGGAATGAGTTCTTCTCCTCCAACATAATCAGCGCCAGCTGCTTCAGCTTCAGCTACCTTATCGCCCTTAGCGAATACTAATACTCTAACTGTCTTACCTGTTCCGTTAGGAAGTACTACAGCGCCACGGATCTGCTGTTCAGCATGACGTCCGTCACAACCTGTTCTGATGTGTACTTCTACAGTCTCATCAAATTTAGCAGTAGCAGATTTCTTAACTAATGCTACAGCTTCTTCTGTCTCGTAAAAAGATGCGCGATCGATTAACTTCGCGGATTCAACATATTTCTTACCGTGTTTCATTCTTCTCTACCTCCGCTTACTCTTCTACTGTGATACCCATACTTCTTGCTGTACCGGCGATCATGCTCATAGCAGCCTCAAGGCTTGCTGCATTTAAGTCCGGCATCTTCAGTTCAGCGATTTTCTGAACTTCAGCCTTAGAAATAGTGGCAACCTTTGTCTTGTTAGGTGTTGCAGAAGCAGTTTTCAGATTGCAAGCCTTCTTTAAAAGAACGGCTGCTGGTGGAGTCTTTGTTACGAAGCTGAAGCTTCTGTCTGCATATACTGTGATAACAACAGGAATGATCATACCTTCCTGATCTGCTGTTCTTGCGTTAAACTGCTTAGTAAATTCAACAATGTTTACACCATGCTGTCCAAGTGCAGGACCAACTGGTGGAGCCGGTGTTGCTTTAGCGGCAGGAATCTGTAATTTAATATATCCTTCTACTTTCTTTGCCATTTTAAGGCACCTCCTAATTCATTCTCAGTTTTTCAACTGTTTTGTGGTAGTCTGGGTGGATGACCCTCCCACACGGACTTACATTTGAAGTCCGGCTAATATTGTATTACAACTACACTATTTTGTCAATTGTTTGTTTACAGCTTTTTGACATCGGAGAAATTAATCTCTACAGGAGTCTCTCTTCCGAACATCTCCATGCTGATTGTTACGGTCTGGCGACCGGCATCAATCTTCTGAACCGTACCTACCGTATCCTTCCATACTCCGGCAGTAACAGAGATTACATCTCCTACAGCAAATGCTACGCTGATTTCGCTGCCAAAGTCAAGAGCACGAAGCTCTTCGTCTGTCAACGGAACAGGTTTACTTCCCGGTCCTACGAAGCCCGTAACACCTCTGGTATTACGTACTACATACCATGCGTCATTATTATCCGCATCCATGTGAAGCAGAACATAACTCGGAAAAAGTTTTCTCTGGGAAACCTTATTCGTACCGTTCTTATCTTCTACCACTTCCTGAGTCGGCACTCTGACTTCAAGAATCTCGTTTTCAAGATGCCTGTTCTCGATTGCCTTCTCAATGTTGGCTTTTACCTTATTCTCGTATCCGGAATAAGTATGGACAACATACCAGCCCATTCCCTTGCCACTCTTGTTATCGCTGAGTGCCACATTGCTATGAGGCTCTTCATCGACGGGTTCCGGAATGATTTCAGGCTGTTCTTCCACTACAGGTTCCACATCTTCCTGTGGCTCTTCCTGTACAACAGGTTCCGGCATCTTTGGGGAAACCGGTTCCCATTCCTTCATCATTGGCTCAAAAATCTTTTTAGCTACTGCCCTATGTTCCTTCTTCTCTTCCATACCATTCAACCTCACTCTTACAATGCAGTTACGAAGTTAATTGCGAACTGGATCAGAGTATCCAGGAAAGTAATGACCAGACCCATTACAAGTGAAACACACAGAACAGCAACTGACTGTTTCAAAAGGTCTTCTTTGTTAGGCCATATGATCTTGTTAAGCTCTGTCTTAACGCCTTTCCAAAAGCTGCCCTTTGGAGCATCTGTCTTCGCTGAATCTCCCATAGTATGCCTCCTGTGGATTCTAACTGTTATTTTGTTTCCTTGTGTAATGTGTGAGTCTTGCAGAACTTACAATACTTCTTGATTTCCATTCTGTCAGGATGGGTCTTCTTCTCCTTCGTGGTATTGTAGTTACGCTGTTTGCACTCTGTACAAGCTAAAGTAATCTTTGTACGCATAATTCCACCTCCGCTAGCGTTCTAATTTATTTACCTGTGTTCTAATCTGCCGCCCGTGATATTTGGCCCCGATGCATTCATAAAAAAGCATAAAAAAAAGACCTAATTCACATCTTGCCTAACAACTATATCATACCCCATTCATATCGTCAACTTTTTTTTGAAAATAGTCTTGCAAAAAAATCCCAAAAGCCTTGCCATCAGCTATTTTTCGTGCTATTGTGAAAGTGTGTAACAGGGTATGTTTGGGTTCTATTTTTTATTTAATTTTTATTTAAAAAGAAAGGAGGGCGCAGTATGCCAATTTCCTATGCTACACTGCAAATCTACGATCAATATCTGACAACCTATGGCAGCAAGCGCTGCTCCCGTTATGACACCCATGATTCAAAAGAGCTCAAAGAGCTATACAGTTCCATACAGTTAAAGAACCGGTTCGCACCGGTATATTTAAAGAGCCCTACTGCCACGGAGATTTCTTATGCAATTCAGCTCAAAGAACAGGCTAAGTCTCTGCACGAAACGATAGATACGTTAAGCTGTGATGATGAGAATCAGCTTTTTTCCACTAAAACCGCCTATAGCGATCCCTCCGGACAAATCAGTGTTTCTTATGATCCGACAGAGACTCAAGGTGTTTCTTCTTATTATAAAGCACCTGCCCACTTTGTTATGTCAATTCAGGACTATGCAACCCCGCAGCGTAATACCTCCAGTTATCTGACCTCTTCCCAACCGGTCATGATGCCTGCCGGCAGCTATTCCTTCGATCTGATTACAAATAAACTGCACTATGAGCTGCAATTTGACTTACAGCCGGGCGATACACATGATACCCTGCAGCACAGGCTTATGCGTCTGATCAACAATTCTGACCTAGGCGTACATGCCGAGGTACTTCAGGACGACAACGGCCGCAGTGCCCTGCAGATTACCTCTGATGCTTATGGTATTCCTGCAAAAGGCAATGAACATTTCCGCATTACGGATGACAATACTTCCCACAAAAACGGCATGGTACATTACCTTGGTCTTAACAAAGACATTGAGCCTGCAAGAAATGCCGCCTATACAATAGATGGTGAACCCCAGTCTTCCTATAGCAATACTTTCCGGGTCTATGATGCATATGAAATCACGCTGCATCCTGAGGCTGCCACCGATAAGAACACTGAGATTCAGGTAGGACTTTATCCCGACCCACAATCTCTTTCCTATAATATAGACTCCTTTGTAAAAAGTTATAATGCGTTCCTGGAAAGCTCGAAATCTGCGCAGGAACATTCAGAACGTTTAAGCGAAGATATGCACAGGCTGCTGCAAGGGCATCAAAATGAGATTGAGAAATACGGTATACAGGTCAACAAGGATGATACTCTCCTCTATCCACCCAAAGAGGAAGCAGAAGAAGCGGCTCCGATGAATCTGGATGCATTGCAGAGCTTTGGCAGTCATTTAATCCGTAAATTAAGCTCTATCGTCATGGACCCCATGGAATACCTGAACCGGCAGATCTGTTCCTATCCCAATCCTGCCACTACTTATATCAACCCATATGTGACAAGTATCTACAGCGGCATGCTGTTCAATACATATTGTTAAAGGCATCATCTGATTCTTTCTCAAATGATGCCTTTTTTGTACCTATTATAATGAATATTTATAATTGCTCTTCTACCATGGTAAGTGCGGCACGAACCACCTTATCCATATCATAATATTTGTACTGTCCCAGTCTGCCTCCAAAGAGTACATTCTTCTCCTGCGCAGCTCTTTGTGCATATTTCTCATACAATTCACTGTTATGTTTATCATTTACAGGATAATATGGTTCATCCCCCCGGCTCCATTCCTTCGGATATTCTCTGGTAATGACAGTACCTTTCTGTGTGCCGAATTCAAAGTGTTTATGTTCAATAATACGGGTATAAGGTACTTCTCTTTCTGTATAATTTACTACAGCATTTCCCTGATAATTGTCTTCGTCTTTCAGATATTCTGTCTCAAAACGCAGGGAACGGTATGCCAGTTCTCCGTAACAATACTCATAGAATTGGTCGATCATGCCTGTATACAGTACTTTTTCAAAAGTATCTTCACCGTCCACAGAGATAAATCCGCCATCTGTGCTCCGCTGGCAGAAAGTCTCATAATCGGTTCCAAGCTTCACTGGAATTCCTTCCAGAAGCTTCTCCACGATCTGCGTATATCCCCCCTTGGGGATTCCCTGATATGGGTCATTAAAATAATTATTGTCAAAGACGAAGCGGACCGGAAGCCTCTTAATAATGAAGCTTGGCAGTTCCTTGCAATCTCTGCCCCACTGCTTCTCCGTATAGCCTTTTACCAGTTTCTCATAGATATCTCTTCCGACCAGTGATAATGCCTGTTCTTCCAGATTCTTAGGCTCTGTGATATGCAGGTCTGCAATCTGTGCGTCAATATGCTCTCTGGCTTCCTTTGGGGTCTTGATGTTCCACATCTTGGCAAAGGTATTCATATTAAAAGGCAGGTTATACAACTCATCCTTATATCGTGCCACCGGGCAGTTAATATAGTGATTAAACTCCACAAATTGGTTTACATAATTCCACACTTCTTTATCTGAGGTATGAAAAATATGTGCTCCATACTCATGAACCTGAATTCCATTTACTTCTTTTGTATAAATATTACCGGCTATGTGATCTCTCTTCTCAATGACCAGACAGTCTTTTCCCCTTTTCTCCATCTCATGAGCAAAGACTGCGCCATATAGTCCTGCGCCTACTACTAAATACTGATAATGCATTGGTAAGTTTCCCTTTCTGTTATGTTAACTTCAGTGTAATCCCTCTACCGTGTTAAGTCAACTCAAAAACCATTCTCCTGTGGTTTCCAGTCCCGCGCCATCTGTTCGTATTCTGCTGCCTTCTGTGTAAGCCGAAGCTTCTCCAGCTCATACTCTTCCTGTGGCAGTGCCCTGATATGCGGTGACTTGGCATATCTTCGATAGCTCAACGCAAGCGCCATCAAAGGTGATGTACCGCTGCTGGCAATGTCAATCTCACTTTCACTTTCAAAAGCCGCTGTGTAGAACCAGTGCGCCGCCTCCGGATAATCCTCCTTCTTCAGGAAAAAGTATCCAAATTCCATGCATACTTCCGCAGAAGGAACAGTAATCTCACTGCGAAGCCCGGTCTTTAACATAGCTGCTGCATCATCGCTTAACCGATAGATCTTTAAAAGTACTGCAATGATCTGTCTGGTCAACAGTTCTTTGTTTCTGGCTGCCACTTCTTCCAGCATCTTTTCCAGGAACGTTCTTGCCCGGACCAGCGTATCTTCGTCTCCCGCTTTATACAGCTCACGCAGATACATAGTCAATAATCTGTCAGAAAGTGTGCCCTTTTCCTCTATGATTCTGGAAAAGACACCGAAATCTCTGCCGCTGTGGTCTCCCTGTGGTCTGTGGCGTACTTCAATCTCACTGTCATATACGACCGGATTCGTATTTATGGTCTCATGAATAGGCTCAATCCACGTAAACTGCCGTAGTCTTTTAAAAAGCTTGGGTCTTAAATCTCTGGCAAAATTCTCCGTAGGATGGTTAATCTGCTCGGTAACATAAATCATCTGCACAATCTCTACTTCGGGAAGAATTGCCTGCTTCAGCAGCTGGAACTTCTTTCTGTTCTCTGCATCTATGTATTCATCTGCATCCGCAGAATAGATATAATCCCCTGTTGCCTTGGAAAAGGCAAAATTTCTGGCTGCTGAGAAATCATTGCACCACTGGAAATCATATATTTTATCTGTATACTGCGCAGCTATCTCTTTCGTACGATCTGTAGAGCCGGTATCCACAATAATGATTTCATCCATTAACGCCTGTAGAGAATCCAGACAGTCTTTCAGAACTGCCTCTTCATTCTTAACAATCATACACAAGCTGAATCTTACATCTCCCATAGTTCTAACCCTGCCTTTCCTGATTCATTATGTCCTTTAAGCGCTGCTGCTTGCTCATGCTTTATTCCAATCACTTCGTATCTATATTTCAATAACTGTCTGATTATTTGACGTTTTATATGATAATTATACCGTATTAAATAAATTTACTCAACAATTATTCATTATTTTCTGTTATTATGTAAAGTTTTGTGTTAAAATAAAACCAGCGATTTTATAATACCAGTGCGAAACAATCTGTTGGTATTAAAGTAACAGGGGATACGTGTAAAGAAAAGGGGATTTATATGGATTACAGACAGACTTATGAAATACTGTTAAAGACGATTTGTGAAAATGACAAGAGAATTCTGCAATTACTGGCTCACATAAGCCAGTGTGATGATATGTTATTAGAGTTGTCCCTGCAGACTTGTCCCAATCCAGTCACTCTACAGGCAATTACGCTCAAAAAAGATCGCCTGATCGAGCAGTTGGAGAACGCCAGCGCTGATGAAGAACAGTATGTGTCACAGCTTAGCAGTATTGCTTCTTTGTGCAACGAGGTCACTTCCCATCCACTGTATCTGAAAATGGATCTCCTTCATGCTGCGATCAGTGAACGTATGAAGCTGGTACTTCATAAGGAGGATGCAAGCAATCCGTTAATCACCAGTCAGTTGTCAGAATATCAGGAGAAGCTGGAAATGGATATACGCATTCAGGAAGTTCCAAGAGAGAAACGCCATATCTTCTACGTATATCCAAATAAATAATCAGCCCAGAAGCTCCAGAAGTTCTTCTCTGGAGAATGTCGGATTATCCATATTCTCTCCGCCAAGAACCTGATCCGCCAGTTCCTGTTTCATCTCCTGGAGCTTCAGAATCTTCTCCTCTATGGTATCTTTGGCTATCAGCTTATATACCGTAACGACATTCTTCTGTCCAATTCTGTGTGTTCTGTCCGTTGCCTGGTTCTGCGCTGCCAGATTCCACCACGGATCAAAATGTATCACAATATCTGCACTCGTCAGATTAAGTCCTGTTCCACCGGCTTTTAATGATATAAAGAATACCGACACTTCATCCCGGTTAAATGCTTCTACCATTTCAATCCGCTGTTCCTTTGGCGTCTGACCGGTCAGTTTATAATAGGAAATCTGCTCTGCATCACTGCGTTTTGCCAGCAACTCCAGCATGGAAGTGAACTGAGAAAATACCAGAATCTTATGTCCTCCTTCTATGGCGTTATGCAGTAATTCCATACACATTTCCAGCTTCGCCGCACCACCCTTATAATTCTCGTATACAAGCAGCGGGTTACAACAGATCTGTCGCAGCCTGGTAAGCTCTGCAAGCAATTGCAGCTTTTTCTCACGAAACTGTGCATCTGTCTGACCATTAAGCAGACGTTTGAGATTCTGTACATTTGCCGTATAGAGCTGTTGCTGCTCCTCTTCCATTCTGGCATACACTGCTTCTTCCAGCTTATCAGGCAAGTCTGCCAGCACCTCTTTTTTAAGGCGTCTCAGAATAAAAGGCGTAATCATTCTGCGAAGACGCATCATGGCATCCTGATCCTGCTGTTCCACAATGGGCGCTTCTATCTCTTCTTTAAACTGCTTATATCCATAGAGAAATCCCGGCATCAGATAGTCAAAGATACTCCACAGCTCGCTCAATCTGTTCTCCATAGGCGTACCTGTCAATGCAAACCTGGTTCCCGCATGAATCATCTTCACCGCCCTGGCAGCCTGCGTGCTCTGGTTCTTAATGAACTGTGCTTCGTCCAGTATTTCACAGAAGAATTCTGTATTTTCATAGTTCTCAATATCCCTCTTGAGCAGGTCATAGGAAGTGATCAGAATATCCATGTCTGTGCTCTCTTCTACCAGTCTTTTTCTGGAAGCTGCATCTCCCGTGACCATGACAGGATGCAGGTCTGGAGCAAAACGTTCTATCTCACTTTGCCAGTTATACACCAGCGAAGCCGGGCAGACGATCAATGTCCTGTGTCTTGCTGTCATCAAAAAAGCAATGACCTGCAAGGTCTTACCAAGTCCCATATCATCCGCCAGAATACCGCCAAAGCCATTTGCCTGTAAAGCTTTGAGCCAGCGAAATCCGCTCTTTTGATATTCTCTCATGATCTGCTCAAGCTCCTTTGGGACTTCATATTCGCTGTCTTCCATGGCACGCATATTTCTGACCAGCTGCCTGAAATCCGTATCCCGGCGGATATACTCTGCGCCCTCCTCATGAGCCAGACTATCCAGAAACAGTGCGCGATACCGTGGAATCTGTATCTCTCCGCTTCTGATCTGTCTTGCCGTCAATTGCAGACCATCCACCAGCTCTACCAGATTCTCCAGTCTGGTATCCTGCATATTCAGAAATGCACCTGAACGCAGACGATAATATTTCTTGCGCCGATTGTACTTTGTTAGCACTTCAGCCAGTTCATCCATTGACAACTCGCTGGAATCCAGAGTCAGATCCAGCAGACCACTTTTTAGTGAAATTCCCATGGAAAAGGCAGGTGTATTCAGAATCTGCACCTTTTTCATCTTCTCTGATATATAGACCTCTCCCAGCTCTTCCAGTGCATGTATGCCGCTTTGCAGAAATTCATAAATCGCATCCACATCCTCACGCAGCACCCTGCGTTGGCTTTTGCCATCATATTCCGGGAAAAAGGCACTGACTGCGGCATCCATCTCCATCTCCCGCTGCACATCTCTCTTCTGCGATATAGAACCGGACGGCATATCAATAAAACGTGCCGCATCATTCTCTACGGAAAAGACATCATAACTCTCTTCTCCATAAACCGCACATAATCTACATGTAATCTCATCATATTCTGGCATATCCAGATAAATGGCAAACTGCGCCTGGTCAGGGAGATAATTCTCCGGGCGAAATTCCTGAATATGCACATTATAATGTTTCTCAAGTTCCGGTAATAAATCCCTGCAAAAAAGCGGCAGCTCCCGCTCTGCAATAAATACGCTGTTACCGCCTTGCTCATTCATATATGTGCGAAAGCCCCGAACTCTGCGTATTGTATCCAGGCTTGTCCGATATATGATACCCGCATCGCTGTCATAGGCATAGGAATATACCGCACCTTCTGTCATAGGCATGGAACGCGCAATCAGCCGGATGCCAGAGGGAACTCCTATAACACTCAAAGGAATCGGTGGCTCCCCTTCCTGCACCGTGTACTGTACTGGATTTGTAAAAACCGTCTCCATTTCAAAAGGCATCTGAGACTCTTCCATGATCTCCATGAATCTGTCCAGTTGCGCTCCTGCCAGTGGAATCTCTCTCCTGACATCGTTTCTTGTGTAATATTGATAGATATTCTGTCCACCACGGGTCTGAAAATCCTTCATGATATCCACAAGGAAAGCCGCAAGTGGTGCACTTTCCTTGTCAAAAGCCGACATATGATGGTAAAATGCCAGCTTCGCACCATAAGACTTATACTCAGAATCTGCCATAAGTCTTGCAAATTCTCCTATGTCTTTTAATATATAAAGCTTCGTAATTCCAATGCGAAATTCCACGGAGAGCTTACCATGATAGTCATGGCAGCAGGGTATAAGCTGTACTTTGCCCCGTACTGTAGGCTGCTTAAAAGGAAGCTGCTGTTCCAGCCCCTGATTCATCAGGATTCGATACATACCTCTGTCCGTCTGTGGCATGGAGCGTTGTCTGGTAAGGTGCTCCCGCTCCGGTGTTTTGCCATATAAGGTACTGCCTTTTACAATACCGGGCGTTGCTTCCAGCTGTGCTATCTTCTCCGGGAATTCTACCTTGAGCTTCTTCGCCGGGGCTTCCTGCTTACACCGTATGTCCTCTCTCACCTGAAAATAACGAAGCAGTGTCGCTACACAATGCTTACAAAGACCGGCATATTCTACATGGGCAGGACATTCGCAACGATAAGAATGCAGCTCTTTTGCTTCTTCGTCTACCACCACTTCCGTGTTATAGCATCTCCAGCTGCTTCCCTGTACATATGCTTTTATTTTCTTACACGGTGTTTCTTCTATATATACATCCTGAATCTGAATATGCTGCACATTACCACTCTGATACAGCCATTTACCTCTTTGAAATACCTGTTGTGATGTATCCTTGCGAATATCTGTCTCTGTATACATAATATCCATGCCTTCCTGTTATCCTATACCTCTGATGCCTCAGAACCCATGTGCAAAATCGCAGCTTCAATGCTTTGTTTTTGCCTATGTGGGTCTGCATAATTACCTTATAACAGATTATAGCACAAAATGACGGCCTGCACATATTTTCTTAATGATAGATACCATTCCTTGGATGACTCAGGAAGCGGTATCCCTCTCCCCATTTCGTCTCAATGTATCTTGAACTCTCACCATCATCTTTCATCTTCCTGCGCAGCTTGGAAATATGCATGGCTACTGTATTCTCACGAACATTCACATAAGGCAGTCCCCAGGCTTTCTCATAGATATCTTTTCTGCTGACTAATACATCTGCACTCTCCATCAGTACCTGCAATACCAGTGCTTCCATCTTCATAAGCACAATCTTCTCACCATCCATTTCCAGGATTGAATTCTTCGTATCCAGAATTACATCTGAAACTGCAATTCTGCCGTCTTCCTGATATTGCACCGGCTTAACGCTCTTACGACGATGATTCACACTGGCAATACATTTTGCCATTAATTGAACCGGAGGCGTTGCAATGGGCATATAGTCTGCAATCCCCATACGATACGCACCTACCACGCTGATATCGTCCATATCCTTGCCCATCATAAACATCGTGACATCGTCTTTTCTGTCCAGAATCTCCATTGCCAATGTATATCCTGATTTGTTCGCCATATAATCGTCCACAACTACCACATCATATTGTTCCTGTGTAGCCTTACGATATCCCTGAAAAGGCACGTGTTCTATGGTTGCATCCATATTCCACATGGTACAGGCTTTCAGGTAGCCTGCGTCTCTGCCATCTTCTTCAATAATGAACAGGACCTTTGCGGAAATATCATCCGATACTGACAGTAAGTTTCTCATATGGGTTCTCCTTCCTCATATCTGGTTGAAAATTAATTTTCTTTTTAACCTATTTTAGCATATTGTCTGAATATAATTATTATTTAATGTATTTTTGTCCTATGTATGATATACTTGTCTTGTGCTGTATTATATGTCCGTACTATAATTGTTAATGGGGCTGCCCGCAGTCCTGTCACCTCGCAAAGGAGGAACTTCTTATGAAAAAAATTCGTGCACTCGAACCTCAGCTCCTTGTCCTGGAAGCCCTTACCTATAATCAATGGGTCATCACAATGGGACAGATGCTGCAAGCAACCAGTATGGATCTATACATACATTGCGTAAATGTCGCCTCTATCGCTGCCCATATGGCACTCTTTGGCAATCGCCAAATGCTCAATGAACAGGGGATCTCTCCGATTTCTCTTGTGTTAGGTGCTTTTCTCCATGATATTGGTTATATTGGAAGGGGATGCTGCTCTGCCTGTGGCAAAAATCCCCAGTCTATGTCTTATATGGAACAGCTGGCTTTTGATGAACATATCAGTGCCGGTCTCGAACAGGTCAAGCATCATACGGATGACCCTGTTGTTCTGGATATTGTATCCATGCATCACGAATATCTCAATGGAACAGGCTATCCAAATGGATGCCGGGCAGAGGATATCCCACCTCATGTCAGGCTCGTCTCCATTGCCAATTCCTTATGCGCTTATCTGGAAAATACACAACATACGTCTGCTGATTCTACACCTATGCTTATGACTGAGTTATTAGATTATCTACATAATGAAGCAATCAGTGGGAAATACGATATTACACTTCTGAATGCATTTTTCGATGGCATTATGAGCTATTATGACAGTCTTATTCCTCTGCACAACGGTCTCCATGATTATTGCTCAGAAAAAGGATAAGCAGCAGAATTGCCATAAGCCCCAGTATGCTTAAGCCTACAATAAAGGAATAATTGGCTTTCACCAGCTCTGTCTCATACGTGGCATGGCTCTGCGGTGAAATGGCATCCTGATCTGGTGATGCCTGATTGTAATCTGTGTTATCTGCCCCTGTATGGTTTATCCATGGGCTGTCAGCTGTACTGGCATGACTCTCCCATGGAGTATCATCGGGGATGGTTGTCAAAGCTACAGGGTCAGGCACCATTGTCAATGCAGGCATTGTATTTTCTGTATTTTCCTGTTTGCTGCCATTCACTGGTAATTGTGATGGATTCACTGCCAATGTAAATGCTGCATCATTTATGTTGGTAATGTCATTCTTGCTTAGCGCTCCGTTTATCAGATTGTTAGGGATATTGGGTTTACTTGTGGCTTCATTATCTGCGCCGTCTGTTTTTCCAGTTGAGCCATTATCGGAATTATCCGGGAGTGTGGTGCTTCCATTATCGGATTTATCCGGGGGTGGTGTGCTTCCATTATTGGAATTATCCGGGGGTGTGGTGCTTCCGTTACCGGAATTATCCGGGAGTGGTGTGCTTCCATTATTGGTGTCACCCGGTTTGCCTGTGGTGTTATCCTTATCCTGGTCTGGGATAGTTGGTTTGGTATCTTCCTTCTTGGGCGGCTCTGCTGCCTGGTTGACCTGTAAGGCTGCCTGGTTGGAGCTTACCTTGATCTGCTGCCCGTTCTGTTCGCTGACTACCGTCAGTTCGCACCAGAAAGTGTATTTCCCTGCTTTATAGCCGGAAGGAATTTTACACTTGACTGTATTGCCATTCACTACTTTGGTCTTTTTGCCATTCTGCTGCATATACCACTGTGGCGTAATGGTATAACCCTGTTCCGTACTCTGCGCATAGGCAACTTCCATATAGCTTTCTTCGTAATCAGACTCCACTTCTACAGAGACTGGCTGTTTTGTAACAGACACTGGATTTATCCAGTATGCATAGAATGTCTCATCCTGAACAATATCTGATTTTCGCACTGCTTCACCTGACGTACTATAATAGCAGGTTCCCCTGCCACCCTTTTGCAGGTAATAGCCTGCAAATAATCCATCTTCCCTGACCGGGAGCGTAATATCAGGCATCTGCTTCCCATATGCCGCTGTAATAGTCTCTACCACATTGCCATAGGCATCTTCCAAAGTTACTGTATATTCTTTGGGAATCTTGCGGTATACTGCAATATAGTTTTTGTTCTCTGTAACGGGGGAATGCACGGTGTCCGTCCCTGTCAGGTTCTCTTTACGTCCTGTCTCCATATCGTCCCAGCCGGTAAAAGTATAACTGTACTGTGAATCTGCCTTTCTGACAGGTTCTGTCTTCACCGGGTAATCAGCCATACTTCCCTTTGATGTGGTGACGCTGCCCAGTAAAGTCATATCATAATTGAAATAATTAAGAGTCAGTTGTTCTTGCGGACATTGTGTAATTACTATTTTACCATTTCCTAGTCTTACACCTGCTGCCGTAGAAACATTTCGACACATTTCTGCATTGTAATAATTAGTTCCTCCATATGCCTGTTTGTTCTCTTCAATAACATCTTTAGACTTTCCACATACTAAACGATACCCTTCTATAGCTCCATTGTCCTTCCCACAGTTCCGCTTGGTATGTGTCCACGAACCATCTGTAATAAAGTCCGAATCCATATCGCCTTCATTGCTTCCCCATTCTCCGCACACGCTGCAACTGGCTTCTATATAGCCCGGCTGATCATCACTGACTCTGAAATTCTCAAATGTTCCACACTGTACAAAACAGCTGCCGTTATGAATATGTCTGATTTCTCCTGTGTAACAGCCGCCGCCCGATTCTTCACTGCCTGTGTGCTCATGGTATCTGGTATAACCGCTCTGTCCCCCCTGATAACCACCGCCGCCACCGGCTGAATTCGGCTCTGAACTGGATTCTCCTATTGATGAGTCAGGCATGATACCCCGATTTCCACCACCACTTCCTCCATTTAATGAATCTGTAGCTCCTCCTCCACCGCCGGCAACTGCTGCCGTGACTCCATTGATCACTACGGTCGTGGCTCCTCCTCCGGCGGTCAAGGTTCCCTGACCTCCTCCCTGGCTGTCATTGCTTCCACCAATACGAAGCTCTACCCGATCATTCTGGTGAAGGCTGACCTGCATATTGACCATGCCACCTTTTCCACCTGTATGTTCCTGATAAGAACCGCCCTGCGCACCATATAATTCAAATTGATAGACGCCGTCACTCGTCACTGTAAAATCCTGACTGGCTTCATATTCCCAGTGGTCAGGCTCACTTGCTGTCTGTTCAGGACTCATTGTCACAGCCGCCGCCATCAATGTCATGATTCCTTTCTTCATCCATATTGCTTTCATTGAACTACTCCTTATTTCACATTCATTATGTGTGTCACGTAACAAGGCGGTATGTTATAGTACTTTAGTCTCATTTGCAATAGATGTTATGATTCTTTTAAGGTTATTGCCAAACATAAAATTCATAAAAACATAAACAAATCATAAACTGACGTCTTTTTCCATAAACAAAAAAGCCAAATATGCTTGCAAATCCAAGGATTCACAGCCTATCTGGCTTTTTATTATATATAAAAAATATTCCCCCGTAGTTTATAAACGAATTTATACCTTATTCAAATACAATCTGTCTGCCGTGTGCTCTTCCGTATTCCTCCAGACGCTGCCTGAAATGCTCCACACCCTCTGTATTGCCTGCAAGATTATGCAGAAGCATAATCCTTACGAAGGTATCATATGCCTGTTCTCCCAGCGCATCAATATCTGACATCTGTGTCACTTTTACAAAAGTCAACAGCGCCAGTAGGTTGTCACCACATGCCTGATGTGCACAGCCAAGCAGATATCCATATTCTGCACCTTTAAAACGGTCTGCATATTTCATCAGATGCTCCCTGGCTTCCTGTCCCTTATCCAACTCCAGTAAAAGTCTGGCATAGGCTGGAACTGCCACCTTCATAAAGCCTTTTTCCGGGTTATCATTTCTGGCGAAGCACTCTGCATAAGCCTTAGCGGCATCATCATATCTCTTCAATATGTAATAGGACTGTCCCATCTGGAAATACAGATAATCATCAAAAGGTGTCTCACCCAGTGCAGACTGCAGCATCGTCAGGTTTCTCGCCTGTTTACGCTCCATCTCCTCCGGTGTGATATCATATCCATGGTGTTCGACCTCTACAGGCAGACGATAAGTACTCAGGCATACCTCCTCCAAGTTCACCTGGTTCTTCGGCGTGATCTGCTCATGAATACGAAATCTGTACTCAAAGAAATTACGATTATAGAAGCGTGGAACCTCTTCTGCCTTATAGGTATGTTCTCCATCCGGCTGCGTGTATACATTCGTCAGCCCCATCATACCAACATGGCGAAGGTGCTGCTGCATACAGATACGCAGAGCCTTTTCATCAAGCTGCGTCAGATATTCATCGCAATCCAACACCAGAATCCAGTTATTGGACGCCTGTGCTGCAGCAAAATTGCGGGCTGCGCTGAAATCATCAATCCATGTGAAATCATAAACTTTATCTGCATAGCGGGTAGCAATCTGTCTGGTATCATCTGTCGAACCGGTATCCACTACAATAATCTCCCAGGAATATCGGCGCAATGCCTTGAGACAGTTCTCAATATATTTTTGTTCATTCTTTGCAATGATGCATACTGAAATAGGAAGTTTTGTCATTTTCGTCCTCCACCTTAGCTGTTTACTACACGTTCTTTCTCACGCATGCATGCTTCATACTTACCCTGAAAAACCTCAGCCATCTTCTCATCGCCCATATCGTGGTACAATTCAATGATATGTTCATAACAATGCAGCAGATTCTCGCCCAACGTATCTGCATCTGCCATGGTTGTTGTTTTTACATAATAAAGCAGTGCTTTAAGTGGCTGTCCATTATCCAGGCAAACGCCTGCATAGGTGAACTGGAACTTCGCTGTCTTGCATCGTCCTGCATAACGATCCATCAGGGCAAGTGCCTCCTTCTCCCTGCCCACTTTCACATAAGCTTTGGCAAGAGAAATAATCATAACCTGCACATAAATAAATTCTGGTGAAGGATCACTGGCAAGACCTCTCTCATAGAATGTAACGGCTTTTTCATGGTTGCCAAGGATAAATTCTGACTGACCAATCTGGAAAAGAGTGTAGGAATCGTCGGGATCGCGTTCCAGATTCTTATATAAAAGGCTTAAGTTTCGTCGCTGCTTATCCTGCATTTCTTCCGGTGTCAATGCATAACCATGATGCACAACCTCCATAGGAAGCAGGAAGCACTGCATCATTTCTTCCCTCTTTGCCATATCCTTGGAGCACACCTGTTCATGGATTGGATAATCAAATGTATAAAAGTTCTTATTATAGAAGCGGGTCACATCATCTGTTCCATATCCTGTCTGCCCGTCTTCATCCAGAACAAGATTCTTGAGCCTGATCACTCCTGTATATCTTGGAAACTTCTGCATCAGGATACGCATAGTCTTCACGTCTATGCTGTTTACATATTCATCACAGTCCAAGGACAGTATCCAGTTATTAGACGCATGCTGTGCGCAGAAGTTCCTGGCTGCGCTGAAATCATCAATCCAGGCAAAATCCAGTACTTTGTCCGCATACCGGGACGCAAGCTCCTTTGTCCTGTCTGTAGAACCTGTATCTGTAACAATAATTTCAAAGCCGTATGGCTTTAATCTCTTCAAACACTCTTCGATATTCTTCTCCTCATCTTTTGCGATGAGGCACACGGAAATCGGCACCTTAGACATATATAATCCCCTTTATGAACAAACTATTCGGTAATTGCAAAAATACTCCTTGCATGGGACGAATTGTGCAGATTGAATAATGCTACGCATGCCCACTCTCGTTACGTGAAAAACGTAGCAGTACATAAGGCGCTAAAAGACAGCGCCTAAGTGCTGACGTTTTTCAAGTGTCTGCTTATGCATTTGTATATCTGTATCATTCTGTATCCGTGATAAAACATTTTACAATTATGCTTTTTTATTTTATGGATAAATTGTAGCACAATTTTAATTTATTTTCTATATTATATAAACATTTTATGTAAATTATTTGTAACGATTTAGAATTATGTAAATCGGAGAATATATAATTGCTTGCAAGTATCTCGATCACGATTTACATGGTATTATATCTACAAATATGCAAACATCAAGTAGACTTGTTATCCACTAAAGCTGCAAATTGTTGTTTTTATGCATATGAGGTTGAACTGTTATATTACTTGTACACAAAAACAGGGCCACCCAAATGAGGGTAAGCCCTGTCTTTTCTTCATTATCCCTGTAAGAGTGATAGCACTCCCTGATTTGCCTGGTTAGCCTGCGCAAGCATTGCCTGTCCTGCCTGCTGCAGAATGTTGGCATTGGCATTTCGTACCATTTCTTCTGCCATATCTGTATCACGGATTGCTGACTCTGCTGCTGTGGTATTCTCCACAATATTATCCAGGTTGTTCACCGTATGCTCCAGACGGTTCTGTACAGCTCCGAGAGCGGAACGTTGTCTGGATATCTGCTGTAGTGCATCTCCCACCACGTCTATCGCATCGGTTGCATTATTTCCTGTCTCATCTACAATACCAATATTGTAGCTTGCCAGTTTATCAATGCCGATTCCTGCTGCCGTCAGGGTATCTATCGTTGCTGATATCTTATTTCTGCGGTCACTCTGTGCGCCTACATGAAGATTAAAGGTCAGCCCCTCTGCCACCTGCTGGGAGGACTGGGTAATGTATTTTGCAATTGTAGAGGGTGCTTCCAATCCCTTGGTCTGTGCATAGGCTAATGCATTTTTATAAACAGTGGTCGAGGTACTGCTGAATACCTCATCTGATACTCTCGCCTGTGCGGTCGTGTAAAGGCCTCCTGTATAGTTGCCGTTTTTATCAAAATATTGATTCAGGGCAATTCCTGATATCTCCTGACCGTCCGCATTATAGAGCTTCTGCATGCTCTCATCACGCTCCAGATATTCATCAGTCCACTTGAACGGATCACCACCAAGCAGCTGTTGCCTTACTCTGGTGCTTGTACCAGGCTTACCATCCAGGATATCCACCAGACGATACTGATCAAGCATTGTATTGTTATCACTCAGATACTGCGTCATATCCGTGTCCTTTGTGATATGAGTCACGGTACTGTTGGCTGTATTGTAAATATACAGATCCTGTTTGGCTTTTATCACAGAGGTAGAACCATCTACATAAAGGTCACTGCCTCCTGTTGTATTGGAATCCAGCTCGGCATTGATAAATGCCACATAACTGCTCGTATTCAGTACACCTTTTCCCTTATTATCAGCAACAGTGCTCTTGGAGAGATACTTCGTCATATCGTCTCCCTTGCTTAGCTTATCAGCGCCAAGTGCAATACTTGGACCGGAGTTAAGTACCTTATTATCTACTACATAAATATTATTGGTTCCAACATAATTCATGCAGTATGTAGTAGGATTCTTCAGATTCGGAATCGTATTCTTCGTAAAAGTCGTAGAATAATTTGTAATATATACGCTGGTAGTAGGTCCGGTCTGATCTCCTTTTAGCAAAAAAGTCTCATTGAACTTGGTTGTTTCAGCGATTCTGTCAATTTCGGACACCAACTGATCCAGTTCATCCTGAATGTACTGACGGTCAGATGTGGAATTGGTGCCATTTGCTGCCTGCACGCACAATTCGTTCATTCTCTGAAGCATGTCCTGCACTTCAGCCAGCGCTCCTTCCGCTGTCTGTACACAGGAAATGCCATCTTCCGCATTGGAAGCTGACTGTGTCAGTCCTCGCACCTGCTTACGCATTTTCTCAGAAATAGCCAGTCCTGCTGCATCATCAGCCGCACGGTTGATCTGATATCCACTGGAAAGCTTCTCCGTAGAACCTGATACTGTCTTTGTAGTTATTCCCAACATTCTATTGGCATTCATTGCCATAAGGTTATGCTGTACTACCATAAGTTTCTCCCCCTGTTATGAAAATACGCCAGCCACGCTGATGCGGTGACTGGCGCGTATAAAAACTATCTCCCCTATATATAACCTTCTTACGATCTGTATTACTGTAACAGACTAAGTACTCCCTGATTAGCCTGATTAGCCTGTGCCAGCATGGACTGACCTGCCTGCTGTAAGATATTGGAATTGGAATATTTTACCATTTCCTCTGCCATATCTGTATCACGGATAGCGGACTCAGCAGATGTGGTGTTCTCTACAACATTATCCAGATTCTTGATAGTGTGCTCTAATCGGTTCTGAACAGCACCTAATGCAGAACGCTGTCTGGATACCATATTAAGTGCATCTGCAATGACATCAATAGCATCTGTTGCATTGTTACCTGTGGAATCTACGATACCAATGTTGTAGCTTGCAAGCTTGTCAATACCAAGACCTGCTGCTGTCAGGGTAGAGAGCTCTACCTGAACTTTGTTATTTCTATCAGAATCAGAACCTGCATGAAGCTCTACGTCAAGAGCTGCTGCCACCTGAGTGGAAGACTGGGTGATGTAGGCATTGATGGTAGCGGCAGTTACATTACCACCAATATCCTTAAGCTGTTTTGCTCTTGGATCATTTGCATTTGCAAAGACTTCATCAATCGCTCTTGCCTGGGAACTTGTATATAGACCACCCTTATAATTGCCATTCTCATCAAAGAATTTATTCAAAGCTACACCTGATACAATCTGACCATCTGCATCATAGAGCTGCTTGGAAGAAACATCCCTCTCCAGGTAATTATCTGTCCATGCAAATGGCTGATTGTTTGTGATTGAAGTTTGCACTCTTGTAGAGGTTGCTGCTTTACTATCTACCTTCTTTTCATCACCATACAGAACATCTACCAAACGATATTTATCCTTCATTGTATTGTCAGTATTCAGATATTCTGTCATATCTGTTCCTTCTGTAATCCTGGTAACTGTGCTGTTCGCAGTATTATAGATGAACAGATCTCTGTTCGCTCTTACTGTAGAAGTGGTTCCATCAGTAGAAAGATCCTTTGTTACATTGGTTTTACCATGTCCATTTACATTTCCGTTTGAGCCTTTTTGTACATCTGAATCCAGCTCAACATTTACAAAAGCAACATAGGATGTTGTATTTAAAGTAGCTCCTGCCTTGTTTGTATCCTTAGTGTTACCTGCCTTTACTTTCTCCATATACTTTGTAATATCATCACCGTTCTGAATCTTATTACCTGTCAGAGAAATGTTAGAGCTTGTACTGTAAATAGATGAGGATACGATATAAATATTGTTAGTACCTACATAGTTGGTCTTATAGTCAATTCCTTTGATATTATTCGGCAAATCATTCTTTGTATAAGTTACGGAATAATTCGTGATATACATATTCTTGGTCGGCTTTGTATCATCGCCTTTTAACAGATAAGTCTCATTGAACTTCGTGGTCTCTGCAACACGGTCAATTTCTTCGATCAACTGATCAAACTCATCCTGAATGTACTGACGGTCTGTTGCGGAGTTAGTACCGTTGGCAGCCTGTACAGCCAGTTCATTCATTCTCTGCAGCATATCCTGTACTTCAGCCAGCGCTCCTTCCGCTGTCTGTACACAGGAGATACCATCCTCTGCATTGGAAGAAGCCTGTGAAAGACCTCTGATCTGTTTTCTCATTTTCTCGGAAATTGCAAGTCCTGCTGCGTCATCCGCTGCTCTGTTGATGCGATAACCGCTTGACAATTTCTCAGTGGAGCCTGATGCCTCCTTGGTCGTAATGCCAAGCATTCTGTTAGCGTTCATAGCCTGAAGATTGTGTTGTACTACCATTCTCTTATACTCCCCTTTTCTTTCATGATTAACCGTGTCTTCCTTCAGACACAATTTTTACTCTGTTCCCTTAACTTATAGGTTTCTCTGAATGATTACTGTAAACTAATTATGCTATCGGTTTATGTCAATAGCATTTTCAGTAAATATATCGGATTGAATTGTCAGAAATTTTATAGATTAACATATAATTTTTAAATAATTTGTTTAAAATAAAAAATTTACATAAAAAAGGTCTATGGAATTGACTCCATAGACCTCTGTATATTCGTTTCTATTTACTTACACATTACTTACACAATTCTTTTACTACATCTGAAGACTGATTAGCCTGTGCCAATACAGAATCGTTGGCATTTTCCAAAATTCTGCGATTTGCCAGACGAATCATATCATCTGCCTTATCTACATCCAGAATATTGCTCTGTGATGCAAGCACATTCTCCAATGCAACATTCAGTTCATCGTCTGATAATACTGATTTTCTGCTGTTTACATCTGATATTGCTACCTCAATCTCTTTGTCTGCTGCCTTTGCAGTAGTCTGCTCCTGAACCTTTGTGCCGGGTTCCTCCTTGGATAATGCTGTCTTGTAATTCTGTTCCGGCTTCTTGTTGACTTCCATGTGATTTGTTACGAGCATACTGACCTCCCCTTTTTCAAAGCTGATTGAATCCCTGATTCAACCTTGTATTTCTCTGTTACGATGTATTCAGAATACTATCATTTACAGAATTTGTCAACATAATTTACGAAATTGTATATACAATTATGTAATCTGATTATAATAGGGACTGCCACACTACATAGTGTATCAGTCCCTAAGTATCCGGATTTATAATTCTTTTTTCATATATTCCTCAAATTCCTCTACCGGCATATTTACCTTCCCTGCTGCCGCTTCCATGATAAGTGTTCCGTCCTCGACCAAATCTTTCAGAAGACTGAGCTTACCCTGTGTTATTCCTAGTTGAATTCCTTCGGTCTCTCTTCGATTCATCAACACTTCTATTGCTTCACACATATTGACTTCCTCCATTCCTTTCGGGATTTGAAATTTCGTATTGGTAACTTCTTTAATCACCTGTGCTGCACTGACTTCCAGATGCTCCATTCTCTGATTATGCTATATGTTTTATGAATTGTTTAAGTGTTTTTTATCATTGCATTATCTATGCGTTCAACAGCGTCAGCACGCTCTGGTTACTTTGATTAGCCTGCGCCAGCATGGAGGTAACTGCCTGCTCTAATATATTTAAGTCAGAAAAGCGCACCATCTCCTGCGCCATATCAGTATCTCTAATCTGCGACTCCGCCGCTGTTGTATTCTCGACAATGTTCTGCTCATTCTTAACCGTATGCTCAAGGCGGTTCTGCTGGGCACCGATTCGACTGCGCTGTGCCGATACATAGCCTATTGCATCTGCGATTCTGTCAATTACATCCGTTGCATTATCCTCGGAAAGGACATTCATTCCCTTGATGCCAATACTCTGAGATGAAATGGCACCTAACTGTAAGGTCAGTCCATCTCCTGTCTCAGCTCCGGATTGAATCCAGATAGATTTGTTGCTGACACTGTCTGCGCTATTGGAATCTTTGCCAAAAATATCTTCAGAATCACAAAAATATGCTGTCTCCTTATCTATCTGTCCCCAAGGGTTATTATCAATATCAAATACATATAAAGTAGTTCCGCTATAGGCGAACTGTACATGCTCTCTGGTGTAATAATCGCCATCCAGATAATTATCCTTCTGCAGATTAGTCATTTCCTGTTTAATTCCATCAACCATATATTTACAGAACTCTGCCGCATTATTAAAGTAACTGCCATCAGCCTTCTTCATACCTATTTCTATCTGGCTGAAATAGTCATGTGTCACATCCGCTGACTTTTTGAATGAAATGCCAGTTGCATCTGTAAACTTCACAGTCTTTGGACAGTCATCTGTACAACAGTTCACGAAAAACTGCGTACCGACTAAGTCCTGCAAATGACTCTCTATAGCGCTGAAATCTGCATGCACACTTACAAAATCATTGTCAGCATCCAGTAAATGAGCCAATGTGAGCGTATCAAGTGTAGAATTATTTTTTACAATGCCCATGGATAAGTGTTCTTCCATATATCCGGTTTTGGACACACTATTCCCCAATAATTCAAAAAATCTTCCCGAAGTAGAAGGTTTATTGCCCGTGCTTCCACCGATGACAGTCTTCGTATTACCTTCATCCTTTAAAATATACAGATCGTTAAACTTCGTAGTCTCCCCAATTCTGTCTATCTCCTTAATCAGCGCCGACACTTCCATATCAATCGCTTCTCTATCACCGGACGAATTCGTTCCGTTAGCTGCTTTCACTGCCAGCTCATTCATGCGCTGCAGCATGTCATGAACCTCTGTCATTGCACCATCCGCAACCTGACATAGGGATATACCATCTTCTGCATTGGCTATCCCTTGTGTTAATCCTCGTATTTGTTTTCTCATCTTCTCAGATATCGACAAACCTGCAGCATCATCTGCTGCACAGTTAATTCGATATCCACTTGACAGGCGCTGTGTACTTTTTGCCTTATTTCCTTTTACTATCCCCATTTGACGTTCCGTGTTCCCTGCGGACAGATTGTGTTGTATTACCATATATTATTCCTCTCGCATCCATGCTCGATTTATTCTTCTGTTACTTATTTACAATTCGTTCTCTTTCAGCCCTGCATTCCAGATATTTCTGTTCAAAAGGCTTTGCCAGATCCTCATTTCCTGTCTTTTGATAAATGGCAATTACCCGTTCATAGCAGGTCAGAAGTCTCTCACCCAATGTATTGGAATCCTTCATCATCGTTGCCTTGAGATAATTCATGACTGCCTTGATCGGCTGGTCATTCTCTAAGAGTATATTGGCATGGCAAAAGACGAAGTTCGCATAATTGCAGCTCTCTGCATAACGATCCATTAATGCCAGTGCATCTGCTTTTCTTCCCATATCAGAATACACATTTGCCAGTGATGTGATCATCTCAATCACATAAGTTCTGTCTGTGGATGGTTCAAAAGACAGCCCCTTCTCATAAGCCTGTGCTGCTTCTTCATATCTCTTGAGTACCTGCAACGAGCACCCTATCTGGAAATAATAGTATGGATTATCCGGTTCATCCTTTAATCCCGCATACAGTATCTCCAAATTACGCTCCTGCTTCTTCACCATGTCCTCACCCTTAATCGCATAGCCATGATGAATGACCTCCATCGGCATCAAAAAGCCTTCCAGCGAATCAGAATCCCCTTTGATCGCAATAATCTGTTCATGAATCGGCTTATCATATCTGTAATAGTTCCTATTATATAATCTGGGCAAATCACAAATTCGATATATAATATTTCCCTTCTCATCACATTGAAGATTCTTCATTCTTATTACTCCAACTTGTTTTGCCTTCTGCTGTAACAATATTCTAAGAACTTTTGTATTTATATTTTCTATATATTCATCACAATCTATTGATAAAATCCAGTTATTAGATGCCTGCTTAGCACAAAAATTTCTGGCTGCACTAAAGTCATTGATCCATGTAAAATCCACAACCTTATCTGCATATTTGGATGCTATCTTCTTCGTTGCATCTGTAGAACCAGTATCTGCAACCACTATCTCAAAACCATACGGTTTTAATTTTCTCAGACATTCTTCTATGTATTTCTCTTCATTCTTTGCAATGATGCAAACGCTGATCGGTACCTTTGACACCTTATACTCCCCATTCCCCTGTTACTATTATCAATATCCGTTTCTATTCTTCATTATATATGCAAAATAATACATATATTATAGCATGAATTATCTGAATATTCTATATATTTACAAAATAAAAGAACCACATCAATGGTTCCTTCACTTAAAAATTAAATGCATATTAGAATATCTATTCAATCATTTTTCTTATTTTTGCATTTTATATACGTTTTTTGATTTTTCAGTGGAGCATTTGAACAAAAACACATCTGCAATGTTCTCTTCCTGTTATGTAATTAAATAAAGGGCTACCCGATTGGGTAGCCCTCAATTTGTTATGGTAGGGAATCCATGTAGTATTACCTACATTATTCCTGTGACCGTTTATCCGGTTAAAATTAGCCTAAGAGTGAAAGAACACCCTGGTTAGACTGATTAGCCTGTGCCAACATAGACTGACCTGCCTGCTGAAGGATATTGTTCTTGGAGTACTTAACCATCTCATCAGCCATATCTGTATCACGAATCTGGCTTTCTGCAGATGTTGTATTCTCAACAACGTTATCCAGGTTGTTGATAGTATGCTCTAATCTGTTCTGAACAGCACCAAGAGAAGATCTCTGAGCAGATACCTTAGCTACAGCATCAGCAATAGCATCAATTGCATATGTAGCTGCTGTACCTGTACTATCCTTAACATTAAGTCCCTTAATACCAAGACCTGCAGTATCCATTGCATCAATACCTACAGTAATCTTATTGTTCATATCAGCATCAGCACCTACATGAAGACCTACATTCAAAGTTTCTTTTACAGAAGCTGTACCTTTCGTAATAACGAAATCATACTTCTTTGTATCATTAGCATTGACCTTACCTGCTGCAACAGCTGCTTTAGTAGTTCCATCATTGCCAATTTTGTTAGCAAGTGTCAGTTCCTGCTGCACTTTTCCATATGCTACTGTATCTGTAATAAATGAAGTATCTACATTTCCATGTTTTGTTGTCGCATAGGTTTTACCGTTATACTTAACTACACTATCATCTGTAATTTTCTTCTGAATATCAGTCCATGTCAACTGATTTTTATCTTCATTATTAGCTGCAGATACAGTATATTGAACACCATCAACATCAATTAACTCGCCGTTTGCTAAACCACCCTTAAATGCATCAGCACCTTTGATTGCAGCAGCATCAGCACCTGCAATTGTATACTCTGTACCACCAATAGTATAAGTATCACCAATGGATAATTTACTCATAGTAAATGTAGCAGTTGTTGAACCTTCCCTTAATGTGCCCTCTAAGCCAGCATCATGTGCAGATAAAGTTTTCTGTTTTGTATCTGTATCACCTTTTAACAGATAAGTCTCATTGAACTTTGTTGTTTCAGCGACACGATCAATTTCTGTTAACAGCTGATCTACTTCATCCTGTACTGTCTGCCTGTCATCCAGTGACATTGTACCGTTAGAAGCCTTAACTGCCAGCTCGTTCATTCTCTGAAGCATATCATGAACTTCTGTTAATGCACCTTCAGCTGTCTGTACTGCACTGATACCATCCTCAGCATTTGCAGACGCCTGATCCAGACCTCTGATCTGCTTACGCATTTTCTCACTGATGGAAAGTCCTGCTGCATCATCTGCTGCACGGTTTACCTTATAACCGGAAGATAACTTCTCAGTTGACTTAGATAAAGAACCCTGTGTGATACCTAACATTCTGTTTGCGTTCATCGCTGAAATATTGTGTTGTACTACCATAATAAATACCTCCTTGTACTTTGTGCGATTGAATCCTTTCAATCGCTTTCTTAGTTCCCTTATTCAATTTTCTTATCAGGATTTGGTGAGTATCCAAATTCCTTCATTATATATAATATCCATCCGCAGCCTGTTTTGGCGCGCCTGCTTGATACAGGCTGCTTCAGGTTACTACCAGAAAAAAGGTTCCTTCAAAATATACTGCATAATCCATTATTTATCTTCCTTGACTATGTCGAGTACAACATCCTTATTTAATTATCAATTTACTTGTTTAACTCCCTTACACTATATATATCGGCTGGTATTGGATAAACTTTATAGCAATTTTTAATTTTTAGTAAAAAAAGGTAAGCCTTCGGAAATCCGATGACATACCATACACTAATCACTATATGGTGAATCCTTTCCGATATCAGAAACCACTCCTTTAGCTTCTGAGATTCCTTTCTTGAATCTGGTTATATCATACCTTAAGTTGTCAGAATATTCAATACCTTTTACAAAATTATTTGTTATTTATTTTCATAATTCATATTAACTATTTATGTAGAGTTGTCGATATAGTATATGTAATTGGTACAATTATATGTTAGATACTGTATCAATACTACTACCAGCTATGGTAATATCAGGGACTGCCTGTAAACAGGTGGCCAACTGTCGTATATAAGGCAGTTCCTGTTATTATATACAATTTCATAGGGGATGCGAAATAATTAATTCTATTTAATTCGCAAACAATTAACGGGCAAAAGGATTTGTCCATGTCAAATACAAGGAGGTATTTATTATGGTAGTACAGCACAATTTATCAGCAATGAACGCAAACAGAATGTTAGGTATCACAACAGGTTCTCTGGCTAAGTCCACAGAGAAGCTCTCTTCCGGTTACAGAGTAAACCGTGCAGCAGATGATGCAGCAGGTCTTGCCATTTCCGAGAAGATGAGAAAGCAGATTCGTGGTCTGGATCAGGCTTCCGCTAATGCGGAAGACGGTATCAGTGCCGTACAGACTGCTGAAGGTGCACTGACAGAAGTTCACGATATGTTACAGAGAATGAACGAGTTAGCAGTAAAGGCAGCTAACGGTACTATGTCTATAGATGACAGACAAACAGTACAAGATGAAGTTGATCAGCTGCTAACAGAAATTGATCGTGTTGCAGAAACAACTAAATTTAATGAAGCATATCTGTTAAAAGGAGATACCGATACTGTTCAGAAGCGTCTGTTGGCACATGATGCCGGCTTAGAGGGTACATTAAGAGACGGTGCTACAACAGCCACATTCACCATGAGTGCATTAAAGATTGGTGACACCTATTCTATCGGTGGAACAGAATATACTATTGTAGGTGATAATGCTGATGCAATCAAACAGGCTGATGATATCGATGGTGGGTTGGCTGCAGGCGAGCTTATCGAGGTAGATGGGGTTCAGTATACAGTTGTAGATGCTAACGGAACTCCTAACGAAGATAAGAATCAGTTAAAAAAGGCCGATATTTTAGACAAGATTACAGATGATAGTATTGTAAAATATAAAGGTAAAACTTATGCTGCCGCTGCACATACCGCAGTTGATCCTACATATATCAAAGCAGATGATGCCTATGACAAAATAGAGCAGGAATTAACTCTTGCAAATAAAATAGGTAATAGTGGAAATGTTCCTGCCAGCGTAGCAGCCAAGGCAGTTGCAGGTGGTAAAAAAGAATTTGTGATCACCAAAGGAACTGCTGAGGTTAAAGAAACCTTAAACTTTGCACTCCATGTAGGTGCTGATGCCGATATGAATAATAAAATTACTGTTGGTATTGATGCAATGGACACTGCTGGTCTGGGAATTAAAGGAATCAACGTAAAAGACAGTTCCGGAGCATCTGCAACCTACGCTATTGATTCTATCGCTGATGCAATTGCTAAAGTATCTGCACAGAGATCTTCTCTCGGTGCTATTCAGAACAGACTTGAGCATACAATCAAGAATCTGGATAATATCGTTGAGAATACTACAGCTGCTGAAAGCCAGATCCGTGATACAGATATGGCTGAAGAGATGGTTAAGTACTCCAAGAACAATATCTTACAGCAGGCTGGTCAGTCCATGTTAGCTCAGGCTAATCAGGCTAATCAGGGTGTACTTTCCTTATTAAGCTAATTGTGAGGCACAGCAGAAACATCTGAATGATATACATTCGCGTTCATGCTACCATAAGAGCAAAGAGCCGCTTGACGAAGCGGCTCTTTTGCTGTCTTTCTATATGATAAAAGCCGGACATTTTTGCTGTCCGGCTTTTGCTGATTCTTATCTTTTATTTCTTCTTATCCATCAACTGTGGATCGATATTATTGATTCTGCTCATGTTCTTATAATATTTCGATGCAGCAGATGTGGAGACTTTCATTTGTCTGATTTCCTGGCGTTTCATACGAAAGACCGCTTCCAGAGCTGCTTTATTGCGCTTCTCCTGAGCTTCTATCGTAACACCTTTATCCACCGCATCTCTGATGAGTTCCTGTAATTTCTGTACCTGTTCACGGTACTGCTGTGGATGATTCTTCACCTCATCCCCTATTAATTCATAGGTTGAGCTGAACCCATCATCGAGCTTATTGATTTCATCAACAAGCTTATCTTTTGCTTCCACGACTTCATCATATGCCTCCATATCCATTGGCTGGTGAGCACTGATCTCTGCCTGCTTTTTGTCCAGTTCAATAATCTGATCCAATACAATGATCTTCTTTTCAAGGCTTTCTATTAAAATCTGCAAATATCCTTCTGTCATGCCTTTCCCCCTGTTTTACACTCTGGTCTTTCTGTCAGGTTCCTGTTCTTCTTGCCATGGTTGGCGCATAGCCAATTGTATTATGCTGACCTCCGGCAATTCTGCTCTGTGCACTGGGATTATCTCTGTCTGATGCAACTTTCTTCATAACTTCTTTCCAGTTATCACGCATAGAACGTAAATGTCCCACTACTTCTTCCATAATCTCCGGATCTTTGGCAATATTCGCTTCGTGGCATCTTCTCAGTAAATATGTATACACTTTCTCGAAATCTTCCCAGACAGGATATTTCTTATCCAGTGTGTCTCTGAAATTCTGAATAATTTTCTCAACCTTTACCACATTTTCATGTGCCTTGGAAGGGTCGTTATTCTGCATTGCCATAATTGCGATGTTACCGAATTTGATAGCTCCTTCATATAACATAAGTGTAAGTTCTGCTGGTGAAGCTGTCATAATTCTGCTGTTCTGATACTGTGCATAACCATTCTGTTTCAGCATGCGCTTTTTCCCTCTTTCTGTGCTGTCTGTCCGGACAACTCCCTTATCATATATCGATTAGTTACTTCCTAACATACTGGAGATAGAACTTGTCTGAGACTGTAGCTTGGACAGAGCTACTTCCATCTTGCTGAATTTATTATACCATCTGTCCTCATAGTCATTCAGTTCGTCTTCTGCATCACTAATCTTTGTTGTATAATCCTTGTAGTCTTTCTTTAACTGCTTATCGTTATATACCTTGTAAATACTGCTGTACTCTGTGGATTCACTCATTGTTTCATCCAGCTTGCTGTACAGTGTCTTACACAGTGTTGCAAAGAAATTAGCAGTTCCTTCAGGATCTTCTGCAATGGCTGCTTTTAACTTATCTTCTTTGGTTGAAGTAAATTCATCATCTGCATCACCATTGATATGATAAGCATGATGTTCATTATCCTGTGCTTCAAAATAGCTCAGTGTACCGATACCATAGTCGGACAAATAATGCTTCTTGCCGCCATTCTCCTTATACCATGCACTGATCTCACTCGCAGACATGTTCTTCTTCTGTTTATCGGACAGATTGTTCTCATAATAACCATCCATCATTGTAGTAGTGAGTGTATTCATGACATTATAAAGACTGTTATCCTTACGGAGCAGAGCGCTCTTAATCTTATCTTCCCACTGTTCTACTTCATCATCTGTCATGCTGTCCTTCTCATCATCAGTCAGCATATCATATTTTCTTGCTGAATCAGCATTATAGAGCTTATCCATTTCGTTGATCAGGTCATTATACTCTGTCAGGAAATCCTTAATTGTATTATAAATTCCATCATAGTCTGTAGATGTGACCAGAGAGATCTCCTCATCTGTCACTCCCAGTGTATTGATTGTCAGTCCATTAATGGAGAATGTATTGGAATCAGATACAAAAGTCGCACCATTCAATACAATCTCTGCATCCTGACCTTCAATCTTGACACAGGAATTCTTGGAACCATTGATATCTGTATAGGTGGCATCAGGATCTAATCCCAAAGAAGCCAGTGCTGTACTGTCGTCTGAAGTTAAGGTAAAGTTCTTAGCAGAGCCTGTCCCTGTTGAATTGATAAAGAATCTTTGATTGGTCATATCAAAGCTGGCATTCACTCCTGCGTCTTTGAATTTGGCAACCAGATCATTGATTGTCATATCAGCTGTAATTTCGATATCTGTAGTCTTGGCATCTGTTCCTGAACCTGTTGTAATGCTGATGGTCTTGCCTGTCAGGTTGCTGTCGATTTCCGATAATTTATCTGTAGTTTCCCAGTTTACTACCTTAGTAACATCTTTTCCATCTGTGCCTGTTGTAGTTGTTGTCTTACCATCCAGCTTAGCTCCGGTCAGATAACCTGATTTTGCAAGCTTATTTACCTTCAATGTCTGTGTTCCGTTTACGGCACCTTCACTGGCAACTACTGTTGCCTTGGTAGAATCAGAGCTTACAGTTGATTTCTTGCTGTATGCACTGGTCAGACGCAAGTTTGACAATGTCTTACTGTACATATTGTAAATCTTGGAGTTTAAGTCCTGCCATGCGGTCTGCTTCCACTCCAGCTTCTTCTGTTCGTTCTTTAAATTGGTTACCTTGGTACTCTTGGTCTTGACTAACTGGGATACGATGCTCTCTGTATCCATTCCTGAGTACATACCGGTCATTCTTAATAAATCTGACATATGTATTTCCCTCCCATGTGAACGCAGGTCTTATAATTTCTGGTCTAAGAGAACTCCTGCAATTTCCATGCTCTTTGCTAACATATCCAATGTCTTTTCAGGTGGTATCTCTTTGATAACCTCCTGAGTATCCTTGTCTACCAGCTTGATCATAACTCTGTTGGTAGCTTCGTGGATACCGAATTTGGCTTCCGAATTAGGAAGCTGTTCGTTCATTCTCTCAATTGCTTTCTTTAACTTCTCATTCTCAGCTGACTGCATTTCCTCTGCTGTCATTGTCTGTGAGGCAGATGTTTTGGGTGTTGTTGAGTCATATGATGTATATTCTGCTTCTCCCTCCGTGGACTGAGCATGAATCGTATTGTCTGTATCTGTTGTCATTTGTACTGTCTGCTTTGTCTGCGCAGCAGACATTCCCCGTACCGGTTCTACATACATGTTATTCACCTCCATGTTTTTATCACGTATATAGGAACTATTCAGAGCTATACGAATAGAGCCTGAATAGCTACTTTCAAGTTATATATCGGTCAGGAAAGAAAAAATGTTTATAGAAGCTATAAACATTTTCTCAAAAACATGGATGTCCATGATTATTTCATTAACAAATTGGCTAACTGCTCTACTCCAGCAGTATCTGAAGCTGCCTTGTTGGCCTCCTGAATCTGGATGTATACTTCCTTACGATATACGGGAACCTCCTTCGGTGCGCTGATTCCGATCTTCACCTGTTCTCCCTTGATCTCCAATATCGTGATTTCTATGTCATTATTGATCATTAAGGCTTCGCCTTTTTTTCTGGATAATGCCAGCATACCTTTCACCTGCCTTCTCTTCTTGTCTTATGATGCTCTATGCATTAGTTGCCATTAATGTATCGTAAATGGCATATTTGATACTGTATTCTTCATCATCGCAGATCAGCTGCACTGCTCTTCTGTTATCGGTACTGATAATAATGGGAGCACGCAGATTGACTGTGGTCTTGGTAATATCCTTCGGTACTGTGACTGTGACTAACATCAGGATATTGTCTGCCTCCAGATTGCCGCCAAGCGGTGCCAGAAGCTCTCTGTCAAATCTTGGTGTATAACCGGGCATTGCCAGTTCGGGATTCATGACCGGCATTGCAAAGCCCGGCTCCTGTAAGGACTGAAGCCACTTGATACCGGAGTCATTACCCTTCTCTGCATTATAAATCAGGGTGAAGTCCTTGAGCTGCGGGAAGCCCAGTATACCACTTTCAAAGCGTATGATTTTCTCTTCTTCGATTGCTATTTTGCCAAATATTCTTGTGTTGATCTCTACCATAATTCATTTCTCCATTCAAGCCATCCATTGATTCAAGCATTGGTTTATTATTATTGTAGCACATTTATGTCTACCACGCTATAGTTTTCTGACAGTTTCGTGCTAAATACTTATATTTTATCTTTAGATAAAGTTCAAAAGTGATGTCTTCATAACATAACTGATAGAGGACAGTGCCGCCTCATAGGTCAGCTCTACGCTCTTTAGCTGAATTGCAAGCTCTGTTACATCAGCATCCTCATTATCTGATACCAGCTCCTGGAAGTTGGTCTGCTGGGCACTTAATCTGTTCTGGATCAGTTTCAGTCTGGATTCGCGGCTTCCCACATCTGTCCTGGTCAATGTTGCCTGATTGGTATATCCCTTAAAAATGGTCTGTAATCCTTCACATCTCTCCTGTAGTGTTGCTTTGGACAGTGCCCTTGCTTTATCCAGGGCATTTAACTGCTTTTTCAGTGTATCCAGATCTGTTCCTTCATACTTACCGGACTTGATCAGGGAATTTACGGTATCATATGCCTTTTCCAGGGAATCATACTCCTCCAGAAGTGCCTTCACTTCCCCTACATCTCTGCCCATGTTGTGTGTGTAGATCTCATCAGCAGTGGTGTTGACACGGATGGTCTGGTTGCTTCCAATGTCATATTCAATGATCTGTTTGGCTACGTTGCCCTTAGGAGCAGTCAGTTTCTCTTCATTATAGATTAAAGGATCATCTGCATCTCTTGTATCTGTATAACGTTCTGTATAGAAATAATGAACCGGGTCAAGGTCATCGGTCTTCCATTCACTCTTATCATAGCTGATACGGATTTCATTGTTGATGGACAGAGCTGCAAGCTTGTTCTGTACATTCTTGCCAAGAAGCAATTCACCAGTTTCTGCAACATATGTAATATTATTGGCATTAGCATCTCCGTATACGGAAGCATATGCATCATCCGACGCTGTCTTGGAGAAGCTTGTGATCGTCAGTGAAGTCTCCATACGGTCTGCGAAGGTATAGGTCTTGTTACCCGCTGCATCAGTCTCCGTCTTAGTCTGCAACGTGGTAGTCTGTGGCGGATTACCCGTTTCGGTAATGGTAATCTTACCCTTTGCATCCATGGATATCTCTGTCTTATCAAGCGTTATTGTACCATTGGGTCCTAGAGTATATGTATTCTCTTTGCCATCTTTTCCTGTAACGGTAATCTCCATTTCACCGTTATTAATAACATTCTGGTTCATGAAGATAGAATAGCTGGTGGTACTGATAGAAGCTCCCTTATCTGTACCATGGGCAGCATCTGTATTCACATCAGTGAAATAGCTCAGTTTAATTTTATCTGCATTCTTAGTTGCATCTGTATCAATATCAAGATTATTATATGCCAGTCTGATTCTTGCAACATCATAGCTCTTGACCTGATATTCTGTATAGGCACTGTAGGATGCTGTATTGAAATTACCTGCATTGATATTCGCCATATCGCCGATTACGGTATGTGTTATGGTATCTATATAGGAGTTGTCTCTCTGTTCCGTAATGGAATATCTCTCTGTCTTGTCTTTGAGAAAAGTCAGGGGAGTATCTGTACGATAGCCCGTGAAGATATTTCTTCCTGCACTTGTGGCATTACCTGTAGAATAGATCTCAGACTGATAATTTGCCAGATTCTGCAGAATGGCTGCTCTGTCTTCTGCGGTAAGTGAACCCTGTGCACACTGGGTAATATATCCGCTCATATCCTCCAAAATGGAATTAGTTGTCTTGATTGCAGACTCTGTCAGTTCCAGCCAGCTCTGGGCATCATTGGAGTTCTTCTCATAATACTGGTCAATTTTGTTCAATGTAGAATTCAGCTTCAGAGAACGGATCGCAATGACCGGATCGTCAGAAGGTCTGGTAATCTTCTTCATGGTAGAGAGCTGTGTGGTAAGCTTCTCCTGCAGTGTTTTATTTGTATTCAAATTATTCAAAGATCTGTTCTGCATCATCTTAGTCGTTATACGCATTGCCATAGCTGCTTTCCACCTTTCTATACTCCTGTTTCCTGAATGAGCTTGTCATAAACTTCACATAATACGGAGATCATCTTACTGGAGAGGTTATATGCGTTCTGATAGTTAATCATGCTTGCTGCCTCTTCGTCTGCATCAACGCCGCTGATCGAGATACGATTGCTGGCGATGGTCTGCTCAATATTGCTGTAAATAGACTGGAAGCTGTTAGCACTTTCTGCATTCAGTGCCGCATCTCCCATAAGGCAGATCAGGAAATCCTCTGCCTTGCATCCTCTAAATGTCATTTTATCTGTATTGGTAGACAGGTCCTTGAGTTCTGCAATGATATCATATTTGCTGATACCACCTGTCTCTACGGTATGTGTTGCCATGCTGTTGGCATCATTCTCTATTGATTTCTCTACGTTGAAATTGCCCGCATTCAGTTTGAAATATCCATCATCCGATGAGCTGTAGGACTTGGTATCTGAGCCGACCTTCATCTTGTACTGCTCACCATTTACAGTATTCGTACCAGTATAGAAGATTGCTCCTGTATGGTCATCTCCTCTGTAGTCTGTTGCTCCCTTTACTCCGTAAAGCTTGTTAAAAGACTCTGCATAGTTTCTGACCCACTCATTCATCTGTTCCATATAATAAGGAATACCCTGATAGTTCACCTGCTCTCCTATTTTGGCTTTTTCATGGGTAAGGCTGGTAGAAATAGGTTCTGCATTGTTGAGTGTATTCTTCTCTTCATCCAACTGGAAGGTATAAGTGGCGGACTTGCCATCCTCAGACAGCTGGAAGCTCCACTCTTTATAATAGTATTCCTTACCACTGAGGGTAATCTTACCGTTAGTCAGTGGAAGTGTTGATTTGCACATATCTAACAGATAAGAATCTGTTACTTTCACAGATACAGTCTGGTTATCCGGGTCTACCTTGGATACTCTTCCGTTAAAAGCCTCTCCATTGTTGCCATCCCTCATTTCAAAGAGTCCTTTTAATTCTCCCTGTGTGGACTTGGCATGTACGCCCAGGTCATCGCCTGTATCAGTCCAGCTTACATCATAAAGTCCTTCTGCATCATTGGCATTGACCTGCTGATAGGTATCTCTCGGTACACACTGCAGCTGTCTGTAATCATAGCAGTCAACCAGTGTCTGTCCTCCTGCTATCTTGACGGAAAAGGCAGTCACGCCGGAGGCTTCTCCGGTTCTTGCATCAATAATATCTTTTTCTTCTACGGATACATCTACGATAGCGGACAGCTCATCCACCAGCAGATCACGTTTATCACGCAATTCATTGGCTACGCTGACACCGTCCATCTCGATGGTGTTGATTTCTTTATTCAGGGTTGCAATCTCCTGTGCAATACCGTTGATTTCATCTACCTTGATCTTGATCTCGTCATTTACATCGGTCTGCATGGATTTGAAGTTATTATATAAAAGATTGAAATATTCACACAGATTACCTGCTTTTCCAATGAAATCCAATGCATAGCTGCTGTCACCGGTATTGGTCCCCAGTGATTCCATCGCAGCTTCATACTCATCAAAGATACTTGTGAAGCCTTTTACCGCATTGGTTCCCTTGGTATCATTCAGATAAGACTCAACGATTGCTGCATAATACTGCTTCTTATCGTATTCCCCCAGCTTGGAATTGTTGTTCCAGTACTTGATATCATAGAATACATCCCTTACACGTTCTGCTGCCAGCGTATCTACACCGGTTCCTACACATCCGTAAGAAGTATAAGTTCTGATTGCGCTGGACGCCACCTGATTGACCTTCTGGCGGCTGTAACCGGCAGTCTCAATGTTGGAAATGTTATTTGCTGTTGTATTTAACCCGGAGTTAGATGCCACTAATCCGCGGTATGAAGTATTTAATCCCAAAAATGTGGATGGCATCCTTCATTCCTCCTTTTACTATGCCATGCTGATAACGGAATCCAGCAGGGTATTGATCACATTAATATACCGGCTGGCCGCATTATATGCATTCTGATACATGATCATATGCTCCAGCTCTTCATCAGACGATACGCCGATTACCGACTGTCTGTTGGATTCTGCCTGTTCTACTGCAAGCTGCTGATATCCATATACATCCTTGAATACGTTACCCATCGTGGACATCTGGTTGACGATTTCCGTATAACAGTTCTCAAAAGAGCTTGCCTTGGTAGCATTTGGGTTGATGTAGAGCTCTGCATCCTGAAATGCCTGCAGCAGCTTCTTGCCAAGGCTGTAATCTGTCGAGCCGTCTTCTTTTACAAATCCCAGCTTGGATGGGGTCTGCACCAACTCCTGGTTAATCTTTAAGGTAGCGCAGTTATACAGGTTCTTACCTGCGTCCGGGTCATCCGGATCATACTCTTCTACGTATCTCCAGTAATCTGATGTCGGCTTACCATTTTCATCATAGATCTGATACAGCTTCTCGCCCCTGGCTCTGGCTGCTTCTGCATCTGCTTCTGTTTTATAAGTTACCTTTTCATAAGGCTGATAGGATGCTTTCAGGAATAACTGCATCGGTGTGCCATCTTCATTACACAGGTAGCCGCTCTTAGGATCACAGTTATCTGCTATGACCTGATTAACCTTGGTTACTACTGCGTGTACCAGGTTATCGAATTCTGCTTCGATGTTCATCATCAGGGAATTGGCAATGTTGTCGTTATAATATTTGCTTTCATTGCCCTTCGGGTCTTTATTGTACTCAAGAGCTGTCATTTTGAGTGCATCCAGCTTATTCTGGGTCATGTTGCTGGTAAGATCCTGATAGTTGGCTACGTGGTCACCTCTCGCTAACAGAAGTGCACGCAGACCGCCTACGTCTGTTCCTGCATCTGTAGAGATAGTCTCTGTCATCTTAAATACATGTGCTACAGAAATATCAATTACTTCATTACCATTCTCATCCTTGGACTTAACGGCATTCTGTTCCCAGTACGGGGTATAGAAGCCTGTCTCATTATCCTGCAGCAGCTCCATCTTGTATGCGCCGGAGGTAGTAACGAAGTCATTTCCGTTAAAACGTACCGTAACACGGCTATTCAGGTCTTCGCTGTAAGTGATATTGCCGTATCCTGCCAACGTATCAATCAACAGATCTCTTTCGTCTCTCAGGTCGTTGGCTTTCTCAATGCCGCCTGTCTCGATTACGGCTATCTTCTTATTCAATTCATCAATTCTGGAACCAATGGCATTGATCTCATCTACCATGTCTTTTACCTGCAGATTCAGATTGTTCTGATATTCAATAAAAGACTGATATACAGACGTGGCATTCTGTACGAAGCTGGATGCCTTGGATACCAGCATAGACATATAGGTACTGTCGCTTGGTGCCTTGGCTAATTCTTCCATAGCTGTCCAAAGCCCCTCTAAGGAATCCTTAAAAGCGGCGCCATCAAGTTCACCTAAAATATCTTCAATTTCCAGTGTTGTGGAATATGAGGTCTCATAGAATGAGAACCTTCCCGACTCCTCACGATACTTCATATCCAGAAAATAATCCCTGATATGACGTACTTCAGAATATCTGACACCATCGCCAGTCTGTGAATTTGATATGGCTTTGGTCGTAGAAATTGTATTATAATATGTATCGGTCATAGCAACCTGCTGTCTTACATAACCGGTAGTGTTCTGGTTAGACAGGTTGTGTGCTACTGTATTCAATGCGTTCTGGGAAGTCTGCAGTCCGCTCTTTCCCACATATAAACCGCCAAATAATGACATTGGGTTTCACCTCATGCGTTATTGTTTTGCGTCGAAACCGCCCTGAAGGACACCCAAAGAACTACCTGTACAGTATGCGTTTTTGGAATAATTGGCTGTTTGCGGCGCGGATTTCAGACCCTGCAGCATCTTGAGATTAAAATCCACCATCTCCATTGCATCCCCGAGAAGCATCTGATTCTTCTCGTTGAGCTCCTTCAATTTCTGAATGGTTGCTTTTAATTTATTATGCACCTCGGTCAGTTGTTCCTGCTGTTCTGGGCGCTTTGCAAGCATCTGAATCAGGTTAATAAGTTTCAAATTTTCAACATCCCTGTTCACTACGTTGGCAATATCAGCCAGAGCTTCCGTTCTCTGTTTCTCCAAATGTTGGATTATGCCTACTATTTCCTGTTCCTGTTCTGTTATACTCCCTAAAGTATCTATATCTCCCTGAATGATCACGGGAGTCTTACGGTCAGAGAGAACAACAAGCTTCTCATACTCGGTGTTCTCCTGATCCAATACGTCTATCAAATTCTCTAATAAACTAGCCACCCGATTACCTCTTATCTAGTCACTGGACTTTCCCCCTAAAAAAGCCCGTTATACTTCTCCAATAATTTACCTGCGAAATCATCTGTATCTACCTCGTAGGTACCGTTATCAATCTGCTCTTTAATAGGAGCTACGACCTCTTCCCTCACGTCCGGAGTATTGGCAAGTGCCTGTTTGGCTATCTGTGCATCCTTACCGGCTGCTGAAAGCAGAAGCTGATCCTTGAAGCTTGTAGTGGAGACCTTCTTCTCCTCTGTCTTCTTGATACTGGAACTTCCATATATCTGTTGAATCTGATTATATGCATCTATACGCATCATCGACTCCTCCTTTCTTATATGGTCTTATCTGTACATTCAATTTATACTTCTTACTATGTTTATCGGATAATTCAGGGGATACTTAATACTTTCGTTGGAAAAATTTAAACATTTGCAACATTATCGCAGAATCTGTTCCAATAAATAGACTCTGTTAAAAGGAAAAGAAAAATAGTAACCATCTGCAAAATCAGCAGTAAATTCCATAATTTCACGGGCGATCTCCACGCCTACAGCTTCGCCCTCCTGCTTCGTTCCATTCTCAGGATACCGTGCAATGACTTCATCCGGCACAATGATGCCCGCAATCTCATTTTTCATGAAAAGGGCATTTCTTTTGTTCACAAAAGGCATAATGCCGCACAATATTCTGGTGCCGGTCTCCTGTTTGATTCTGCGCACACGCTCGGCATCTTCTTTGGAAAAAACAGGCTGTGTCAGGAAAAACTCAGCACCTGCTTCCATTTTCTTCTTCACACGCATGATCTCTACATCCAGATTCTTCCTGCCCTGACTGATCGCACCGCCATAGCTTAACGGTCTGGCTGGGAAGTTCTCTGTATTCATCTCCTGTGCGATTTTCATCAGTCCCACAGAATCAAAATTAAAGACAGCCTTAATCGTCTGGCGCACCAGTGACGGCACCGGGTCTCCTGTAATAATCAGCATATTGGTGATGTCATTGATATACGCTCCAAGGAATAAAGAACGCATGGCAATGGCATTCTTATCACGACAACAGATATGGGGCATTACTTCCATTCCTGTCTCTCTTCTGACTTTCTCTGCCATAAGCACAGAATCAATACGGGTTCTGCCGGAAGGAGAATCTGGAAAAGTCAGCACATCCACATCTGACTTCCGTAACAGCCTTGCCGCTTCTAATACTTTCTCATCATCAGCTCCCATAGGTGGAGCAAGCTCAACTGCAATAAGCTTCTTCTTTTTGAGATTGCCCTGCTCATCATAAAGAAAACCCTTCCTCTGCGGTACGACCTGCTCTGTCTTGGAAGTTTCTGCCGCTGTCCTGGGTGGGCATGGTGTCATATCCAAACCTTCTGATAACTGTCTGATGAATTCTGGTGTCGTACCACAGCAGCCACCTACGATATCCAGCTCACACTGTGCTGCCATCTCTTCTACTTTTGCAGCAAAATATGCAGAACTGTTGGAATAACGAATCCTGCTGCTGGTTCGTCTTGGGTATCCTGCATTAGGCAGTGCAATCCTGTATTTGGTGCCACTGATACCTACACCCGCCTGACTCAGCAGTTGTTCCATATGAGCCGGTCCTATGCCACAATTCATGCCTACTGCGTCAATATCCTTACATGCAGAAGCATCCTTGAGCAGGCTCTTCACACTCAATCCTGCACTGCTGTATCCGAACTGGTTCACTGTAAATTCTACCATAATAAAAGTATCCGGCGCTTCTGCCTTGATTCTTCCAATCGCCGGTAAAATGTACTGCAATTCGTGGAAAGTCTCAAAGGTCAGTATCTTTAACCCCTGGTCAAGCATCACTCTGGCAATCTGATAATACTGTTCTTCCAGCTCTTCCCTGCTGATCACCTCATCAGATGGGATTGGTCCAATATCTCCGGCTATAAAGACATCTTCTCTGCCCTTTACTGCTTCTTTTGCCAGATTTACTGCCGCTGTAATGTTAGCCCGTACCTCATTCATATCTGCATGAAGCAATATCGTATTGGAAGCAAAAGTATTCGTACGAAGCAGTCTCGCCCCTGCTTCTATATATTCCTGATGAATGGCTGTTACCCGCTGTGGGAAGCTGATATTGGCAAGCTCAGGCATATCCTGGGTCCGGAATCTGTCAGCATAATAGGTTCCAAATGCGCCATCGGTAATCAGTTTATGTGTGCGGATATATTCTTGTATGTTCATAGTGGACACCATAACCTTTCTATCATCTGTCGTATTGATTCAGCGCTTTAAGTGGGAGAGCATTTTCCCACTTAAAGCGCTGAATCGTATCACATTCAACACATGTATAGATAAGTATAACATGTCTCTATGCGGTTTACCATAAATTTTCTTACTCTTCTTATTGTGGTTACTTCATCATATAAATCAAGACAGAATCGCTCTGAATAGTTATAAAGTATGTAACTATTCAGAACCCCATGCGCAAAATCGCATCTTTGATGCTTTACTTTTGC
>OGXD01000352.1_pt1 | contig 40988 bp, 38 predicted proteins | sample 1576211 | NCBI WGS metagenome assembly OGXD01 (sample SAMEA3541470, study PRJEB24748) | human gut metagenome | biome: human gut; feature: human-associated habitat; material: faeces | place: China | collected 2012
ACAGCAAGGACATTTGTGTTTCTTACGCTCAAGTTTGCAATGTATGTGAATAGTGTTGTGATTTTCTTCAACTTTTTCTATTGAAAGCCCTTGCAATCCTGTGAGTTTTTCTGTAAAATATTTGTAGAGCATATTTATTCCTCCGTTCTGGTTTCTTGACAATTCCATTTTAACGGATTTTCGGAAAATATGCTCTACTTTTTTTGAAAATTTTTTAAATTAATTTTGTAGGCTCTTTCCTTACCCCAACATTTAGTATAGAGCCCCTTTTCAAAGGTTGTGGGTGTGGGCAACGCCCACAAATGCTTTAAATTATCGCAAATTTTAATAGCCAAACGGCTTGCCGTTTGGCGGTTTGAACGCAAATGCGAAAGTCGCTAAATTTACGATAGCAACAAAAGGAAAAACCACACTACTGCAACTACTGATTTGCCGCTTTTCAAGGGCAAATCAGCCACATACGCAACCCTTTAAAAAGGGTCGACATAAATTTTAAATTTATTGAACTAAACTTTATGCGCTAAATCATTATTTATTAATGTTACTCCAACATTTAGTATAAATCTATTTTTGTTTCGTTAGTCTTGTGCGGAAAATTATGATGTTCAGATTGTTTTACAGCTTTTTTCATTTAATCCCCATCCTGTTAATTCAAGCTGCAAAAATCTTTCATCATTATATGCTTTAGCCAGACTTTCCGACATTAAGCGAAAATCCTTAAGAATGCCCTTTTTGTATTTCAGTTTAACTAATACGGTTTTGTTTTCAGATGCACGCAGTAAATTCAGCATACTTTCAAAGTCCCCGTTTTCATACATTTCCGGCTTTTTTAGTGAAAAACTTGAATAACAATACTTCATTTGCCCATCTATATTTCCATAGGCTTCAATATTAATCAGGCATTTCTCATTATCGGGCGTACAGTCAGTAAATTCATCTAATATAAAAGGTATATTCTGATATTTATATATCGGCTTTTCAAAAAATATCATATTACGCTTTCTCCTTAAAAATCTAATTTATCAATAACTCGTTTAACAATTATGATAGCACACACAAACAAATTTGTCTATCAACATCTTTGCAATCCTGTGAGCTTTTCTGTAAAATATTTGTAGAGCATATTTATCCCTCCGTTCTGGTTTCTCTTCAATTCCATTTTAACGGATTTTAGAAAAATATGCTCTGCTTTTTTGAAAATTTTTTAAATTAATTTTGTAGGCTCTTTCCTTACCCCAACATTTAGTATAGAGCCATTTTTTCTTTGTCATAGAACTACCTCTTTTCACAACTGGTTAGTTATAGCTAACTAGTTATCTATATATTACCACAAAATAAAATATTTGCTATACATTAACTGAATTTTATTTTGTGGCAGAAAGTTTAAATTTTTATTATCGGTGTTGTAAAGTCAGCACCGCATTTTTGGGGCGGATTTGTGGCAAGCGAAAAAATGTCCGTTGCAAAAATTTCGGTTTTAAGCAGTTTTTCAATGTTGCCGCCGAGCGACAAACCTTTTTTTACCGAGGTTATTACAGGTAAATTGCAGTTCTTGAGGATTTTGGCACCCTCATTTGTAAATCCAAGCACTCTTGCGTAACTTGGCTCTATATTCTGAATTTCTTTTGTTATATTCAAAAGGGCGCAGACCAAAATTCTTCTCAGCCTTGCAAGTGTGTAACGCTTTGATTTTACGGCAAATAATATTTCATCAACGCAGTTATATTCGTGTATCGCCGAGTAAATTCGGTTTTCAAGTCCCTCGGTTACATCGGGCAGATTTGCAATTTCTTTTGCCGTCATTGAGCGAAGTTTATAGAGCAAGGCAGTTTCAAGATTTTCGGGAAAAGCAAGCTCAGACGGCGAATAGGGGACAAATTCGCCTATGTTTTCTCCACTTTTTAATTTTTCTCTTATATATGAGGCAGAGGCAAAATTATTGGCTGCATTTTTGCTGTCATGCGCTGCACCCTCACGCTGAATCGGCAGAGGTAATATATTATTGGGCAACGCCTTGAGATACTCAACCGCAAGTACATTGTTGGGGGTTGAGAGAATATCGGCTGTTTCATTGCTGTAAATCTCACGCACTGCGTTTTCAATAGCCTTGGGGTAATATGAGCCGTTTTGCATTTCTTTGGCAACAAGCGCCTGTACGGCGGTATTTCTATGTGCCTGAGCCGCTTGCTTTAGTAAATTTATGTTATTGTTTTCACAACCGAATGCGAGGTAATTCATATCGGAAAAGGAAGATAGAATTTTAACTCCGCTTTTTGCAAAAACCTCTGCGTTTGAAACCGCATAGGCAATGGGGAGTTCTATTACAAGGTCAGCGCCGCCGAGCAGGGCAGACTTTGCTCTTGTGAATTTATCGGTAACGGCAACCTCGCCACGCTGAGTAAAACTTGTGCTCATTACAACCGCAACAGGCTCGTTTACAAGGCTTTTTGCCTTTTGTATTAAATATTTATGTCCGTTATGAAAAGGGTTAAATTCGCAAATTATGCCGATTGCCATAGCATTACCTCGAAAAAGCAAAAAATTATTGTCAGATATTAAAAAAATCACTTGAAAACTATTATAAAAAGTTTTATCATTATAATGTAACACTCACAGAGTGACTTTTAATTGTCCTCAGATATATTATATATCAAAAATCGCTTTAGGACAACTAATATAGTTGAAAGGATGAATAATAATGAAGGTTCTCGTTATTAACGCAGGCAGCTCATCACTCAAATATCAGCTTATTGATATGGACAGCGAAAAGGTACTTGCAAAAGGAAACTGTGAAAGAATTGGTCAGGAAGGCGCATTTATCGGTTTTAAAGCTCCTGACGGCACAAAAATTGAACGCAAAACAGAGATGGTTAATCATACACAGGCTTTTGAGGCTGTTAAAGATGCACTTCTTGATCCGCAGTATGGTGCAATCAAGGATTTGTCAGAGGTTAGCGCAATCGGTCACAGAGTAGTGCAGGGCGGCAGCTACTTTAACAAGTCAGTTCTTGTAACAGACGATGTTATCAAGAAGATTGAAGAGCTTGCTCCACTCGCTCCGCTCCATAACCCTGCTCACATTCAGGGTATTAACGCTTGCACAAATGTATTTGGCAAAGATGTTCCGCAGGTTGTAGTATTTGATACCGCTTTCCATCAGACAATGCCGGAAAAGGCTTATATGTTTGCTATTCCATATAAATACTATGAAAAGTACGGTATCCGCCGTTACGGCTTCCACGGTACTTCTCACCGTTATGTATCACAGAAAATGGCTGAACTTATGGGCAAGAATATTGAAGATACAAAAATCATTACTTGTCACATCGGCAACGGTTCATCAATCACAGCTATCAAGGGCGGCAAGGTAATTGATACATCAATGGGTCTTACTCCGCTCGGCGGCTTTATGATGGGTACTCGTTCAGGTTCTCTTGACCCATCCGTAATTACATTTATTGCAGAAAAAGAAAATGTTTCTGCAGAAGAAATGCTTAAGATTCTTAATAAGGAATCAGGTCTTTTGGGTGTATCGGGTGTATCTTCCGATGACCGTGATGTTTGCGCTGCAGAACAGCAGGGCAACCACAGAGCACACCTCGCACACGAGATGCTTTATTATCAGATTGCAAAGACAATCGGTTCTTATTATGTTGCACTCGGCGGTTGTGACGCAATCGTATTCACCGCAGGTATTGGCGAAAATCAGCCACAGCTTCGTGAAACTGTTTGCGATTACATTTCTTGCCTTGGTGTAGAGATGGACAAGGAATTTAACAAGAAAGCAAAGTGCGGCGTTACAGGCACACTTTCAACTCCAAATTCAAAAATCAGAGTTGAGCTTATTGCTACCAACGAGGAGCTTGTTATAGCAAGAGATACAAAGGAAATTGTAGAGGCTCTTTAATTTTTAAATACACATATAATAAGGTGGCTGTTCATAGCGGACAGCCACCTTTTGCGTTACACGGAATCATTTGTAACCGCAGTATCGGTGTCGGTATCTCTGAATAAAAGCGATATACACCAAATTGCGGCGAGCGCAACGAGAATGTAAACAATACGGCTGATAATACCCGTTTGACCACCGCATATCCATGCTACAAGGTCAAACTGAAAAATACCTACACATCCCCAATTAATACCGCCAATAATTAAAAGCGTCAGGGCAATTTTATCAATCATAATAATCCTCCTTAATTATAATTGTAAAAATATTATTGACGCTTTTAAAATAAATATTCAGTTGTTTTTATGTTCTGATAATTTTGTTTTGTATAGCTTTATCAATATAAAATATAATTAGTGCGCTTGTAATAGTCATTAATATAAAAAGTATAAATGAAATCGGTTTAGATAATCCAAAATTATCAACTGAAGTTACACTATTTAAAAAAGCATAGTGAGTAATATATATTGGATATGACAGTTTATCAAAAGTTATCCAAATATTTGATTTTGCAATTTTTATAAATATTGTAAATTTGTTAACCAAATAATTACAAATGAAATAAGTTGATATGGCTAATCCTAAATGAGTAGTGGAAACAATCAGTAAATAAAAATTATTAATAGAATTATCAAGATAATATTTGCCTACTAATCTGATGCCAATAGAAGCTAAGAACAAAAACAAGCCATAAATAATGAATATCGGCAGTGTATTTTTTACTTTGAATTTAGAAATATAATATCCTAAAAAATATGTAACAAAATATTCAAGTGAAATATATGGTATGTTAAAACACATCATTATTTTTGGAATAAACCAAGAAGCAACAAGTATTAGAATTATTACAGCTATATTGAGTTTATGCTTTTTTTCAATCTTTTTAACTAATATTGTCAGTAAATAGCAAATAAGAATAATTGTAACAAACCACAAATTTCCTAAAGGTTTAATTTCAGAAAATGGTATGAAAGGAGTTATAAAATTAATGCCTTGCAAGCAAAATAAATATTTTATTGCTTCCAAGCCATCAAATCCATTTATTTTAAAATACACTATGGAAACAGGAATAACAAACAAATAAAATGGAATTAACAGTTTTTTTACTCTTGCCAAAAACCATTTAGAAGGGCTATTGATTTCTTTATTTGCATAAAGAAATCCAGAAATAAATAAAAAAATATATACGCCATAATTAAAAAATTGTTCTAAAGAAGCTATATCAAGCCAACTTGCAATATGACAAAGTATTATAAATAGCATACCTAATACTCTTAGTATGGAAATGCAATAGTTTCTTTCTGTATTTTGATTTACACTCAAATTTTTACTCCTTTACATTAAAATTTTCAAACGAAAGTTAATCAGGGAAAATAATCGGGAAAAATAACATAAAGATTAAAAATATAAATCCGAGGCCGATTACGGCAAGTCCGATAATACGGGTAATTTTCGTTGCTTTTTTCAGCTTGTACTTTGAAATCATATTTTCGGTGGGAAACGGAAGTAAAATAAGCATTATGCCGAGAATATCGCAGCTTGCGACTGTAATTATCATTCCCGCAGTTCGCAAAAACGCAAAAAGAAAAATTCCGATAGTAATGCCAAAAAAGCATATCATATTTATAATGCTGAACAATTTACCGTACTTTTCGGTAGTTTCGTAATATTTATTTGCATTGCCGTGACATTCCTCACTGCAATATTGTTCAAAATAGGATATTTCTTTTGCACAATAATCACATTTTTTCAAGTTTTCAGAACCTTTCACTTATATTATAAACTATTCTAACACATTACACCGCTTTTTTCAATGATATTTAAGTGAATGGAATGGGAAAGATGTTTATAACGCCTAACAAATTTGTAAAGGTAATTAACATTATATTGTATTTATAAAAAATATATGCTATGCTTTCTTTGAGGAGATGGTAGAATGCCTAATTTTTTTGTGGCTCTGTATGCGGTACTGCCTATGTTTATAATGCTTGCTATCGGTTTTACTGTGCGAAAAATGAAAGTGATTGAAGAGGCTCATCTGCCTGTGCTTAACAAAATCGTTTTTAATGTTTTCTTTCCGTTCTTGATGTTTAACAATATATATGCATTTGATTTGTCGGCAGATTTTAATGCATCACTTCTTTTGTATGCGGTTGTTGCCGTAGCGGTTATTTACGGTTTGTCGGTTGGTTTTGCTTTAATTTTTGAAAAATCAAATAAAAGTCGTGGTGCGCTGATACAGGCTATTTACAGAAGTAATTTTGTTCTTATGGGGTTGCCGATAGTCGGAAATATTTTTGGCAGCGGCAGACTTGGTATGACATCTATGCTCGTTACGGTAATTGTACCAATGTATAATATTCTTGCTGTAATTACGCTTGAGGTGTTTAGAGGAAAAACTATTAAGATTGCCAAAATATTAAAGGGAATTGCTACAAATCCGCTTATTATAGGCTCTTTGGCAGGTATTTTAGCCGCAGTGTTTGGTTTAAAATTGCCCGATATTGCCGAAAGTGTAATTTCGGATATGGCATCTGCCGCAACTCCGCTTGCCTTGATTGTGCTTGGTGCATCTTTCAGGTTTTCAAGTATAAAGCAATACAGAAAAAATCTTATTGCGGTTATTATTGCCCGACTTATTATTGTGCCGTTGCTGAGCCTTTCGGGTGCTATTTTGCTTGGATTCAGAGGAATTGACCTTGTATCTCTCATCGGTATTTTTGCCTCTCCTTGTGCGGTATCTTCTTACACTATGGCAAGGCAAATGGACAGCGACTACGAGCTTTCGGCAGGTACGGTAGTCTTTACCACAATGCTATCGTGCTTTACACTGTTTTGCTGGATATACTTTTTAAAAGAATTAGGTTTCTTTTAATGTACAAATTGTACAAAATATACATTGTACATTTATACAATATATCTAATCAACTGATTTTGACTGATTTAAAAAAATATGCTTGATTTTGACGAATTTTGTGCTATAATAAAGCCATAGAATAAATTATAACAAATTTTTGATTTATTGTATTGAAAAAAGTTTATAGTTATTTCCTTCTTTTATTTTTTGTGAGCATAGAAAAAAGCAAGACTTTGTCTTGCTTTTTTCTTTTTTGTTTTATTTTGCGTTATGCTTGATATATGAAATTACAGGATAATAAAATATAAATCCAAGACAAAAATTGACAATTTAATAGTTTTTTGCAAATATATAAAAAGTATTGACAAAAGGAAAAATATAATTTATATTATTAGTGTACTAATTAGGTTAATACAATAAATTCAATTAATACAATTTACAGGAACGGAGGTATTAAAATGCTTCAGATAGATTTAACATCACGAGTACCGATTTATGAACAGATTTATACTAACATAATTCGTCTTGCATCAGCAGGTGTATTAAAGCCGGGCGATAAGATTTTACCTGTAAGAAGTCTTGCGGCACAGCTTGGTATAAATCCTAATACTGTTGCCAAAGCGTACAGGCAGCTTGAAAGCGAGGGATACATTATATCTAATGTCGGCAGAGGAAGTTATGTATCTGATAAGCTCACAAGGGATTGCGCAGAAAAGGAAATTGTTCTTGATGATTTTCGGCAGAGTGTGAACAGAGCAAATTTACTTAGCATAAAAAAATCTGAGCTTATAGAAATTATTAATAATGTTTATGACGGAGGTGGCATTAATGATTGAAATATGCGGACTTACCAAGAGATTTGGTAAGATTAATGCTGTTGATAATATGACTGTAAATATACCCGACGGTGCGGTTCTCGGACTTGTGGGCAGTAACGGCAGCGGTAAATCAACACTTTTGCGTATGCTCGCAGGGGTATATGCACCTGACGGCGGTATGGTAAAAATAGATGGAATACAGCATTTTGATAATCCCGCAACAAAGGGACAGTGCTTTTTTATTCCTGATTTTCCGTATTTTTATAATTCAAGCACTGTTGAAAGTACGGCTTTCCTTTACAGAAGATTGTATCCTAACTGGAGCGAGGAGGAGTATCAAAAACTTTGCTCTGTATTTCCAATTAATATAAAAGCTCCTATTATTAATATGTCAAAGGGTATGCAAAGACAGGCGGCGCTTATTCTTGCACTTTCAACCTGCCCTAAGTATTTGTTCCTTGACGAGATTTTTGACGGTCTTGACCCTGTTGTAAGGCATATGCTCAAAGGCCTTATTGCAGAAAAGGTGTCTGACAACAACACTACCGTTGTAATTGCCTCTCACAACCTCAGAGAGCTTGAGGATTTGTGCGACAGACTTTGCCTTATGCACAGGGGACAAATGCTGCTTGAGCGTGGCATTGACGATTTGCGTCATGGTTTGCGCAAGGTGCAGGTTGCCTTTTCGGAATTGCCGTATAAACCGAATATTTTTGAGGGTATTAACGCTATTAATATTACGCAGAACGGCAATATATTTAATCTTACAATAAAGGGAACAGAGGAGGAGTTTATGCCGAAATTAAAGGCACTCAATCCTGCGTTTGTTTCCGCAATACCTCTTACTTTGGAGGAAATATTTATTAGTGAAATGGGGGCGGCAGGATATGACATCCACAGTATCCTTTAAAGATAAACTCAAGCAGATCATTTCGGTTATATTATGGGATTTAAAAGGCTGTAAAGGCTCGTTGATGGTGTACGGAATACTTGCCTCGGTGGCAACTGTAATAATCTTTACGCTTGTGTTTGTACTTACGGCAGATCAAACAACATTTACAACGCTGTTTTCAACCGCAAGCTCCGAAAAAATACCTATAAGCACAAAAATCCAGGTTTTTCAGGCCATTACATCTGCGATAATCGGCTTGCTTACATTAATCTTTTCCATTATTTATACGGTGCAGATTTTTTCATATATGCACAACAAGCGCAAGGTGGATTTTTACGGTTCACTTCCAATCAGCAGAGCAAGACTTTTCCTTGCTAAATATTGTGCGGCTTATTTGTTCTCTATTGTGCCTATGCTCGTGTTTATGGGCATAATTGCTATTATTTCTATTTGTACGGGCACATTAATGAGGCCTGAGGTTACTCATATGTACCTGAACTTTGTAATCGGTACGCTTGCCTGCATTAGCGCTTACGGATTTCTTTCGGCTTGCTGCGGCACTACATTCAACACAATTATTATGTTTATTGCCGTTTGCATTTGCTATCCGCTGTCTATGATATTTGTAAGAAGTTATATTGACGCTTTCTTTGCAGGCTCATATACAGGCAACTTCTCAGACAGCTTTATTACAAATGCACTCAATCCGATTTCTGCTTACTTTGGCAACAATTTAATTTATTGGATAATCTTCAGCATAGCTTGCGTTGCTTTTGGCACATTGCTTATTATGAAGAGAAGATCCGAAAGAGCGCAGACCTCATTCGCTTATTATATACCTTGCCATATTATCAAGGTAATAGTATCATTCCTTGCCGGTATGTTCCTCGGCACATTATTCGGCTCGCTCAATGTATTTGGCAACGGCTTGGCAGGCTTTGTATTCGGATTTATCCTTGCAAGTGCGCCTACATTCCTTATTGTTCATATGATTTTCTACAAGGGAGTAAAGCAGATTGTACGCACACTTCCCATTTACGGCGGTCTTACGGTTATTGTAATTGCAGGCGTGGCGCTCATTAACTTTGATATATTCGGCTACAACAGCTTTGTGCCAAAGGCAGACGATGTAAAGAGCGCAGGTATGCTTAGCTCAACATACGGCACTGTTGCCGATGATGTTGCACATTTAAGCAAGAAAAGCGCCGAGGACTTTACAGATAAAAAGGATATCGAAACCATTATAAATGCACACAATTCTATTCTCAGTATCAGAAAGCCTGACCTTTCGGCAAAGTCAAAGTTTTGCTGCGTATGGGGAAGTATGCTTTATAATGCAATCGGTGATTATAGATATGATGAGGCGATTACTGTTGCATATAAGCTCAACAACGGAAGAACCGTAACAAGATATTATTCTCAGAGTTTACTTGCTTTGGCTAATGACTTTGATTATGAGCCGTATGACTATACAGATGATATTTATGATGAAAGCTATGGTTACAGTTACAGCGAAACTGATTTTTCGGGAATTTACACTAAGGCAATGTCAATTTTCTCATCAAAGCAATATATAATGAAGTATTCGGGTGTGGCAAATGCAGACCTTAACGCTGATTATAATGTAAAAAGCGTTACTGTTCATGGAATGTTTAATTTCTCGGATGACAGCACAAATTCGGCAACTATTGATAATTACAGCGGTTATGAACTTGATGAAGAGAAAAAAGACCCCAAGGCTGATGCAGTAAGAAACAGTATGATGAATGAGATTAACGCAGCGTTCAAAAAAGACCTTAAGGCTGATGATAAGTATCTTAATGGTGTTTTGTATGACCCGTTTGCACTTTTTTACAATGATAATATTTATTATGATTCTTCTAATGACGAGGATTCGGTTTACAGCTTTGAGTCTTTAAAATATATCCGTCAAAAGTATTCTCAGGACTATGTTTGCAAGCTGGATTTATGCTATCGCAAATCTAATACAACGGGAGCAAATTACATTTTAAGCTCGTATGCAACAGATTCGGAGTATTACTATGTGCCGAAGTCATATACAAATACCATTGAAATTCTCAAAAAATACGGCATACTAAATTCTGACTGCACACTCAACAAAAACTCGGAGTTTTGCAGCGGCAATGACAGCGATGACGATTATTATTATGAGAGATAATTAAATTACAGAGCGACTGCATTTTAGCAGTCGCTCTTTTCCTTTGACAAAGGCGCTGTAATCTATTATTATATTAGTAGTAAATTGATAGGAGATGACGGCTGTGGAATTATACAAGGGCAGACCGCAGAGTACAGAGGGCAGGCTCGACAGAGAGGTGAGAGTATATGATTTGCTCGACAGTTTGGGCATTGAGTATTTGCGAACAGATCACGCACACGCAGACACAATGGAGGCTTGCAATGAGATTGACAAGGTGCTTGATGTGCTTATTTGCAAAAACCTGTTTTTATGCAACAGACAGAAAACAAAGTTTTATTTGCTTATGATGCCGGGGGACAAGCCTTTTAAGACAAAGGAGCTTTCAAGTCAGATTAATTCGGCAAGACTTTCTTTTGCGTCTGCCGAGGCAATGGAGGAGTATCTTGATATACAGCCGGGTTCTGTAAGCGTTATGGGACTTATGAATGACAAAGAAAACGCAGTTACTTTGCTTGTAGACGAGGATGTTCTAAAAGGTGAATATGTAGGATGTCATCCCTGTGTGAATACCTCAAGCCTTAAAATAAAAACAACAGATATTTTTGATAAGTTTTTAAAAGCGGTAGGGCATACGGCAACAGTTGTACATTTGACAGGTGAATAAACACAAGTAAAAAAGACTTCTGCAAATGGAAGTCTTTTGATGTATATATGTAAAATTTTATTTACATTGCATTTGATATATGATATAATGCTGATAATAAACATTTATGGAGGTTTATCTATGCAATACAAAATTGAGGGAGGCTCACTTCCGATAGTGGAGGTATCTCTTGAAAACGGCGAAACTATTATTACACAGGGCGGCGGAATGGTATGGATGTCGCCAAACCTTAATATGGAAACTTCAGGCGGCGGAGTAGGCAAGATGTTCAGCAAAATGGTGTCGGGAGAGTCTATTATGCAGAACCGCTACACAGCTATGGGCGGTCCGGGCTTCATTACTCTTGCTTCATCTTTCCCGGGTTCAATCATTCCTTTTGAGATTCAGCCTAATATGCCTATAATCGTTCAGAAATCGGGTTTCCTTGCAAGTTCTGCAACTGTTGACCTCTCTGTACATTTTAATAAAAAAGCCGGTGCAGGCTTTTTTGGAGGCGAAGGATTCATACTTCAAAAGTTATCGGGTTACGGAACTGCTTTTGTTGAGATTGACGGCTACTGCAAGCAGTATAACCTTGCACCCGGTCAGCAGATTGTTGTTGATACAGGCAACCTTGCTGCAATGGATGCATCTTGTCAAATGGACATCCAGCGTATTAAGGGTGTTAAGAATATGTTCCTCGGAGGAGAGGGTTTGTTTAATACAGTTATTACAGGCCCGGGCAGAGTGTTCTTACAGTCACACCCAATTTCTACAGTAGCGGCAGCTATCCGTCCTTTTATTACAACAAACTAAGTTAATAAAATAATTTTTGCCCTGCAACTTTGCAGGGCATTTGTTATAGGCAAGAAAAAAGCTGTACCGATTTGGTACAGCTTTTTGTTTAAGGGTTTTAACTTTTAGTAAATATCAAGATTACTTCTGCTTGAGGTTTGTATTCTGATATAGGTTGTACTTGCTTCAGTTAAAGAAGTTTTTGTTGTTATGGTTGAATATTGCAGCGGAGGTATAGTAGCAGAATTATTTGTATTATTCAAAACTACTCCGCTTGAAATAGTGTACTCAACTCGTTTATCAGTATCCTTATCCCATACATTGCTTCCTACTGTTGTTACTGTATATTGAAGAATATATTTTTTTTCATCAGTATTAAGTTGTTTAAGGTCGAATTTAATTGATTTTACATTGTCAATACTGACTATTGGTGTAAGCTTATGTCCTGTAGGATCACCCGATGAAGTATCAAACTTAGCAAGAATTAATCTGTATTTTGTATTTGGATCTGCATATAAAAAGTAATCACTTTTATTACCGATACCATTATCTACATCCATAAAACCACTTGGTGTTGCACTTTCGTCATATGCTTTGAGAGTAGGTTTTGAATCATATGATTGAACATAGTTTGAGGTATTACCGTAAATTGAAAGTTGTTTAGAAATCATATCGCTTGTGCGTTCGCAAAGGGAAAGATCCTGACCTCTTTTTGCAACATTGGCCATAGCAAATAATCCGCTTATGCTTACAGTAGAGGCAATAGAAAGAATGCATACAACAGCTATAAGTTCAATAAGCGTTGCACCGATTTTATTTTTTACGGAGCGCTTGGAGAGATGTTTTTTTAATTTATTTAATATTTTAATCATTTGCATCCTCCTTATTGAACATATTTGGATTTAGTGATAATACCGGTACATGAAGTTGTACCATTTGTACCGTAATCAATATAAACAGTGACTTTGTACGATACCATACTTATACCATCAGAATTAATGTAAGAACCTTCTTTTTGAATTGTATAAGCAACTTCATTTTTGTTAAAATCTCTGTTGTCAATATCTGCAGAAGCATATTGTTTTGCTGAAAAAGTATTGTCAAGAGCTTTTACATCTGTATCAATATTGCTTTGAATATCGCTTGTAAAAGTATATGTTTGATTAGGTGTATCTGCAAAAAGTTTATTAGCATTCTTTTGTGCTTCAGTCAATGAATCCCAACCGTCATATGGATCATTTGACGGTGTCTTTTCAACATATGTCATAATTACATCACAATACATTTGTGCTTTTGCAGAAGCTTTGTCCATAAGACTGTTTTTGGTAATGGACTGATTACTGATATTAAGACCGGTGGCAGTAGCCGAAACGGCTATTGCCATGATCATAATTGCACATACCAACTCAAGAAGAGAAAAGCCTTTTTTACTTTTTAAATATTTTTTAAATTTAAGGTTCTTCTTCTTCATTAGAAATACTTCCCTTCAAAGTCAACAGGATCAATTTTAGTTGTAACAGTTACCTTTTTATAAGCTTCAGTACCGTCGTTTAATTTTTCCGCTTTGTAATATGGTTTTGAAGAACTCCAATTTTCCCAAAAAGCTTTGCTTAAAATATCAAAATCACCTGTAATACCCGGGAAGAAATAGTAACCCGGACTTAAAGTTATAGAATTAGCATTATCATCATTAAATTTGAGAGTAGTTTTACGAGTAATCTGAAGCATGGAACCGTCAATAGGATTACCGTCTACAACACATGTCGATTCATTATGTGCACTATAAGTATTAATTTTAAGTCCTTTTCCGTCTTTTATTTCAAGTAAATCCGCTCCGATTGAAACAACATCTGCTTTTAAGGTTGCATTGTTTCCATATGTTACAATAGCATTTTCACCCGAAGAACCATTACCAAAATCACAGTAAATAGCTTTGCCCTTATATGTATCTCCTTTAAGTGTTCCGCCGTTTGTTGCTTTAAAATTTATAACTGAACTGCTTTGGTCGAGGTTACTGCTGTCTACTGAAGTATTAATAGTGTTATTTTTCACCCATTCAATACTTGATGAGTTAGAATCAACTCGTGAAGTAGAATGACTTTCAAAGTATTTTTTTGCTTCGTCTGTAAATAAGTTAAGTCCTGTCTCCGGAATATCTGTGTAATCATCGGCTTTTATGGTATATGTTGTACCATCTGACATTTCTACAATAAAATCATTTACTACTTTAAGAGTAAACGATTTTTCATTCCAATAAGGTTTTACACTAAATGATGCTGAACTGTTTTTTTGTGTGATTTTATTTGAACCTTCTGCTGTGAATTTTTGAGTATTACTGTCAGTAGCAAACTTGTCTGTAGGAAGAATAGTTTGATTGAAAGAATAAGGAAAGTATGGATTACCGTTGCTGTTCTTAATTTGATTGTTATAATAAACAGTTTCTTTTTCATCGGGACCAATTGATAATGTAATATTACTACTATGAATTGACATATCCACATTTCCATTAAATTCCATTGGGTTTATATTGTACCAAAGATAATTAAATTCTTTGCCTGAATACATATCATAATATCCACTAGCTGTTGGCATTTCGGATGGTGCACAATAAATGTAGTAGTCTTGCCATCCTTTAGTAAATGTTGTTCGAACTGTATTGGAGTAGCTGTTTGAATTTGGAACTGCAGTGAAAGTTCCAGATTCATTCAAAATATCAACTCTTTCTTTGCCCTTTTCATATTCACCTTCGTAAGCTGAATGTATGTCCTTTAGTTTGCCTTTTGTATCAACCATAGAACTATACATATCAATACTGTTAACTCTTTTGTATTCTTCACTGTCTGTAGTAATTTCTTTAGCACTCGCTTTGGTGCTTTCTGAAAATAAATCAACGGCTGTATTGTTGTCACCTAAGTTAATATAATAATATCCTTTTTTATACTCTACTGTTTTAGTTATTTGATTGCTATTATTATAAGTCATAAGCTTACAATCTTTAGTAAAGTATATTACAACACCTTTATCGGTATTATAAGAGCTGCCGGAGTATTTAAGTGTAATGCCGGATTCGCCAGTGGCCGGACGACATACCATATTTCCGCCAATTACAAGATATTTACATTCTAAGGCTACACCGTAAGCGTCTGACTCTGTGTAAAAACTTATATCAACCGCTTCGGAATTATAGTCACTTGTTACTTTTGGTCCGCTGTAATTGCCTAAAAAGTAAATGCCGTTATCATATGCTGTAAATTTAAGTCTCTTATTACTATTACTTGTACTTTTTACTGTTTTATCAAATACAAGAGGAAAGCAAGTTGTGAGTGGTGTATTGCCAGCTTCGTTTTTAGGAATATAAATTATTGATTTTTTGTCATTGTCAGTATCATAGCTCTGTAAGGTACGAAATGTGGTATCTCCTTCGTTTAAAGTTTTTCTTACAGAACGAAGAAGTGAAAATGAAGTTTGATCACCAAGCATTAAAAATTTATTGCCGGTCGGTGAAGTAATTGTTTTTTGCTTCATAGTGAGGTTAGCTGTTTCTTCTTTTTCAACTAAATTATATTTTACATCAAATTTGGTTGAAAGATCACCTGTATTTCCATCACCTGAATAGTCATATTTATTTTCTTTGCCAACGGCAGTCATAGTGTAACTACCGTCTGTATTTTTAGTAATTTTAATATAAGCATTACCTATTATAGTATAACTTGCATGAGCCGGATTGTTAATCCATTCTAATGCAAGTTCAGAGCTGTTGAATTTTTCTACATGAACCTTAGGATCTCCTTCAACATAGTAAAAAACATAGTAAAGTGATCCTGAATCAGGTAATTGAAGTTTACCGTCGTTTAACAGTTCTTCTGCCATATCAAGCGCACTTTTTGCTGATACATATGCCTGACGGGAGTTCATTGTAGTACCGGTTTCTTTTTGCTGGAGCATTGCAATAGATAAGAAAGTAGTTGTCGATAAAAATAAAACTGCAGCCAAAGCTATTGCAAGAACCATGGAAATACCTTTTTTGCTGTTTATCCTTCTTTTCTTTGTATGAAGTTTCTTCATAAAGATCTCCTTTCGTCTGCTATAAATTATCACTGTTAGGCTGTGATAACTGAATACATACCGAACATTGCCTGTACGATAGAAATTACAACGAAACCTACGATACCGGCGATAATGATTGTCATTGCAGGTGTCATTGCATCTGTCATACGCTGTGTAGCGTCGGTTGCCTGTTCGTCGTACATATCTGCCATTTTGTTAAGGGAATCACTGAGCATACCGCTTTCCTCACCGACTCTTATCATTGATACAAAGAGCGGATCGAAAGCTTTTGGATATCTTGAAAGAGAAATATTGATCGGTGTACCGATTCTTACATCTTCAATTACCTGGTTAAGACAGTCGGACATAAATTTGTTGCCTACTACATCTCTTGAAAGTTCAAGTGCGAAAAGAATGTTTACACCGGAAGAAGTAAGTGTTGCCATCATATTTGCAAATCTTGTAAGCTGGTTAAGTCTTAAAACTTCGCCGATAATCGGGATTTTAAGCTGGAATGTTGACCACCACATACAGAATGTATAGTTCTTTTTGTAAAGAATTCTGAGTGTAACTACAAGTGCAACGATAATAAGAACAACGAGCCAACCGAAATGAAGAAGTACATCTGAAATACCCATTGTAATCTGCGTCATTATCGGAAGTTCAGAGCCAAAACTTTCAAACAATCCTTTAAATGACGGAAGTACAACTACACTCATTACAATAATAAGTGCAATTGTAAGAATAAGAAGGAAGATAGGGTAAATCATTGCACCCTTAATCTTACCTTTAAGAGTGATTTCCTTTTTGAGAAGACTAACGCACTTATCAAATGCTTCATCAAGTCGACCGTTTGCCTCACCTGTTTGAATAATGTTTACATAAACAGTAGGGAAAGTTTTAAATGAGCTTAGCGACTGAGAAAGTGTAATACCGTTGTAGAGGTTTGAGGTGATTTCCTGCAAAATTCTCAGCATATTTTTATCTTTTTCGGTATCACACATTACAGCCATTGCAACAGAAAGCGAAATACCCGAACGAATCATAAGCGCCATTTGGTGCATAAATGTTAGAAGTCGCTTGTTGCTGATTTTTAATGTATGCACATCCTTTGTGCCGCCAAGGTCACGCTGCCAGATTGGTATATCTTCCTGCGAACCTTTTTTTACTTCATCAATGGAAAGAGCGATAAGACCACGCTGTTCGAGCTTTCTTTTAACCTCTTCTTTTGTGCCCGCTGTCATTCGGGAGCGATATTTACGATTTTTTTCATTTACCGCTACATAAGAAAATTCCATTATTTTTACCTCCTGTTAAGATAAGCGTTTGTGCTGTTTTGCGGGAGATTAGAATACTGTGGCATTGGAGCGGTAAGCTGCTGTGGAGTTTGCTGTGGTATTCCCGGTGCACCCGGCTGCGGAGAATTGTTGCCGCCTGTAAGTATTGCGTTATCAGCCACATCGTAACTGTACTTGTCGGCAGTTTCTTTTGAAATAATTCCTCTTTTGAGGAGATTTTCGATACTCAACTTTCTTGTAATCATACCTGTCTGCTGGTTCAAAGAAATCATCTGTTCAATCTGCGGAATCTTATCTTCACGAATAAGGTTAGCGATAGCAGAATTAACAAACATAATTTCAAATGCACCAATACGGCCCGGACGGTCTGATCTTGGAAGCAAACGCTGTGAAATTACTGCCTTAAGTGTGGTTGAAAGCTGGCTGAGTGCCTGTTTTTGACGCTCAACAGGGTACATATCTATAAGACGGTCAATTGTTTTTGCGGCACTCTCTGTATGAAGTGTTGAAAAAACAAGGTGGCCTGTTTCTGCCGCACGAAGAGCGATTGACATTGACTCAAGGTCACGAATCTCACCCATGAGGATAATATCAGGGTCTTCACGAAGTGCCGATTTAAGTGCTGTCGAGTAAGTTTCACTGTCCTGGCCGACTTCTCTCTGGTTAATAATACATTTTGCAGGGGAGTGCATATACTCAACAGGGTCTTCAATTGTGATAATGTGCAATTCTTCTCGATGGTTAATTTCATTGATAAGAGCTGCAAGTGTTGTTGACTTACCGCTACCGGTAGGACCTGTTACAAGTACAAGACCTTCCTGCAGGTTAAGAATTTTTGCAATAGACCGCGGCAAATTTAAATCGCCGAGTTTTGGAGGATTCATTTTGATTACACGCATTACAAGCGTCGCACCGTGGCGCTGCTTGAATGCATTAACTCTGAATCGTGCGAGGTCTTCAAACTGATAAGCCGAGTCGATATCGCCTGTGTTGCAGAACTTAAGGTAATCGGCAGGCTCAAGAACCTCGTCAATATACTGCATAACTGTGTCCTCGTCAAGAATCTCTGTGCCTTTGTAGTTCATAATTTTACCGTTTTTACGGTAAGAAGGCAAGTTATTGCTTGCAAGGTGAATATCAGACGCACCGTTTTCAACGGCAAATCTGACCATCTCTTCAAATTCCATAAAACTTACTCCTTAATCTTCCTGATAGATTTCTGATACAGTGTCAATGAATGTATCAAATGATATAATACCGTCATACAACAGCTTTTTAAGGTTATCACGAAGTGAAATCATACCCTCTTCTCTTGCTATTGTGTCAATTTCATCTGTGGTTTTTCCAAGATGAATGGCATTTTTAATTGCTCTTGAAACAGGCATAACCTCGTGAACGGCAATTCTTCCCTTATAACCTATGTTGTTACAAGCAGGGCACTGACCCGGTTTGTAAAGTGTGAGCTGTTTGGTGATAGGGAGTCCGAGAAGTCTAAGCTCGTCATCTGTTGCATCATATGCTTGCTTACACTCCGGGCAAAGTCTTCTTACAAGCTTTTGGGCAATAACGCCGAGCATAGAAGAAGATACCATATAAGGCTCAACACCCATATCAATAAGTCGGACAACCGAGCTGGCTGCGTTATATGTATGGATTGTTGAAAGTACAAGGTGACCTGTGATAGCGGCTCTTGCTGCGATATCTGCGGTTTCCTGGTCACGAATCTCACCGATCATAATAATATCAGGGTCCTGACGGAGGATAGAACGAAGAACGCTTGCAAATGTAAGTCCTGCTTTTTCATTGATATTAACCTGTGTAGCACCCGGCAAAACCATTTCGACAGGGTTTTCAACTGTTACAATGTTTTTGTCTTCGGTGTTAAGAGCTGAAAGAGCAGCGTAAAGTGTGGTTGACTTACCTGAACCGGTTGCACCCGAAAGAAGAATGATACCACGGCTTGAGGTCAAAAGCTGGTCAAATCTCTCAAGGTTTTCGGGGAGAAAACCGATGTTCTTTTTATCAAGCTTCATACCGAGTGCGGTTGTAATTCTGATTACGATTTTTTCGCCATAAACACAAGGGAGGGAAGATACACGCATATCAATTTTTTGATTATTGATAGTATAGTGAATTCTACCGTCCTGCGGAATTCTTTTTTCCGCAATGTTCATACCGCTGATAAATTTAATACGGCTCGTAACCGAAGGAGCCAGCTCCTTGCTTGAGTCCATATATTTAATAAGTTTACCGTCAATACGGAAACGAATTACCAATTTCTTTTCCTGAGGCTCAAGGTGAATATCTGATACACGCTGTCTTACAGCCTCGGCTATCATATTGTTTACAAACTTGATGATAGGCTGATCTTCGATATCTTCCTGATCTTCGGTAGATACCGTGTCTTCAGTTTTTTTCATCTGGCTCTGAACAAATTCCTGAGCCTCGTCTATTACCGCTTCTTTGTCCGACACACTGAAAATTTCGTCAAGTTTGATTTTAAGTTGTGTAGGAGTACATATAGCGGTTTTTATTTTTCTTTTTGTATAGTTGTTGAGAGTATAAATTGCTTTATAATCAAGCGGATTTGTCATGGCAATCAAGAGATAATTGCCGTCAATGGTAAGCGGCATAACGCCGAGGTCTTCCATCATCTGCTCCGGAATGAGCCGGGCTACATCGTCTGATATGTAGTAGGAAGTAAGGTCAACAAGCGGCAAATGCATTTTCTTTGCCATAAGGTCATAAATCTGCTCCTCTGTGACAACGCCTTCTTTTATCAACGCACGTTCAAGAGTAAGAGTATTGTCTTCCGTATAAAGCATTTCAATACGCTTTAATGTTTTTAAACTTACTATACCGCTTTTAACGAGATCGTCACTCAAGTTAAAAACAGAGTTTTTCATATATGATCATCCTTTCAGGGGAATAAAGATTAATAACTAAGGCTAAAGAGAGAGAAATAGAGATCTAAGCCATAGTTTATAACATTAACTAAAAACATACTGCATAGTGAGCCAATGCAAAGAAAAGGGCCGAACGGGAAATAGCTTGAAACTTCGTTTTTGGATACAGCCTTTTTAATGAGTAAAAAGATAATGTATACAAATGCCACGAGTACCGCTAAGAGAAGTCCTGAAAATACCATAGGAAAACCGAGGCAGGCACCGAGTGCAAGCATAAGCTTTACATCGCCAAAGCCCATTCCTGCCTTTTTTAATATAAGTATTGAAAAAAGATTGATAAGCATAAGCACACCGCCACCGCAGATTGCGCCAAGCGGAATACTCCACCATTCTTTTATAAAGATTTGGTCGGTTAAAAGATCGGTAATTGCAAGTGCAACGCAAAGCACTGCAAGTGCGATTGTAAATTGATCCGGAATAATTGTATATTTAAAGTCGCTCATTGTAATGAGGAGCATTGTGTACGAAATTAATAAAAAGAAAATTGTGTAAAAAGAATAGCCAAAAAATGCAAAGATGCCTAAGTTAAATATAGCAAACAAAGCGGAAGTGTAAATTCCGCTTTGTTTGAAAATATACCTTGTGCCCAAAAGACTTTCGCCCGGCTCTTCATCATAGTCGCACAGCCATTTTGCAGGCACGACATTCATAAGCCTGTATGCGAGCATACAGAGTACAACTGACAGTATTAAAATTACTGCGAGAGTTATATAGGTTGAAATTTGTGAAAAGTCGATTGGAAGTAAATTAGCCATAGTAAAGTCCTTAAAAATTATGTAGTGGGTTCTGTTGAATCGGTAGAATCAGTATTACTTACAACTTGCTTTGTTGTATCAAAGTAGTAAAGTGTTACATTAAATGAAGTAGCGTATTCTTTGCTGCCTTCAATTTCTGACATTGAAAGCGAATCAATAAAGTAGCAGCCTTTTGATTCCTGCTCGAGATAATGGATAAGCTGTAAAGTTTTATCCTTTGCGCCGGTATAGCTGAATGTAAGATTTGTGTAGTAAAGCGGAATGCCGCCCATAGATGTTCTGCCCTGTGAGTCCTGCATGCCTTCACCACGGGTAAGTGATGACATATCAATACCGAGGTCGGCAAAAATATCCTGCAAATCCTTAACGGATGACTTAGCGTCAACATAGAGGTTTTGCTGATTTTCATCATACTGCTTTTTCATTTCGCTAATTTTGGTTTCGACACTTGTCTGATTTGCAAGTACATCGTCGCAGTCGGCGATTTTTGCTGTGACAGCAGCATGGTCATCATTATACTTAGAAAGGTTAGTGATTGTCGGCATTACAAGTGCAAGCAAAATAATTACAAATACTATGAGAAGTGCAACAAACACAATAATCGGTACCGGTATTTTAGTCTTTTTCATTTTTGTTTCCTCCCTTAGTTTTCGCTGTTGTTTTCAGTATCACTTGCAGTTTTACTTGATTGTGACTGAGTTATGTCTGTTGTAAGCTGAGCTGTAAGACTGTACTGCTCGGTTTCTGTATTTGTAGAAACCGAGAAGTTTTCGCTCATAGAGAAGAAACCATTATCTTTAATGTTGTTCTGTAAATCAATAAAGGTAGGAAAGTCTTTAATAAGTCCGTTTACCGGAATGGTGTAGGTTTCGTTGCCGTCGTTTGCGTGAGTTATACTGTAGCTTGTAAAAGTATCCATTTTATCTACAACCTGGTCATCAAGCTCATTAATTACATCTTCACAATAAAGCTGTGTTCTCGGTAAAAGTTCGGCATCCTGTGACTGATTTGCCAAAGACTGGGTAATGTCATCTCTCTGTTGAATAAGAGTTTTTGCGTAATCGTACTTTGTATCGTTATAAATCACATCATCTACAACGCTTCTGCCAAAGTAGAAACCGAAGAAAGCAAGTCCTGCCACGCATAGAACGCCAAGACCGATACAGCCGACTTTTGCAGCCTTTGCACTGTCATCAAGTGTTTTTGCCTGCTGAGCTTTTAAGCCGTAAATAAGGTTGTTTTCAAAAACAGTACCGCAGTTCATAAGCTCATTCATAAGGAAGTATGAGCCTGATTTGTAGAAGTCATCCCTTGCCTTGAGTGACGGCTCAGGAATAATTGAACCTGTGTTGAATGTATCGGATACAAGCATTACCTCGCCTGCAAGACCAAAGCCTACAAAGTAGTTGCGAATATGCGGAATGTAAGCCAAGAAGTCACTGAGGAACATTTGGTCAATGCTGATGTTGAGCGACATTGTAACAAGACGAACATTTCTTACGATATCGTCAATAAGGTTTTCTGCAATGTCTTCAATTTTTCTCTGAGAAGATGCGCTGCGGCACTCTTCCTTAAAGCCGTAGCCTGCGGTACGCAGGTAATCAATAGCGGCAGCCGTGCTTAAATCTCTGTCCTCTTCAATTACCTGTAAAATTTCATCAACAGGGGATGTAAATTCGTGGCAATAAAGCGGCACACCGTTTTTGGCGATAAAAACTCTGACTGCCGAGTAGTCCATACTGATGAAAGCTACGGTTTTGTTAAAGCTGTAGATTGTTTTTTGTGCGGCATAAATCATTGCCGTCTCTGACGGGATAATCTTGATAAGATTAAGAGAGAAAGACTTAAATCCTGCTACAAGGTCATCTGCAAGTGCTTTCGGCATTGCAAAAGCCTTAGAAGTAATTTCTTCGTTGACTTCTTTTGTTTTGTATGTAGAGTAGTCCTTGTAGATTACCGAGAAGTCGGAAACCGCCTCGCCGACAAAATCTCTGATTCTGTCAATTGCAAGTCCTTCGATGATTTTTTTGGCACCTCTGATATGCTGATACTCCTGACAGGTAAGGTCGTAGCTTTCTACCATAAGAATAACATCACGAACCTCACTGTGGTTCATTGTGCTTAGTCCGTCCTTTACAAGACGGGCGAGCAAGTTGGGGTCTTCCCATACGGAGCTTTTGTCTTTTAATACAGCCTTGTCAACAGGAATAATAAGAGGGGAGGAGAAAGAGTAGGCTTTCTTTTCGTTAGGGTCAACCTGCTTTTTACCTTTATTTGCAGTGCCGTTAGCAGCTGCCTCGCCTACAGTTTCGCAGGCTGTTATGCAAAGGTATCTTTTGGCAATCTGCACCAGTACATAATTCATATTTAATACACCACCTGAAATTTTATGCTTATTTAAGCTTATCAAAACCGTTAAAAAATTTTAAACCGATTTGATTATAAAATTACTTTAAAGAATAAATTAAAATAATTTTATAATCAAACAGGGTAAATCAGGGCATATCCCCTAAAAGTTATTAACAATACACAAAAATTGAGTTTAATACACCGAAAAACCTATATACATTTCAAAAGGCTCGCACTCGGCGAGCCTTTTGCTTGTATGTTGTCGGTCATCAGCAAAACCGAGATATTACAATGTATTAAAATTATTTACCTTTGCTTGGTGCTGCTTCAGTTTTGCCGCTTGCTTTACCTGTGCCGTTGAATGTAACAGCTGCATCAACTTTACCGCTATTTGTAAGAAGAACTACTTTTGTACCAGTATATTTAGTACCATCAACATCTACAACGTTTGTACCGTCGTTACCTAAGAAAGCAACCTTCTGAGTGTCGTTATCATAGTAAGCACTGTAGTTTACACCGTTAATCTGATAAGTAGCTTCTACAGCAGAATCAATAGCCTTAGCATCTGCAATGTTTTTTAATGTAAGTTTGCCTGAACTTGCTTTAAACTGATCAGCTGCAGCAACACCAGCTTTATTTACAAATACTGTATCGTCTTTTGCTGAAATAGCAGCGTCAGCCTCTTTAATAGCAACCTCAATTGTCTGAGCATTTGACTTAGCCGAGCTTCTCTGTGAAGATGTGATTGTTGATGATACAACCGGAATAGCGATTGCTGCGAGAATTGCAAGGATTGCAATTACTACTACGAGCTCTACGAGTGTAAAGCCCTTTTTGCTGTTCTTCTTAACTTCTTCGATTTTTGCAGTTTTTACTGCCTGAATTTCGTTCATTGTTTTTACCTCTCTTTTAATAATAATTTGTGAGCCGTTTTGTGGAAACCGCAACGACGGTTGCTGATAGGATTTTGCGTTACCGTTCCCGTTAAACAAGTTTATTATATACCACAGTGGAAAAAAATTCAATATATTTTTACCAAAAAAAGTTAAAAAACGCATTTTTATTACATTGCACAAACTTTACTGCGTTAAATTGTTAAATGTGCCGTTAATTTTTTCCGTTTGAAAGATTTAGCGTTGTAATATTTCCGTCTGCTAAGCAGTTGTTAGCTTTGTCATATAGTGCAACTGCATTGTCAGGCAGTTGTTTGCCGTCAATGGTTTTGTCACTTGCATTATATACGCCGTCGCCGTTTGAATCAGCCGCAAAATAGACCTTGCCATTGCATACAACGGGGTAGTAAAGAGTGCCAAAGAGGTTTTCAGGCTCAAGTACCGCAGATAGGTTATTAGCCGCAACAACCTCTGAAATTTTAACGTTATTTGTACTTGCATTGGCATATTTTGTGTCATCTCCGCCTGCAACAGCCGCATCTGCTTCTTTAAAGGCATATTCTATGGTGTTTGCGTTGGTTTTTGCCTTGCTTACTATAGATGACATAGTAGTAGATGCAACTATCGGTATAGCTATAGCTGCGAGAATAGCTATTATGGCAATTACCACTACGAGTTCTACCAATGTAAAGCCTTTTTTGCTTTTGATTTTTTTTGCAGGAACTAATGATTTAAATCGCACGCTTATGCGTGAATTTGGTGTTCTTTTTTCTTTCATTTTTCTCCCTCATTCAAAATATAATATTTTGCAAAATATTATTACAGCAAATATTGTACACCGAAAGTAAAAATAATGCAAGTGCATTTTTATAGTTTTTATGCCGTTTTTTTTATTAATTTGTTGAAAATAATAATGCCCTTGATTTATTAAAAAACAGTACCGATTGTAAAACTTTTTTAATATCTTTGTTGATATATTGCTTAAAAGACAGTTAATTTAATTGTGTATTAAACACGGATTTTCGTAAAAAATTCTCTATACTATTTATATAGGGATTTTTTAACGGTTAAATAACGGGTAAATTTTCGTTTTATCATTTACAAAACCGAACATATGTGGTATGATGTTAAATGTTAAATTATGTATTTTTATCGGAGGATTTTACTATGGACGCTTATAAAAAGGAATTTATTGAATTTATGGTTGATTGCCAAGTGCTTAAATTTGGCGATTTCGTAACAAAAAGCGGCAGAAAGACACCGTTTTTCGTAAACACAGGTTTTTACAGAACCGGTGCGCAGCTCAGAAAGCTCGGCGGTTACTATGCCGAGGCAATCAAAGAGAAGTTCGGTCTTGACTTTGATGTGCTTTTCGGTCCTGCCTACAAGGGTATTCCGCTTTCGGTTGCCGCTGCTATTGCTATCAGCGAAAAGTACGATACAGATATTCGCTACTGTTCAAACCGCAAAGAGGTTAAGGACCATGGCGACAAGGGCATTTTGCTCGGCAGTCCTATAAATGACGGCGACAAGGTTGTTATTATTGAAGATGTTACAACAGCAGGTACTTCTATTGAGGAAACTCTCCCTATCATTAAGGCTCAGGGCAATGTTAATCCAATCGGTCTTGTTGTATCTGTTGACAGAATGGAGAGAGGCAAGGGCACAAAGAGTGCTCTCTCTGAAATCGAGGAGAAATACGGCTTAAAGACTACTGCAATCGTTACAATGGCAGAGGTTGTAGAGCACCTTTATAATAAGGAGTATAAGGGCAAGGTTATCATTGATGACAAGCTCAAGACTGCCATTGACGCTTACTATGAGCAGTACGGCGTAAAGGAATAATTTTAATTTAAAAATAATCGGAGGTGAATGGTATGGCAAACGAGCATAGCGGACATCGTGACCGTATTCGCAAGAGATTTCTTGAAAACGGCTTTGACGGCTTTGAACCGCACGAGGTACTTGAAATGTGCCTTTTCTATGCCATTCCCCGAAAAGATACAAACGCACTTGCGCACCGCCTGCTTGATAGATATATGACAATAGCCGGGGTGTGCGACGCACCCGTAGACGAGCTTATGCGGGAATTTTCACTTTCGCAGTCGTGTGCGGCTTTTCTTAAAATGCTCCCCGAATTCGCAAGGGTGTATAAAGAATCAAAAACGGAAAATCATAATGTCATCGAGCTTGAACACCTCGGCGAAATGTTTATTGATAAGTTTATAGGCAGAACTAACGAGGCGGTGGCGCTTATGCTCGGCGATGCAAAGGGCAGAATGATTTTCTTTGATATAATTGCCAAAGGCTCGCTTAATTCCTCGGATGTTCCGCTGAGAAAGATAGTTGACCTTGCGCTAAGGCACAACGCCAAAACCGCCTTTTTGGGGCACAATCACCCGAGCGGCTCGGCATTGCCCTCGCAAAGCGATCTGACTTCTACAAAAATTATAAGACAAACTCTTGACAGCATAGGAGTAAACCTTGTTGACCATTATATTGTGACGGAGTTTGACTATGTTTCCCTGCGTGACAGTGAAATGGCGGGAAGTATTTTTTTATTGTAATAAGGTTGATTTTATGGAATTTAAGCTGAAATCCAAATATAAGCCTACGGGTGACCAACCTGCTGCGATTGATGAGCTTGTAAACAGCATTGAGTCGGGCAACAGAGAGCAGACTTTGCTCGGTGTTACGGGTTCGGGCAAAACCTTTACTATGGCTAATATAATAGAAAGAACGCAAAGACCAACCCTGGTGCTTGCGCACAACAAAACTCTTGCGGCACAGCTTTGCAGCGAGTTTAAGGAGTTTTTCCCCGACAATGCGGTAGAATACTTTGTGTCTTATTACGATTACTATCAGCCAGAGGCATACATTGCCAACACGGATACTTATATAGAAAAGGACAGCGCTGTAAATGATGAAATAGACAAACTCAGGCACAGCGCTACTCTTGCGCTTTCTGAAAGACGAGATGTAATTATAGTTGCTTCGGTTTCCTGTATTTACAGCTTGGGCGACCCTATTGATTACCGAAATATGGTAATATCTTTACGCCCCGGTATGGAAAAAAGCCGAGATGACCTCGTAAAAAAGCTGGTTGAACTGCAATATGAGCGCAACGATGTTAATTTTATAAGAAATAAGTTCAGAGTAAGGGGAGATGTGGTGGAGATTTTCCCTGCCGCATCTAACGATTCTATAATAAGAGTAGAATTTTTCGGCGATGAAATTGACCGTATATCCGAGATTAACCCACTTACGGGAGAACTAAAGGCGGTTTTGCGTCATGCGGCAATTTATCCTGCGTCACACTACATTGTTTCTAAGGATAAAATGGCAACCGCACTCAAAGAAATTGACCGTGAACTTGAAGAAAGACTTGCGTATTTTCGTGAGAACGGAAAATTGCTTGAGGCACAGAGAATTGAACAGCGCACACGCTATGATATGGAGATGCTGCAGGAAATCGGATTTTGTACGGGCATTGAGAACTATTCGAGAATTTTGTCGGGCAGAAAACCCGGTTCTTCGCCGTTTACTTTGCTTGACTATTTTCCCGAGGATTTTCTGTTGTTTGTTGATGAGTCGCATGTCACTTTGCCGCAGGTAAGAGGAATGTACGCAGGCGACCATGCACGAAAGAAAAATCTTATTGATTACGGTTTCCGCCTGCCGTCTGCATTTGACAACAGACCGCTTAATTTTGACGAATTTTACGACAGAATAAATCAGGTTGTGTTTGTAAGTGCAACTCCGGGCGACCTTGAACTTGAAAAATCACAGACAATAGCAGAGCAGATTATCAGACCTACAGGACTTCTTGACCCTGAAATTTCGGTAAGACCTACCGAGGGACAGCTTGATGATTTGGTTTCTGAAATTAATATAAGGGTGAGCAAAAAGCAGAGAGTGCTTATTACCACTCTTACCAAGAAAATGGCGGAGGATTTGACAGCATACCTTGAAACAATGGGTATCAAGGTGCGCTATATGCACCACGATATAGACACCGTAGAGCGTATGGAGATTGTCAGAGATTTAAGACTCGGCGAATTTGATGTGCTTGTCGGAATCAACCTCTTGCGAGAGGGTCTTGATATTCCGGAAGTATCGCTGGTTGCCGTGCTTGACGCCGACAAAGAGGGATTTTTGCGCAGTGAGCGTTCACTTATTCAGATTTGCGGTCGTGCCGCACGAAACAGCGAGGGCACTGTAATTATGTATGCCGACAGTGTTACCGATTCTATGCGCAAGGCGATTACCGAAACCGAACGCAGAAGAAAAATTCAGCAGGCATACAACAAGGAACACGGCATTACGCCGACCACTATTGTTAAAAAAGTCAGTGAAATTCTTGAAATTTCTACACATACAGATGATGAATTTAAATCGGCTAAAAAGCTGAACAAGGCTCAAAAGCAACAGCTTATCGAGAGCCTTACTAAGGAAATGAAAGCTGCCGCAAAGCTGCTTGAATTTGAACACGCCGCATATCTGCGTGACAAAATCAAAAAGCTGCGTGGCGATAAATGAGGATTGATTAAATGGCTAAAACCAAAGCAGTTGAATACGGTGATTCAAGTATTTCTGCACTTAAAGGTGCAGACAGAGTGCGAAAAAGACCGGCGGTTATTTTTGGCTCTGACGGTATTGACGGCTGTCAACATTCAGTTTTTGAAATTCTTTCTAACTCTATTGACGAGGCAAGAGAGGGCTACGGCAAAAAAATTACCGTAACAAGGTTTTCCGACGGTTCTATCGAGGTAGAAGACCACGGCAGAGGTATTCCTGTTGACTTTAACGAAAAGGAAAATGAATTTAACTGGAAACTTGTTTTCTGCGAAATGTATGCGGGCGGCAAGTATAATAACAACGAGGGCGAAAGCTATGAGTTTTCGCTCGGTATGAACGGTCTTGGACTTTGCTCAACTCAGTACAGCTCAGAGTATATGGATGTTGACATTCGCCGAGGCGGCACTCGCTATACTCTGCATTTTGAAAAGGGCGAAAATGTAGGCGGACTTAAAAAAGAGCCGTACAATAAAAAGGATACAGGCACAAAAATCCGTTGGAAACCCGACCTTGAGGTATTTACCGATATAGACATTCAGCCTGAATATTTCCTTGACATAATGAAAAGACAGGCTATTGTCAACGCAGGCGTTGAATTTATATTCAGAAATCAGAACGGCAAGAGCTTTGATACCACAACCTATTGCTATGTAAACGGCATTGAAGACCATGTGGCTGAGGTCATCGGCGAGAACGGCTTTACCTCCGTTCAGCATTGGACAACCGAGGTAAAAACAAGGGATCGTGACGATAAGCCGGAATATAAGTGTAAGATTGATGTGGCGGTCGCTTTTTCAAATCAGACAAGACTTACCGAGTATTACCACAACTCAAGCTGGCTTGAGCACGGCGGTGCGCCCGACAAGGCGGTAAGAACTGCTTTCCTTTATCAAATAGATAATTACTTAAAGACCAACAATAAATATAATAAATCCGAGAGCAAAATAAAATTTGACGATATTGAGGACTGCCTTGTGTGTGTAATTTCCTCGTTCTCAAGTGTGTCGTCATATGAAAACCAGACTAAAAAGTCAGTTACCAACAAGGGTATTCAGGATGCAATGACTGCATTTTTAAAGCAAAGTCTTGAGGTGTATTTTATTGAAAATCCGCTTGAGGCGGACAAAATTGCACAACAGGTACTTGTAAACAAGCGCAGTAGGGAGAACGCCGAGAAAACCCGTCTTAACATAAAGAAAAAGCTGTCGGGCAGTCTTGATATGACAAACAGAGTAGCAAAATTTGTTGACTGCCGAAGTAAAAATGCAGATGACAGAGAGCTGTTTATAGTAGAGGGTGACTCTGCTCTCGGTGCTTGTAAGCAGGCGAGAAACCCTGATTTTCAGGCGATTATGCCCATCAGAGGTAAAATACTTAACTGCCTAAAGGCTGACTATGACAAAATTTTTAAGAGCGAAATCATTACAGATTTGCTCAGAGTGCTCGGCTGCGGTGTTGAGGTTAAGTCAAAGGCTAATAAAAATCTCAGCGAATTTGACCTTAACTCTCTGCGTTGGAACAAGGTTATTCTTTGCACCGATGCCGATGTGGACGGCTTTCAGATCAGAACCTTGCTGCTCACTATGCTTTACAGACTTACTCCTACTCTTATAAATGAGGGCAAGGTGTTTATTGCGGAATCTCCGCTCTATGAGATTACTTCTAAAAACGATGTTTATTTTGCATATGACGAGGCAGAAAAGGATAAGTTCATTGCTCAAATCGGCAAGGATAAGTTTACCATTCAGCGTTCAAAAGGTCTTGGTGAAAATGAACCCGATATGATGAACCTCACAACTATGAATCCTGCTACTCGCAGACTTATAAAGGTTATGCCGACAGACGCTGAAAAAACAGCGGAAATTTTTGATATTCTGCTCGGTGACAATCTTCAGGGCAGAAAAGATTACATTGTGGCTCACGGTAATGAGTACATTGACAATCTTGATGTAAGCTGACGGGAGGTGCGAATTTATGGCAAAAAGAAGAAGAACACAGCCTGCCGCAACGGGAAAAACACACGGTGTTATCAATGGTGCGGGTGAAGTTGTAGAACAGAACATTGACTCTACAATCAGAGAAAACTATATGCCTTACGCAATGAGCGTTATTCTTTCCCGTGCTATTCCGGAGATTGACGGATTTAAACCGTCGCACAGAAAGCTGCTTTATACAATGTATAAAATGGGACTTTTAAACGGTGCAAGAACAAAATCCGCTAATATTGTCGGTGCAACTATGAAACTTAATCCGCACGGCGATTCGGCGATTTATGACACTATGGTGCGACTTTCGAGAGGCTACGAAGCGCTTTTACATCCTTATGTGGATTCAAAGGGTAACTTCGGTAAATTCTACAGCCGTGATATGGCATGGGCGGCATCAAGATATACAGAGGCAAAACTTGACAAAATTTGTAACGAGCTTTTTCGTGATATAGATAAAGATACCGTAGACTTTGTTGATAACTACGATAATACAATGAAAGAGCCGTCACTTTTGCCGGTCGCTTTTCCGTCTGTACTTGTAAATACAAACACAGGTATTGCGGTAGGTATGGCGTCAAATATCTGTTCTTTCAATTTAAAAGAAATTTGCGAAACCACGGCGGCGCTTATTCGTGACCCGAACCACGATGTTATGCAGACATTGCCTGCACCTGATTTTATCGGCGGCTGTCAGATTATTTATGACGAAAACGCCTTAAGACAGGTTTATGAAACGGGTAAGGGCGGAATAAAACTAAGGGCAAGGTACCAGTACGATAAATCGGCAAACTGTATTGATGTACTTTCAATTCCGAGTACAACCACTTGCGAAGTTATTATTGAAAAGATTATTGACCTTGTAAAAGCAGGAAAAATAAAGGATATTGCCGATGTTCGAGATGAAACGGGTATTGACGGTCTTAAGATAACAATTGACCTTAAGCGCGGTGTTGATCCCGACCGACTTATGGCAAAACTTTACCGCTTTACAACGCTTGAAGATTCATTCTCGTGCAACTTTAATGTGCTTATCGGCGGAGTGCCGAGGGTGCTCGGTGTTAAGGCTTTGCTTGAAGAATGGATTGCATTCAGAATTGAATGTGTAAGACGAAGAACATATTTTGACAGAAACAAAAAAGCCGAAAAACTCCACCTTTTAAAGGGCCTTGAGGCTATTTTGCTTGATATTGACAAAGCGGTTAAAATTGTAAGAGAAACAGATGAAGAGGCAGAGGTTGTACCAAACCTTATGATCGGATTTGGTATTGACGAGGTTCAGGCAGAGTATGTTGCAGAAATAAAACTTCGTCATCTGAACCGTGAATATATTTTAAAGCGTACGGCAGAAATTGAGGCACTTGAAAAGGAAATTGCCGAACTTGACGAAATTCTCAAGAGCAAGACAAGAATTAAAACCATAATTGTAAAGGAGCTCAAAGAGATTGCCGAAAAATACGGTCAGCCACGAAAGAGTATCATTATCTACGAGGATACCGTAAGCTATACAGAAGAAAAGGATGATGTGCCCGATTATCCTGTTAATATCTTCTTTACAAAAGAGGGATATTTCAAGAAGATTACTCCGCAGTCGCTTAGGATGAGCAGTAATCATAAGCTCAAAGACGGAGATGAAATTGTCCAGAATTGTGAGTTCTCAAACAACGGTGAATTGCTGTTCTTTACCGACAAATGTCAGGTTTATAAGGCAAAGGCGGCGGATTTCACCGATACAAAGGCAAGCGCTCTCGGCGAGTATGTACCGGCAAAGTTGGGTATGGACGAGGGCGAAAACGCAGTGTATATGGTAGCCACAAAGGATTACAAGGGAATGCTGCTGTTTGCTTTTGAAAACGGCAAGCTCGCTAAAGTTCCGCTTGAGGCTTATCAAACAAAGACAAACCGCAAAAAACTTACGGGCGCTTATTCCGATAAATCACCGCTTGCGGGAATGGTATTCTTTACAGAGGATAAAGAATTTTTGTTGAAAGCGTCATCAGGCAGAATGTTGCTTATTCATTCGGGTGCAATTAATCTGAAAACAACCCGTTCGACACAGGGCGTGGCGGTTATGAAACTCAAAAAAGGTCACAGACTGTTTGAAATTTCGGAGTATGTTGAGGGAACATTTGCAAAGCCGCAGAGATACAGAACGAAAACACTTCCTACTCTCGGTGCTATGCCTGCAAATGAAGATTCAACCGACGAACAGCTTACGCTGATTTAACTGTATATTTCACCTCTGGAAATATACCGAAAAAATTTAAATTTTTTCAAAAAAATCTTGCAAAATCTATAATTTTATGTTAATATAAATTAGTTAGTTTTTGTATTTGGAACTTATTATACATTTATATTACAGAAAGGAACGGTATAATATGGGCGTTTGGGGTATTGTTCTTGGTTCAGTGCTTATCGTAGCAGCCATTGCAATTATCATCGTAATTATTCTTCAGCAGGGCAACCAGCAGGGTATCGGTGTTGTTTCCGGTGCTGCTGACTCTTATTTCTCAAAAAATAAGGCTCGCTCGATTGATGCAAAGCTTGCTCGTTTTACAAAGTTTTTTGCAGCAATTTTCGTAATTATCGTAATTGCACTTAATGTACTTGCTTATTTTGTCGGAAAAAGTTTCTGATTAAGCTTGTAATATTTTTAAAATTTCAAACATAATTATAGACCGTAGGTTAGTCCTGCGGTCTATTTTTGTTTTAAGGTATTGTTAATGCTAAAGGAGCTGTGAATTATGCCTTTGTGGGGAATAGGATTAATGTTTTTCGGCGCATTTTTGCTGTTTGCATTTGCTCATTACATAAGTAAAAGCAGACATCCGTTTAAAAGAAGTCTGCTTTCAATGGCTATAGGAATTTTAACGCTTGTTGCGGTAAATCTGAGCGGCTCGGTTACAGGTGTGTACCTGCCGATAAGCCTTGTGTCGGTGTGTGTTTCAGCCTTTGGCGGAGTGCCGGGAGTAACACTTATGCTCGGACTTAATTTGTTTTTTTAAAATCGGCTTAGAGTAGATTTAATAGGGTAACTGAGCGGAAAAAGCAAACTTTTCGTCCAAAATTTAAAAGTTTGACCTAAATTTTAAATTTATTGAATTTTAACATTGTGCTAAACTGTTTACTTTTACCTCAGATTTTAATAAAATTCAAAAACTACCGCTCGATTTTTAATTTCAAGCGGTGGTTTTGTTACAGATATTTATTTATAATCTAATTAGCCATAGTTCAGAATTTTATAAGACTTTCGAGTGCCTCACACACGCTTTCCTTATTCTGAGTAAGCATAGCGAGAATTACCTTATAAAAATTGGTTGGATTATCGTAAAAATTCTTTTTTATAATCTGAGCCTGCGGCATATCGGGTGCAAAAATCGAAAAGCTGAGCAAATCAAGATTTCCGCCTGAAATTTTGCAGTTTACATTGTAACCCATATCGGTTTTAACGATTTCTACGCTGTTTTCACGCTCTTTTTTCTTTTGTGCAAGCAGATTTATAGCGCAATCGTACGCCTTTTCTTTTACAGTGTAGGCAAGTATGGTGTCAAGCTGATTTGCAATCATAACGCCGTTTTCACTGACAGTGTAGGTTTTAACATCTCCGTCAGTACCTTTTTCAATTATATTTCCCTTTTCAATAAGATCGTCAAAGCACGAGCTTGTTTCAAAGTAATTTGCAAGGCTTTCCTCACATATTGAGTCAACAATAATTTCTTTGCTGACGGGTTCTTTAATTGAATTTAAAAGATAGCATATAAGAATACGGATTTCGTATTTGCTCCTCATTCCGCCCGGGACAATACCCTCGTCAAATGTATCAAAAGCCAAAATATTCACCTAATTTCATTTAGTATTAATTTAATTATAGCATATAAAAGTTAAAATGTGTAGGAATTTTTTTAAAATATAGCATAAGTTAAAAAATACTATAAAAAATAGTAGAATTTTTCTCTCTCGCACAAGATGAATAGAAGCCCGTTAAGGGATAGGAAAACGCCGAAAACCCGCATGAACACTACGTTTTTGTGAGTTGTCGGCGTTTCTTTTACCCTCTGTTTTCATGGTGCTTTTTCCGTAAATGGTGCCCAAATGGTGCCCAAATTCCACGCGGGCATATAAAAGGTTGTAAAGAGCAGTAAAGAGATACAGCGGTTAAAGGTCTATTTCGCTGTGTTTTTTCTTTGCTGCCCGTTTTCCTTTTTTCGGCTCGGCTTCCTTTGGTTTCTCCGGGGCTGCTTTTTCCACCGCGCTATGGTAAGCGTCCAAAACTTCTTTTTTTCGTTCAAGCCGCACGTCCACATAACGGGCGGTAACAGCTTCAAAGTTCATGGAAAGCCCAAGCGACGCGCCGATACCCGCAAGCGTATGTCCCAAGACTTCGCCAACCGTATAGAAGTCGCCTGTCAGTTGGTGCATATTGGTCGCTGCCGTATGTCGTAAATCGTGAAAACGAATGTGCGGCATATCCAAATCTTCAAGCAGCTTTCCAAATTGAGAGGACACCCACGACGCGGCGATAGGTGCGCCGTCCGGCTTTGCTACAACAAGGTCATTGTCATAGTAAGGCTTTCCGTCTTTTGCTGCCTGTTCTTTCTGTACTTCCTGCATGGCAAGCTGTTTGAGGAAGAACGGGCGGGCAAGCTCCGTAATGGGTAGCTTTCTGCCGTTGGATTTCGGCGGTGCCATTTCTTCAATGACTTTTGTTTTTGGCGGTACCTTGAAAGGTAGCTGCTCGGTAACATCAAAGGTGTTGTTCTCCAAATCCACATTGCGCCAACGCAAGCCTAAGATTTCAGAACGGCGCATACCGTAAAGCCCGCCCAAGATAACAGGCATTTCCCAAACAGTACCCTCGACGCGCTGCATTAAGGCTTTCACCTGTTCCGGCGTGTAAGGGTCAGGGGTCTTGTCGCCTTTCCCAAACTTCGTAAGGGTATCTTTTGCCGCGTTGGTTTCGATATAGCGGTATTTGCGGGCATGGCTCAACGCCACACTCAAAACACGTTTTGCCCCGGCTGCGGTGGACGGCTTCAAGCCTTTGTCTATAATCTGCTGAAACATCTTGTCTACCATAGCAGGGGTAAGCTGATTGAGGGCAACGCCGCCGATATACGGATTGATATAGTTTGCAATCGTCTTTTTATACCCGTCATAAGTAGAGGGGCGCAAGTTCACTCTTGCATAGCTTTCCACCCAGTCATTGAGATAGGCAGCGACAGTCTGTTTCCTCTGTGAAGTAATAGAAGCAACTTGCCCCGGATTTTGGAGCTTCGTTTTCATTTCCGCTTCATGCTGTGCTGCTTCCTTTTTGGTGGCAAAGCCCTTTTTTGCATACGACTTCTTTTTTCCGTCCGGGGCGGTGTACTTTATGTTTACGTCGTAGACTGTGCCGGGTCGTCCGGTCAGTACGCCGTTGCTGTCGCGTTTGTTTTTTACCTGTCTTGTTGAGATTGCCATAACTTAACCCCCTTGCTCTGCCGGGGGCTTTACGGCGTTTTTCGCTCGCTCGTACCAATCCCATATAGCGGTATCGGCAATCAAGCGGCGGTTTCCGTTTTGAACGTATTCCAGTTCGCCGTTATCCATAAGCTCGCGTAATTTATTTTCTCCAATACCGCTAACCTTGCTCATTTGCTCTACTGTTTTCAGCATAGGCAAAACAGGGGCGGCATGGTTTGTAGTTTCCTTTTTAGCCATAGGAATACCCCCTTTCAAAATGGCTCAAAGGTATGTTTTTGAATAAAAGGGGCTTTAATCGAACGGCTATTAGCATAGCTCCACGAGAATTTCACTCCTGCGTGGTTCTCACGCAGCCCTACCCATTGCCTGCGACGCTTCTAACGCTCGGACTGTGGCTGTAAGGGAGTATCATTATCCCTCTTGTGTGTCGTCGCCCGCAAGCTGCTGACTTGCTTTGCGGTGTAGTGTTGTTCGCTCGTTCCCGAAAGGGAAGTCATGGCGCACCCGCTGTATGGCTCGGCACAAAAGGAACGTATCCGATTTGCCCTATACTGCGTCGCCGTTCTCTTGCGCCGCTTTCTTTTTCAAAGAACAAGATGGCTGTTCTGCTTGCCGTAAAACGGAAAAGGGGTTACAAGACGTTTTACGGTCATGCTCAACTATTCATCAGCCCGAAATGTGAGGATAGCCCTCATCAGTCTTGCTTGCAGCCGTTCCCGTATGTCCTCGTCAACGCCATAGTAGACGTTGCCGCGCTCGTCGTAGAGCTTCCGCATGGACAGGCTCGCTATGTAGCCGCTGAAATGCTGCAAGACTATTTTCATAGCGTCCGGGTCGCCTTTGCTCGCCGCCACAATGACGGGATAGGGAACAAGGGCGATTTCCGGGTAGTCGGATTGTTTACCATTCTTCCCATTCATCAGCGTGTCCCTCCAAATATTTCTTTAACAGTTCAAAAGAGCTTGTCCGTCTGTACTGTATCGTGCTGCGCGACGTATTGAACATCTTTCCGATTTCCACGTCGGTCATGCCCTCGAAATAGTACAGCAGGATAGCAGTCCTTTTTTCCTCCGGCAAAGTGCGGATTGCTTCAAGCAGCAGTTTCGGGGTTATCTCTTTTCCTGCCATTTGATAACGCGGTTCAGCTTCTTCGTCTTGAAAATACTTGTCAACGGTGTAAAGCTGCTGTTCCTCATGCAAGGCAAGGTCGCAAAACGATACTTCCCGTTTTCTGCGTCGCCGGATTTCGTCGTGGGCGTTGCACGCTTCGTTGTGCAGCACCCGTTTACAGAAACTTTGAAAGGCACATTGCTTTTGAAATTCTCTGCGATTAGGTTCCATGTTCTCACCTCCTTTCTGTCGAAAGGTGGTAGTACCTCCCCTTTTCGCGTGATAATACAGACGACTTTTTCAAACGCTGGACGAAAGCAAAAATTTCTTTGAAAAAAGTTCTGTAAAATGCAAAATGCGCCCATCTGCAAGGCGCAGACAGACGCAAAGGAAACATAAAAAGTATTTAGATGATGTGATTGTTCATCTTTATGCCCGAAATACCCCGTTGCAGGGGATAGACTTTTTTTGATAATTGGGGGAATGTCGATTTGTGTCGATAAGTTGATAAGTGCATGGCGGCTACCTCCTAAAGCCGCCATGCCTTTACATGGTAGAGGGTCGTCGTTGGAATTTAGATGGATAAAAAGAAACGGCGGCTCTGATAATCAAAGCCGCCGAAATAGAGTAGGCGCGTGAAAATGTGTCTGCTCTGCGACGGCTTTTTTTCTTTTGCCGTCGTCCGGCAGATGAAATCATTTAGTTAAATAGTCAGATTCATCTATTGTTTTAAGAATATAATTCACATCATCATATCTTGAAGAATCCGATTGAGAGCCTAAACTACATATTAAAAATTCCTTTCCATGTTGTTGATAAAGAACAACTAAATTATAGTCATTAGATAAGGAACCTGTCTTGATACCTTTAACATTTTCATTGTAATATTCTGATGTTTGGTCAAGAAAAGTATTAGTATTCCTCCATGTCTGCGTACTTCCGTCAGGTAAAGTAGCTGTATAATTACTCTTTGAAACAATATCTCTAAACCATTGCTTCTCTAAAAGGTGAGTAGATACTGATTTTAGGTCTGAAACGGTAGTGAGAGCATTGACATCATATCCGCTTGGGTCATATAAAATTGTGTTTTCATACCCTTGATTTTGTAAGTAATTATTTAGATGTTCCATAAAAACATTAATACGTTCTTGACTATTCTTAGCTTGTGGTGAAAGAATAGAACCACAATAATCCGCGACTACATAAGCAGCGTCATTTCCAGATGGAACCAACATGGCAGCAAACAAATTGTGGAGAAAATATTTTTTCGCGTCTATATTCGCAACAGATGAACCAGGTTTAGTTAATTGGATTGCTTCATAATTTGCAGGAACAATACTATCTAAATCCGCAAGTGTTGCTGCGTATTCAATGACAAATAATTTGGCTAAGCTGGCAGGAAGCTGTTGCTCGTTTTCTCGCTTTGAAATAAATATATTGTCATTAGAAAGGTCAACTAATATGAGGGATTTTGCATTATAAAAATCTTGAAAGGAAATTCCATTCAGCCAAGAGTTGATTTTATTCTTCTCATTGCGAAAATTGTCAGGTTTCATTGCCCACAATACAAAAGCAACACTAAATATTATCAAAACAAGAAAAATACAGATACCGCTTACATGGAATTTTTTTCTCTTATAATTTCTTCTCATCTACTTAATTCACCTCCCTAAATGTACTTGAAAATTACTTGTTAGTAAGACCAATCAATAATTAACATCTATACACTCCCTAAAACCAGATGGATCACCTAGTTTTGCTTTGTCAATATTTTCTCGCAAATAATTACGAGTAGCGTCATCGCACCTGTCTTTTCCCATATATGGCATATCAAATGCTTTTTCCAATTCTTCTAATGCTTTTTCGGCTCTTTCCGGATTTGTATTATAAGTGTCAAGCCATTCTTTCATCCATGAATATTCCCACAAGTTAGAAGCTCTTGTTTCACCATAGCCAACTTGGAAAGAAGCCCCTGTATCTTCATTTTCCAACTTTTTAGGAAGTTCAACTCCATCTGGCCAATCCAAACTGTCAATGGTTGCAAGATATTCTTCTTCGATATGCTCAAAGTCTGTAAATCCTCTTGAATCAGATGTAGTATCAGAATTAGAACACCCCGCAAACATTAAGCATATCATTAAAGTAAAAATCATTCCTAAAAGAATTTTTGTTTTAGCAGATAATATTTTCATATTTATTCCTCCAATTTCTTAAACTTTTATCTAAGTGCTAATGCAGGTTCCAGTTTTGCTGCTTTTATTGCGGGCAATAACCCGCCTAATAATGCAACAATAACAGAAGTTATTACAGCTATGACAGCCGAAAAAATAGGATAACTTGGTGCTGTTATTGGTGAATCAGGTGGAAGCAATACACTGATACCTTCAACGATAAGTAGCGAGAGTAAAATTGACGCAATGCAAACGAATATTGAAATAATCAGTTGCGTACCTAAAACCAAAGTAACAATATTTGCGCGGGAAGCTCCTATTGCTCTTCTAATCAACAGCTCATGTGTACGTTGTTCTAAAGAAGATAAACCTATGTTAATCTGTCCCAAAACAGAAACAAACAATAATAAAAACGATGTTACTAAAAGTCCTAGTTGAAGCATAGCTAATACAGAATCATAAGCATTACCAATATCGCTTCTTCCTGTATTTTCTAAATGACCTCCTATTGTTTCTTTCAAAATATCTTGTAAGGCAGAATACATTTGTTTTGTTGTAAGTCCATTAGTCATGTGCCAATAAATATTTGCACTTTGTACTTGCCACATATTAGGAACAAGCTGTTCTATTGCTTGTACGTCAATATAGATTGTAGGTATATCCTTTCCGTCATTTACAATCCCAGTTACGTTAAACGGTGTTAATGCAAGGCTGTTTTTTGGATTACCTACGGCATACGAAGTATTGAAATAGGATTCAGCCTCTTTATTTACTACCATACAAAGAATATTGTTTGTTTCGGAGGAGTAAAACCAATTTCCCGATGACATAGGTAAATTATAGACTTTATTGTAACCTGTTGTTGTGAAAATGACATCAACAGGTATAAAATCTTTATAAAGTGTGTCATTTTTATCTTTCAATGATGAAAGGGATGGAATCGGTGCAAAGCTTATATTTTCCTGCATAGACAGAGTAACGGCTATCGAGTCATCTAATTGCTGTACTTTTGTCAAAAAATTCTGCATTTTAGCGGCATCTTCAAAACGGCAATCCATTATTGAAAAGGAGTATGTTGGAACCCAACCGTATATCTGTGCATTAACAGAAATTAAATACTCTTTACCAAGAGTACCAACCAAAACGGAACCTATCATTGCTATAATTCCTACAAGCATAGAAATACTGGTTAAAATATTGCGGAGAGGAGAAATACGAAGGTCTTTAAGAATCATATTTAACACATTGAAGCCTCCCT
>OGXD01000357.1_pt1 | contig 40584 bp, 46 predicted proteins | sample 1576211 | NCBI WGS metagenome assembly OGXD01 (sample SAMEA3541470, study PRJEB24748) | human gut metagenome | biome: human gut; feature: human-associated habitat; material: faeces | place: China | collected 2012
GCGGAACGAAGGCGTTTACACTAGTAGTGTAGCGCATGGCGGCTCTTGCGGCGGTTTTCCTCGGCTTCAGCGGCAAAGCCCAGCCGGGCAAAAAACACCGCCAGCAGGATCAGCACCATGGCCGTGACGAACGCGCCATCCGAAACGGTGCCCAGTGTCTGGGCAGTGCCCTCAACGCCCATGCCGTACAGCAGGCCCACCACAAAGCAGGCCATTGCCAGCCAGTACCATACGCCGGATTTGATCTTCATTGGTGGGTTTCCTCCATTCTGTCCATAAGATCGGCGGCAGCTGTCATGATGTTGATGATTGTCTCTGCTGGGTCTTTGCTGTCCATACAGATTCCCGCGACCAATGCGGTGCAAAGAGCCGCTTGTTCCATCTGTGTGCCGCAGGCGTAAATTTGGGGGTTGCCATCCGATCCCAGCTGGATTTTCAACTGAGCGTTCGGGTTGATTTTCATGCTTCCACCTCCTGATAGTCGATTTCAGGGCCGCAGTTGTCCAATGCCCATCCAACGACCGGGTGCCATTCGCCATCTGCAAAAATCTGCAGGCCGGTGTGGTTTTCGCCCTTGACCTGCCCGCCCAGCTGATAGCAGCCGGATGCCCGGCTTCCATCCCAGCGGAACCACTTGTTCCAGAACGTCGGTGCTACGTATGCGCATCCGGTGGGTGCATCGGCCCGCTCGGATGCAAGGGTGTAAGGTTTGCTCATGCGGATTCTCCTTCCTGAATTTCAACGCCTTCGATCTGAGAAAACCGATCGGCATTGATGATGTAGCGCCAGCGGTTTGCAGATGTCTTGACTCCGTACCCCCACGGGAATACGCCCTGCTGCAAGCCCTTGCCGACCGTTTCCTTGTCAACGCCAAGCAGGGCGGCAGCCTGTTTAAGGCTCAGCTGCCGGATGCCGCCGTGTCGTTTGGGGACAGGATCGATGTGCTGGGGCGCATCCGGCGCAGTGAAGTATTCGACATCCAGCCCAAGGGCCGCAGCCATACTGCGCTGTACGGCATCGGGCGGCACTTGTGCACCAGCCAGATATTGACAGATGGACGCTCTGGATCTGCCGGTCATCCCGGAAACCTGTACCTGATTCAGATGCAGGTCTTTCATGGCTTTCTTCAACCTGTCTTTGAACATGTGTCATTCCTCCTTCTTTTCGGCGGGCAGCACGGTGCCGATAACTGCGTTCATGATCTCGTCGAAGCCGGGAAGGCCAAAGGCGATGATGCTCAGCTGGTCGATGCGGCTGTCCAGATCGGCTTGCGCCTTGGCCACAAGACCTTCGGCCTGCCGCAGGCTGTCGCAGATCCTGCTGTAGTCGGTCTTGGCCTGCATGTACCGGGCTTTGTAGTTGTCCCGGTGCTCGATGAAGTCGTTGCGCAGGCTGATGACGTCGGCCAGCTGCTGTTTTGCGGTGCCCACCGCCTGAATGGCGGCGTTCAGCCGTGTGTTGGTGGCTTCCAGCTGCTCGATGTGCTGCTGGGCCTGAAAGCTCTCGTAAGCGCCGTTCTTGCGGATGGCAGGCAACACCTCGCTGGTGACCCAGCGCTTGAAAGCCTTGGCCTTGGGCATCTTGCTGCTCAGGATCAGGCTGTACAGGCCGCTTTCGTTGATAAGAGCGGTCTTGGATGCGGGGGACGCATTCCCATTTTGGGAATCTGTCTCCTGCGGCAGCATCTCAAGCCGCTTGTCTTCCTCATCGACGTGGGCAATGATGGCCTTGCCGGGATTCTTATATCCCAACGCCACGGCAACGTCCTTGCCGACGAGCCAAGGTGTGCCGTCGATCTCGACGGTGCGCACCTGCCCGAACTCGGGATTAGTGAATGTGGTCAAGTCGTTCATGGTGAATATGTACCTCCTTGTGGGTGGCTCCCTTCTGCGGTATACTTGAGCGGAAAGGAGGTGAAAATTATGCGGATGATTCCCGTTTCTTCGTCGAATCTGGAAAGCGTTGGCTATGAGAATGGTATTCTTTGCATCGCATTCCACGGCGGACGCATTTACGAATACACCGGCGTGCCGGAAAGTGTCTATCAAGGGCTGATGGCTGCTTCCTCGCACGGTAAGTATTTCCATGCTTACATTCGTAACGTGTATCCGTATAGCCGCATTGCTTAATCGGTGACGATAAAAACAAGCGCAGGTCCCTCGGCAGTTACTGTCTTGAACTGATACGGCTCGACACGGTAAGATGCCACACCTTCTCGACTTGATAGTTCTGTAACGAGCTGTTCGGTCGAGGCATTCTTCAAAGTCCAGCGTTCCGTCTCCAGCGGTTCGCTGGACTTTTTGTTGTTGTCCATGTGGTTCACCTCCTTTCATGCCACGGGGCGGTTGTCCAGCTTCTTCAGACTGGCCACCAGATTGATGGATGCCGCAGCGGTCTCCATCTGCTCGAATGCGTCCTCGTCCATGTCCTTGCACATGGTGTGGATGCGGATCACGCGATCCACGTCCTGCTGCGTCAGACCGTACACAGCGGGGTTCAGGGAATTGTTCTTGCGTGCCATAGTCAGCACTCCTTTCTGTGGGTGGCTCCCACGACCATCCCGGCGGCATCACCGGAATGGTTTCGGCCCGTGCCGCCGGGCCATCATCGGGTGGGTTGTGAGGCGCTCCCGTCTGCGGTACAATAGATAAAAACAGGAAGGGAGGTGAGCGCTGTGAACGACGGAAATAAGGTGCGGCACAATCTGGCATTAGCTTATGCCAACAATAAGCTGCAGATTGCGCTTCAGCGTGGAGAGCATCCGCAGAATCTTGATCTGGATGATCCTGCACAGGCGGCCTGCGCGCTGGCACATTGGTACAGAGCCTGTCTGGATGAACTCATTGAACTGACGGACGATGAACTGTTCAGTCCGTACAGCATGGATTAAAGCATCCGATTGTCCCGCTCCGATTTCACGGATGCCGATAGCATACTAACGATGCGTTCCGCGTCCGAGAAATCAACCTTTTCGCTCTTGAGCTGCTCGAACAGCTTGAGGGCGATTTGTTTTAAGTGCTCATGATGTGTATATGCTTCCCTGACTTTTTCCTGTGTGGTCATCCTCTTCACCTCCTTTCGGTTTGACTTGGTTGGTGCAATCAGCAACGATTTGTTGACTGCACAACAAGTATAAGTCACTAGACAACACTTGTCAAGAGTGTATTTGTTGATTTTTCCAACAAAACGTCTTGACGTTCTGATTTGTACCTGCTATAATGATGGCGAAGGAGGTGAACAAAATGACGATAGGCGAACGAATTAAAGAAGTTAGAAAAAATGAAAAGCTGACTCAACAAGAGTTTGCTGACCGGCTGAACCTTAAACGGAACACCGTCGGCAGCTACGAGGTTAATGTCGTTGAACCCAGCGACCGTACTATTAAAGACATCTGTGATAAGTTCGGTGTCCGGGAAGCGTGGCTGCGCACCGGCGAGGGCGAAATGTTTGTGCAGGACACCCAGTCCGAGCAGGTGGCGGCTTTTCTGGCAGACCTGACCAAGGACGACAGCGACACCTTTAAAAAGCGTTTTGTCGAAATGCTGGCAGGCCTCAGCCCGGCGGACTGGGAGCTATTGGAACGCATGGCCGAAAAATTGACGCAAAAAAAAGAGGAAAGCCCGTAAAGGCTTCCCTCGCGTGGTGGCTGGCGGCTTATCCGATCAGGTGGCTTGCGTACACCCACACAAGCCTCAGCTGGCGGAAATCGGCTTTTTCCAGCAGTTTCAGAATAGCGGTAATGTAATCTTGTCGTGTCATGTTGCTGCCCTCCAAAGCAGTTTTATTTTCGAGAACATTATACAACTATTGGGAGTTGCACGCAACAATTTTTGACAACTGAAAAGGTTTGAAAAATCCACAATAAATTTGGATTTTTTCGAATGAAAAAGGAGGAATGTTCAATGGCAAATTGTTCTATCTGCGGCGAGAAGATGGGAATCTTTGACAGAGAGTCTTGCTCAGACGGTTTTGTCTGTAAAAGATGCCGGTCTTTGTTTTCCGATCTTGGAATGGATTACAAAACTGTCCCTGCTGATAAATTAAAAGAAGGCTGGAAGTTCTTCAACGACCGGCGTGAGCGGGCGAAAGGCTTTGAAAATCTGCAGGAACCGGGAACAATGGTTGCTTATGTGAACAGAGCGCAGCGACTTATGACGGTCGCAGGAATTCCGGGGTGGTTTACGTTCGATGAGCTTGTAGACTATACCGTCAAAGTGGATACAAAGGTTGTCACCGAGACAAAAGGCAGCGTCACTCGAGCAATCGCTGGAGGAATCGTTGCAGGTCCTGTTGGCGCAGTTGTCGGTGGTAACACGGCAAAGAAGGTTTCACATACAGAAGAATCGAATCCGAAAATGTCGTTTGTCGTGGAATATCCGTTTGGAAGATTTGAGTCTCCGGTTTTTACATATTCCCGCAAGGTTCTGAAACTTTGCGAAGAAATCTTTAGCGAAAGAACAACAATAAAGAAAGTTCCGGATGTTTCATCCAGCGTTGCGGATGAGCTTATGAAGTTTAAAAATCTTCTGGACATTGGAGCAATTACAGAAGACGAGTACAATGCAAAGAAAAAACAGTTATTGAATCTATAAAATAAAATCACTAAACAAAAAACGCCCCGCCGGAGGCAACCGGCAGGGCGCGAAAGAATGGCTTGCTCACGAGGAACAATCCAGCCTAAGCAACTGTATTGTACCACCTCCGGGCAGGCTTGTCAAAGTGTACCTTTTTGGAGGTGGAAACATGGGAAGAAGAAAGCCGAATCATTATGGCTGCGTGACCAAGCTGAAGGGAAACCGATCACGGCCGTGGGTGGTAAAAGTTACCGTGTACGATGCCGAAGGGCATGGGAAGCAGGTGCCGATCGACTACGCAGAGACCGAGGAGCAGGCGAACATCATCCTTGCTCAGTACAACGACAACCCGTGGAGCATCGACCGGAACAAGGTCACACTGGTGGAACTGTACCAGCGCTGGGCGAAGATCAAGCTGCCAAAGATGGGGCAGGCCAGTCAGGGCGCGATGAAGTCGGCCTTCAAGCACTGCCAGAAATACTACGGCATGAAATACCGCAGCATCCGGGCCTACCAGATGCAGGACTGCATTGACAACTGCGGAAGGGGATACAGCACACAGGCTCAGATCAAGGTTCTGTGGGGGCATCTGGATGAGTTTGCCTTTGAATGTGACATCATCAGTAAGATGTATTCTCAGCTGACCACAGCACCGCCCGTGCCGGAAACCAGCCGGATGCCCTTTACGCCGGAACAGATTGCTGCCCTGTGGGAAATACAGGATGAACCGTGGGTCGATACCGTGCTGGTGTTCCTTTACACAGGATTCCGCTTGATGGAACTGCTGAACATGCAGACGGAACAGGTTGACCTTCAGCAGAAGACGTTTCAGGGCGGCATCAAAACAGCGGCTGGCAAGGGTCGTATTGTGCCGATCCATCCGAAGATCCTGCCTTTTGTGCAGGCGTGGGCTCAACATGGCCATAAATACCTGATAACTGCAGATGGTAAGAAACTGAGTAAACAGAAGTATTATGAATGCTGGGCTGAGGTCATGGACAGAATCGGTGCAGACAAGACCCCGCACGAAGCGCGGCATACCTTTGAAACGTCACTGGACAACGCCAAGGCCAACCGTAAATGCATTGATCTTCTGATGGGGCACAAGTCGAAAGATGTAGGTAATCGTGTGTACAATCATAAAACATTGGAACAGCTGCGGGAGACGATTTTGCTGTTGGAATGATAAATTTTAGGATGAATCAGTAACAAATTAGAAACAAAACACAAGAAAACAATCGAAAAATCGAAAGTTTTCTTGTGGGTGATTTTGCAATAGCACAAAATCATGTTATTATAAATAAGAAATGCCAAAAAACCGCATGAAAGAGGGATGCATTATGGAGATCGAACGCAAATGGATGGTGAACGGCTGGCCGGAGGGTGAAAACTTCCCGGCTCTGCCGCTCAAGGAAGAGTTTGCCATGCGGCAGGGATATATCAGCGTGCGGCCCACCGTGCGCATCCGGGAAGAGGCGCTCAAGGACGGCGAGACGGCCTATATCCTCTGCTTCAAGTCCGGAAGCGGGCTTGCACGGGAGGAGATCGAGCGCCCCATCGACAAGAAATTGTTTGATGAACTGGAAACAAAGATCATCGGTAAGCCCCTGATCGGGAAGATCCGCAGAAGCTACGCCCTGCCCGATGGCCTTGTGCTGGAGGTGAACCATGTGGATGAGGACCAGCCCACTGCGTTCTGGTACGCCGAGGTGGAATACCCCACCGTGGATGCCGCCCGCAGCTGGAAGCCGGAAGCCTTTGGTCTTGCAGACTATCTGAACGATGATGTCACCGACCAGCCCGGTCAGAGCATGGGAGCCTACTGGGAACAGACCCGGAAATAAAAATGACCCTCTCCGTCGCGCAGATACAGCCGCCTAGCCCTTGGGGAAAGACGGCAGCGCAAAGCAATGACAGAGAGGGTCATTATTTTTTACTTCTTGTGGTACATCCGGTCTGCTTCCTCATAGGTGGGCTCGCAGGTCAGATACATGCCCAGCTTCTTCACGGTATCCATATCCACGCTGGACAGGATGACAGTGGAGTGCATATCGCAGCCCTTCAGGTGGGAGAGCTGCTTGAGGGCGGCTGCAGCAGTGGGATTCTGCGCGGCCGAGCTGGACAGGGCAATCAGGATCTCGTCGGTGTGCAGGCGGGGGTTCTTGCTGCCCAGATAGTTGGTCTTGAGGGTCTGGATGGGCTCGATGGCGGCAGCAGAAACGAGGTCAAGCTCCTGGTCGATGCCGGCCAGCTTTTTCAGCGCGTTGAGCAGAGCGGAGGAAGCGGCACCCAGCAGGGGTCCGGTCTTGCCGGTGACAACGGTACCGTCCGGCAGCTCAATGGCGGCAGCGGGGGCACCGCCGGTCTTTTCAGAGACTGCATGGGCGGCCTGCTCCACCGGGCGGCTGCCCTGGGTCAGCCCGGCCTGATTCATCAGCAGTTCCAGCTTGTAGACCTCGCTCTGGATCTGTGCGCCGTTCTTGAGGTCGCACAGGGCCTTGAAGTAGCGGCGGACGATCTCGTTGCGGGAAGCTTCGCAGCAGGCCGCATCGTCCACGATGCAGTTGCCTGCCATATTCACGCCCATGTCGGTGGGGGAGTGGTAGGGGCTCTTGCCTGCGATCAGTTCAAACATGGCGTTGACCACGGGGAAGATCTCAATGTCGCGGTTGTAGTTGACCGCGGTCTTGCCATAGGCCTCCAGATGGAACGGGTCGATCATGTTCACATCGTTCAGGTCGGCGGTGGCAGCCTCGTAAGCCAGGTTGACCGGGTGCTTCAGGGGGATGTTCCAGATGGGGAAGGTCTCAAACTTGGCATAACCGGCCTTCACACCCCGCTTGTATTCGTGGTACAGCTGGGACAGGCAGGTGGCCATCTTGCCGCTGCCGGGGCCGGGAGCCGTGATAACCACCAGCGGGCGCTGGGTCTCAATGTACTCGTTGCGGCCATAGCCCTCGTCGCTCACGATGCGGGCAACGTCGTTGGGGTAGCCGGGGATCTTATAGTGCCGGAAGGTGCGGATGCCCAGGCTGTTCAGCCGCTTCTCAAAGGCTTCCACCTCGGGGGCAGCGGTGTACATGGTCACGCATACGCTGCCCACAAACAGGCCGCGCTCCTGGAATGCGTCGATGAGACGCAGAACGTCCAGATCATAAGTAATGCCATAGTCACCGCGCACCTTGCTGCTGACGATGTCCTCAGCGTTGATGACGATAACGACCTCGGCCTGATCCTTCAGCTGCAGCAGCATCTGCAGCTTGGAATCGGGCTGGAAGCCGGGCAGCACGCGGGAGGCGTGGTAGTCATCGAACAGCTTGCCGCCGAATTCCAGATACAGCTTGTTGTCGAACTGCGCGATCCGCTCCCGGATGTGCTCCGACTGCATCTGCAGGTATTTGTCGTTGTCAAATCCTTTTTTCATTCGTTGCTCCTCTTCCTGATTTCGGTTCCCATATCCTGCCCGGGCAGCGGGTTCCACAGCGGAAGTGTGCCCGGGGAATTACACAATACAAAAATTAGTATATCATATCAGAGGAGCGGGTGCAATAAAAAATCAACAAAAGTCCCGCTCCTTCCAGCAGAGCGCTTCTGCCGGAAAGAGCGGGGCAGGGAGGAACAGTGCGGATTACAGGGTCAGCTGGATGCCGCTGAGGGTCACGGTATCCGGATCGGGCTCCTCATCCTTTGCTTTGGCGCGGGTCTGTTTGGGCAGAGCGTCCTCGTGGACTACTTTGCCGCATTCCAGCTCAGGGATGGCAAAGAAGGCCGCTTCCAGAGCATCAGGCAGCTCTACTTCACCGGTAACATGCAGGAATTCGATCTGAGCCAGCAGGTCTGCGCTCTCTGCGGGGATGACAGCATCGCCCAGCACATAGAGACGGGTGCCATACCGGCGCAGGGAAGAGGCGGTCAGCTCCAGGTCGTCCTCCACCACGGCGGTGCCGTCCGGCACGATGATCAGCTCGGTGGAATCCGGGAAGAGCGGGGCCAGAACGGGCGCAAGGCTTGCGCACAGGATAGCCTTTGGAGCGGAAAAGCTGCAGCCCTTGGCGGCCAGTGCGGCAGTGTCGAGCCTGGGGTCAACCGCCAGGAAGCGATGTTCATTCCAGTACAGGCGGCTTTGTGCCCGCAGCAGGAAGGTGTTGTCTAGCTTGATGGAGCTTCCCGGCAGGAGCACTGCATCATCGGGGTAGACCGCCAGCTTTCCGTTCAGGATGCAGCGGGCGGATACCACTGCCGAGAGGCACTGCGGGCAGTAGATCATACCGTTGACCAGAATGCAGGCGTACTTCTGTAAAACCTCCGCAGCATCCGGTGCGATCATCAGCTTGCCGTTGACCACCAGTACCTGCCCGGCGGCGGTCTGGCTGGCAGAGCTCAGCGTGACCTTGCCATTGACCACACCCACCGAGACCTCCTCCGGGACATTTTTGCAGAGCATCGAATCCAGAGAAATGTTGTGCTGGCTCAGGAGCGTCTGCACCCGGGGCGAGGTCAGCGCGATCATGCAGTCCAGCTTGATCTGCTCATAGCGGTCAAGAAAATCCTCCTGCACATTGCGCAGGTCCAGGATCATAGCGTCCACATTCAGGTTCTTTTTCATCATTTATTCCTCCGTAAGTTCAGTTTTGAGGCGATGGCGTATCTGGGCAAGGCGGCTGCGGACCGTGCCGGGCGGGAGACTGAGCAGCTGACCGATCTCGCTGGCATTGTAGCCCGCTGTATAGCGCAGGGTGAACAGCCGCCGTTCTTCCGGGGTGAGCAGAGCCAGCAGACTGGCGGCTTCCACTGTGTCCAGCGCGGAATCCGGTTCAGCACTGTCCTCTTCCGGGAAAAAGGTGCTGAGCAGCTGCTCCTCCTTTGCCGCCCGGCGGAGTTGGTCGCAGTAGAGATTCCGCGCTGTGGTAAACAGCCAGGCCTTGCACTGCCGCTCTGTAAAGCTGTTGATAAGGCTCCGGTTCTGCAGTGCCCGCAGAAAGACTTCCTGGGTCAGATCCTCCGCCCGGGCTTCGTCCCGGCAGAGATTGAAACAGAAGTGTTCCAGCCTGTCCCAGAAGGTCTCGTACAGCAGCTCCCACATGGGGTTTCCTCCTTTCATTGCGTCGTTCTGCCTGTAAGACGAAGGAGACCGGGGAAGTGTTGGATAGATCCGGAGAAAAATAAACCCTCAGTCTCGCTGGCGCTCGCCAGCTCCCCTACCAGGGGAGCCTTTGGCATGGCGGTAAACAGCGTGAAACTGAGGGAAACTCCTTGATTTAATGTTTTGCTTCCAGTGCTTCGAGATCTTCTTTGATCTCTTCCACATCTTCTTTCAGGAACATCAGGCAGAAGCTGACGGCCAGCAGCAGGCAGGAAAACCAGATGGCCTTTGCGCCGCAGAGGTCCAGCGTCAGGCTGCCCAGGCCCGCGCCCAGCGCAAACAGGAGGATGATGCCCCAGTAATAAAGGGATTTTTTCAGGGCGGCAGGATTGCGGTTGAGCACCCAGCTGCAGAGGGAGTCCATGCCGCTGCGCATGTTGCCGATGCACATGGTGCTGGCAAAGGCATAACCGTTCACCTTGCGGAAGGTCTGCACCTGCATCGCACAGGCAAACGAGACCAGCGCATTGGCCATAAGATTCCACTCCTGCGGGAAAAAGCCCACCACGAACAGCATCACGATCTCACACAGCACCACCAGCTGCCGCCAGTGGAGCCGCTGCAGATTCTGCAGCTTCTGGTGCATCAGCTCTGCCGCGAACACGCCCAGCGCAAAGAAGCACAGGGGCACAAGATAATGCAGCACACGCCCCCACTCCCCGGCAAAGGCATGGACAGCCATCAGCACGATGTTGCCGGTCTGGGCGTTGGCAAACACCTTACCCCGGAACAGATAGGTGTATACGTCCTGCAGGCCGCCGGACAGTGAAAGGAACATTGCCGTGCAGAAGGCTTCCGACATCTGGCCGCGGCGCTTTTTCTTGGAATTCATGCAAATTCCCCCTCTGTTTTTTTACCTCTATACTATAGCGCGGGTTGACGGATTTGTCAAAAACAAAAGGTGATTTTTGGCGGTTTTGACTATGTAAAACGAATATGCCTGCCATGTATTTTGCAATTGCATCCGGGTTGTGCTACAATAAGACCATTCATACAGAAAAAGGAGAATCTCCCCATGCCCAATATCATCGAGATCACGGATTTTCACGCGCCGGAGCTGGACCCCTACGCCCGCCTGACGCAGAACCAGCTGCGCAGTCGGCTGGAACCCGAAAAAGGCATCTTCATTGCCGAGAGCCCCAAGGTGATCTCCCGGGCACTGGATGCAGGCTTTGTACCGGTCTCCCTGCTGATGGAGCGCAGGCAGATCACCGGCCCAGCGGCGGAGATCCTGACCCGCTGCGGGGATGCACCCATTTATACTGCTGACCGGGAGCTGCTGGCTGCACTGACAGGCTACGAGCTGACCCGGGGCGTGCTCTGCGCCTTTCAACGTCCGAAGCCCCGCACCGTGGAGGAGCTCTGCCGGAACGCCCGGCGGGTGGCCGTGCTGGAGGGCATTGTGGATTCCACCAACGTGGGTGCCATCTTCCGCAGCGCGGCAGCGCTGAACATGGACGCTGTTCTTATCAACCCCTCCTGCTGTGACCCGCTCTGCCGCCGGGCCGTGCGCGTGAGTATGGGCACGGTATTTCAGGTGCCCTGGGCGCAGATCGGTGAAACGCCTGCTGATTGGCCCGAAAAGGGGCTTGCTCAGCTGAATGCCCTGGGCTTCAAGACGGCTGCCATGGCCTTGAGTGACCGTTCGGTCAGCATCGATGACGAAGCCCTTGCCCGGGAGCCGAAGCTTGCCATTGTGCTGGGCACGGAGGGAGACGGCCTTTCCCATACCACCATCGCATCCTGCGATTACACGGTCAAGATCCCCATGTCCCACGGGGTCGATTCCCTGAACGTTGCCGCCGCCAGCGCCGTGGCGTTCTGGCAGCTGGGCAAACAGTAATTCATAAGCTATACAGCAGCAAAACTCCCGCCCGGCTCCGGGCGGGAGTTTTGCTATGCCTTAGAAGGATTCAAAGGAGAAATTACTTTTTCATGTAGATGTGGTGGGGCAGACCTGCAATGTACAGCGGAGTCAGCTCAGCCTGGATCAGCGGGCGGGCATACTCGAGGAATTCCTCGGTCATCTGGGTGTGATTTTCGTTCATCCAGCTCAGGGGAACCTTCTTCTCGAGGTTTGCAACTTCACTGATGGGGTGCAGCTCGGTGATGTACTGATAGGGGCTGTTGGAGATGCGCTTTAGGGCGACCATCTGACCGGTGACACCCTCAAAGGCAGCCTTGGCAGCAGCGCCGCCCACCTGGTAAGCCTCGGTGATATCGGTGCGGCTGGTCAGGTGACCAGCGCAGCGCTGCAGGGTAGACAGCTCGATACAGCGGGTCTTGGTATCCAGATTGCGGGCGACCACATTCGCCAGATAGCGTGCGGTACCAGTCAGTGCCTTGTGGCCGAAAGCGTCCACTGCGTGCACATCATCGGCCAGCTCACAGACGTAACGACCGTCCTCGAGCTTGACACCCTCGGAAACAGCGATCACGATGCTGGGCTTCTTCTCCTGCATGGCGCGGACCTTCTCAATGAAGTGCTCCACGTTGAAGGGGACTTCGGGCAGGCAGATCATATCCACGCCCTCGCAGTCATCGCTCTTGGCCAGAGAAGCAGCAGCGGTCAGCCAGCCGGCGTTGCGGCCCATGATCTCGACCACGGTGACATAATTGGTGCCGTAAACGGTGGCATCGCGGATGATCTCCTTCATCACCACACCGATGTACTTTGCCGCAGAGCCGTAGCCGGGGGTGTGGTCGGTCACCATCAGGTCGTTATCGATGGTCTTTGGAACGCCCATGAAGCGGATGTCGCTCTGGATGCGGTTGCCGTATTCAGCCAGCTTGCCGATGGTATCCATGGAGTCGTTGCCGCCAATGTAGAAGAAGTAGCCAATGTTCAGCTTTTCCAGGATGGCGAACAGCTTCTTGTAAACGGTCTCGTCATCGTGCCAATCGGGCAGCTTATAGCGGCAGCTGCCCAGAAAGCTGGACGGGGTGCGCTTGAGCAGCTCGATATCCAGGTCGTCGGTCAGCACGGTGGAAAGATCCACCACGCGCTCCTCCAGCAGACCGGCAACGCCGTTGCACATGCCGTAAACAATCTCAGCGCCGCGGCTCTTGCAGCTCTCGAATACGCCGGCCAGACTTGCATTGATGACGGAGGTAGGGCCGCCAGACTGACCAACGATTGCATTTTTACCCATGATGATTTCTCCTTTTCTTCTGTTTCGGCTTTTATATTATCGTGCAGGAGCACGAAAACAGACCACGAGGGGGGAGGAAACGCGCAAATGAAGCTTACAGGCAGATATGGCGCGGGGTACCGTTGACATAGACCGGTGTCACTTCGTCCAAGATGAGCGGACGGGCATACTCCTCAAATGCCGCCGTCACCTGCATTCCGTCCGGGGTGATCCAGTCCAGCGGCACCTTTTTCTCCAGGTTTGCCACCTGCTGGACATCCACGGACTCGGTGATGCACTGGTAGGGGTAATCGGAAATGCGCTTGAGCGAGATCATCCTCCCGGTCTCGCCCGCAAAGGCAGCGGAAGCGGCAGCGCCGCCCACGGCATAGGCCTCGTTCACATCGGTGCGGCTGGCCAGATGGCTGGCGCAGCGCTGCAGGGTCGAGAACTCAATGGCACGGCTCTTGCAGTTCAGATTGTCGTGGATGAGGTCAGAAAGATACCGGCTGGTACCGCTGAGGATGGCCTTGTGGCCAAAGGCATCCAGCTGCCCGGCGGTGGAGACCAGATCGCACAGATAGGTGCCGTCGGCTGTCTTAACGCCCTCGCTGGCTGCAATGATGACATTGGGCTTGACCCGCTGCAGCTCGTCCACCCGGGTCAGGAACCTGTCCGGGTCAAAGGGAACTTCGGGCAGCAGGATGAGGTCGGGGCCTTCGCAGTCATCGCCGCCGGCCAGACAAGCCGCACCGGCCAGCCAGCCCGCGTGGCGGCCCATGATCTCGGCCACCGTCACGCTGCGGATGTTGTAAACGGAGGAGTCACGGATGACCTCCTTCAGGATGGTGGCAATGTACTTGGCGGCAGAACCGTAGCCGGGGGTGTGGTCGGTCAGGCAGAGGTCGTTGTCGATGGTCTTGGGCACACCGATGAATCGGACGCTGCTGCCCACCTGGGCACCGTAACGGGAGAGTTTTGCAATGGTGTCCATCGAGTCATTGCCGCCGATGTAAAACAGAGCACAGATATCGTACTTGTCAAACAGGGTGAACAGCTTGATGAACGGGGTAGAGTCCACATCCGGGTCCGGCAGCTTGTAGCGGCAGCTGCCCAGATAGCTGGACGGGGTGCGCTTGAGCAGCTCGATACTCATGCGGTCATCCAGCAGAACGTTCAGTTCCAGCATCTCTTCCTTTAAAAGGCCCTCGATGCCGTACTTCATTCCGTAGACTTTATCGGCCCCCAGACTGCAGGCAGCTTTGTATACGCCTGCCAGGCTGGAATTGATAACGGCGGTAGGGCCGCCGCTCTGGCCGATGATGACATTTTTTGACATACGTCCTCCTTATCCAAAAGAACAACATTTCACGTCCTGCAAAGCGCGGCAAGTCCTTCTGTGTCCTCCCAGAGCCCTGCACTGCCCGGGGAAGGAGAGTGCGGATGCGCGCCGCAAGTCGTACAAAAAGAATGCAGGATGTGCATCTGATTCAATGAAAACTGTGCAATTCCTGCAACAATACTATTGTAAACTATTTCTCTGTTGTATGCAAGACCTGATTGGTTGCACGGGCAAAAAAATTATGATACAATATTTGGCGTATCCTACAAAAACATAGGGTCGGTCGGAGTGCAGAATGCAAACTCTGCAATTTTTCGGGGATACTGACCGTAATGATAGAGAAAAGAAAACAGGGAAAGGCGGGAAAGAGAATGGGAATCTCACACGAATATCATTCCACCCATGGCCGGAGACGGCGCAGCAAGGCAGGCACCGGCCTGCGGCTGGCGGGGGTCATTGCAGCAATCCTGCTGCTGTCGCTGGCCGTCACGGCCATTCTGGAAAATGGCGAAAAGCAGAGCGAGGCTGTCCAGCAAAGCCCGGCGGCGGGCACAGCGGCCAATATCCTGGCTCCGCTGCCCATGCAGGGAGATACGGGAGCCTCTGCGGCAGACAGCGCCGGCGGTACGGCAGGGGAAGGCAGTGGAACCGCCGATGCGTCGGCTGTCACGCTGGAACAGTTCGGCCCCGCCCGGCAGGCAGCGGGGGCCTATCAGGTCAAGGCGTATGACAGCAGCGTGATCCGTCAGCCCAGCTGTGGGCAGGTGGATCTGAGTTACTTTTCGGATGCGGCCCTGCTGGGCGACAGCCTGACCGTGGGCTTTTCCGATTACAGCATCAACCTGGGCGGGGCGCTCATCTGTGGCTATACCGGTGTGGGCCCCGATGCCATCGTGAACCGCAGCGCGGTCAAGAGCAGCGTGCGCGGCTCAGAGGTGGCAATGGATGTGCTGACAGCGGCCCAGCCGAAAAAGCTCTATATCCTGCTGGGCACCAACACGCTGACCACGCTGGGGGCAGCAGACCGCTTTCTGGCCTACTATGGCCAGATGCTGGATCAGCTCAGGCAGGCCCTGCCCGGCTGCGTCATCTATGTCCAGTCCATCCCGCCGGTGCGGCCCCAGGCCGCTGCGGAAAAGCCCGGTCTTGCGTCCGATGTCCTGCGCTCGGTGAACGAGCAGCTGGCAAAGCTGGCTGCAGACAAGGGCTGTGTCTACCTTGACCTGTGGGAGACCTTTGCCGATGAGAACGGGAATCTGAAAGAGATGCTGGCGGCTCCGGATGGAGTCCACTTCTCGGCCGGAAACGGCTATGGTGCCTGGGTCACCTACCTGCGCAACCACGCAAAGTATTCGGCTTCCAACTCCTGGACTATGGGCAGCGCATACAGCGCTGAATAAAGAGCGAAACGCAAAACGGCATCGCAGACCGATTGGTTTGCGATGCCGTTTTTTATGTTGATCGGGAAGGAAAGCAGCTTACTTCAGCTTGCTCTTTGCCTTCATGCGCTGGTCGTGGTTCAGGATCTGCTTGCGGATGCGCAGGTTCTCAGGGGTGACCTCCAGCAGCTCATCCTGTGCCAGGAACTCCAGGCAGCCCTCCAGGCTCAGCTTGCTGATGGGGATCAGGCGCAGCGCGTCATCGGAGCCGGAAGCACGGGTATTGGTCAGGTGCTTGGTCTTGCAGACGTTGACATCCACATCCTCGCCGGAAGCGGTGTAGCCGATGACCATGCCCTCGTAGACCTTTTCGCCAGCGCCCACCAGCAGGGTGCCGCGCTGCTGCGCGTTGTACAGGCCGTAGGTAACGGCATCGCCGGTCTCAAAGCTGACCAGAGAACCGGTGGAACGGTTGGCGATCATACCGGCCCAGACATCGTAGCCATCAAAGATCTGGTTGAGGATGCCTTCGCCGTGGGTATCGGTCAGGAACTGGTTGCGGTAGCCGAACAGGCCGCGGCTGGGCATCCGGAACTCCAGGCGGACACGGTCGGTGCCCAGGGACTCCATCTGCTGCAGAACGGCTTTGCGCTGGCCCAGACCGGTCATCACAGCACCCTGATACTGGGTGGGAACGTCGATGACAACGTGCTCCATGGGCTCGTAGGTCTTGCCGTCGATGACCTTGGTCAAAACGTGCGGGGGAGAGACCTGCAGCTCGTAGCCTTCACGGCGCATGGTCTCGATCAGGATGGACAGGTGCATCTCACCGCGGCCCATGACACGGAAGGAATCGGTGGTGGGAGAATCCTCCACCTTCAGAGCAACGTCCTTCAGCAGCTCTTTCTGCAGGCGGTCACGGATCTGGCGGCTGGTGACATACTTGCCCTCGCGGCCGGCCAGGGGGCTGTCGTTGACGGAGAAGGTCATCTCCACGGTGGGGTCGTTGATCTTCACGAAGGGCAGCGGCTCGACCTGAGAGGGAGCACACAGCGTGTTGCCGATGGTAACATCGGGCAGGCCGGAGAATGCAACGATATCGCCTGCGGTGATGTTGTCGCAGGGCTGGCGGCCATTGGCCTGGAAATCGTACAGCTTGGTCAGGCGGCCGCGCATCTTCAGGTCGGGGTTGTGCCAGTCGCAAACGACCACTTCCTCGCCGACCTTGGCAACGCCGTTCTGGATGCGGCCAATGCCGATGCGGCCAACGAACTCGTTGTAGTCAACAGAGGAGACCAGCATCTGGAAGGGAGCCTCGGAATCGCCCTGAGGAGGCTGGATGGTGTCCAGCAGGGTATCGAACAGGGGGATCAGGTCGGTGCCGGGCACATCGGGGTCCAGGCTTGCGGTGCCCTGACGGCCGCAGCAGAACAGGATGGGGCATTCCAGCTGCTCATCGGAAGCGCCCAGATCCATCAGCAGGTAAAGCACCTCATCGATGACTTCCTTGATGCGGGCATCGGGGCGGTCGATCTTGTTGATGGCAACCACCAGGCTCAGGTTCTGCTGCAGAGCCTTCTGCAGAACAAAACGGGTCTGGGGCATGCAGCCCTCAGCAGCGTCCACCAGCAGCAGCACGCCGTTGACCATCTTCAGCACGCGCTCGACCTCGCCGCCAAAGTCGGCGTGGCCCGGGGTATCAACGATGTTGATCTTGACACCCTTGTAGGTGCAGGAGCAGTTCTTGGCCAGAATGGTGATACCGCGCTCACGCTCGATATCGCCGCTGTCCATGACACGCTCTGCCACGACCTGATTGTCGCGGAAAGCGCCGCTCTGACGCAGCATGGCATCCACCAGCGTGGTCTTGCCGTGGTCAACGTGAGCGATAATGGCGACGTTGCGCAAATCGTTACGAACCATAAATAACTACCTCTCTATTTTGAATCTCTGTAGAAGTTACGTCATACGAATAAAGTTTATCTCAGTTGGGGGTGGTTTGTCAAGATTGTATAAAAACTTTTTCAAAATTTCGGCGCTTTGCCCGATAACTCTTCACACGATTTGGGCAGATGGATGCAGCGAGTTGTGCTATACTAAGGGTGCAAAACTGAACCGGGAGGTGTATCTATGAAGCTCACATTTTTGGGAGCCAACCACGAGGTCACGGGCAGCTGCACCCTGCTGGAAGCAGCTGGGCAGCGCTACCTCATCGACTGCGGTATGGAGCAGGGCAAGAATGTCTACGAAAACCAGCCCCTCCCTGTGGCACCGGGTGAAATTGACGGCGTGCTGGTGACCCATGCGCATATCGACCACACAGGCCAGCTGCCGCTGCTGGTGCGCAACGGCTTCCGGGGCAGGATCTATGCCACCAAGCCCACGACTCAGCTGTGCAGCATCATGCTGCGGGACTCTGCCCACATTCAGGAGTTTGAAGCTGAATGGAAGAACCGCAAGGCGAAGCGTGCCGGTGCCGAGCCGGTGGAGCCGATGTACACCGTGCAGGATGCCGAGGCGGCCATGCAGCTGTTCCGGGGCATGGAGTATAACACTAAGATCGAACTGGCCCCGGGCCTTGTGATCCGCTTCATCGATGTGGGCCATCTGCTGGGTTCTTCCAGCATCGAGATCTGGGTCACTGAGAGCGGCACCACCACCAAGCTGGTCTTTTCCGGGGACATCGGCAACCAGCATCAGCCCATCATCAAGGACCCGACAACGATCCGGGACGCGGACTATGTGTTTATGGAGTCTACGTATGGCGACCGCAGCCACGGTCCCCGCCCGGACTATGTGGGGGAGCTGAGCAGGATCCTGCAGCGCACCTTTGACCGGGGCGGCAATGTGGTCATCCCCAGCTTTGCGGTGGGCCGCACCCAGGAGCTGCTCTACTTTATCCGTGAGATCAAAAAAGAGGGGCTGGTCACCGGCCACGGCAATTTCCCGGTCTACATCGACAGCCCCCTTGCCATTGAGGCGACCCGCATCTTCAAAGATACCGACCCCGACTGCTTTGACGAGGATACCCGGGCGCTGCTGGCCCAGGGCATCGACCCCATCCAGTTCCCGGGGCTGCAGGTCAGCGTGACCAGCGATGAGTCCCGGATGATCAACGCCGACCGGGTGCCCAAGGTCATCATCTCGGCCAGCGGCATGTGCGAGGCAGGCCGCATCCGCCACCACCTCAAGCACAATCTGTGGCGGCCGGAGTGCACGATCCTTTTTGTGGGCTATCAGGCCGTGGGAACGCTGGGCCGCACCCTGATCGATGGTGCCGTCAATGTCAAGCTATTCGGTGAGACCATCGACGTGCAGGCAGAGATCTGTCAGCTGACGGGCCTTTCGGGCCATGCCGACCGCGAGGGCCTGCTGGCCTGGGTGAACGCGTTCAGCCCCAAGCCCAAGCGGGTGTTCATCATCCATGGCGAGGACGAGGTGGAGAACATCTTTGCCCAGACCCTGACCGAGCAGGGCTTTACCGCCTGTGCGCCATATAATGGGGAGCAGTGGGCCATTGGGGCCGAGGGTGCGGTCTGCCTGCAGGAAGGCTCCCGTGTCCGGCTGGAGCACAAGCCCAGCGAGGGAGCGTCCCGCGCTGCAACGGTGTTCCAGCGGCTGGTCAGCGCCGGCAAACGGCTGCTCCGCGTCATCGAGCACAACGAGGGCGGGGCCAACAAGGACCTTGCCAAGTTTGCCGACCAGATCAACGCCCTGTGCGACAAGTGGGACAGATAACCATAGAATCAGAAAAAACAGCACGCCGTTTGGTTTCGGCGTGCTGTTTTTGGTTAAAAGGGAAAAGGCTCTGCCGGGAGAAACGGCAGAGCCTTTTCGGGGTATGGAGAAAAGTGTGTGGGAGAAGAGCATGGAGGGCGCTACTGGTCGTCAGAGAGGCTTTGGGAGGAAGCCTTGTCTGCAGCATCCGGGGAGAAGGGGCGGTGCAGTGCTTTGTACTGCCTGTACCGGATGCCGAGCAACGTGAATACAACGCCGGTGACAAAGGAGCCGACGCTGACCACGATATAGGCATCAGCGCCGCTGTGCAGCAGCACCGAGCCGTACCCGGCCAGAACGATGGAAAGACCCGGAACATGCTCCTGATACAGCAGGGACGCAATGCCGACTGTCAAAAACAGACAAACTGCGGAGAGAGCGCAGTTGATTCGATGTGCCCGCCTTTGACGAAGCCTGCGTGTGCGGCGGCGAATTTCCTCCATACGAACACTCGCCTTCTGGGTCATGGACAGTCCCTCCTTTTGAGAGATCATCAGAGCGGCTGCTTTCCGTCCTCTCTATCTCCTATAATACAGTTCGCGCCGATTCCTTTCACCCAAATTTGAAAAAAGTTCAAAAAAATTTCCCGCTCCGGAAAAGAGCGGGAAATGGTCAGTGAAAAACAGTGTGCCTGCCCCTGTGGAGCAGCCTTGCCGCAAACAGGGTGACGATGATGGCAGAAGGAAAGAAGTACCCGACCATCTGCCAGAAGCCGTCGGCGGTGATCAGCAGGTTGTAGATGCCGTGCAGCACCATGCAGACCCCCAGAATCCCCACCGTGCCGGTGCAGGTGAGCCACGGACGGCGGAACACATAGGCCAGTGCCAGACCGGTCAGGATGCCGCAGACCAGATGCAGGGCCCCGGCGGACATGCCGCGGATGAGCAGGAAAACAAAACTTCCTGCACCGTTTTCGGTCAGGTAGCAGACGTTTTCAAAGGTGGCAAAGCCCACGGCAATGCCAATGGCCGCAGGAGTCAGCTTGTGGGAATCCGGCTCAAAGATCAAAAAGTAGAGCAGCAGAGGCAGCAGCTTCAGGATCTCTTCGCAGACAGGTGCGATCTCTATGGCGGTGGTCACGGCACTGCACTGGTGCCGCCCCATGAAAAAGCTGCTGACATAAGCCGAAAGCAGGCAGGTGGCCATGCCCAGCACCACGAACAGGGTAAAGCGCCGGGGGCTGCCCGATGTGAACAGCAGGGAGAGCAGCATGGGAAGCGCCAGGCACAAAAAGATGTTTTCAATGTAGGTCATGGGGCTCCTCCTGCAGGATACGGGGCAGGAAGCTGACCAGCGTGAGGGTCAACAGGATGTCCACAGCATAGTAAAGGCTGAACCGGGTGTAATCACGGATGAACCCGGAGGCAACGAACAGAAGGATCTGCAAGGACATTTCAAACAAAAGTGCGATCTCATAAGGCCGGAGCCGTTTTTCCTTTTGCAGGGCCGAAAAACAGAGATAGGCCAGCGTGCCAAAGGTGAGCGCCACCGCACCAGACATCAGCGGCGAAGGGCCAAACACCTGCACCCACATGACAACTCCGGCAAAGACCACCCCAGCTGCCAGCGCAAAAGGGGAGAACGGCGGACGCAGGCCCTCCCAATAGAGGATCTCCAGCGAGAGAAAAAAGAAATACGAGGCCATCCAGGAGCATTCGGCCACATAAAACACCTGCGGCCCATGGCCCAGAATGATCAGATGGAGCAGGTAGTATAAAGTGCCCATCATAAAGCTGGCGTAGCCGAACGCCAGGATCAGGCAGGAGCGGCTGCTGCGCCGGAAGGCGAGGAGAAAGGCGATGAGCGCCATCGCAGCCAGCACGATCACCTGAAAGGTGTTGTCAATGATCTCAAAGCTCATCGTCGTCCCTCGTGTGCTTCTTTTCACTGCTGCGGCGCAGTCGGTAGAGGAGGATGGTCACGCAGGAGCCCAGCAGGAACGAGAGTACGCCCACCAGGATATAACCGTCGGCTCCGCGCTCACTCAGCATCCCGGCGGTGCCGGTGGGGGAAACATGCAGCGCGACCGATGTGCCTGCCCAGCCGGGCATGGCAAGGCCCAGGCAGACCACCAGCACAAGACAGGCCGCCATACAGCCTGCATCGATCAGCAGCATCTGCCGTGCGCGCGCCTGACGCTGCAGCTGGGCCGTGCGCTGGCGGATCAGCGCCATCCGTTCGGCATCAGTTTTCATACTGATATCCCTCCTGTTCCAAAAGTTGTTTCAGCTGTTGCTTGCCCCGGTACACAAGGTTCGTTACCTGCTGCTCGGTGCGTCCCAGCACCTGTGCGGCCTGCCGGTAGCTCAGTTCTTCAAAATAGACCAGAAAAAGTGTCTCCCGGTATTCCTTTTTGAGCTTGCCCAGTGCGGCGTACAGCTGCTGGTGCTGTTCGTTCTGGAGCAATCCAGTCTCGGCCAGTGCCTCGTCCGGCAGTTCAAAAGGCAGTTCCTCCAGCGGCAGAAAAAACCGCCGCCGGGTCTTGCAGCGCAATGCGAGATTGCGCCCGGTTTTATAGAGGTAAGCCTTGAAGCAGCCATCCTGAATGGGCCGCTCTCTTGCAAAAATATGGGCAAAGGCTTCGATCATCAGATCCTCTGCCTCGTGGATATCGCCCAGCACGCCGTTGATGTAAAGGGTCAGCACGTCGCCATACCGCTCCACCAACAGCTGAGCGGCAGCTTCGTCTCCGGCCAGATACTTCCGGTAGGCTGTTTCGTCTGAGACCATCCGGTTGTTCCTTTCCGTGTTGTACACATTTCATCTTGTCTATTTTATATAAGATGAAAGAAATTTGCAAGGGAAAATACGAAAAAGCACTCCATTCTCTTCCAATTTGTGATATAATAAACTGATTTCGCCTGTTTTTCGTGCAGAAGACGGGCGGCTGAAATTATTGGAGGGGACAAATTTACTATGGAACGTGAAACGCTGAAATCGCGGCTGGGCTTCATCCTGCTGTCGGCAGGCTGTGCCATCGGCATTGGCAACGTGTGGAAATTTCCTTATATGGCAGGTCAGGGCGGCGGCGGTGCCTTTGTACTGTTTTACCTGCTGTTCCTGGTCATTCTGGGTCTGCCCATTATGACCATGGAATTTGCTGTGGGCCGTGCCAGCCGCAAAAGTCCGGTGCGTGCCTATCAGGTGCTGGAAAAGCCGGGCCAGAAGTGGCATATCCATGGCTACTTCACCCTGATCGGCTGTTACCTGCTGATGATGTTCTACACCACCGTTGCGGGCTGGATGCTGCACTATTTCTATATGACTGCCGCCGGAAAGCTCTCCGGCCTGAACGCAGACGAGGTGGCGGGCAAGTTCACCGAGATGCTGGCAAGCCCCGGCATTATGACCTTCTGGATGGTGTTCGTGGTCGTTCTGAGCATTCTGGTCTGCGCTAAGGGCCTGCAGAATGGTCTGGAGCGTGTGACCAAGGGCATGATGATCGCCCTGCTCCTCATCATGGTCATTCTGGCCGTGAACAGCCTCTTCATGGACGGCGCAAAGGAGGGTCTTTCCTTCTTCCTGGTGCCTGACTTTGGCCGCATGAAGGAGGTTGGCATCGTCAACACCCTGGTGGGTGCTATGAATCAGGCCTTCTTCACCCTGAGCCTGGGCATCGGTGCTATGTCTATTTTTGGCAGCTACATCGGCAAGGAGCACTCCCTGCTGGGCGAGAGCGTCCGTGTGGTGGTGCTGGATACCTTTGTGGCCATCACGGCCGGTCTCATCATCTTCCCGGCCTGCTTTACCTTTGGTGTGGATCAGACCGCAGGCCCCAGCCTGATCTTCATCACCCTGCCCAACATCTTTGCTAACATGGCGCTGGGGCGGCTGTGGGGCAGCCTGTTCTTCCTGTTCATGGCCTTTGCGGCCCTGTCCACCGTGCTGGCAGTGTTCGAGAACATCATCTGCTGCGGCATGGAGCTGACCGGCTGCACCCGTAAAAAGTCCAGTCTGGTCAACCTGTTCCTCATCATTCTGCTGTCCATGCCCTGCGTGCTGGGGTATAACCTCTGGGCCTGGGATGGCTTTGCCGTGTTTGGCGGTGCAGTGCTGGACTTTGAGGATTTCCTTGTCAGCAATCTGTTCCTGCCGCTGGGCAGCCTGGTCTACCTGCTGTTCTGCGTTTCCCGCTATGGCTGGGGCTGGGACAACTATAAGAAGGAAGTCAACACCGGCGAGGGGCTGAAGATCCACGATTGGATGCGCGGTTACCTGACCTACGGTCTGCCCGTGATCGTGCTGTTCATCTTCGCCTTTGGCATCTACGACAAGTTCTTTGCATAAGGAAATAAACCCTCTCAGTCTCGCATTCGCTCGCCAGCTTCCCCGAGGGGGAGCCAACGCATCTGATGGGTAAGCAACTTGCACAGCCTGAAGTCAGAGCAGCAATTGCCTCGCCCTTTGGGAGAGGTGGCAGTGCGAAGCACTGACGGAGAGGGCGTTTTTGTTGGAGGACACAATGCACATTTTGATCTGTGATGACGATGCGGTGTTTGCTGCCCGCGTGGAAACGCTCGTCCGGGATTTCTTTGCGCGGCGGGGCCTGCAGGTGGAATGCACCGTCTGCCACAGCGGGGAAGAGACACTGGCCCGGCGGGATCTTGATCTGTATCAGGTGGCGCTGCTGGATGTGGATCTGGACACCATGAACGGCATCTCACTGGGAAAGCAGCTGCGCCAATGCAGCCCGGAGATCTGTCTGGTGTATGTGTCGGCCTATCTGGAATTTGCCCCGGAGGGCTACACCGTGAATGCGTTCCGCTATATCCTCAAGCGCGATCTGGACTGCCAGCTGCCCCGCTGTCTGGATGCCATTCTGCACGAGCAGGATCACCGGACTCCCAAGACCCTGACCATCCGGCAGAACCGCACCGAGACTGAGCTGCCCTACGACAGCATCTACTACCTCGAAAGCGACCTGCGCAAGATCAACGTTTACGGAGATGTGGCTCATCAGCCCCTGTGCTCCTACTATGGCAAGCTGAATGAGCTGCCGCAGGCCCTGTTTGAGAACGGCTTTCTGCGGGTGGGGCGGAGCGCGGTGGTCAATATGAAGTACATCCGGCAGATCAGCAGCTATATGGTCACCCTGCGCAATGGGGTCAAGCTGGGCGTGAGCCGGAACGGCTATGCTGAGATTCGCAGCACCTATCTGGAATGGAAGGGGCAGTTTGGGGATGACTAAGGAAATGCTCTGGTTTCTGATGGGGCATCTGGTCTGCATTGGGCAGTGGGCGGCCTTTATCATGGTGGAATATGCATTTCTGGGCCGTGGCAGGAGATTCCGCTTCCCCTGCCTGTGGGCAGCCCTGCTGGCAGCAGTATTTCTAGTGGCCTCGATCCGGCATGACATTGGCTTTTTCAATGTTGAATCTGTGATTTTGAATGTTATCTACCTGTTGGTCACGGTGCTCTTTTTCGGCGGAAGCTGGAACCAGAAGCTCTCGGCCTGCCTTGTCAACGGCATTATGTGCCTGTTGACGGAAAACACAGTCAGCTACACCTTTGCCTGGTGTAAGCACATTCCCGTCCGGGAGGTCTGGCGCTACCGCAGCTGCCTGTTCCTGCTGGTTGCTGCTGTTGTGGGGGCTGGCCTGCTTGCAGCCTACATTATCCGGCGCTGGCGGAGGGAGCAGGCGTTGACCCCGCTGCAGATGTTGGTCATGTCCTTTTTTCCTAGCATCGTTGTGGTGCTGAACATCGTGCTGATGGTATCCGGCGGCAGTGAAGTGCCCAGCATGATGAACATGATGTTGACCTTTGGTCTGACCATAGCAGTGCTGATCCATCTGGGGATCGTGCAGATGGTCAACGACCAGATGCTGCTGCAGCAGACACTGATGGTGGAGGCTGTGCGCCAGAAGAAGAGCGCAGAAGCCCTTCTGGAATCCTACAAGACCCAGCGGCGGCTGACCCATGAGTTCACCAACCACACCGATGCACTGGCTCTGTTGCTCCAGCAGGGCGATTACGAGGGAGCAAAGGCCTACCTTTCCACGCTCACAAAGACCATTGCGGCGAATACCACCATTATGAACACCCACAACCCTTTATTGGATGCCCTGCTCAGCAAAAAGTACGAGGAAGCCAGCCGAAAAGGGGTCATGGTCTATTTTGATCTGCCCGATCTGCGGGATATGCCCATGGGCCAGACGGACCTTGTGATCGTGCTCTCCAACCTGCTCAACAATGCCATTGAGGCCGCCGCGCAGGCTGATCCGCCGGAGGTCTATGTGCGGATGCGGAAGAGCGAGGACGAGGTGGTGCTCTCTGTCCGCAACCGGGTGAAAAAGGACCTGAACCTCGTGGACGGCCAGCTGCCCCGCATCTCTCAGAAAGGGGCAGGCCATGGCTTCGGTCTGTGGAACGTGCAGGATGTGCTGAAAAAATACGGCGGCGAATATACCATCAGCTGCCGGGAGTGCTGGTTCCGCTTTACCTGCACCATCCCGCTCCGCAAGTTATGACATGAAACCCTGCAGAATATGACATTTGGGGTGAAAGTTTCATCGGAATCTGCTACAATGAAATCAAGTTAAAGGCAGGAGCGCCTCCCCGCTGTATGGTTTGCGGCCGACAGAGGAAGGAACATCCGGGAACGCAGGCGTGTGTGCGTGGGCCGGAACGTCTTTACGAATAAAAAGTCTGACGAAGCTCTGAATGGCGATCTTGGGGGATTGCTGCAGATAGAGACCTTCTGAATGCACTGTACCTGCACGGCATCGTATGTGGGAATGGGATGCCGGGCGGTGCTGCCGGAGGGAGCTTTGTCGGGCTTTTTTTGTTTGAGATCAGGCCGGAAGGAGGACGGTGTGGAGCAGGGCTGCACCTGCACGGAAGCGGGCATCCTGCTGGATATCTTCACCCCGATGCGGGAGGATTTCGTGTAACAAACAAAAAAAGGCAGTGCGCCGCGTGGGACGCACTGCCTTTTGCTTTTGTACCGATTATTCCGGCTTTACCTGCAGCTCCTGCTCACAGTAGATGCAGCGGTATTTGCCGTTGGAGCTCATCTCAAAGATCTGGTCGCATTCCTCTTCAATGGAGGAGATGCAGCGGGGATTGCGGCACCGCACAATGTTCACCAGACGCTTGGGGGGCTTCGGCTTTTCCTTGCGCACAGCCTTGCCGTTTTCGATCACGGTCACGCTGATGTCAGGGTCAAGGTAGGCCAGCACGTCCAGGTTCAGCCAGGAGGCATCCCCCTCGACCTTGATGATGTCCTTGCGGCCGCAGTCGGCCTTGTGGGAGCGCGCATTCTGGATCAGTGCCACGTTGGCGGTCTTGTTGCCGGTGATGCCCAGCAGCTCCATCAGGCCCACAGCGGTGCCTGCCTTGATGTGGTCGATCACAATGCCGTTCTGGATCTCGTCAATATTCAGCATATCAGTTGCCCTCCTTCGGTGCCTTGGGGTCGGCAAGACCCAGCAGCGTCATGATCAGTGCCATGCGGACGTATACGCCGTTCTGCACCTGCTCAAAGTAGGCAGCACGGGGGTCGTTGTCCACATCCAGTGCGATCTCGTTCACGCGGGGCAGGGGATGCAGCACTGCCATTTCAGGCTTGGCAAGGGCCATCTTTTCGCTGGTCAGGATGTAGCTGTTCTTCAGGCGGATGTAATCCTCCTCGTTGAAGAAGCGCTCCTTCTGCACACGGGTCATGTACAGGATATCCAGCTCGGGCATGGATTCCTCCAGGCTCCGGGTCTCACGGTACTCAATGCCGTTGGCCTCCAGCACATCCTTGATGATGTAGTCGGGCACCCGCAGCTCCTCGGGGCTGATGAGCACAAAGCGGATGTTCTTGCAGCGTGCCATGGTCTTGATGAGAGAATGGACGGTGCGGCCGAACTTCAGATCGCCGCACAGGCCGATGGTCAGGTTATCCAGCCGACCCATCCGGGTGCGGATGGTCATCAGATCGGTCATGGTCTGGGTGGGGTGCTGGTGGCCGCCGTCACCGGCATTGATGACCGGGATGCGGGAGTAGCGGGAAGCGCGGAACGGCGCACCCTCTTTGGGATGGCGCATTGCCACGATATCAGCATAGCAGGAGACCACACGGATGGTATCTGCAACGCTTTCTCCCTTGGAAGCGCTGGAGACGTTCTCACTCGGGAAGCCCAGCACATGGCCGCCCAGGTTCAGCATGGCCGCCTCAAAGGAAAGGCGGGTGCGGGTAGACGGCTCATAGAACAGAGTGGCGAGTTTTTTGTGAGCCGCAACGTCCTGGTAAGCGGCAGGGTCGGAGCGGATGCGGTCGGCCAGATCCAGCAGAGAGGTGATCTCCTCCTGGCTGAAATCCAAGGGATCGATGAGATGGCGCATGAATTTTACCTCCGTCAAAGTAATTTTCGTAGAATGGAAAAATCGAAGAAATTCGTGTAATAACTCAGTGAGCGCATGACCGGGTGGCACAGACGGTTGAAGCAGATCTCATCCAGCAGCAGCATGGCCTCGCCGGGGGCAAGACGCATGGCAGCCCGGATGGCCTCGTCGCCGCAGCTGGCCTTGAGGTGGGCCACGTTCGAGGAGATCTGCTGGTTGCATTCCTGCTCCAGGATATCGAACACGCCGCCGCTCAGGTCGATGCGGGTGTAGTCCCGGCTGCCAAAGAGGGCGCGGGGCAGATAATCGATGGAGTAGATGACCGGGGTGGTGTCGGCCAGGATGCGTTTTTTGATGCAGATGACCTCGTCCCCCGGTGCAATGGCAAGATCCCGGGCAAGCTCGGCCCCGGCGCGGATGGGATAGATCTGGATGCCATCGGCGTGGGGGTAGCTGCCAAAGCTGCGGATCAGCGGGTAATATTCCAGCTTCTGGTCAAGGCGGCTGCGCAGGCCGAGCACAGTGCGGTTGACCACTGTGCCAATGCCGCGCACACGCTCGATGTAACCGGCGCGCTCCATCTCGCTCAGCGCGTCCCGGATCACGGTACGGCTGACACCGAGTTCCGCGGCCAGATCGACCTCGGCGGGCAGGCGGTCGGCATCGGCGTAGCGGCCGGTGCGCAGTTCTTCCAGAAGCGCCGCAACGACACGGTCACTGATGACCGCACCGCCCAGGCGGATGGATGACGAAGAGCTGGATTCTTTCATGGGCTGTTCCTCCGGTTCGCGGGCGGGGCAGTGCCCGCCTGGACTTGGGAAAACCTGCCCTGCACCCCAAAGCTGCGCCGGACAGATTTTCTTACTTTCATTATAGCATGATTTGACTTTATTTTGAATGGTAATTATACTGGAATCCAGCAGAAAGTATGATTTTATTTTTGGAGGGTTCACAAAATGGAACTGATACTGCAAAAAGTGTGTGGCCGGCCTGCACAGCTTCCCATTCGCCTGCGCCGGTGCGGCCCTGCGGATGCCGCCGCATTCTTTGCTTTGCAGAACGAAGTGCGGGCCGCCATGCCTCACCCGGAGCAGTTTGTGCCGGACACACTGGAAAACATCACGGCCTATCTGAGAGAGGATCTGTGCATCGGAGCATACGACGGCGAACGGCTGGGGGCGTACTTTATCCTGCGCTACTGCGGCCGGAGCGCGCACAACTATGCGGCCTTTCTGGGGGTGCCCCGGGAGGAGTGGGAGCACTGGGCCAATGCAGACAGCGCGGTGGTCCACCCGGACTGGCGGGGCAACGGTCTGCAGCGGAAGCTGCTGGAAGCGGCGCTGCCCCTTGTCCGGCCCGGCATCGTGGGCATCGGGGCCACCGTCAGCCCGGAGAATCAATACAGCCTGAACAATGCCCTTGCCTGCGGTTTTGTCATTGCCGACCGCCGTGAGATGTACGGCGGGTATGACCGATATCTGTTAAAGAAGATGCTGTAAACAAAAAACGCTCTCCTGCTGAGCACAGGAGAGCGTTTTTTTGTTATGCGGCCAGGCGGCTCTCTTCCTTCAGCTGATCGTTCATCTTTTTGCGCACGACCAGCAGGCAGATGAGATGCACCCCTGCGGTCAGGGCCCAGCTGATGGGATAGCTGATGTACAGCATGTCGGTGGAGCGGAACATCCGGAAGATGGTTGCGATCCAGACCAGACGGAGCAGGCAGCTGCCCACCAGACTGACGATCATGGGGATCACCGAGTAGCCGCGGCCGCGCAGGCAGCTGGCCAAAGTGTCCATGATGCCGCACAGGAAGTAGGCAGTGCAGATGATCTGCATCCGGGACAGGCCGGCAGCCACCACGGCTTCATCCGTGGAGTAGAAGTGCAGCAGGACCTCGCCGCCAAAGTAAGCGCCGCAGCCCAGGAACAGGCCCACCACAGTGACGCAGAGCAGGCAGTTGCGCATGACGCGGTCGAGGTTGTCGTACCGGCGGGCACCCACGTTCTGGCTGGTAAAGGTCACGGCCGCCTGCGCAAAGGCATTCATGCCGGTGTAGATGAAGCCCTCGAGGTTGGATGCGGCAGAGTTTCCGGCCACGACCGTGGAGCCAAAGGAATTGATGGCCGACTGGATCACCACGTTGGACAGGCTGAACACGGTGCTCTGCAGACCGGCGGGCAGGCCGATCTGGATGATCTGCAGCATGGCTTTCTTGTGGAAGCCCAGATGCCGCAGGTCAAGGTGCATGGCACCCTCTTCCCTGACCAGCAGCACCGTGACCATAATGGCGGATACCGTCTGGCTGAGGATGGTGGCCAGCGCAACACCCGCCACGCTCATCTGGAATACGATGACGAACAGCAGGTTCAGCACCACATTGATGACACCTGCCACCGCCAGACAGACCAGCGGGCGGCGGGTGTCGCCCACGGCACGCAGCAGGGAGGCGTTGAAGTTGTACAGCATGGTCATCGGCATTCCGATGAAGTAGATCTTCAGGTAAAGTGTGGCAAGGTCAATGACATCCTCGGGGCTGGACATCAGTTCCAGCAGGCCGTGGGCTGCAAAAAAGCCCACAAAAGCCATCAGAACGCCACCCACAAGGCTCAGGGTAACAGCGGTCTGCACCGCTTCGTGCACGCCCTGGTCATCCTTTGCACCATAACAGCGGGCCGCCACAACGTTTGCACCCAGCGCAAGGCCGACAAACAGATTGACCAGCAGGTTGATGAGTGCACCGTTGGAACCAACTGCTGCCAGCGCGGCGCTGCCGGCGAATCGACCCACCACGACCACATCGGCAGCATTGAACAGCAGCTGCAAAAAGCTGGATGCCGCCAGCGGCAGGGAAAACAGGATGATCTTTTTCAGCATCGGGCCGCTGGTCAGATCACCGGCTTGGGACATTTGTGCCATGAAAGCTCCGCCTCCTTTGAAACTTTTCTCATACTCTTGCACCAAAATCGAAGCGTAAAAAATGCGCCGTGCCGTTTTGCGGCACAACGCAATTTGTAAAGAACACCTATATTATAATACAGTTTTCTGTAAAATACAAGATGCCGCGCAGGGGGTTCCTGCCTTTCTGGGGCGCTTTGATCAGGAATGATGGATCTGCAGCGTTTTCCAGTGCTCTTTCTTCTCGTATTCCGTTGTCACGCCGTCGTCCCGGTACATCCGGTACTCCGCAGATTCGCCGTTGGGCAGAAAGCTCCACAGGGTCAGGCTGGCATCATCCAGCTCAGCGGTGTTGTTGGCGGGCTGTGCCACGGGAATGATGTGACCCGGACGGATGAACAACAGCATTTCGTCCAGCGCACAGCGGATATAGTGGTGTCCGGCGGGCAGGATCTCTTCGTCGTAGTCGTCCACAGCCCGCAGGCGCAGGAGCTTCATGGGCTCGGGCAGGTAGACATGCCGTCCGTGGGCATTCTGGACATAGACGGGAGCGGCCATCAGGCCCTCGCCCAGCAAAAGCTGATCTTCCACCTCCCGGGCATCGGGGTCATCCGGGTAATCGAAGGCCAACGGCCGGAAGTAGCTGGTGTTTTCCAGCGCAGCCTTCATAAATTCGCTGTACAGGTAGGGCAGCAGGGCGTAGCGCAGACGGATCATATTACGCACAGCGGGCAGCACCTCGGGGAAGCGGTAGTATTCCTGCATCCGGGTGCCCACCGCGGAGTGGTTGCGCATCAGCGGGGTGAGCAGACCGAACTCAAGCCAGCGCAGGGCAAGATCCGGCGTGGTATCGCAGGAGAAGCCGCAGAGGTCGGCACCGCTGTACAGGAAACCGCACATCTGGACACTGGGCATCATTTGGATATTGGCCAGCAGCTGGGCCCAGCTGGAATTGTTGTCGCCCAGCCAGATGCCGCCGTAGCGGTGGCTGCCAATGAAGCTGGAACGGCTGTAAAGCAGGGTGCGCTGGCCCGGACGCAGGTCGGCAAAGGCTTCCCCTGCGGCGCGGGTCATGCTGCCGCCATAAAGGTTGTGGACCTGATCGTGACGTACCTTCCGGCCGTCTGCCTCGTGGTAAAAACTGGCGTAGTCTGCCGGGCTGTTCATCAGGCCCATGGCACCGCCCACCACGCGCGGGAAAAACTCCTCCTGCTCAATGTTGTCCTTCTCCCGCAGGGCGGCCATATCGTCCAGAAAAGCGCGCAGCCGCTCAGGTGAGTAGAAGAGGGAGGGCTCGTTCATATCGTTCCAGAAGCCCTCGATGCCGCAGTCGGTCAGGGCCTTGTATTTGTGGCCGAACCACTCCCGCACCTCAGGGCGCAGGAAGTCGGCAAAGTAAGCCTTGCCGGGCCAGACTGCCGCCACAAAGGGAGTTCCGTCGGCCTTTTTGCAGAAGTATCCCTTTTCCAGCCCCTCAGTGCAAGTGGAGTCGTTGGGGTCAACGCGCACGCCGGCATCGATGATGGGCACCAGCCGGATGCCCTGCGCTTTCAGGTCTGCGGAGAGCTTTGTAAGGTCTGGAAAACGTTCCTTGTTTACGGTGAAATCGGCATAGTCCTGCATATACTCGATGTCCATACAGATCATGTCCAGCGGCAGGTCGTGCTCCTTGTACTGGCGTGCAACTTCCCGTACGTCCTCCTCAGTCTTGTAGCCCCAGCGGCTCTGTGCCAGACCGAATGCCCACCTGGGCGGGATGTAGCTGCGGCCGATGAGGGTACGGAACTCCCTGCAGATCGCATTTTCGTTCCCGCCGGAGAGGAGATACAGATCGTAGTCTGGGGTCTCGGTGTGGAAAGAGAGAAGATCGTGGCGGGAATAACCGATGTCGTAATAAACCTTGCCCGGGAAATCCACGAACAGGCCAAAGCAGGTGCTGCCGTCCCGCACCAGCAGGAAATTGTGCGCACCATAGAAGGAAAGCTTGTCCTCGCTGTGGCGGGATTCATCGGTGTTGTTGGCGATGTAGTGCCAGCCGCGCTTGTTGATGCCGCGGGGCATTTCACCCAGACCGTAGACGGCAGCCTGCTCACTGAGGGTGAGCTGCCAGCCGCTGCCATCGGGAGTCAGAAAGGGGATGGGGCCGCTTTCCGCGGGAAGAGACAGCACAACGCTCTGGGTGGGAAAAGGATGCCCGAAAGAAAAACGTTGGATCACAGAAAAGACCTCCTGTTTCAGATAGAGTTGTTACTATAATGATACGGCAGAAATCGTTCCGGAACAAGAGAGAAAACAGGATGAATAATACAACAAAACAGGCGTTTTGTGGCCTGCGCAACAGCCAATACTTCTGCTGCACCTGCCTGAGCCTCTCGGGCGAGAAACTGCACGGAATGGATTGCAAACTGTCGAATGGCTTGCTATAATAAAAAGTACTCTGAAAAGGGAGGATCTTCCATGTATCGAAACGGCATCAAGCGGCTGCTGGCGGTCATTTTGTCCCTCTGCGGCATGATCGTGCTCTCGCCGCTGCTGCTCATCCTCTGCCTTGCCATCAAGATCGATTCCCCGGGGCCGATCTTTTTCAGGCAGAAGCGGGTGGGCATCCACAAACAACATTTCAATATCCTCAAGTTCCGCACCATGCGCATCGACACCCCCCACGATATGCCCACCCACATGCTCAAGGACCCGGATCAGTATATCACCCGGGTGGGGCACTTCCTGCGCAAGACCAGTCTGGACGAGCTGCCCCAGCTCTGGAACATCTTTGTGGGCGATATGGCAGTCATCGGTCCGCGCCCGGCGCTGTGGAACCAGTATGACCTTCTGGCCGAGCGGGACAAGTACGGTGCCAACGATGTCCGCCCCGGCCTGACCGGCTGGGCCCAGATCCATGGGCGGGATGAGCTGGAGATCGTGGACAAGGCCCGGCTGGACGGCTACTATGTGGAGCATCTGAGCTTTGGTATGGACGTAAAGTGCTTCTTTGGCACCATCAGGGCGGTGCTCGACCACGACGGTGTGGTCGAGGGCGGCACCGGCACTTTGCACGAAGAGGAAAACCACAAGAAGTAAGACTGGCCCGGGCAGAATACTTGATTTATCCCCTGAAAAGCGTATAATAAAACGGTATAAGACATCAAAGGAGGATTTCCATGAATCGCACCTATATCAACGAGGTACAAAAGGAAATTGGCAATACGGTCAAGGTACAGGGTTTTATTGAAAACCTGCGCAACAGCAAGTACATGGCCTTTATCGTATTGAAGGATATCACCGGCAAGCTGCAGATCACGGTTGAAAAAGAAGATCATCCTGATCTGGTGGGCACCATCGATCAGCTGACCCCTGATTCTGTCATCACTGTCACCGGCAAGGTGGTCGAGAACGACTACGTCAAGATGGGCGGCATCGAGATGATCCCCGAGGCCATCAAGGTGGAGAGCATTGCGGATGCACTGCCCATTGCCCGCAAGGCCATTGCCGCCACCAAGAAGAAAAAGGCTGTGGAGCGTTCCAGCATCGACCAGCGCATTGATTACCGCTGGGTCGATCTGCGCACCGACGAGAACCAGCTGATGTTCAAGGCCCAGAGCTGCATGGTCAACGCCATGCGCAAGTTCCTGCTGGACCAGAACTTCATCGAGATCCACACCCCCAAGCTGATCGCTGCTGCCAGCGAGAGCGGCTCTGAGGTGTTCAAGGTGGATTACTTCGATCGCAATGCCTATCTGGCACAGAGCCCCCAGTTCTACAAGCAGATGGCAATGGCTGCAGGCTTTGAGCGCATTTTCGAGACCGGCCCTGTGTTCCGCGCCGAGAAGAGCTATACCAACAAGCACGCCACGGAGTTCTCCGGCTTCGATCTGGAGTTCAGCTACATCACATCTTACAAGGATGTCATGGCCATGGAGGAGCAGCTGCTCAAGGCTGGCCTGCAGGCTGTGAAGGATGCTTACGGCGACCAGATCCAGGAGCTGTTCGGCAAGGAAGTCATCGTGCCCGAGACCCCGTTCCCCGTGGTCAAGCTGGCTGACCTGTACAAGGGTCTGGAAGAGGACTTCGGCTATGTGGTGGACGATTCCGAGAAGGGCGACCTGACCACTGAGGCCGAGCGCCTGAGCTACGACTGGGTGAAGAAGCGCTATAACCACGAGTTCCTCTTCGTCACGGATTACGATGCTGAGAAGCGCGCCTTCTACCACATGCGCGACGAGAACGGCGTGCCTCAGGGCTACGACCTGATCTGGCGCGGTGTGGAGATCACCACCGGTGCCCAGCGCGAGCACCGTTATGAGGTGCTGAAGAAGCAGGCCGAGGAAAAGGGTCTGGCTGAGGATGTCAAGTTCTATCTGGAGTTCTTCCAGTATGGCTGCCCCCCGCACGGCGGCTTCGGTCTGGGCATCGACCGCCTGACCATGCTGCTGGTGGGCGAGAGCATCAAGGACGCGGAGTTCCTGTTCCGCGGCCCCAACCGTCTGACCCCGTAAGGACGGGGGGTGTTCGTATGAACGCCGCAGACCATTATCTGACCCGTTATCTGGAAGCGAAGGATCTGGATCAGTACAACGCACTGCTCCGCTACACCTTTCAGGTCACGGAAGAAGAGCTGACTGCCACAGGCTGGAAGGACGATGAGATCAAGCAGTCCAAGTTCCCGGTGCTGGAACGTGCCGATGTTCTGGGCTGCTTTGATGGAGACACGCTGGTGTCCCAGTTTGCCGTCTATCCGCTGAAAATGAACATCTACGATACGGTCTACCATGTGGGCTTTGTCACCAGTGTCTGCACCTACCCGGAGTACACCGGGCAGGGCATTATGAAGCACCTGATGATCAAGGGCCTGACCCAGATGCACGAGGAGGGCAAATCCTTCGCCCTGCTCTACCCGTACAGCATTCCGCTGTACCATCACCTGGGCTGGGAGATCGTTTCCAACAAGATCTCGTTCAACATCAAGGACCGGCAGATCCCTACCAAGGTCAAGGCCCCCGGCTATGTCCGGCGTGTCAGCTGGGATAACACCGAGTTCCATGAGCTGCACTCCCACTTTGCGTCCATCACCCACGGCTGTCTGTTCCGCAACAGTCTGGCCTGGGAGGAATACTGGCGCTGGGACGAGGACGATACCAATGTTGCGGTCTACTACAACGTCAAGGATAAGCCCTGCGGCTACATGGTCTACCTCATCAAAAACGACATCATGCACATCAAGGAGATGGTCTACCTCAACCGTGAGGCCCAGAAAGGCCTGTGGGAGTATATCCATGCCCATGATTCCATGATCGATGAGGTGCACGGCAGCACCTATTTCAGCGAGCCCATCGCCTTTGAGATGGACGATGGCGACATCAAGGAGAGCATCCGCCCCTATGCCATGGGACGCATCATCGACGTGGAGGATTTCCTCGCCGATTACCCCTGTGACCCGGACGGCGGCACCCTGTGCATCGAGCTGGAGATCGAGGACTCACTTCTGCCATGGAACGACCGGACGTTCAACGTTCGCTTTGCGGATGGGCACTGCACCATGACCCGTGAACCCGCCGAGTATCACCTGAAAATGGGCATCGGCACCTTTACCACCCTGTTGCTGGGCTACAAGACCGCAGAGCGTCTGTATGAGCTGGAGCGCATCGAGGGCAGGGAAGAGGCTGTGGAACGGCTGGATGACGTGCTCTTCCATAAGATCCCGTATATTTCGGATTACATCTGACAAAAGAAAACAACCCTCTCCGTCAAAGCCTTTTGCTTTGCCTGCTTTTCCCGAAAGGGTGAGGCGGCATTGCATGGCAATGACGGAGAGGGTTGTTCTTTTTGACTCAGAGCAGCGTCGGCACCAGCTCGGCCAGCTTCCCGGCCAGCTGTGCGTGGCCCTTACGGGTCAGGTGCATGAAGTCGATCTGGTTGAACTCGCAGCCTTCGGCATCCAGGAAATGGACGTTGTTGCGCTCTGCAATGATCTTGTACCAGCCGGCAACGCCCTTGGACTTCTCCACACAGCCGTCGCCCATGACCTCATCGTGGAAGCCCTCCTTGATGCGCGGAGGAGCAACTACAAGAATGTTGGGTTCCTTGCCGCCCCAGCAGTCCACGGTCTTGCACTTCTGGATCAGGCGCTCCATGCCAGCGCCAATGCAGGCGGCGTTTGCGTTGAAGCGCTCCTTCACATCGTTGGTACCCAGCATGATGATGAGCAGGTCGATGACTTCATGGCTCTTAAGCAGGGGATAGGCCACGCTCAGAGCATCCATGGACTCGTGGATGGGGTCTACAAAAACGGTGGTGCGGCCGGAAAGGCCCTCTTCGGTTACCAGATACTTGTCGCCCAGAGCAGTCTGCAGGCGGCAGGTCCAGCGCTCGTCCTCGTTGAAGCGGATGCCGCCATCAGCATTGTCCTTGGGGTCGGCACAGTAACCGTGGGTGTTGGAATCGCCCAGGCAGAGAATATGTGTTTTCATCTCAATATACTCCTTTGATCGTTCAGATGATCAGGCTTCGCCGTGCTGCTGGCGGAAGTAATAGACTGCGCCTACCATACCGGCATCATTGTGCAGCTGGGCGGCGCGGATCTCCAGTCCCTCGGCAAAGGCGGGCATAACGGAGGCCCTGACTTTGGCGGCAATGGGCTCGATGAGCAGCTTCTGCTGGGCGCTTACGCCGCCGCCGATGAGAATGAGCTGCGGGTTGAAGATGTGCACCATGCCTGCAAGGCCCTGTGCGATCTCATCCGTCCAGGCATCCAGCAGGGCCAGAACGGTCTCGTTGCCAGCCTCCGCGGCAGCAAAAATGGCGCGGCCGTCTTTCCAGGCCGGGTCCTTTTTCTGCGCGGCCCGTACCAGAGCAGTGGTGGCGGCGTAGCGCTCCCAGCAGCCGGTGGCACCGCAGGTGCAGGGGACACCGTCCAGTGCATGGGTGCGGTAGTGGCCCAGCTCACCGCCCAGTCCGCGGGCACCCTCCAAAAGGCGGCCGCCGGTCAGGATGCCGCCGCCCACGCCGGTGCCCAGGGTCACGCCGATGACATCGGTATAACCCTTTGCGCCGCCGACCCAGACCTCGCCCAGCGTCATGCAGTTGGCATCGTTGGCAACGGTGACGGGTAGGCCGAGGAGCCGTTCCAGTTCGGCCTGGATGGGGCTGTTGATGTAGTTGGGAAAGTTGCCGCAGGTACCGGCCACGATGCCTTTGCGGCTGTCGATCTGGCCGGTGGCCGAAACGCCCACGCCTTCCAGTGTGTTCACGTCGATGTTCTGGGTCTCCACAAAGGCTTTGGCGGCTTTGAGCACGGTGGTCAGCACCGGGGTCTGGTAGCCGTCAAAATTGACGCTCTCCTCGGCCTTGGGGCCCATCGTGCCGGTCTCATCCACGATGCCCAGCTTGACGGCAGTGCCGCCGATATCGATCGCAAGATACTGTTTCATCTCGGTGTCTCCGTTTTACTTGTTCATGGCGTTGATGGCTCCGGTGAAGCGGGCCGTGATCTCGGCAGGGCGGGTGATGGCACCGCCCACCACCAGTGCAAAGGCACCGGCTTCCAGTGCCTTGACGGCCTGCTCGGGGTAGTGGATGTGGCCCTCGGCAATGACCTTGGCGGGGCACTCGGTGGCCAGCTTGTGGACGAAATCAAAATCAATGTCGTCAATGCCCTGGGTCTCAGGGGTGTAGCCGCGCATGGTGGTGCCCACAAAGTCGGCACCGGCCTCGGCACAGGCCATGGCGTTCTCAAAGTTGTCGCAGTCGGCCATCACCAGCTGATCCGGGTACTTTGCCTTGATGGCGCGGATGAACTCAGCGGAGGTGGAACCGTCCGGGCGCAGCGCACCCGTGCCCTGCACCGCCAGAATATCCACGCCGCAGGCCACCAGCTCCTCTACTTCTTTCATGGTCACAGTGATGTACATGGGGGTGCCGGGGTAGTCCTTTTTGATGATGCCGATCACGGGCAGGTCCACGACCTCCTTGATCTGGGTGATGTCCCGCACGGTGTTGGCGCGGATGCCCACCGCGCCGCTCATGGCGGCTGCCTTGGCCATCAGGGGCATCACGCCGCCCTCCTTGGTGTACAGGGGCTCGTGCTCCAATGCCTGGCAGGAGACGATCAGCCCGCCCTTGATCTGAGCAAACAGTTTTTCCTTATCCATGATACTTATCCTCCATCTTGATCTTGACTACAGCTTTGCGGACACGATCGCAGCCGGGCATTTCCACGCCGGGGCGGTGCAGCTCACCGGGGAAGAAGAGGACGAACCGCCCCTCGCCCAGAGCGCCGAAAACGGCATCCTCGCTGTCCTTTTTGCCGATATCCGGCTGGTAGGGCTCCACCTCGGTGCCGGGGGCGGTCTCGTAGCCCCAACCCTCGCCGCCGGCCAGGTCGATCTGCAGATCGGCGTAGAGCCGGTGATATTCGGCGTGGGAACCGGTGTGGGGTTTGAGATCGGCATCCATCACATTGATGAACACCTCGTCGCCGTCCACTTCGGTACGGCCCAACGGCAGGGTATCCAGCGGGTGTGCGGCCAGAAACTCAATGGCCGTGTCGAGGTTTTTGTGGAACCCCTTATACAGATGCAGTTGATCCAGGGTATCGCAGATCATACGCTTTCCCTCCAAAAAAGAAGCGCCCGCCTCCCCTCTGAAAAGAGACGGAGAGGGGGCGCTTGTTCAGCTTACAGTTTTGCGATGGCGGCTTCGATCATGGCCTGTGCTTCGGCCACGATGGCCTCATCCTCGGGGACCAGGCTGGGCATGGGCTCACGCACGCCGCCCAGCTCCAGACCGTACATCCGGCGCAGGATCTCTTTCTGCACGGCGTACAGGTTGCCGTGGGCCTCACACATCTTGTAGATGATGCGGTCGGCCTCATACTGGAGAGCCTGAGCCTCCTTGACCTCGCCCTTGTTGATATGCTCATTCATGGCCAGATACAGCTCAGGCATCACGGCGTAGGTGCCGCCGATGCCGCCGTCTGCGCCAATGACGCGGCCGGAGACGAACTGCTCATCGGGGCCGTTAAAGACCACAAAGTTGCCTTCGCCGCGGGCAGCGATACCGGCATCCTTGAACATCTGGATGTCCTGGGCGGGCATGGAGCTGTTCTTGACAGCCACCACGTTGGGGTTCTTGAGCATCTCCTTCAGCAGGCTCATGGTCAGGCCGGTGCCAGCCAGCTGGGGAATGTTGTAGATGACGAATTCGGTATTGGGAGCAGCAGCGGACATGTCATTCCAGTATTTTGCAATGGCATACTCAGGCAGATGGAAGTAGATGGGGGGGATGGAGGCGATGGCATCCACACCCACGCTCTCGGCATGGCGGGCCAGCTCCACGCTGTCGGCGGTGTTGTTGCAGCCAACATGTGCAATGACGGTCAGCTTGCCTTTGGCTTCGCTCATCACTGCCTCCAGCACGGCCTTGCGCTCGTCCACATGCTGGTAGATGCACTCACCGGAGGAACCGCCGACATACACGCCCTTGACACCCTTGGCGATCAGGTGGCGGGTGAGGGCCTTGACACCCTCGGTGGAAATATTGCCCTCTGCGTCGTAGCAGGCGTAGAAAGCGGGGATAACGCCCTGGTACTTAGTGATATCTTTCATGGTTTGTCTCCTTAAGCTCCTATATGCTTATTTGTTCTGTTCACTGCATCAGCGCCCTCTTGCGGTGCCCTGCATCCGCTTCGACCCTTGGGCGGGTCTCGCGTCTTGCAGACCGCTGCGCCAAAAATTGCTTCCTGAACATCAAGCTCCAACGCTTTCTGTTCCGGGCAACTGCATCAATGCCCTCTTGCGGTGCCCTGCATCCGCTTCGGCCCTTGGTGCGGGCCTTGCGTCTTGCAGACCGCTGCGCCAAAAATTGCTTCCTGAACATCAAGCTCCAACGCTTTCTGTTCCGGGCAACTGCATCAATGCCCTCTTGCGGTGCCCTGCATCCGCTTCGGCCCTTGGTGCGGGCCTTGCGTCTTGCAGACCGCTGCGCCAAAAATTGCTTCCTGAACATCAAGCTCCAACGC
>OGXD01000397.1_pt1 | contig 38804 bp, 34 predicted proteins | sample 1576211 | NCBI WGS metagenome assembly OGXD01 (sample SAMEA3541470, study PRJEB24748) | human gut metagenome | biome: human gut; feature: human-associated habitat; material: faeces | place: China | collected 2012
GGAAACCTCCCCGCTAAAATCATTTTGTGTAATGCTTTTCTCTGTATCATACGCAAGTCTCAATCGCAATCGGGATAGTCCCATTCTTGATGTCTTCTAAAATTTCTGTCGGAAGTTTTTTGCCATCCATTTTTGCTTTGTTCTGTAGCGCACCCGCATCAAAGCCCGGCCGCCACTTTCCAATGGAATCTATAATTTCTTCATCAAGCTTAAGCACATAAATTTCATCATTTTCGGTTACATCCATAAATAACCATAATGAAACTTTTTGCTTATTAAAATTAACATTCCGCACATACGTTTTTGATTCAAGCGTCTCTCTTATAAGAGCGAAGTCATCAAAATCTTTTCCCGTTTCATGAAAATATGAACTTAATTCTTTCACATTTACTCTCCTTTCTTCTTATTTTTAAAATCATATTTAATATGTCAGATGTTCCCAAAAATAAGAAAAAAGAATTTTAAGATGCATGAGTGGAAATTTTCGGCCATCCAATAGTTGAGTTATTAATGCTAATTAATTGCATTTTGCATCATAGCCAATTCATCATCTGTTGTATAATCTTTTAAATATTCTGTCTCATACGGGACAATTTCCATCGCGTAATCATTCCAGGTATAGACACTGCCGCATGTTGCACACCGGCATTTCTTTTCGATTGCACGAGTTTGAAGATAGCCATCAATAAGAACGCTTGATCCTGTTCTAAGTCTTAGAAGATCGTCTTTTGCATTTACTCCATAAGACTTTACCCATGGGAAATCTGTTTTATCTTCATCCACTTTAAATTTTCGTCCTACACCTATTTGATATTGTGCGATAGGAGTATTCTTTAATGCTTCTACTTTCATTGGGTCAGAACACAAATGACCAATAATACTAATATCATTGGAAATTTCGCGTCTTTCATATAAAAGGTCTGCGCTCTCTTTTCGTGTCAAGTTTTGTTCAAGAATATCAATAAAGATAGGATATATATATACAATTACGCCTGTTTGTGTTTGCTCTGTCTGGCATTCTGGACAAATAGAAGTTTTATCCTTTGCTTTTGTAACGAGAGTTCCTTTCACAAAGACCTGATCAAACTGTCCAATTTTATCCATCTTTGCAATTAATTCTGGTTTATCGGTTTTGATAAAAATTGTATATTGCCTAAGCTGTCGGTCCGTATCTCCTGTGGGACGATTATTTCGTACAACATTAAGAGTAAGTACGCCTAACTTAAATTCGCCAGACTCCTCATCTTTAAATATTTTAGGAGCACTTGCGGCCATTCCGCACAAAATTACCTTATTTTGTTTCATGGGATACCATTCGGTAAAAGCTTCAAATCTTTAGATCTGAAGTATAACCTTTCCTTTCTGCCCGCTTAAACAGGCGCTATTTTTAAAATTGTAACTAAGATTTATATTTTTCTTATACTAATATGTCAGATTTATTTTGCATTTTCTATACAAAGAAAAGAGGAATGTTTCCATCCCTCTTTTTGATTACATCTGTGTTTCTAAAATTATTTCAGGCTTCTTGTATTGCTCCTCTTCTGCATAAACTTTCTGTCTCGCAATTAGAAATTTGTTTTTCTTATTAAGACTTTCAGTTACATTATCTGGATCTGGTACAATATCCGCAATATATGAATGCATATATTTTTTCCTCCTTAAGCAGCATCAGCATCATCATCAGAACATAATTCTGCAAGTATTTTACTATTTTCTGCCACATCATCTTCTTTCGCTGTCAAAGCATTCCACATCTGAGAAAGCCTTTCTTTTTCGGTAGTGTTTCGTGACTCAATATAAGTATTTGTAATTGCTTTTGTGATCGCTGAAGTAGAACCCATTAAAACCATCATCTCTTTTGCTCTTGTTTCAAGAGTATAAAGAATTTTTCTACACAGTAATGTATAATCACTATCCATTAACGCCGAGATTACGCATTTATATTCACTTCCCTGTGCTTTATGTACCGTCATTGCATATGCCAGCGTCAGCTTTTTCAAATACTTTCCAGAAAATTCTACAATCTTCCCGTCATCCAACTTAACAATTACGATCTTTTCAAACGTATTAACATCAATAACTGTTCCTGTTTCGCCATTAAAGACTCCCTGTCCTTTTGTTCCCTTATAGACAAAGCTTAAATCATAAAAATTTTTTAAATTCATTACCCGGTCACCTGGACGGAAAACAAAGTCTCCACTTCGCAACTCCTTTCCTTTTCCAGGATTATACTCACTCTGAATTATACGATTTAATGCATTTGTACAAGTCATTCCACGCTGGCGGCAAGGAACAAGCACACACACTTCACTGCTTCCAAACCGCTCTGCCATTTTCCCATAAATCTTCACAATCATTTGCTGTGCTGACTCTGGATCTTTTGTACGTAAAAGCTTAAAGGCGTGATCAGTTATCAATTTATCAATTGGTTCTCCAGCATTGATAATATCCGAATTTTTACTAATGGATCCACTGTTTCGATAACATGTTTTTAATACGGTGCATGGAATTACTCCCGAATCAATCATATCTTCGAATACCTTCCCGATGCCAATACAAGGAAGCTGATTCGCATCACCGATAAAACCAATATGACAATCTCCATTTTCTGCAAGACTAAGTAATCTTGCCATTAACGGCAATGTAACCATGGACATTTCATCCACCAAAATTAATTCTGTTCCATGCGGTACCTCACAGCCCATTTCAAAAGAGATTAACTTTCGATGAATTGTCTGAGCATCTTCTTGAGTTGCTTCAGACATCCGCTGTGCAGCGCGTCCGGTCGGAGCAAGAAGTTCTATCTGCGCACCTTTTCTTTCCCATCCCAAAATTGTTAATGCTTCAATCGTTGTTTTTCCTCTTCCCGGTCCACCTGTTGTGATAAAAACACGATTTTGTAAACTTTTTCTTACGGCTTCTTTCTGCTCTCCCCCTAATTCAATGCCATAAGTATTTTCATATTCCTGAATAAGTGCTTCACATTCTTCATCAGAATATTTAATAGTGCTTTCTTTTTTTGCAAGCATAATTAAACGATATGCAACTAACAATTCCAGGTAATACGTTTTTGCATCATAATAACGCCAATGCCCTTTTTCATCTTTATCTGCAATAAAATGAAATGGATCTTCGGTAGAAAGATTTTTTCCAGCTTTTTTGAAGCAATCCATAATTGGCATTTCGTCCATTTTATAAGACTCCAATGCTAAAATATGATCAATCTCTTTACGAATCTGTTCCTTCAATCGAAGATATTCCTGCATGCAAGATATTTCATCTGCATTAAGCTTATGTCTATCAAAAAGCATTTCGCGGGCATCTTCATTTTTAGTTTTTTCCAAGTTTTCTACAAAATTATTAAATTTTATAGTATGCTTCACTGCCATATCTCCAAGAGGAAGTTCTAAATAACTATTCAACAGATCTGGAACAGTTGTTTTCAAAACCTTTTCATAATAGACATGTTTTACTTCATCAGCATTGATCAAAAGTTCTACTGCCCGGGACATAGCATCTTCATAATATAAGAAGCAATGCCCTTTTTCATCAGCAGCCTCATGAAAGCAATGAAGCAGACCCGCTCGGCATCTTTCTACACTCTCTAAAGCAAATCCCATGCTCCTTGCTAAAGCATCTGCCTTTTTGAATCCGAAACCCTTGACATCATAAATCAATTTATAAGGGTTCTCCTTAATAACCTCCACACAACGATCTCCGTATTTTGCGTGAATCGTTTCTGCCTGTTTTTTGGTAATTTCCCCATTTACAAGCGCATAAAGTTCAAAAAAGTCCCGATTTTCTTCTAATGAGGCAATGATTTCAGATAAACGTCCAGCTGTTAAACCACGAATTTTTAAAAGCATGGTCGGGTGAGCAAGAATTTCATCCCAATTTGTTCCAAATGTTTGTACAATTTCCTGCGCAGTAGCTTCTCCTACATATTTGATTAAACCGCTTGACAAGAATCGCACTGCCGCACGTTTTTTGTTATCCATTTTGCATTCAGAGCGTTCTACAAAAAACTGTGTCTCTTTATACTTTGAACTAAATTCCCACGAGCCTTCCATAACAATTTCTATTTTTTTAATAGGATTTGCTATTGTTCCATAGGCTGTTATAGGTTTTCCTTTCCCGGGAATTTTCACAGAGATAACAGAATAATTATTTTCTCCAGTAAATATTACTTTTTCTATAGTCCCTTTTAACGCTTCCATTTTTTCTCCCTTCCTTCTTAATGCTATAAACGTCACTTATAATATGTCAGAAATTATAAAAACAAAGGCGGTTTAAAACCGCCTTTAATGCCGTATTATCGGATAAACTCGTCTTTAATTTCCTTAGTGATGCCATTTTCCCCAGATGCATCCTCGATCTGTTTAACACATTCTTTTAAAAGAATTTGGAGTCTTTCTTTTTTCTCAATCGCATCAGCCTTTTCAATCATTGCAGAATCGTAAAAATCAGAAGCAAGAAATTCTTCTTCATTAAAACATTCTGTCAGCCCATTTACGACAATATCAGCGGAATCCTTATTCTCAGAAATATTCATTAAGGCATCTTTGATTTCTTTTAAAGAAATTACCTTTTCAAGATCCTCTTCATCGCAAATTTCTTTAATAAGCTTTGCAAGATATTTATCTCCATTTTCCGCATAAGCTGTTGTTACTGCATTTGCAAGAAGTTCCTTTTTCTGAAATGCAGTTCTGAGATAATTACAGCCAGTTAATTTTGTTAAAAAATCAGTCTGCGGCGATTTGGCTTTCTTTGAATATAACTGGATAAAATGAACATTTGTTTCATGGCTTTCGATTACCGGGAAGGAAAACCCACATTCTGGAGCAGATACAATATCTACTCTTGGAGCATTTGCAATCTGTTCTTCAGCGCCATCATAACTTAATCCATCTGCTGATAGCTTTAAAGGGCAAATCATACCAATTAAATGATCACAAGAAAAATCGTCTTCATCCGTCTCGAGAGAAGCTGTATTGTAAAGAAGTAAAATTAAATAATTTCCTGTTATTGGGCAATCCTCAATCACTTTTTCATAGAACTCTTCTACTGCATCAGAATTCCCAAGAATAGAACGATATAATTCCGCCAGAAGAGCATATTTTTCTCCATGCATCTCTTCATTCTGCGAGAAAGGAGCAATCAAGACGTTATCTCTTAATTTATTTGAGAAAATCTTTGCAGCAAATTTTAAATACTTTTCCGCTTCTGCATCAGATACATGCAAAAAATTCTCTTTAAAAGAACAAATCTTCTGCCCGTCCCCATTTACAACACATCCGCATAGCACAGATGCAGCATTATTATTAAGTTTTAAACTTCTTTTTACAAATGAAATATCTGCTTTTGTCATTAAAAAAATCTCCTTTTACTTTTTATTTAATATGTCAGATATAAAAAAGATTTTTTTTCGATATAAAAAAAAGAGAGCATCAAACTCTCTTCTTCTTCAATTCCTGACTATTGTTTTCTTCTTCTACAATTGTCCCATCGTCATCGACATATCCGGAAACTTTCCATCCACAATTTTTACAGCTGCGGGAAAAGCTTTTGTCCTCAATAACTAACCGGCTGCCATTTCCAATTTTGTCTGATCCGCAAACAGGGCACTGACCATATTTTGCGATAATATCCATACTTACTTGCATCTTCATAATATATCTCTCCTTTTCTTTTTGAATTTTTGCTTTGGAGATTACCAAAATTGTCTATCAGGGGGGGTGTTGCACTATAAGTGCAACACCCGATCTTTAATTTCCTGTGTTCTGCCCTGATTCCAGAACTGCGTGCCGATATACCTTCATACCCTCGGTTTCCCGATATTTACCTGGTAGAGGCTGCGCCTTGCGCCGGGGAGTAGACTATTCCTTATGCACCTTCCATTGCTATTACTTGGACTGGCTACATCAAATATTATAGTCGTTGCACCTTCCTATCTACATATTCTTTAATTGTTTTTTCTCTGTCTGGCAATATAAATGGTTTTTCTTTAGGATACCGGTATTCTTTAAAAAGAATTGTTTCCGCATACCATCTTGCAAAATAAGCTTCTTCCTTAAATATATATACACCAAGATTTATCATTTTTTGATTTATTTTGATATGTGCATAAAATTTTCCATTTTGCTGTTCCGTCACTCCTTTATAATTACTGTTCATCTGATTTTGTGATCTTGTTACAATCCTTAAATTCTCTTTTCGATTATCTAAGGTATTATGGTTCCTGTAATCTACAAACTGGTTTGTTCCAAGAATAACTCTTGACATATGCTTGTTGTTTCCTTGAAATTTAAGAGTATTCATGACATATCCACTGGAAGAAAGTTTCCATTTTGCATATTGTACTTTTTTCAAATCTTCTGTATCAATAATTGCTTTAGCAACAACATTACAGCTTTTATCATAAAGATCAATATATGTAATATCTCCGCATATATGATATTCATTTTTATCATATATTGTTCTTGGGTTTGTATCCAAAAATTTTCCATATTTTTTCAATTGCTTATAATGCTTATTACATAATACATAACCATGAGATTTTATTTTATGTGATAATTGTCTTCCGCAAATATCGCATTGGTGTTCTTTCATAAACATCCCTCCTTTAATAAGAAGAAATGTAGATAGGCTTGGCTCAAGATATTCGATCTAAAAAGATTACGAAATCCCTTGATGTTCATTTGTTTTATACTGTGGCCACATCGGCTAATTTCTTCGACCACAGGTCCTGCGAGCCACGTTCATAGTATCCTGATTACGATTGCCACAATTCGGGCATTCCCATATCAGCTTCCCATCGTGGTCACTTACAATTTTGATTTCTCCATCGAAACCACATTCCTGACAGTAATCGCTTTTTGTATTCATCTCCGCATACATAATATTTTCATAAATAAATTGCATCACTGAAAGCACCGCTTCCAGATTATTCTGCATGTTTGGAACTTCCACATAGCTAATTGCTCCGCCTGGGGATAATTTCTGAAATCCAGATTCAAATTTAAGCTTGCTAAATGCATCAATTTTCTCTCTGACATTTACGTGGTAACTATTTGTGACATAATTGTGATCTGTCACATCTTTAATCGCCCCCCATCTTTGCTGTAGGCATTTTGCGAACTTATAAGTTGTTGATTCCAGTGGAGTCCCATATACGGAATAATCAATATCTTCCTCTTTTTTCCATTTTTTGCAAGCGTCATTCAATCTCTGCATAATTTTAATTGCAAAAGGTTTTCCGTCTGACGAGGTATGAGATACACCTTTCATTCGCATAACGCATTCAAATAATCCTGCATATCCTAATGAAAGTGTAGAATATCCTCCGAATAACAATTTATCTATTGTTTCACCTTTCTTTAATCGGGCAAGCGCCCCATATTGCCAAAGAATTGGTGCAACATCAGATTTTGTTCCAAGAAGACGTTCATGTCTGATCCTTAATGCACGATGGCATAATTCCAATCGCTCATTTAAAATCTTCCAAAACTTTTCTTCATCTCCATTAGCAGAACATGCTACATCTACAAGGTTAAGGGTTACGACCCCCTGATTAAAACGACCATAATACTTATGCCCCTTATCCTTTTCGAAATTACCTGCATTTGAGATATTCTCCAATTTATCGCTAAAACGATCTACTGTTAAAAAACTTCTGCATCCCATCGAAGGATAAGTTTCTCCATCTTTTACAGACTTCATTACTTTTTCAGAAATGAAATCCGGGACCATTCTTTTCGCTGTACACTTAGCAGCCAGCTTTGTCAGTTCCCAATATTTTGACCCTTTATAGATGTTGTCTTCTTCTAATACATAAATCAATTTCGGGAATGCGGGAGTAATCCATACTCCCTTCTCATTTTTGACTCCTTTAATTCTCTGATGAAGCATTTCTTCAATGATCATTGCAAGATCATCTCTGGTCTGCCCTTCCGGAACTTCATGCAAATACATGAATATTGTAACAAACGGGGCCTGACCGTTAGTTGTCATGAGCGTAATGATTTGATACTGAATCATTTGCACTCCCTTATTGATTTCTTCTTTTACGCGGTCTTCTACAATTGATTGAATCTGCGACTCACTCAGATCTGCTTTTGCAGCTTTTAGTTCTTTTGTTACCTGTGCAAAAATACGTTCTCTGCTTACTTGTACAAACGGGGCAAGATGAGAAAGCGTAATGCTCTGACCCAAAAAATACTATATAAGTTTATGTGCTACATATAGCTTAGACTATTTCTTGTAGATGCTGGAATTGCATCTGCCAATACGTTTCGACCGCCCGCGAAAGCGGCCTACAAATTAGTCGTTACAATTATCTTATCAATTTAATGTCATGACTTTGCGGATGATCCAGATAACGTCTTGTCTGGGTTTCGGATTTCCCGATAAATTTTGCAAAAGCGGCAACCGTTTTAAATTCGTATTTGTCTTTGTACAGAATCGTTTTGAAATGGTATCTTTTTTTATCAACCTTTTTCCGATTCAACACTCTGTATGCGTGTTTATTATTTTCTGACTGACTCTGCCATGAGAGATTTGTCCACACGCAGTTCTGCACATTTCCATCTTCATGATTTACCGTATTGTGTTCTGGATCGTATCCATCTACAAACGCAAAAGCAACAAGTCTTGCAAGCTGAATATTCTTTACTTTATTGCTATAATAAAGAGCCACATATAATCTCTTATTGTTTTTATTGGGAATTGGCTTTATAAGATGATATTTTTTATACCGGCTGGCGTAATGTTTTACTCTTGCCATATTTGAAACCATATATCCGGAATATCCCGGAATTGGCTTCCATATCTCTTCCGGTAAATCGGCAAAGTCATATTTCAGATGCGATTTTTGCATGTTTGTATTCGTGTGAGATCTGACTATATAATCATTTCTCGCTTTATCAAGCACTTCATCATTCGAAATAACAGTTTTTTGCAGAAAATCTCTGGATACACCCAGCTCCTCCGCTATTTTCGTAATAGAAATATTGTGATCGAGCCTGGATTTTATGAGATTCCTATTTTGGTTTATGAATTTTCGTGTAGATGGTTTTATATGTTTCATTGGCTTTGGTTCAGGGAAATTCCACTCTTTTATTTTTTTCGCTATAGTCGTCCGATTTATTTCTAAAAGTCTGCTGATGTAACTTTTAGATCTTCCTTCTTTACTGTACATCTGATATATCGCAGGCTTTAAAAGTTCCGCTTTTTCCATGCTTGTCATAGGCATTCCGCCTCCTTAGTAATAAGATAATCACGAGATCAGCTTTTCCAACCTACCTCGTTAGCTGTGCTAATAAAAGCACAACTCCGTCTCTGACGGTTAGTATTGTTTTTAAAGTACGGCAGTCTTTAGACCGTACTGTGAACTAGCTACTTGAGCAATGATCTGAGTAGCGATATTGCAGGCGGTTGTAAAGCTATGAGGCTTTTCAATCAGCGTTTCACTAATGACAGTTCCATTCTGCAGCATGTCCTCCAAATTTACTAAGCAACAGTTTGTGATCGGCTGTGCAAAATAATCGGCATCATGAAAATGTAGAATTCCTTTTTCATGCGCTTCCAGAATATCTGCCGGAAGTAAAAATCTTCTAGTAATATCCTTACTGACTTCACCGGCCATATAATCTCTCTGAACACTTGCAATAGTCGGGTTCTTATTGGAATTTTCCTGTTTTACCTCCTCGTTGTTGCATTCAAGTAAACTAAGGATCTGTTTATCAGTAGTATTAGACTTACGCACCATTTCTCGTCTATAACGATAGGTAATGTAATTTCGAGCAAGAGAGAATGCCCCTTGTCGCATCAGCTGATTCTCTACCATATCCTGTACTTCTTCAACATTCGGAGTATGGTTCATATTCCTACACGCTAGAGCAACATCTTCAGAAATTTTTAAAATTACCTCATCGCTCAATTTTTCATAATCAATAACACTCTCATTCGCTTTTTTGATTGCGCCTGCAATCTTTTCTGTTTGGAATGGTTTCTCTTCTCCATTCCTTTTAATAATCTTCACTTTTTATACCTCCATTGTTCTTTGTTGTTAATATGTTACAAGCTTAATATGTCGGATATTATTAAAAATAAGGAAAGATTGCAGACCTACTAGGCATTTGGTATAATAAAGTCATTATATGAAAGATTGAGGAGTTTTTTATGTTAGCCATGCAAATGATGTTCCGGCAAATTCAAAATATTTTTTTCGGAATAAATCCCCTTTCTGCAATAAATTTTTGTTTTATTGGCATTACAATAGATTTTGTTTGTATTCTTCTCACTTTCCCATTTCTGAAATTGTTAGAATATTTTTATGTATACAACAGTCAACTGGTATTAAAAATCTTAAGTGTCATAGAAACAATTATTGGGTTGTTTTTTGGAATAGGTTTCATATATTTTTATCATTTTGCAACTGTATAATATTCTTGCTTTTATCTTGCTATTTCAATAGCATATGTTTTTCTGTAATGGACTACCGCCCTGCCGGGCGATTAAACTATCTAATTTTCATTTGCTATTTAAAATTTCCAATTTCCCAAACAAAACGTTTTTTCCTAATCCCCAATTTTAGAATCTTTTTATGGACAATGAATAATATTTCTTTCATCCGCCCAAAATCCTTTCGGGTGTCGTTTAGGTTAATGCGAAATGAAACATGGAAGTTAGAGAAATCCTTTTAGTGATAGCGAGCACGCCAAGCTTGCGCAGGCGGCGAAGCGCTAAAAGCGATATGCGACATAGGAGCATGAGCGGGCGTAAATATTAAGAATAGTCCTCTGCATTATATATTGATTGATATTTTTACTTTCGTTTGATATTTTTCCAACAAATTATTTAAGAATTTAAGCACAAAAATCAATCTTTGGCATGGAAAAATCTTTTACATATGCAGATTTCATTTTTTGACATGCTTAAAATTATCTATTGTGCTTAAAAATTTTTATATATGCGGATTTCATTTTTTGATAGATGCATTGAAAGAAGAATCTTACAAAAGAAAAATTTGCAGATCAAAGTAGGTTTTAATGCTCCCTATTTTTCTTATTTGTAAATTTTATATACGCCAAAAAAGCCTGTTTCTTTCAGCAGGCTTTTAAAAATATTTAGTTTCGCTTGTTAATTTACGCTATTAACAAGTTTTGCAATCCACACATCTTTTTCCATTCCATTTAGACAATTCTGGAGGCGCACATAGTGCTCAGGTGTTCTTGCTATAGTTTTTCCTTCAGTTTTCCGAAGATCCTGTCGTTCTACCCATTTCTGGTATTTTAATTTCTGTGCAGCAATAACAAGTCGTAAATACTTTTTAACAGTATTTCGACTCCATCCACTTGCTGCTTCCATTTCTTTATAAGAGCCTCCTGCAAGATAGACTTGCTTTACAGCGTCAATACGCTTCTGCCGGCGTGCAGCAGTTTGCTTTCTGCGGTAGGCATTTGCTTTTTCGCTGGCTTTTCTTTTTCGCATAAGAATACGCTCTCTGCTATAGCAGATTTTTGCACGATTTAAGATAAACGCATCGGAGAGATGCAATTCTCTAGCAAGTTTTTCTGCTGATAGACGTTCTTTCCCACGATTTTTAAGCCTTTCATCCACGATCTCTTTAACAATCGACCATGGTAAAGGCTTTTTAAGCTTCTTATTGTATTCTTTGACAATTGTCCATACTTCTCCATTATTGGCATTACACCAAATCAGAGTTAATGCCATATGATAAAGGAAAGATTTTTGCTGTTTAATATTTCCATTGCGTTCTTCAAAAATAGTCCGCAGATCACGCAGAAATTTTCCCGGCGTTTTGGAATAATCAACATCATTAACCGTATGGATTGCCTTATGATCAAATTTGTGGGCATTGTTCACAAGCGCCATAAAAGTAAATGGATGCAAATTTTCAATATCAGCTTCTTTACCGTCCTTATCTTTCGCAAAAGCCCTCATACTGATTTCTTTTTTCTGATTTTTTGCTTTTTCCTGTGCTGCTAATTTCGCGGCATGGCTTTTCTGTATTGGGGAAGCTTCTACATATTCTGCATTTTCCGGTTGCAACTTTGCTCCAATTAATTTTTCGCAATATGCATCAAAATCATTAATGATTTCTCGATCATTCTTTTTTTCAGCATAAGATCCTTTTACAACCGGACATACTCTAAGTGCTTCTGCCCACATCGTAATACAGACATTTGAAGTTTTAATATTGTAACGATTATTCCAATATACTTTTACTTTTTGTCCCGTTATTGGATATAATTCGATATTTGGGCATGGAAATACCTGATTATATGCTTCTGCCTTTTTTGCTGAAATCTCTAACATATCTGTTAGAACCATGTACAAATTCTGGATATCTTTTTTACGATTCACGATATTATCAGAAAATGAATAAATAAGATAAATCCCATCCCCTCCATCAGCAATAATTGCTGCTGGTCGGATTACTCCTAATATGGGAGAATCCATAGCAAGCATATGTAGAATATCTTCTGAAAGCATTTCTCCTTCGCAATTGTTAATTTTCTCTGCGATTTTTCCCGTAATTTTCACGCTCAAAGTATGGGATTCCTGGCTTTCACTGCCATCTCTTGAGAAAAATTTTGCCGCAGGGCGAATATAAAAATGATGTCCCCCATTTTCTTTTAATTTATAGATTTCTTCCATTGGAGTAAGCGTTGTCTTACGCTGTGGATGAAATTTCTGTACAGCAAAAGACCGGATACTCTTTCCAGATGAATTCGGTTTTTCGTAATATTCAATATCAAACTGTCCTTTTTCATAGATCCTATCAGCGCAAATCAATCTTGAAATCGCACGGTTTTCTCTCTGGATTTTTCTTTCCTGCTCAAATGCCTGAATATCTTTTGGCGTTAAAAGACTATCTTCTTTAGGCATAATAGGTTCAACGACAGGAAAGCTAAGGATATTTCCATAGCTTTTTATCTTATTATTTTTATCTTCGCAAGCCTCCATTTCTTCGCTTCCGGTATATAATGTCTCTAAAGACTTATCGTATGGAAGTGTCTGCGGATAATTTTTTTCTAAATCATTTATAAAATCTGGTGTTTTTCGTTCCATAAAAAATACACTCCTGACCTGACAAATTTTCTAAACTTAATATGTCAGATTTTTGAGTGTATTTTCCGATATAGAATAACTTATGCGATTTTAGAAATTATATTTCTTCCCCTTTGCTTTTACCACATCTAATTTCTTCAGAATGGATAATAGGAATATCATCATATGGGATACCGTAAAAAGCTTCCATTTTTTCTCTAAGAGATTTTGTTTCGCGAATTGGTTTCTTCTGAAGAACAATTTTATTATCAATAGTTCCTATAAGCAGCTCATCCCCTTCGCTTATCATAAGTTCTTTTGTAATTTTTACTGGGAGTCTTATTCCTAAGCTATTTCCCCATTTTGAAACAGTTGCCTTTGTCAATTCGCTAAATGTTTCTGTCTGCATTATCTTGCTCTCCTTTTTTATCAGTTAGCTTTTCTTCCAGTATTGTTACTTCATCAAAGCATAAAAAGAATGTCCCATAATTAGAAATGTTTCCCGTATTCTTTTTATTTTCCACGTCTGAAGCATTTGTCTCTTCAATCATTATGTCTGTGTGAAAATGTCCAAAAAACCATTTATTAAAAGTCAATCTTTCTTTTATAGAATCCAGCCAGTCCGTATATTTATCTATTCGATATTCTGCTCCTATTTTTCGTAATACTGAAGTTGGCGCGGTATGAGTAATAACGAGATCAACATTCCAATTGCTTTCTTCTAATTTTTCTATAGCATATTTTCGTTCTTCCTTATTCGGAACTTCTTCTTTCCACCATGAAAAACCCGGGATACGCCATTCTTTATCAGTAGACGCTGCTCCGCCCATAGTAAATACTCTATATCCAGCAATTTCAAAAATCTCTCCGCGCATCAAATGAAAAATGTGCTCAGAAATTTTATGAATTTTTCCGCCATGCCATTCTGTAATTGGCATGTTCATTAATCTTACGTGGTTTTCATGATTTCCATCAATCCATAAAATGGTGCATCCAAGATTTTCATAAAAATCAATTAAACTGTTTTCCCGTATTTTTTTATCAGGATCGTCATCATTTTCGTTACGCCAAATAACACCAAAATCTCCAGTAATTAGTTAAAAATCATCTGGCATAAGTGAATTCCTCAATAATTCTATTTTTAAAATATCTGCTGTCCCATGGGTATCTCCTGTTATATACAGCATTGCAAATCCCCCTATTCACTATCAGCTATTTCAGTATCCACTAATTTTTCTGTGCTGAGTCCTTGCACATCCTGAAAAATTTTATCTGTACTATCAGTTTTGTCATCATTTTTAATAAAATTCTCAATTGCGTTAATCACTTTTTCTCTTAACACTGTATCATTTTTCAAGCGATATATGCCAATAAAAAGCATTGCTGCAAGCAAAATACATACGGCGATTTTTATTAACCCAGAAAGTCCTTTACTCACAAATCCTAGAAAATCAAAGGATTCTTTTTCTTCTGATGGCTCGTCCTTTTTCTCACCAGATTTCAAAAGATCTGATACAAGATATTCTCCATCCCAATAATTATACATATTGTATTTGCCATCCCCGAAGCACTTTGTTCTATCAGCTGGATCGGGGAGAATACTGGCTTCTCTTTTACCATTTACTTCTGTCACAATTAAGCAGTCTGCATTGCCATTCCCGGTATTATTGCTAGATATTGGCCAGACATGAAATTTATAGACTCCTTCATTATAACAGATATGTCCATTTTTATTATATTCATTATAGCTTTCAAGAATATTTCGATGGCGCTCTGTCTCTATTTTCAAATTATATCCTGCGCTTAAAGTTAATCCTGCAGCATGAATAAAAGATTTAAAATTGCCATTGTGAAAACTACCATGGACAAGGAAAGTATGTCCTTCCAGATTTATCTCTACAACTTTCTTTGCACTAGCAGTTACAGCATAGATTACCATTCCATCCTTTTGGGCAAATACAGCAACATCAGGATTAGAATTGTTTTGATAAAGATATAATGGAGCAATCAAAAATAAAAATTCTTCCCCTCTTGTACTGCCATCCATTGCGACAGATACTTTGCATTTATCATATACAAACTTATCTGCTTTTATTTTTCGTTCATTCTCCATTAAATCTGTCGCTAGAATGTTTTCTTCTGGCGGATTATCGTTAAAAGCAATGTTAGCTTCTGTTTCTAACGCAGTTTCTGAATTTTGCTGAGTGATAATTTCTTCATTTGTATTGGAAATTAACGGAACAACATTATTTGTTTTAGGAACAGAACTATTATTCCCTTCTTCCTCTTTTCCTTCAGGTTCATCCATTTGCGGCATTTTTGGCTCTTGTGATCCTTTCTGAATCTGTTCCGTACCGTTTTCAGCTAAAGCAGCTTCTTGAGGTTTCATATATTCTAATCGACCGGAACTTTCTGGGACAATTTCTTTGAATTCTTCTTTTAGAACTTCCATAAGTGCATCGGCATAACATTTATAGAGAATACCATCAATTGTCATCTGGATTTCATCATTTTTAGGATCATCTTTTTGGATATACTGATATTTTAATCCTTCTCGTATTAACCCAGAAAATGCTAACGCCTGCATCCGATAAATTTCTTCCAATTGTTCTTTTGGGAGATCTCCTTGTGCAATATCATATTCTGTTTGCCGTTTTAAAGTTTCGGCTTCTTTCAATGCAAGCATATAATGATGCTTTTTAGAGAAAACTATATAATTAGTAAGAGTTTTTACTTCTGGCATAATTTTTCCTTTCTTGAATGAGTTTCTTCCTATTAATAATATGTCAGATTGATTTTATATTTTTTAATACAAAGCAATTAGCTGTTCCTGTAATTCGGTACATCTTTTAGGCGAATTAGAGATTTTGTTCAATACTCCATCCTGATAAAAAATACTAACTTTTTCTTTCGCTCTTGTGATCGCTGTGTATAAAATTTTACGGTTGATCATTTTGACTGAATCCTCTGTTAAAAGAATAGCAACTTCTGGATATTCACTTCCTTGTGATTTATGAATTGTTAATGCATGCGCAGGGATAACTTCATCCAAAGATGCGTTTTTTATATAAATTTCTTCTCCATTATCAAAATGGATTAAAAATCCATCAGCATCAATAAATTTAATTCGTCCTGGTTCTCCATTAAAGTAGCCTTCTTTTCGATTGTTTTTTATTGTGATCACACGATCATTTAGATAAAATTCATAATCCCCATACACTTTCAAGCTTTGTTCTCCTTTATGCCGGATACGCTGTATCTGATGATTAAGATAGCGCACTCCAGATTTTTCTTTTTTGATAGGAGAAAGAACTTGGCACATACCATCTTTTTGCTGCGTAGAATATAAAATGCATGCTCTGATTGCTTCCTCTTTTGTAGCAAAATGTTTTAAAGAAAAATCTTCTCCGGAAGTAAAATCAGCTTCGCCTTTTTCTGCTTTTTTTGCATTTTGTATAATATTAGATCCTTTTTTTTGGCGAAAAATTTCATTTAGCCGATACACTTCAAATAATCCGGAAGAAATAAAATCATTTAAAACATCTCCTGCCCCAACACTTTCTAATTGTCCTGGGTCCCCGACAATAATTACACAGGCATCATTAGGTATAGCTGAGAACATAAGAGAAACGATTTCTATATCCGCAATTGAAAACTCATCCATAATATAAAACTGTGAAGTTAGCTGATTCCCCTGATTATATATAGGAACACATCCAATTTCAAAAAGCTTTACTCCTAGCAAATAATGAAAAGTGCTTGCCGGAAGTCCAGATTTTTCACTCATATGTTGTGCGGCACATCCTGTAGGAGCACATAAACAGACGTCTTCATTTAATTCTTCACGAATATATCTGATCAATCCATCAATAACGGTTGTCTTTCCGCATCCCGGTCCGCCAGTAATGATTTTAATACCGGAACTTTTTAGCGCTTCAAATGTTATTTTTTGTTCATCTGAAAACTGTATATTTTTTTCGGACTCTATTTCAGCAATTTTTTCTTTATTAAATTTAAAGCTCTTAACATTTTGTATCAGTCGGGATACATTCTGTGTCAAGGATATTTCTGCATCACGAATAGTTTTAAATGCAATTCGGAATTCCTTTTCGTTTTCCCATGTCGTATATGTTTTTTCTGTTAAGAGAAAAGATGTTAGATAGCTAATTGAAATATTTCCAAGTGGAGAATGTTGCATCAGATGTTGTGCTTTTATAAAAAAATCGTCAAGATTGCAATAAGTGTTTCCAGCACTTAAAGATGAATTCATTACATATCTGCAAATTCCTTTTGCTCGTTCTTCTGATGATGGACTAATATTATTTGCTTTTGCAATATGATCGCACATATCGAAACGCCAATTTAACAAGCTTCCGATTACATAAGGATGATTGTTCAACATTTGCAATTCTCGCCCAGGATACATATCATTGATTTTTATTGCGTCTGAATAATTTCCGCCATATGAAACAACGGTATCAAATAATTCTCTAAATTGAATAGCTTGATTGATTTTTAAATAAATAGAATGTCCATATTTTTGAAATCCTTCTGGGAGATTTTCCGTAAACTCCGATTCTGTTTTTGAGGATTTTACCAATTCAAATAAAGGCATTGGAAGTTTTTTGATAAGCTGCTCGGCACGTGCTACAGATATTCCTGTGAGTTCAAGTCCATTCGCTAAATAAAGAATGTCATTTTCTTTGGAATTGTCCCATCCTTCAAAACTATCAAATACAAATGTTTCTGGATGATTAGGATTGCGCCCAAAATCTCCTGTTAAACAAATTGGAGCGAAATATGGTAATTCCTGAATGATTCCAGAGCAGAGTATATTTTTTTGCTCAGATTTTAAAATAATTACAGCATATCCATTCTGATGATTTCGGAATATTTCTTTTGTAAAAAATCCTTTGATCTGCATATTTTCCTCCTGCTCGGGATTCCCGTGCAGGTATAATATGTCAGATAACTTTTAATTTTCTTTATTTTCCCTTCGATATAATGAAAAAGAGGCGCGGAATTTTCCGAGCCTCTTGGTGTTAGCCGAACATAAATCTTGTCATAACTTTTGTTAACTCACTTTCAATCATCTCTGGTACTGTGCATACACAATCAAATTGATACATAGAGCGGAATTCTTCTGCTTCTTTCGCGTTAGAATAATCATCTGCAAAGAAAATGCCAATGACCTTAATACCTTTATTCCTTGCATTTGCGACAGCATCTCGTACATCTGCCATTCCTCCGATGTAATCAGTATATGAAGACGGAGTACCATCTGAAGCTACAACGAGTAATTTTTCTTTCTCTGGACGTTCTAATAATTCCTTTGCTGCAATACGAATAGAAAATCCATCTTTATTTCCTCCTCCCGTTCTTCCAGATAAGAAAAAGTTATAGGAACATGAATTATTCATTTTCTCATCGAAGCCTTTTATAACTTCATGTGATACATGATTTGTTCCATAGCTATCATATGCAGTGATCTTTACTGGCATATAGCGTTTAAACCCTTCTTCGATTACAGCTAATGCCTCACAAGCATATTCTCTTTTTGAACCTCTTCCATGGCCCATCGACCCTGAATTATCCAATAAAATATATCCGCATCCATTAAATTCTGGGACCTTTCCCTTTTTCCGGTAAAAATCGCCCTGTTTCATAAGCAGTTTTGATATTTTGCCAGAGTCAAGTGTGCCAGACATCCGCCCGCGCACGTATGGTTCCTGCTGATTGTGCAGTAGTTTTTCAATATCATGCGCAAATTTTTCTGCTCTTCCTGCGAGATCAAATGGAAGAGGATAAGCAAGATCATATTTTCTACGTGCTTCCTTAAAACTCATCGTATCAGAATATTTTTCTGCAATACCGTTTGCGGTTACAGGGATTTGTGAGTCAGGTGTTTCTTTTTCTTTTCTATTTGCCGGTACGCTCCCGCATATAGAAGCAGCCTCATTTCTTGCAGCTTCAGCAGCTTCACTTGCTAACTGATCAATCATTTTATCAATATTGTCGATAGTCTCAGCTGTTAGCTCTTGTGCAGAAGCACCAACATTCCGATGACTTTCTGAAGAGGAAATTGAAAGTCCCCAACTTGTATCTTTTGCGTCACTGCTATTATTAGTAGAACTGGAATTAAGTTTATTTTCCATTCCTGAAGAGGCAGAATCGTTTGATGTGTTTTCTCCTTCTCCTGGTTCATCTTCTTTTCCTGTTTCTTCTTCGTTTGACATACCACTATATGAATTATCATCACATGTTTTTGGCAATTTATCAAGGATCTGTTGCATAGCATCCATATCCATTGTACAAACCCTGATAATTTCCGGGACGAGGATTCTCTCAATCTTGACTGCCTGTTTCATACATGCTAAACAGTTAGAAGATTTAACACCTTTTGCAATTATAGGGAGTAACTCGTCAATTTCATTTCTCAGCGGAGTTTCATCATAAGCTTCTAAAAATCCTTTTTCATAAAGAGAAGTCGTAGCAAGAGATAAGATCTGGTTCAGCTTTATTATTAACTTTTCTTTTGCATTAAGAGCGTCATACGCTTTTGGCTGAGTCATTTCATTATTCTTCCATAACAACCCTCTTCCAGCAATCATAACTTTGCGGAAACCTGTTCTTTTTATAGAACGCAATCGTTCAATTCGCCCATCGCATAAGCTATTTTGAATGAAATGCGTAATTTCCTGAATCTGCGGAATAGAAATAAAGACTCCTTTTTCTCGCAAATCTTTGCAAAAAACATCATAATCACTATCTTTTACAAAACGTCGGGTATGCCCCTCTACCTGTCTTGAAATTTCTTCACACACAAGTTTTGTTCCTGCATTGATTCCCCACGTCCATGCTTTCCCAGTTGTAGATAATACATGTTGCATTTCATGACCTAAAAGATACTGTGTAATCCAAATGAAATCTTTTTCATCTTTTGCATATGAATACATTTCTGATTCAAGTCCAATAACAATTATTCCATGTTCACTATCGCAATAAGTGTCTTTCCCCTCTAAGAATTTTAGCAATGGAACACGTTTTCGCGGCAGAGTTGCTAATCCTATTTTGAGGAAAGCGTCAAAATACCGGTAATAGCGAGCCGCTAATTTTATTTTTTGTTCTTTATCCATTTTTGTTCTCCCTTCTTCATATTTTATAATCATCTATAATATGTCAGATAATAAAAAGATAAAAAAGTCTCCCATTAGGGAGACTTGTAAAATATAATGTTTACCGATTTAGGATTTAAGTGGTGGACTATACTATTTCTGCTATAAGTGTTTTTTCTTTCCAGTAACACAAAATTTCTATATTATCGCTTCCGTTGTTGATTGTAATTTTTTGGCCTGTTGCATATTTTTGAAATGGTAAAATTATTTTTTGATTCATATCTGTTACGCAATACGCGAATTGGGCGTTTCCAGTTTCGTCATTTTCTTTTGTTAAAGGCAGTACATGAATAAGCATTTCCTTATAAGCAAAACAAATATGTCCATATCCTACAGCCTCTGCATGGCAATATGATTTATCTTTTACTATAACAGAAATCATTCGGTTGTCGCCGTTTAAGGCATTCACATTTAATAAAAATTTGCCATTTACAAAACTGGTTTTTACCAGCAATGCAATTCCCCCTAAAGAAAATTCTGCTTGTCCATTTTGATTCAGGGGAAGCATTTCTATCCCCTTCTCTTTGATTTTCCCTATTACAAATGGAACTGATGGTTCATTCTCGAAAATCATTAAAGGCATAATAAGGTACTCCGTTTTTTCTTTATCTGCAGTAATTTCAATTCTTTCATAAACAAATGATTTTTGTTTTTTTTCTTTTTGTTCTTTATTCATAAAAGGAAGAATTCTTGCTACATCTATATCACTTTTCTTTTCCATTTCATTATTTTTTGATAGTTGTTTTTCTCTTTTAGGCGAATTCCCATAGTCTATTTTATTTGTCAAAAAATCTTTTTTATCAATTCTATCAATTTTTTCAACCTTAACTGCATTTATCGTATCATTTTGCGTATTAGGATCATTTTGCGTTTTATGAGTGTATTCTAAAGATTTCTCTTCTTTTCCTGCCAAAAAGTCTTTTGGCAAAAATTCTTTTGCTTCTTCGCCGAGAATTTTTGCAGCAGTTTTAATCGAACAGCTATAAAATGTGCCATCAATAGATATCCTAATTTCCATTGTTTTTTTATCTAATTCATAATCTATGCCATTTTGCAATAATCCGCAAAAAGCTGTATCGCGGATAAACGTTAATGGATTTATTTTTGAGCTTTCAATTTGCAAATGTTGCATAGTTGCTTCTGCAAGAAGCAATAGCTTCATATATTTTTGACTTTTGCCAAACAAAATATTATTTAAGGCACTTTCCATAATATTTTTATACTCCCTTAATAATGACAACCTTATCTTCAACCAATTTTAATTGTTCTGCATGAATGTATGGTTTTCCGCAATATAAAACATCTTCCATCTCAAAATAAAGCTGACTGCCATGCAATACGCCATTTTTTAAACGCGGAATTTGCACAAGCTTTCCTGCATAATAAGCAACCCAGTCTGCTTCACGTTTTACATCGCGTTCCAGTTTTTTTGCTTTTGTTTTATCCGTCGGCCACACATATAAATATGGAGCATCAAGAGGAGAATGAATCCAATACGTTTCTCCTACTTTATATTCTATTCCATTTATAATAATAGAATCTTTATTTATTTTTGTCTGCGGCATCACATATGTTTTTCGATTGCCTAATTCTTTTTGTCTTGTCTTTACTTTCTGCATAATATACTTATTAGGCGAAAATTCTGAAACTTTAAATTCAGAATCTAACCTTTCCTTTCTGTCTACTTAAGCAAATGATATCAGCTAACTAAAACAGATGCTATTAGTCAACTATTTGTATTTATTTTTCTTTATTTTAATATGTCAGATTTACTTATAATTTTCCCAAAAGAAAAGCGCCTCATAATTTGAGACGCCTTTTGATTATTGATTTAATTACTGGCTTTTCATTAGTTCATCAAACCGAACCTGCAGGATCTTTTTCCCATTCCACATATTTACTGCCAATTGCCCATACAGATCAATTTTTTCCGGCAGTCCAAGTGTGCTGTACTGATCTTTTCCGCTTCCGTTAAAGTTAATTGCATCCAATTTCGTATTTCCCTTGGATGCCAATTTGATTGTATTCCCGGTTGCGCCAATTAGTCTGGAAGAAGCGACCTCATATCCTTTAATTTTAAATACTGGATAAGGGTGTCCTTCTCCATAAGGAGCAAATTTTTCTAATTGTTCCCATATCTCTAGAGCCTCCTCTGGACTAATTTCATAGTCATAATAAGAAATATCATTTACAGGATTGTACTTCCCAGCGGCTGCTTCAATAGCAGCTTTGAATTTTTCATAATTCTCACTTTTCACTCCAAGTCCTGCTGCTTTTTTATGACCTCCACAACGCACTAATAAATCTTTCTGTCCAAAAATTAAATTGATGATGTTTACATCATCTGTAGATCTCGCAGAGCCTTTCAACTCCCCGTTTGCTGCATTTGTAAAAACAATCGCAGGGATTTTATAAGTATTTGTTAAATCTCCTGCTACCAGTCCTACAATCCCTTCTGGAATATCTGGTTCATAAATTACCATAATTCCATTTGAAGGAGTTACGATAGTTTCACGAACTTTTTCCAGTATCTTTTTCTGAATATCTTTTCGTTTATTGTTTATAGCGATCAGCTCCTGTACGCGCGCTTCCATATCGTGAAAACTAGCTTTTGTATCAGTGAAATAATCTAATACTTCCTGTGCCCCATTATCATACAATCTTCCAGAGGCATTTACGATTGGACCAATTCGATAGCCGAAATCATCTTCTGTTGCATATGTATCAATTCCAAGTGTTCTCAGAAGTACATATAAAGTTTTTGTTCTTCCTGTTGGACGAACAATGCTTTTTAGTCCTTCACGTACAATAAGCCAATTATCGCAGGCATGTGTATCCTTCTGAATAAAAGGAACGCAATCTGCGCAAGTTGCTATTGCAGCATAAGATAATATCTGATTTAAAGTTTCTGTCTCATTAAGCATTTCACTTGCAAGCTTATATACAAGGCCTGCGCCACAATAATGCGGAAAATCTGCCTGCCCAGGAATCGCTTCTGGATCAATAATAATATCAGCAGGAGGAAGTTTCCCATCTGCCGGAAGCTGATGATGATCCATAATAAGGACATCCCATCCATAAGCGCATAATTCTGCCACCTGATCATAGGCGGCAATGCCATTGTCAACAAGAATGCAAAGGCCAGGATCATATTTTATAATCTCTTTAACAATGTTAAATGATAATCCATAACCTTCCGAAACACGACGTGGACAACGCAAAATATAATTACTAATGCCAATCGCTTTGTAAAGGGAATCTAATTCTGCCAATGAAAAAACTCCATCCACATCGTAATCTCCAACAGTATAAATTAATTCGCCATTTTCTTTTGCAGCCAAGATGCGCTCTGCGGCTTTTTCCAGATCATAGACTTTGTAATTTGCAGAATTCTCTTGTTGAAAATTCTTCCCTGCAAACAATTTCATCTCTCTTTCAAGAAATGTTTTTTCCGTATTGCTTCGCTTTATCCATTTCATAAAAATTAATTTCCTCCTATTTTAATTCCAGTACACTGCTCAAAAATACATGGATCAAAGTTTGGTATTTCTTTGATAACATTTTTTTGATAGTTTGGCAAACTATCCCACCATAACTGGGCACATTCAGATTCATCAAGTGCTTTAAGATAGCCACCTGTTGTTTTATAAGTTGGGTATTTGGCCTTTTCTTTATCGGTCATATTTTTTTCATATATCCATTTCACAACATTTTTGGGAATTTGATGCAATAAAAATCTTGCGTCACTGCGTAACCAATCATCATAAGTCCAATCAGAAGGTTTATTAAACAATATAATTTTTGGTTCTTTTGTGTTAAAACAGCCGGTGTTATGAGATGATTTGTTCCAGTCTCCAGTATTCCCGTTTCCAGCGTTGTAGTCTCCGGTATTGCAGTTTCCAGCGTTGTAGTCTCCGGTGTTGCAATCTCCGGTGCTGTAGCAGCCTGTACAATTCTTTCCAAGGTTAACGATCCGCAAGACTTCATCCCACGGGATTTCACGCACAACCTCCAATTTGTCAGTACAGGACATATTGTTTTTTGTTAACACGTTACCATAAGCAATAACTTCTGCAACATGGTTATTAGGATTGAAGCTGTAAAAATTAAAGCAATCAACTGCGTTCTGGCAGAAGTGCATGCCGCGGCTATGAACTTCAAGTTCCACTTCTTCTTCAAATTTTCCAGGACAAGTATAGTGTTTAATAGCGTAGTATGCTGGATCACAAGTCCAATCAGGATTGAATACTTTATAACCTTTAATTCCTTTTTCATGTTTCATAATATATTCTCCTTTTTTCTTAATAGTTTAAATTCCATATCTAATATGTCAGAAGTTTAATATTTTTGAAATAAACTTTCATAATCAAAAAAAGAACAGACATGGGATCATCTGTTCTTTTTTGATTAAAAATAAATCATATTTGATTTTCTTCCCATTCCGGAAAATACCTAATAGCATCTAATTCTTTATTGCCATTTACTTTTTTCAAGGATGGCATTTGAGAATATATCTCATCTACTAATTCTTCATAAGTTTTATTCCTCCATTTTGCATAATCTGTCATTTGAATAATCATTTCAGAATTTTCTGCAAAAATAGCATCCTTTCTAATTGGACGCTCAACTCTTTCAGTAAATTCGATGTCCTCAGCATCTCCTTTGACTCTATCGCCTTTTACCACATCATAATCTCCGGGAAAACGATAAAAACGTGTTGTTCCATCATCGCACTGTACCCAAATCAAAGTATACAAATACCAATAAACACATCCCATATCAGGGACAGATTTATAACGAACTTTTGTAACAGTGCCTTCTTTTACAATCTTACGATCTTCTTTTACTTTTCTGCGCTCATCTTTCTTTTTTTTGCATTTTTCAATAAATTCTTTAATCATATTTTTTCCCCTTTTCATAAGTATTGGTGCTTCATAGCCCATTTTTAATTTATATATAATATGTCAGATAGAGAGAAAAATAAGAATATATAGATATGCGATTTGTCATTTGATAAAATTGCCTATTACTGATCCATTAGCCAATACTAATAATGTTGGGATTAGCCAAAGCAATGCCATTAATAATCCGTACCCCAATGGAATTATTACGATCATTCTTATAAAAGTTCTTAATGTCCGATTTCCTTGTTCATTCGCTCTATCTATGCTTTCTTTTATTTCCCTAATTTTCATATCTTCTGTCGGGGCGCCGCATTGTTCGCATACTTCTGGTTTGTTGTTTTCGTATGTAGCCCCACAATATTTGCAAGTATAGAAATATTTCATAGTAATCTCCTTCTCCTTATTTATTGATAATCTTATCAGCGATAAACCATATCGTCATCATGCCATATACAACCCATATTAACTCTAATGTATATTTGATATTTAGTTTATTTCTTTCATGAAAATATCCATATTTAAATATGTATTTTTCTGGACAATCGTTATCATATATTATCCAATCGGACTCATTGTTTTCTCTCAAAAAATCTCTTTTAGTCTTAGCTAAATAAGTTTTTCCTCTTGCCTCATACTCATAATAAGCCCACTTTCCTTTTATATTTTCTGAATCTTTTAATATCGCAACAGTTTCAGTGCCATTGCGTAATAGTCTATTTCTTTTTACTTTTCTTTTTATTGTCCTAGCAATCCCTTCTATACTGAATGCGACAACAGATATTAGCATAAAATAAATTGATATTTTTTTCGGGGTCATTTCTTTTTCCTTTCCTTTTTTCTATTGTGGACTATCCCAACTTATAGAAGCCGGGGATTTCTTGCTCATGACTTGTTAAATTTGGCATTGCGCAAATATAGCAGTAATTAGATTCCTCCAACTACTGCTATATTCATTATATATATTCTTTATGGTAAATATTCAAGAGTGACATATCTTAATTCACCATTAGTAAACTCAAATGTATATCCACAATCCCCATAATATGTTGCTGGCTCGTGCGTATATTTTAATGTATGCTTAGTGTAATTGTTATCAGAATATTCTTTAAAATCGGTTGGTTCTCCGGCTGCTGTGCGCAAATCATTTTCTGTCATATTAAGAGGAAAATCAAAAGATAACGTACTTTGTGTTTTATCTGCATTAACAGGAAGATATACTTCGTTAATAACTAACTGATTCGCCGATTTCGCGCTTCCAGTAGAATTTAATACAGACACTAAGGCTGTCCAGGAATCCGCTAACTCAATTTTGTAGCCAATAGACTGACTATTACTATCTACTGATTCTGATCCATTGCCATTTGTAAAAGTTACGCCATCATTGATCAAATCCTGAAGGGTGCTTTTTCCAAGCGTATACTGTTTTCCGTAAATATAAAATTTCATATCATTATCATTGATGACAATATTGCTGCTCGCTGTATCTTCTGCCACTCCAGAATCCTCTGATCCAGAATTTTCCGTAAGGGTGTTATCATTTGCAGCGCTTAAAGCATTTGAATTGTTTACATCATTTGAATTACTATTTACTTCGGTAGCGCTATTTCCGCTATCCGTAGCAAGTTTTTGCTGCCTCTCAGAAATACTAGAATTTTCATTTTGACTAGGAACTGTTTCCTGCGTAACTGTTTGGTTACTAGCGGAGGAATCCCCAGTTGTCTGAATCGTAATGCCACATCCAGAAAATGTTCCAATGATCAATAAACTTGTTAATAAAGTTACCATCAATTTCTTTTTCATAAAATACCATTAGGCAATAGCTTTAGAATTTCAAATCTGAAGCGAAGCCTTTCCTTTCTGCCCTTTAAAAAGGACGCTATTTAATAAAATTGTAATTTGTATTTTCTTATATTTAATATGTCAGAAATATATAAGAAAAACCCTTCTTATTGCTAATGCAACAAGAAAGGTCTTCTAAGGAGAAAAAGTAAATGAATATATTGGCGAAGTGTCATCGAATAATAAATTCTTACACTTCGCAATGATCGGTACAGGACTCGAACCTGCAGTCTAGGAATGAAAATCCTATGTCTTAACCTTTTGACGAACCGACCTTATATTAATATAATAAATAATATTATAAAAATAGGAATGGTAAGATTTGAACTTACGACACATGGCTTATAAGGCCACCGCTCTACCAGGCTGAGCTACATTCCTAAAATGACAAGATGCAATCGCAAAGGTTTTCCAAATACGCTATAGCATCCGATTGTCCTGTCTAGCTGCTTTCATCGCGCGCCTTACTTACAGCCTTTTTTATTGCGTATTATCTTTTTCCATCATTTGCGGCATTTTCTATACAGAAAAGCGCTATAATAGATTGCTAACCCCTAAGTCCGAAGGCTTTAAAAGGGGACCGCCGGTATTACCCGAAACTAGGCTGGTCGGGATCGAACCGACGATACAGGAATCAAAATCCTGTGCCTTACCGCTTGGCCACAGCCCATTACCCGCATTCGCGGGATAAAAACATGTTATTTAAATGGCATACATATTGAAGGAGGAGTAAGTAATGCATATTCGGTATGCCAGCGAATATGCGAATGGGCTATTTGGGATTCGAACCCAAGACATTTCGATTAAAAGTCGAATGCACTGCCACTGTGCTAATAACCCGTATGGCGCACTATCTGTAAACGTTGAAAGGAGCCAATATTTTTCTATACTTTCTTGGTGCGCCTCAAGTTTTGCAGAAAAACATTTTTGTGTTTCGTATATATAATATGTCAGATACTTCAAAAATTTTATTTTTCGATATAAACTTTTGAAATCTAATGACAATAATTATAATACGATAACTACAACGGCTGCGATAATAATTAAAACACCTGTAATAATCAGTAAGTTCTTTGTTGTTTTACTCATCATGCTTGGTTTCTTATCGTCTACTGGCTCTACAGATTTTCTGTTTGTGTTCATAATATACCTCCTAAGAATTGGGCGTTTACAATAATCTTTGTTATTTTACTGAACCATATATAATATGTCAGAAGCTTCAAAATTTTATTTTTCGATATAAACTTCGTGTTACAACTTAATAGCTACAACTGGACTCGTTGTAAACAACCATGCGATAAAAACTAACATGAAAAAAATAACAAGTGCTAATTTAGCAATATCTGTCATTTTCTTTCTTCTGACTTTTTTCAACTGGTTATCCTTACATTTTTCATTTTTGTCCATAATATTCCTCCTATGCCTCTGGCAACAGTCTTGCTATGAATAGCCACTCCTATGCGGTGTTTTACATCCTATGGACGTGGTACTCTAATCTTATTAATAGATTACTATTTGTTACTGTTATAATATGTCAGAGGCTTCAAGATTTTATTTTTCGATATAAATTTTTTGAAATTAATCGAAATCGACATCCACTTCTTCATCCTCTTTGTTTAAAGCATCTTCCTCAAAGCCATTCTCAATATCTTCGCCATCTCCTTTTTTAGGAACAAAATCTCCGTCAATGTCTTCATTGTCGTTAATATCGAGATCAGCGATTCTTTGACTAAATCCATTTTGCATACGCTCTACTGATCCACTAAGATCAACGTCCTCAATTTGCACGCTTGATTTAAGAATATTATTTGTTTGCTGTTCATCATGCTCATATTTTAGCATTCCCCATTTTTCTGGCTCTGCTTTTTCTTTATCTACAACCCAGCTCATTTCATCTTGAGTGATTTCATGAACATCTGTTTCGTAATCCCCAATTGCAAGTGCAGATCTTTCTAATTCTTTTAATTTTGTTTCATCAATACCGCCAACATAATCACCATGTTTAATGACTGCCGCCCATTTTTTTGATTCTTTTTTCAAGCTTTCATCTCTTAGTCTTTGCATGATTTCATTAGATGCATCTTTTACTGCTTGCGTATATGCATCTGTGTGCAAAATATCTGGAGTAATCGAATGATCCTTCACCCGTTCTTTTAGCTTATCTTCTACTTTTAATGCAAAAAGTTTCATCAATTCATCATCATATTCAGATCTTTGGATTGCTCGAATGTCAGATTGCAATGGGCGAATTTCTTCAATCGTTTTGCCGGTTACGCTCTTTGCGAGGATGACTTGTAAAGCTTTATCATTTTTATCATTTTGGATTCTAGCAATCGTTTCATGCGTAGCAGGAGAAAGTCCCTTCTCTAACGCTGCTTTGCAATTCATTTTTATCTCATTTTCAAAATTTTGATATTTTCGTTCGACTTTCATTTGAAATTCTGTTGGCATTTCAAGATAAAAGTCTTCATAAGATGCTTCAATCTGCCTTGTGATGTCTTCTTTTAAGTCCGGATTTACATTTAATGCTACAAATTGTTTATACAACTCTGTATCTTTGATTCTGTCCATGAATTCTTTATGAAGATCTGGCTCCATATGAATCAAGTGTTCTTTAAAAAATGTCGAACGGACCATATTTCTTACGGCTGGAGTCGCGAGTAATTCAGAAACTTCATCTTTTTTTAATCCCTCGCCCTTTCTCATCTTGTCATATAAAATTTGTGTGGCAATGCCTGCCGCAAGTGCCCGATTGGACTCTCGCTCAAGCTGTTTTAACAAATCTGGGGCTTTCTTTTCTCTTATAGAAGCAAATCGCATTCTAGTTTTTTCTAAATCTTGCATAATAACAGCTTTGATACGGGTATCTTTCGCATACAGATTCCCTTCTTTCCCATAAATTTGTTCAAGCTGTTTTTCTTTTTGCTTACAAATTTCATTATTTAATTCTACCGGCTTATTAATAGTTGCAATTTCTCGATGTAACCGGGATTGGTAATCCTCTGGCGAATATTTTTCTTTTTCTATTTGCATTTCTACTTTTTGTCGAATATCATTCCCATCCATTCCAATTGTATAGACGGAAAATCCTTTATTATCAATTTTTATATATTTCCCCGCATCAGTAGCCGAAGTTATATAAGTTGGATCTTCTTTATCGTAAACAAGTGCTCGTGCCATGAGTTCTTTTTCATAGGCTAATTCCTCGCATAAATATCGATTTTGAGCATCATTTGTGATAGCATTTGCACGAATCATATTAACAAATAGATCTTCTCGTCCTTTCGCAGAAATAAAATCTTCCTTTGCAACTTCAATCTGATAAGTTCCATCTCCATTAGGAATTGCGGCGAATGAAAAATCGGCACTGCCAATTCCCATTCCACTTTTTAATATCAAAAGTTCCTGTTCTGTAACTCCTTCAAAAGTGACAACTTCTTTTTCTATGTTTGCGCGGTAAAGATCAGATGGAGTGATTTCTGGGAAAAATCCACCCAGTTCAACAAGCATTTCTCTTCTTAACTCTGCGATTTTCTCAGCTCCGGCTTTATCTGTCCATAAAACCTGATGCCCATCGAGTGTAGAACTATGGAAAAAATTAATTTTCTCTTCGTCCAAAGCAGTTAAATTATATTCTTCAATTTTCTTTTTTAATTCTAAAGATAATTTTGTTGTTTCTGCGCCATATTCTTGTAAATAAGGAACTTCTTTTCCTCCATTTGTCAGTCTCCAAAGCATTTCCGCTTTTAAACGTTCGCTTTCTCCAAGACTTTCATTGAGTCTTGCGTAGCTAACAGCTGCGTACATGTCAGATATTGCCCCAAGAATAATTCTTGAAGATTGGGTCATCATTTCAAGTTCATTTTTTGCCATAAAAACCTCCTAAAATTTATGCAACACAATTACGATCTAAGATCTGCGTAATATAGCGGATAGTTTCTCTGTCTTTCTGAAATTTTGATCCGGCAGCCATTCCGGAAATCCATAACAAATATGGAAGAAACTGTTCGATATTTTTTTCTACCTGATGTTCTTTCATTTCTTCCACGCTTGGGATATACGATGGATCAGCAGGGATTTTATCTACAATATCCAATATTTCGTCAATCTCATCAAAAGTATATTCTTTCCGTAACCCTAATGTCGTGTCCTCTGTTTTTTCCTGTTTTAAATTTTCAATTTCCATATTATCCTTTGCCCTCCTCATGGTTTACAGCCATGCAATTTTTTGTTGAATAGTTTTTGAAGTGCTGTTAATAATCAGTCCTGCATTGTCTGCAAGTTTTCGTTCTGGCAAGAATCGAAGAACGCTTCCGACGTATTCTTTTGCAGCATCTTCTTCGATAAAACGGCTTAATGCTTCGACAATTTTATCTTTTGAAAAGTCCTTGCTTTTCCCATTTGCATTTAGCACGACATCTCTTAGCGTTACCAACTCTGTATCTTTTGCAGTAAAGCATCTGGTTTTATAGCCAATCGGGATAGCATCACCACTCATAATAAACTGAAATAATGGAAAAATTTCCGGACATTCATTATAGGCAAACGTCATCATTCTAGCCTTTTCCTTGAACTCTCCCATTCCGCAAGACACATATTTTTCTAGCCAAAAACTTCCATCACGTTCTCGTACAAAGCATTTCTTTTCTTTTCCATTTGTACAAAAATCTGGACAATTAAAGTCCATAGAAGTTTTAGGGGCATCGCTTACATGTAATATTGCATAACGATAATCTTCTGCAATGCCATTCTTGTGGAAGTCCAACCCTTTATAGGTTACTTTTGCTCTTAACGAACTTCCATTTAAGCCATGATTTTGATGACCAGTATTTAAAGTCAAATCTTTTGCTGGCGTAAGCCAATATTTGTCTGTCATGTTTCGCCCATATGCTAATACAGACATTAAAATGATTGCGCCTTTCCAGTCAATTTCATTTCCAGCATTTGTCATACTCATATTTTTAATAGGAATTTCAATTCCGGCACGATCAGATGGCATTAGTCGATGCAAATACCACCGCTTAAATGCCGGAAGCATATCAGAATAAGGTACGTTTTGCAATGCAAACGGCAAAAGTGGGCGATCAATTATTTTCATTACCCGATTAAAATTTATTCCATGTGGAGTAAAAGTCAAATCAAGTTCCATTACTGGATAACGTTGATATTTTAAAATGTATCGCATAGTAATATCTCCTCTTTTTAATATTCTTTTTTAATATGTCAGATTTTTTATATAATTCTGCTGCCTATATCGAAAAAGACAGGAGAAAAATTCCCCTGTCTTTTTTATGCAGCATCTCGTAAATATACCGTTCGGTATATTAAATGATGCTCTTTTTCATCATATCCAATTACTTCAGAAATTTCTCTTATCTTAAATTCACTAATATAGACAATTACTTCCAGATCCTTTAGTAATCTCTCCGCTTCTTCTAAGGTATACTTCGCTGTAGCATCTCTCATTACATAATCTGCTAAACGAGGGATCGTTTCTTCTGCCGAAGGAGTATGTGTTGTACACAAACAAATATGTCCAGTATTTGCGGCGCGCAAGAAATCTCTTGCTTCCCTTCCTTTGATTTCTCCAATAATAAAATATTTAATATCACAGATCAATCCATTTTCTCCAAGCTTATCCATGCCTATTAAAATTGAACCATCTTCACGGTAGCAAATATGCTGGCACATAATATTCGGATGATTTTGAGCAAATATTTCATCACTTTCTTGGATAACCAACCCGGAGTCTGTGTAAGGAATCTCTTCAACCATTGCATTTAAACACTTTGATTTTCCAGATGCGGATGGTCCGGCAAAAACAATCCCCCGACTTGTCCGAAGTTTATCTTTTAAGTAATTTGCTATTTTTTCATCCATCATTCCGGCTTTAATTAAATCCGGAAGCATCAACTTTTCTTTTTCTGTTTTTCGAATATGCAATACCGGAGATCCGCTAACATTCAATTGAGGAAAAGAAATGCTAAATCTTAATATATAATCTTTGCAAAATTTGACATCCGTAAAAGAAGAAATGCCATTTATATTTTTCGCATGATTTCTACGCATCACACCAACAACAAACATTTCATAGTCGTCTTCGTTAAGAAATTTCAATCCGGTTACACTATAATGAATTCCTTTAATTTTTACATTTATTTTATCTGGAGCAAGCACTTTAATATCGGATATATCAGGATCATTGATAAGCGGCTCTAACACATAATAAGAAAATAATGCTCTCTGCATTTTATCCGTAAAGTATTCTCGATCTTCAACAGGTAAATCAAGATGTGCTATATATTGCGTAAGCATTTCAGTAAAAACAGCCAGATTGCGGCTGCCATCCTGGGCATGCGCTAAATCACTTCGCTTATTCTGGTAACAATAATTCATTGCCCGCTCAAATAGTATTGCAATCTTTTCTTTTGATGATATTGTTTCGGTATCCGCATCTACATCTTTATATTCCTTAAATAACTCTATATTTTCAAGATTACTTTGTGGAATATACTCAGAAATCATATTAAGAAATGGTTTTTCCCGTGAAGATTCCTTGTGCAGTTTTTCTTGCAGTTCAGAAAGAGTGAGTTCAGAAAATTTTTCTTCTTTATCTGCAATAACATCAGAATGAGCAGGCTGTGCTTTTGCAGAAAAATCTTCTTTATCAGCCTCCTTATCAATAAAAGGATCTTTAACAGGCAAAGAATCTGTTTTTTCGCTCTCTTTCTCTTTAACACTATCAACTTCTTCTTTCCCAAGATTTCCTGCGTTTTCTGTGCTCGTATCTATCTCATAAGAATTTTCTTCCGGCGGATTATTTGTCTTATTTTCGTCTGTTGCAGAAAGATCCTCCTCTGATTCATCTCTTATTGAAAAAAAATCCTTCCATGATGCTTCTGCCTCACTCTCCATACTTTCCTTTTCTGTTGTTTGGGATGAATTCGGAATTGTGAAGTCACCCTTTTCTTGCCTCTTATTATCATCTATCATTTTTTCTGCATGGAAAGAATCTGCATTTTTCGCATCTAAAGCATTTATATTTTCTTCCATATTAGGGTCTGTCTCTGTTTTTGTTTTTGTTTCTGTTTCTTGTGGTGTTTCATTTGTTTCACTTTTAAATGTCTCTATTTTTTGTGGTTTAGTTAATGAAGGTAGGCTTGTTTCTATTTTTAGGGTATCTCCAATAGCTGTCATTAATTCCGGCAGCATGCTTTCCATATCTTCTGCCGCTATTCCTTTTAACACAGAATTAACAATTAAAGCTTTGTGGTTTTTGTTCTCTGTCAACTTTTCATTATAGGACATACTTACTACCGTAACAGTCCCCAGTCCAATAAGCGCTCTCCTGGTAGCCGAAAGGAGCCACATGTATCCCCCACTTTTAATCAGTTCATCTTCTCTTTTATCTCCTGACGTGGATGGGAGAATTTGGAATGTGCAGCTTATTGCTGGTTCACCTTGCAATAATTTTTCATAAGAATTACCTTTTGCTTCTGGTAAATATTCAAACGCCCCTGTGTGATTTGATTCCTCTAATGTGGCAGCATCTAATTTATTTTTAATAGGAAATATAGTAATTTGTAGCATCTTCTGACCTCTTTTATTTTTAATATGTCAGATTTTTGCGTGAAAAAAGGACTGTATATAACAGCCCTTTCTCTTTTTGTTATGCACTTATTGCAGCATCTAATGCTTGTTTCTGCTTTTCACGGCGTTCGCGTGCCCTTGCGTTTACACGTTCTTTTCGCTCTGAAGCTTTCAGTTCTTCATCCGGATCAACCGGATTGTAATATACCTCCAATGCATCATAAACTTCTTTGAGATACCGGTTATAAACCTGATCTTTTTTAGAACCGTAAGCCTTATACTGTCCGACGATATATAATTCATCGCGCGCTCTTGTGATTGTTACGAATAATAAGCGACGCTTTTCTTCGATCGCTTTAGCTTTTCGTTCACTCGATGCTCCGAATCCTCCCGGCGTTTTCTCATGGAACTTCGTGATTTCTGCAAATACAATCGGCCACTCAAGCCCTTTAGATGAATGCGCTGTCGTCAACACAACTCCTGGATAATCTTTTGTACGTTTATACGTTACCTTTCCTCCAAATCGTTCAAATTTATTCAGGTAATCAGATAACTGGGCAAACGTTTTCTTGCGCTTCATCTTATCCAAAAATGCTTCGAACAATTCATCCTCATCATCATTCAAGAGTCCTGCAAGTTCAAAAAAGTTTAATCGCTTATCCAAATCTGATAAAGTGGTAAATTCTTCAAGCTGCTTTTGCATCTCTGCAATCAACGCATTGACTTCTTCATCTGTTTTTGTTAATAGCTTATTATTATATAAAGCATTCAGATAAGTCAATACCGCTTCTGTATCTGTCCGGTTGTTAATTGCTTTTGCAAGAGCAATTGTGGCTAAAACTTTTGCATTCTCCAAAACAGGTTCTGGATTAAGCATGATCCACTGGATCTTTCTTTCCGTGAGTTTATCTCCCATTTCCAGAAGCTGGTACTTATCACTTGCAATATAAGCAATATCATCCGGATTTGTACCTTTTGCAATTTTCATTGCAATCATATCAGAAACTTCTTCCAGTTCCTCTTCTTTGGAATAAAAACCTTTTACAACCGGCTTCTTTCCATGATCCCTTGTCGCAATTAAATCTTTTTCTACGCGCTCTACATTTAAAGCATTGATTTTATTAGCCAGATCAATAATTTCTGGAGTGGAACGATGGTTTTCCAGTAAGAAGAAATCTTCCCCCTGTTCTTTCATAATATCAAAGAAATGAACAATAAATTCCGGGGTCGTATCACGAAATGAAAAAATTGCCTGACTGTCATCTCCTACTACCATAAGCGATTCGTAAGACGGACAGTTTCTTAATTCCTGAATCAATTTGATCTGCTGCGCATTACTATCCTGAAACTCATCCACGATGATGTGCTTAAATTTCATCTTCTCAAAATAATAAGGATCAATGTCAAGCATGCGAAACATTAGCAGTTCCTGATCTGCATACTCGATCAAATTATTCTGCGTTAAAGTCTGGTCATAAGTATCATATAAATCTAACAATACTGTATATGCAGTTGGGTCAGAAATAAAATTTGACACATTCCGCATTTTTTCCTTAAGAATGTCCTCATCTCCTTTGTTAAGACAATATGTTTTTATCAAGCGGAATGCAGTATCAGTAATTGACAATGCTCCACAAAGACCTTTCTGAGAAGCCTCATAGTTTCGATAGTCGATTCCTGGAACATAATTTTTCCTCAAAATATCATCTATAATGCTTAATCGTTCAACATCATCAATTAAAGATGGACTCTCTGTAAATCCCAATTCTCTCCAATGCTGCTTTACTGCACGATCTGCAAAGCTGTTAAATGTGCAGGAAACAATTTTGGAAGTGTCTGCTCCTGTGCCAAAATCATTGTTATATAACTGGATTCTTTCGCTCATTTCTTTTGCGCCAGCTTCCGTAAATGTTAATAAGCAAATTTCATTAGGCTTTACTCCGGCAAGCAAGAGATTTACCACACGAAGTGCGACAACCAATGTCTTTCCTGCCCCCGCTCCTGCATTGATACGATATAGCCCCTTGTCTGCCATAATCGCTTTTTCCTGCATATCTGTTAAGGATAATTCGCTGATAGATTTCACCTTATGCTCTTTTTCAATATATCTTGGAGCATTTTTATATCCGCAGATATTCTTGAAATCACATCTGTCACATTCTTCTTTAGTGACTTCTTCTTCTGGTAAACCAACAAAAAAATTCTGGAAGATAGCTTCATATTTCATGTCCACGCTTGTTCTTTCGCCTGCAGGATTTTGAGTTTTATCAATTTGATCACTTAATGACACAATTGTGTGTCCCCTTTGCACGGAATCATCATCAAAAAAGCCATCTTCAAAAATTCCATCTTTGATTGAATCCGTTTTCTTTCTTAAGAAATAATAAGATGCCGTGACAAATCCGGTTTCCCCGACAGGAATAAGCGTTGCTCCATATTTAAGAAGAGCATACAATTCCTTATCCTCTTTCACTTCTTTTTGTGTCATTGAAAATTTTGATGCCCGGAACTTAACGATCTCATATGAATTTGTTCCATTTTTTACAATCAAATCCGGTTTTGCAATAAATTTCATGCCGCAAATATTTAAAGTTAACGGATCTGCTAAGCGAATTGTTCGGGCAAGTGCTCTCTCGCTCCGCAAATATCTTATGCAGCATTTCGACATATCGCTCGCAACGATGTCTCCGGTACGTTCAGTTGAGAATTCAATCGTTTTAAACTCTTCCTCTAACCGTATTGCTACCTCTTTTTCTGAATAAGATTTTTCCAATGCCTCGTGCAACACCTTTTTTACCGCTATGGATTTATAATATTCCATTCCAAATTCCGTATCCGTCTGGATATTCCGGCTTTTACGAAGGCTGCAATTGCATTTCAAATCATTTTCTTTCATGTTATTTCTCCCTTCTTCTTAATGTATTAAATTCATTTTTAATATGTCAGACGGAGAGAAAAATAAGAAATAGTAAGAAGAAATAGACAAAAAAGAAGAGAGAATTTCTTCTCTCTCCTATTGATCTCTTATGCCGCTTCTGACAATGCTTCTTCCGCAAGATCCTGCAGTAATTCATAAAATTCCTGTACAAATTTCGTGCAATCATGCACAGAATTCATGTCCAGTTTTCTCTGCAAGAATGTCTCTCCGGTTAAATCTTTGCATTTGCAATTAAGCCATAATGCCTTTTTGATAAGATAATGAAGCTTTCTCTCTGCCCGCTCCTGCAATTCTTCATAATTGACCACATCCAGAAATGTTTCTGAATGATCCTGCTTACCACATGATGTATAATACTGCGTTGTTAAGCAAATATATTTCCCGGCGTCCTTACAAAATTCAGCAAATTCTACTTCAACAGTTGTCTCTTTTTCATATTTTGTCTTTCCAATTTTTTCATTTGCAAATGTTCCAAGAAAATTTTTCATTACATTCTTGTTAATCATATTTTATCCCTCTTCTCATAAATAGTTTTTTAAATCTTTACGAATAATGTTTATGCTACCGAATTGAATTAACTATGCACATTCATCGTCATAGTCCCCATCGTCTGTATAACATCCCGGGTCGTTGTACATCCAATCATCATCGCCGAGATCATCGTAATCTGCCGATTCATCATCGTCACGCATCCAATCATCATTTGATTCTTCGCGCTGTCTTTCTTCCCACTCATAATATTCCTGATCTAAATCATCGTTCCAAGCTTCTGCTGTACATGCATCATCACAAGAATAATTTTTCATTCCATTTTTACGCCAGTCACGTAAAGCTTCATTAGCAGCCTCTTCAGCACGCAAAACACTAATGCTTACTCCCTGCTTCCACTCTTTCCATGTTGCCGGAGTATTCTTGCTAAACCAATGTAATGGCATTGCCGCAAGTTTCGTTCCGTAATTTTTTGCATTCTCCTTACGGGCTTTTGCTTTGTGAAAATCATTTTTCTTTTTAAGACTCTTTCTTTTCTTTTTGGCAAGATGCGCTCCCAGTTCACTGTAATCGAAATTTTCAAAAGTCTCCTTCATTTCTGTTTTAGTCATTATAAAATACCTCCTTTTTTTCTTTTTCATAAAAAATTTTATTATCATATTTAATATGTCAGATACTTCAAAAATAACGAATCATAAAAAATAGATCGAGTAGGAGGAATTTCTCTTAAATAAGAAATTCCGACCTCTCACACCACCGTGCGTACCGTTCGGTACACGGCGGTTCAATCAACTT
>OGXD01000416.1_pt1 | contig 38144 bp, 38 predicted proteins | sample 1576211 | NCBI WGS metagenome assembly OGXD01 (sample SAMEA3541470, study PRJEB24748) | human gut metagenome | biome: human gut; feature: human-associated habitat; material: faeces | place: China | collected 2012
CGCCGTGAAAGGGCGGTGTCTTAACCTCTTGACCACCGGGCCATGGTGGCTTTAACTGGATTCGAACCAGTGACACCACGGGTATGAACCGTGTGCTCTAGCCAACTGAGCTATAAAGCCATACTGAAAAACTTGCAAACAGAATTATAGCCGATTGCGCCCCGTTTGTCAACACCTTTTTTGCAAAAGAGATCAGAATGCCGACGGATTAGCACATTTGTTTGACAAGGCAGGGGCCAAATGCTATACTGTCTTTAATATAAAACACGAAAAAGCGGACGGAAGGGAGGTCCCGAACATGGACGCTGTCAGCGGGATGCAGCAAAAGATTCTGCGCTATATTCAGCGCACCTTGGACGAGCGGGGCGTGGCGCCCTCCGTGCGGGAGATCGGTGACGCCGTGGGGCTCAGCTCCACCTCCTCCGTGCAATACAATTTGAACAAACTGGAGCGTATGGGCTGCATTGAGCGGGACCCCAACTGCAAGCGCACCATTCGACTGCCCGGCCGCGCGGCCCAGGTGGCCCAGGTGCCGCTGCTGGGCACGGTGACTGCCGGTGTGCCCATTCTTGCTACCCAGCATATTGAGGAGTATATTCCTGTGTTCGGCGCTCGGCCGGGGGAGGAGCTGTTTGCCCTCCATGTGCGAGGCGACAGTATGATCGGCGCCCATATTGAGGACGGCGACATTGTGGTGGTGGAGCGCACCCCGGTGGCGGAGAACGGCCAGATCGTGGTGGCGATGATCGACGAGGAGGCCACGGTGAAGCGGTTTTATAAGGAGCACGGTCACTTCCGCCTGCAACCGGAGAATGATGCCTACGCCCCCATCATTGTGGACGAATTGGTGGTGCTGGGACGGGTTAAGTTCGTGATCCGGCAATACTATTAAGAGTTTAACCGGCGGCAGCGCCGGTATGCAGAGGTGTTTGAGATGAGCGAAAACTGTAATCATAACTGCGAGGGCTGCCAGGCAGACTGCGGCAGCCGCAAGGCGGACTTCAAGCAGCCTGCCAACAAATACAGCCATATCAAGAAAGTCATCGGTGTGGTCAGCGGTAAGGGCGGCGTAGGCAAGAGCCTGGTTACCTGTCTGCTGGCGGCCGGGTGCGCCAAGGCGGGACTGAAAGTGGGTGTGCTGGACGCGGACATTACCGGTCCCAGCGTGCCTAAGTCCTTTGGGGTGCACAGCCGGGCTATGCAGGACGGCGAGTGCCTGCTGCCTGCCGTTACGGACGGCGGCATTAAATTGATGAGTATTAACCTGCTGCTGGAGAGCGAGAGCGCCCCGGTGGTGTGGCGTGGCCCGGTGATTAGCGGGGTCATTAACCAGTTTTGGACCGATGTGCGCTGGGGAGAGCTGGACTATCTGTTTGTGGATATGCCCCCGGGCACCGGCGATGTGGCGCTGACCGTGTTTCAGGGCCTGCCGGTGGACGGGATCGTGATCGTTACCACCCCCCAGGATCTGGTGCAGATGATCGTGGAAAAGGCTTTCAATATGGCCAAGATGATGAAAGTGCCGGTGCTGGGCTTGGTGGAGAATATGAGTTCTTATGTATGCCCGGACTGCGGGAGATCCCACCCGCTGTTTGGTACGTCTAAAGTAGAGGAGACGGCGGCGGCGCTGGGCGTGCCGGTGCTGGCGAAATTGCCTTTGGACCCGGCGGTGAATGCGCTGGTGGACGCCGGTCGGGTAGAGGATGTGCAGCGCCCGGAGCTGCAAGATTTTATTGATGTACTGAAAGGCTATGGTGATTAAGATGGCTAAGCGTCAGGATTATATTAGTTGGGACGAGTATTTTATGGGCATTTCCCTGCTCAGCTGTTTGCGCAGTAAGGACCCCAATACCCAGGTGGGCGCCTGCATTGTCAACGGCGACAATCACATTGTCAGCGTGGGCTACAACGGCTTGCCCCGAGGCTGCAGCGATGACGAGTACCCTTGGGACCGCACGGCCGATGCTCCCAACAAAACCAAGTATCCCTTTGTGTGCCATGCGGAGCTGAACGCCATTTTGAACGCCGGGGGCAACAGCCTGAAGGACTGCCGCATTTATGTGGCGCTGTTTCCCTGCAATGAGTGCGCCAAGGCCATTATCCAAAGCGGCATTAACGAAGTGATCTATATCAGCGACAAGTACGCTGACTCGGACGCCACTTTAGCCAGCAAGCGTATGCTGGCCTCCGCCGGGGTCAAGCTGACCCGCTTTGCCAGCAACAAGACCATTACCATCTCGTTTGACGAAAAGGAAGTTTAATTATGCCAAACCCGGTTGCCATCGGCGAGACGGCGCCTCAAACGGCGCTGCCGGCGCAGGTGGATATTTACGATTTTGACAAAACCCTGGTGCCCTTTGACAGCGGCTCCCTGTTTATCGGCTACTGCGCCCTGCATTATCCTTGGGTGCTGGTGTATTTGCCGGTTTGGTTCATTGCGTGCCTGCTGTTTGCCCTGCGGGTTCTGTCTTTGCAAAAGTTTAAGAACCTGTGCTTCGGCTTTTTGCCCATGGTGCCGGTGCAGCGGGCGGCAAAGGGCTTTTGGGAGAAGCATTTGCACCGGGTGTATCCCTGGTTTACCCAAAAGAAACGCCCGGCGGTGATCATCAGCGCGTCACCGGATTTTTTGCTGGAGGAATTGCAGCGCCGACTGGGGCTGCCGTATCTGCTGTGTACCCGGCACAACCCAAAGACCGGGCGTATTTTAGGGCAGAACTGCCGGGGTGAAGAAAAGGTGCGCCGCTTTCACCGGGCGTTCCCCGGTGTGCAGGTGGTGGATGTGTACTCCGATTCTTTGGGCCACGACAAACCCATTTTCGGCCTGGCAACCGGCACCTGTTACCATGTGACCGGCCATGCACCTCATGCCTTTGACTACCGAACCCAATATAAAGACTGACATTTTTTAAGGATTTTCCGGAATGAGAAAGAATTTACCTATTATTTTGCTTTCTGCACTGGTGGTGATCGGGCTGCTGGTGGGGGTGGGCTATTATTTTCAGACCTACCGCCACGGCCAGGCACCGGAGGAAGGACTGACGGTGGTTACCGCCGAGAGCACCACCGTTTCTAATAAACGCGCCCTTTTGGCAGAGAATAAAGAGGGCGACTTTCAGCTGTACGCCCAGGGGGACAAGGCCATCTTGGTCCATCAGGGCAAAAGCAAGACCTTTTCCGGCTGGAGCCGTTACCTGACCAAGGAACGACCCAAGCTCTACTATACGGATCTGAACGGCGACAAAAAGAAAGAGCTGGTGGTGCGATTGGTCAGTGGTATTGACCGATCCACCGGGCAGGAGCTATACACCTATGACCTGTATGTGCTCACCCCCCATAAGCAAAAGGACGGCAGCTTTGAATACGATCTTGTGGTTGCCGACCGAGAAAGCTGGAAGCGGCCCTTTACCCAGGCGGTGAAGTGCAGCGTCACCCAGTTGAAGAATGACCCTATGCGGGTGCAGGTGGCCATGGGCAATGCCTCCGGCAGTCTGAGTTTTGACGAAAAAACCGGTATTTCCACCTCCAAGTACACCGCATTTTCCCGGGCGGAAACGAATACGGACGGCACCCCGCAAACCATTTACGGCTGGGACTACGGTATCGGCACCTATACGGTGGAGGACGGGCAGATTAAAGTCAAAATCGCCGTGCGTATCGACTACAAGCCCTCCCGCCAGATCAAGATTGTGGGCTACATCCACTGTGGCCTGGATTATTTGGGGGGCGGCTTCTCCTTAAAGAAAGGCAGCGTTTACTATCGGGCTGCCAAGAACTACCGCATTACGGACCCCCGGGATGTGGCGGAGCGGGACTGGGCCTATACCCTCACCAATGCTTCCGGCACCGCAGGCATTACCGAGCCGCAGCTGAGCCGGGTGGAGGGCACCTTTACCGTGCCGGACAGCGGCGCGGACGGGGTGCGATCCTTCAGCGGGATGGACAGTCAGATCAAGGCGGTGAGCGCCGTGCGCTTTACCAACAAGCAGATTGTGCTGACGGCAGCGGAGGGTTACAGCTTTATGCAAAATACGGCGAATGCCCGGGACTATGCGGTGCAGATCACCCGGAACAAAGTGACCTACCGTATTGATAAAAGTGCAGAGATCACAGAGGCGGACGGCCGCAGTGTGCTTACCTTTACGCTGGACAAAAGCTACAAGCGCAGCGATCTGCAAAAGGTGACCCTGCGCTTTGGTGCATAGAATTTTCCGCTTGCTGTAAACATTGCGCGCATTGGTTGACAGACACTGCTTTTGTGTTATACTATTTTCGGAGGCGTTATTATGAACCAAGTCATGATCTCGGCGGACTCCACCTGCGATCTGCCGGTGGATCTGCAACGGCAGCGCCATGTGTACTGCTTTGCCCTGTCTATTTTGCTGGGCGATACGGCGTATGCAGACGGGGTGGAAATTCGCCCGGCGGATATTTACGCCGATGTGGCGGAGAACCATCGCCTGCCCAAGACGGCGGCGGTACCCCCCGGTGTGTATTATGACAAATTTAAGCAGTGGACGGACGCCGGGTGCAGCGTCGTGCACATTGGACTGTCCTCCGCCATTTCCTCCAGTTATCAAAACGCCTGCACCGCTGCGGCGGATCTGGACAATGTATATTGTATCGACTCTAAGAATTTGTGCATGGGCATGGGGCTGCTGGTGTTGCGTGCCTGCGATTTGCGAGACAGCGGTATGGACGCTCGGCGGATCGCCGCCAAGGTGAGCCGGTTGGTGCCCAAGGTGTCTTCCACCTTTGTGCTCAGCGACTTGGAGTATTTGTATAAAGGTGGGCGCTGCTCCGGCGTGGCCCGCTTCGGCGCCAATGTGCTGGGGATCAAGCCCAGCATCGCCGTCACCCCGGAGGGCAGTTTGGAAGTGTCTAAAAAATATCGGGGCAAGATGGATAGTGTTTACCGCCAGTATGTAACGGACCGACTGCTGGATTTGAAGCGCATGGACACCGGCCGAATTGTGCTGGCAGACAGCGGCGGTGTTGCGCCAGATACGCTGGCGTTTTTGCGAGGCGTGATCAGCGGCAAGACCGGGTGCAAGGAATTGATCCTGGCAGACGCCGGGTGCACCATTTCCAGTCACTGTGGACCGGGCACGCTGGCGGTGTTTTATCTGCAAAAATAAGAGCGTGGCTTTTATTAAAAAAAGAAATATGAGGAGACATGAGGTGATCGTATGCGCGTAAAAAGCAAGAGTGCGGTGCTGCATATGTTGCTGGGCAGCCCTAATTACATCAGCGGTCAAGAGCTGGCCAATCGATTGGGGGTCAGTCGCCAAACCGTCGGCAAATGTGTGCAGCAATTGCGGGAGGAAGGGTACAAAATTGAAGCCACCCAGCGACTGGGCTATAAGTTCCTGGGCGACAACAATTTGGTTACGGCAGAGGTGCTTACCCCCCGGCTGCATTGCCCGCTGGAGCCCATTTATTATGCTACGGTGGACTCCACCAACACGGAGGCCAAGCGGCTGCTGAATGCCGGGTATCGAGGCAATTTTTTGGTGGTGGCAGATGAGCAGACCGCCGGCCGCGGCCGCCAAGGCAAGCAGTTTTATTCTCCCCGGGGCACCGGGATCTATATGACCATGGTGGTCCATCACGGTCGACGGCTTCAGGACGCGGTGTCTGTGACTACCGCTGCCGGTGTGGCGGTGTGCCGAGCCATTGAGGAATTGACGGACAAGCACCCGCAGATCAAGTGGGTCAACGATGTGTACATAGACGACAAGAAGATCTGCGGCATTTTGACGGAGGCCGTTGTGGGTATGGAGAGCGGCGTAGCCGAGGCCATGATCATCGGCATCGGTGCCAATATGCAGACGGAGCAGTTTCCGCCGGATGTGGAGAACGCCGGGTCTTTGGACGCAGATGTGAGCCGGGCGGACATGATCGCTGCGATTGCGGACCATTTGTGGGAGATCTTGGACGACGGTTACGAAAGTTATATTGATTATTACCGCAGTCACAGTATGCTGCTGGGCAAGGCCGTTACTTTTATCCGAGACGGCGTGACCACCCCGGCTACGGCTATCGGTATTGATGAGATCGGTGGGCTGGTGGTGCGCCTGGAAGACGGTAGCGTGATTACCCTGCGCAGCGGTGAGATTACCGTGCGCCCCCGGTGCACAAAAAAATCTTGACAATCGGCTGAATTCTGTTATAATAATTAAGCCGCATATTGCGGGCTGGTAAGTTGCGCTCTTTTGGCGCGCGCCTGCCGTAGCGAGTTTAAGTAAAGGAGAATGACAGATGTACGCAGTTATTGTTACCGGCGGTAAACAGTACAAGGTGTCTGAGGGCGATGTGCTTTATATCGAGAAGCTGAACGCCGAGGCAGACGCCGAGATCACCTTTGACACCGTACTTGCAGTAGGCACCGACGACGGGCTGAAGGTAGGCAAGGATTGTGCCAAGGCTGCTGTTAGCGCTAAGGTCCTGAAGAACGGCAAGGCAAAGAAGATCACCGTCTTTACCTACAAGCCCAAGAAGGACGAGAAGCGGAAGATGGGTCACCGTCAGCCTTACACCAAGGTTGAGATCACTTCCATCAAGGCATAATGATTTCCATTGATTTTTTCGCAGCGCAGGGAGCGCTTACGGGCTTTTCCGCCCACGGCCACGCAGACACAGCCCCTTATGGAGAGGACATTGTTTGCGCCGCCGTATCCAGCGCCTGTCTGCTCACTGCCAACACCATAACCGAGGTGCTGCACCTGCCGGCCGCAGCGGAGATGAAGGACGGGTTCCTTCAGTTGCGGCTCAGTGGGGATACCGCCCCGGCGCAGGTGCTCCTGCAAGGGCTAAAGCTCCATTTGAGCGCCCTTTCAGAGCAGTACCCGCAAAGTATTCAAGTTTTGATTTCGGAGGTGTAAGTCATGCTCAAGTTAGATATTCAGCTTTTTGCACATAAAAAAGGTATGGGTTCTACCAAGAACGGCCGTGACAGCGAGTCTAAGCGCCTGGGCGCCAAGCGCGCAGACGGTCAGTTCGTGCTGGCCGGCAACATTCTGTATCGCCAGCGCGGCACCCATATTCACCCCGGCACCAATGTAGGCATCGGCTCTGACGATACCCTGTATGCACTGGTGGACGGCACCGTGAAGTTTGAAAAGCTGGGCAAGGACAGAAAGAAAGTTTCTGTTTATCCCGTAGAGCAGTAATGCAAACCAAGAGAGGGTAAGGGCAGTAGGCTCTTACCCTTTTTTATTTTGTTTTTTTGGAGGAATGGGTATGAAGACAGCGGTAGTTACCGGCGCATCCGGCGGCATTGGATTGGAGACGGCGCGGGCGCTTTCGGCAGACGGCTGGCAGGTGGTGTGCCTAAACCGCCATGCCTGCCCGTTGGAGGGGGTGCGCAGCATTCCATGCGATATAACGGACAGCGCCCAGGTGCAGGCGGCCTTTGCGGCCGTTGACCGGGTAGACTTGCTGGTGAATAACGCCGGGTTCGGGATTTCCGGCGCAGTGGAATGCACCGCGGAGGCAGAAATGCGCCGCCAGTTTGATTTGAATTTTTTTGCATGGGTCACGGTGATTCAGGCGGCCCTGCCGGCCTTGCGAGAGAGTCGGGGGCGTATTCTCAATATTTCCTCCGCCGCAGCGGTGTTTTCCATTCCGTTCCAGAGCTTTTACTCTGCCACTAAGGCGGCGGTGGAAAGCTTGACCTGCGCCCTGCGCAGCGAGTTGGCGCCCTTTGGTATTACCGTTGGCGCCCTGCGGCTGGGAGATGTAAAGACCGGCTTTACCGCCGCCCGTCAAAAGAGTTGCTCCGGTGATGATTTGTACGCCGGGCGCATTGCGCGCAGCGTGGCGGTGATGGAGCGCGACGAGCAAAACGGTATGCCCCCGGCTGCCATTGCCGCCGCCGTGGTTCGTGCCGCCCATAAGAAGCACCTGCCCCCGGTGACCACCGTGGGCATCAAGTATAAGCTTCTTTGCGGATTGAATAAGCTGCTGCCCCTTTCCGCTGTCACCGCTTTAGTGGCCAAGATCTATATTCCGGAGAAGTAAGGCGCGATCGGCGTTAACAATCAGAGGGGACGGCGTTCGTTAGGCGCTGTTACGCAGTGGCTGAGGGATTGGGGGGCGGATGTTATCTGCCCTACGGTGAACAAAATATATTTTGGCGGTTACAAGCCATAAAAAAGACCACCCACAGCGGGTGGCCTTTTGTTTTGAAACGAAATTAGAATTCGATCTTGCCGTTTTGTTTTTCGTATGCGGCGATGGCGTCGCGGATCAGAATGAGAATTTCGCTGTTGGCAGAGCGCCCCTCATAATCCGCAACCACATGCAATTTGTTGAGCATTTCCTCATCAATGCGAATGGACAGACTTTTGATCTTGCCGGCCATAATATCACTCCAAACTGTGTTTATTATGGCTTTATTTTATATTCTATATGTGCTACAATGTCCTAAATGAATGTAAAGTGCGTTCATAATATGTTTGCCGTGGGGTCAAAATGGAAAAGGTGTGTAGTGGATTTGGGCATAGAACGGTGTTTGGCAATATTGAATTGGCAGTGCAGGCTTGCGTAATACAGGCGATTGAAATGGGGTGTACGGTTTTTTACACTGGTGCCATGGGCGAATTTGACAGTGTGTTCATTTCTGCTGTGCGTGCTGCCAAAAGGCGTTACCCCGCTTTGGGATTACGGTTGATTTGCGTGAAGCCGTATTTAACAAACGAAATGAATACCCACAAGGCGCAGTATGACGCACTGTATGATGATGTGCTTGTGCCGGAGGAGCTGGTAGGCTTGCATTACAAGAGGGCGATACCTGCACGCAACCGATGGATGGTGGATAGAAGCGATATGGTCATCGGATATGTGATACGCCAAACCGGTGGTGCGTATGCAGCAGTTCAATACGCCCGGACGCAGGGGAAAGTGGTATGCCCTGTTATTGCCAGCGATCAATGAAAGCGGCTTGATGCCCGAATCAAGCCCTACAAAAATTTATGTAGGGTGCGGTGCCCACACCGCACCGCGGGGAGATGTGGCGCAGCGACAGAGGGGACGGGCACCGGTTCGGCGGTGTTGAGCGAAGCGAAACGGAGGGATTAACCCCATACCATACGGTCACAAGCAAAAAAAGGCCACCCACAGCGGGTGGCCTTTTTGCTAGCTATAGATATTTATTTTGTATCAAAGCGGAATTCGGTGGTGGTGGTGAAGGGGACGCCGGCTTTGACGAACTCTACCGGGAAGTTGGGACAATGAAGGCTGTCCGGGTAGAACTGGGTTTCCAGCGCTACGCCACGGCGGTAGGTTACTTTGGAGTCGCCCTTGCCCGGGTTGCCGTCTTTCTTTAGCCAGCCGCCGCAATAGACCTGCACGCCGGGCAGGTCCGTCCACACGGACAGTCGCCGTCCGCTCTCCGGCTCCCACAGCACCGCCGCTTCTGCAAAGGCTCTGGGGTTTGCCTTGGTCAGGCAGAAATTGTTATCATAGCCGATACCGGGAATCACGGCACGGAAAGGCGCATCGATCCGCTCCCCAATGGGGTGGGGGGCAGAAAAGTCCATCATCGTACCGGTCAGGTCACCCAGCTCGCCGGTGGGCAGCTGGTCGTCGTCCGTCTCCGTAAACCGATGGGCGTGGACAGTGAGCACATGCCCCTCAATGGTCTTTGCCGGGTTGCAGGACAGATTAAAGTACACATGGTTGGTGGGGTTGGCTACCGTGTTTCGGTCACTGTCTACCCGGTAGGCCAGCCGCAGGGTGTTCTCTTCCGTCAGCGTATAAGTCACCTGCAAGGTGAAGTTGCCGGGGAAGCCGTCCTCCATATCCGGCGAAAAGCGGGAAAAGGTGATGCTGTTCTCGGTGGTATTTACCACCTGCCACAGGTGAAAGCTCATACGCCCGCCGCTGTGGAGGGTCCACTGCCCCTGATTCATGGGGGTGTGGTAGGTTTGACCCTGAAAGTCAAAGGCGGCGCCGCGAATACGGTTGGCCCAGCGACCCACCACCAGTCCCTGATAGCCCAGGTCCGGGTCTGTATAAAGAGCCGGGTCGTCAAAGCCCAGCACCACATCGCCCAAATTGCCGTTCCTGTCCGGCATATACAGGCGCACGATCCCGGCGCCCAGAGTTTGCAGCGATACGCTGGCGCCCCGGGTGTTGGTGATGGTATACAGGTCCACTTGCTCCCCGGAGGGCAGATGGCCAAAGACAGTCTTTTCAATCATAACAAATGCTCCTTGCCGGGCGAAAATGCCGCCCAATTTTTCCATTTTCAGTATAAACGAAAGGGGCGGGAATTGCAATACTTCTTGACTTTTTCTCCCTTTATCAGTATCCTGTTAATAATAAGAAGTATGATTTACCTTTTGAAATGCAGATAAAAAGGATGTTGAACCTATGGATACGATTTTGCAATTCTTGACCGGCGTGCTACGGTATGTGCTGCCGGTGCTGGCGCTGCTGATCCTGGCGGTGTGCGTGATTTCTCTGTTTCGCAACCGGCCCCGGGTGCACAAGATGGCCCAGCTGGTGGACCAAAACAACGGCTCCGTAATGGATATTACCCACTGGGAGACCTCTATCGGCAAGAGTAAGGCCAACGATGTGGTGCTGCCTCTGCCCAGCGTCAGCCGCTTTCACGCGGTGATCGCCAAGAAAAAGGACGGCTGGGTGGTGACGGACACCTTCTCCAAGAACGGCGTGCAGGTGAATGGCGTGCAGGTGGACCAGCGGGCACCGCTGGCGGACGGGGATATTCTGATGATCGGCACCATTCCGCTGCAATTCCTGTGCAAGGAAGCCATCTCTACTGACGACCGCAGTCAAATGCGCACCGCCGCCCGGCAGAGCCGGGGGCAAACGGTGGCCTATGGCGTATTGGTGGACGCAGAGACCCACCGCCCGGTATATATCAAAAAGCAGGATGTGCTCATCGGTCGAGGCGAGGACGCGGACATTCAGCTGCTCAGCCCCACGGTCAGTGCCCACCACGCACGGCTGCGCCGCACCTCCAAGGGATGGGCGGTGTATGACCTGGACAGCCACAACGGCACCAAGCTCAACGGTCGGTTTATTACGCAGCCCCAGCTGATTTTTGACGAAGATATGCTCACCTTTGGGGACAAGGTGTTTCTGTTTTACGAAAAATAAGAAAGGAGCAGCCCTATGCCAAAGAAGAAAACGGCAGCCACCAAGCAAAAGAAGCTGCCCCATATTAAACCCATTAACAACTTTGCCCTTTTAATGGTGCTTAGCGTGTTTCAGCTACTCAGCGGCACGGCGGCCGCCGGTGGCACCGGCATCTTTGAAGTCAAGGTGCTGCTGTGCACGCTGGCGCTGATCGTGCTGGAGTGGCTGTATGTGAGCGTGTTTTACTTTGCCATGCACCGGCGGAATTTTGAGTTGGAATTCATTGCCTTTTTCCTATCCGGGGTGGGCATTGCCGTCATCGGCAGCATTAAGCCGGATGACGCTTTTAAGCAGCTGCTGATGCTGATCGCCGGGGTCATCGGCTTTATTGTGCTGGTGTACCTGATGGGTGATGTGGACCTGTGTATGCGCCTGCGCCTGCCGGTGGCGGTGGCGGCTATTTTGCTGCTGATCATCAACATTGCCATTGCCAAGGTGACTCACGGCGCCCGCAACTGGATTACCATATTCGGTGTGACTTTCCAGCCCTCGGAATTTGTAAAGGTTGCCTTTATCTTTGTGGGCGCTGCCACGCTGGAAAAAATTCAGACCTCTAAGAACCTGTATGCCTTTATTGCCTTTTCGCTGGTGTGCGTGGGGGCGCTGATCGTCATTAAGGATTTTGGTACGGCGCTGATCTTTTTTGTGACCTTTCTCATTATCGCCTTTATGAACTCCGGCGATATTAAGACCATTTTCCTGGCTTTGGCCTCTGCGGCTATGGGCGGGTTCATCGTTATTAAGTACAAATCCTATGTGACTGCCCGTTTCTCCGTGTACCGCCATGTGTGGGAGCATTATAACGACAGCGGGTATCAGCAGACCCGGGTACTGGTGGGTCTGGCCTCCGGCGGACTGCTGGGGCTGGGCATCGGCGCCGGCACCACCCGCGGTGTGTGGGCACGCACCACGGATTTGATTTTTGGCGTTATTTGCGAGGAATGGGGCTTTCTTTTTGGACTGCTGCTGGTGCTGTCCTTTGTGGCGATCGCCGTGTCTGCACTGGTAAACAGCATTGCCGCCCGCTCCACTTTTTATTCTATCGCCGCCGTGGCGGCAGCGGGACTGCTGCTGTTTCAAACGGCGCTGAATATCTTTGGCATTACCGATGTGCTGCCGCTTACCGGTGTGACCCTGCCCTTCGTGAGCCAGGGCGGTTCTTCCATGATCTCCTGCTGGGCAGTGCTGGCCTTTATTAAGGCCTCCGATGTGCGGACATACAACTATCTGGGAGGTGTGCGCAAGAAATGAAGATGATTACCAAGCGGGGCATTTTCCTGTGGATCCTGGCAGTTGCCTTTCTCTTTGGGCTGGGCTTTATGACTTACAGCCTGGTGGAGAACGGCGACACCTGGGTGATGAAAACCTACAATACCCATATTTACAAAAACGGCGATTTGATCGGCGCCGGCACCATCAAGTCTGCGGACGGCGTGGTGTTGGCAGAGACCAAGGACGGCAAGCGGGTGTATGCCGAGGACGCTACGGTGCGCAAGGCCACCCTGCACACGGTGGGCGACACCAAGGGCTTTATCTCTTCCGGTATTCAGTCCGTGTACAAGGCCAATTTAACCGGTTATAATCTGCTGTTCGGCGTGTATTCCATTGAGCGCTACGGCAAGGGCAACAACATGCAGCTGACCATAGACAGCCAGGTGTGCGCCAAGGCGTACAGTCTGCTCAGCGACTACAAGGCGGGAACCGTGGGCGTGGTCAATTACAAAACCGGCGACATTGTGTGCGCCGTGTCCACCCCCTCTTATGACATGGAGGACGAGCCGTCGGACCTGAACACCAATTCTGCCTATGAGGGCGTGTATATTAACCGGTTGATGACCGGGCTTTATACCCCCGGTTCCACCTTTAAGCTGGTGACCGCCGCCTGTGCCATTGAGAATATTCCGGACTTGATGGACCGCACCTGGGAATGCACCGGCCAGTACGATCCGGGCAAGGGCGAGCCTATCCGCTGCAACGGCGTGCACGGCCGCCTGACCTTTAAGCAGGCGCTGGCCAAGAGCTGCAACGCCACTTTTGCGCAGATTGCCATTGAGCTGGGGCCGGAGAAGCTGGCAAGCACCGTGGAGACCTTGGGGCTGACCAGCCGGGTGACCGTCAGTAACAAGCTGAATTCCGAGCAGGGGCGCTTTTTCCTGGAAAAGAGCGACCCGGACGATTATGTGGGCTGGACAGGCATCGGTCAGGGCGACACGCTGCTGCCCCCCATTGCCATGCTGCGCTATATGGCGGCCATTGCCAACGACGGCAAGGCGGTGTCCTTTAACGAGGTGAATTCTCTGGCCACCCAGGCGGGCAAGGCGCTGAATTTGAATATTACCAAGAACGAGACCCAGCTGCTGAGCACGGAGACTGCCGCCCAGCTGAAAAAGCTGATGCGCAATAATGTAAAAGCCCAGTACGGCGAGTATAATTACAAGGGCTTGCATCTGTGCGCCAAAAGCGGTACGGCTGAGGTGGACAAGGACACGGACCACAACACCGCTTGGTTTGTGGGCTTTATGGACGACGCGAAGCATCCTTACGCCTTTGTGGTAGTGGTGGAGCACGGCGGCTCTGGCTCGCAGACGGCCGGTCCCATTGCCGGCTCCGTGCTGCGTACCTTGGTGGACAAGGAGAGTAAGTAACCGTGGCGTACCAGTGGACAAAAACAGACGCAGCCGCCCCGGAGCGGGTGCTGCTTATCGGTCTGGACTGCGGCGATTATGACGCAGAGGCTTCTATGGCGGAGCTGGAGCGGCTGACGGATACCGCCGGCGGCCTGGTAGTGGGTCACACGGTGCAAAAGCGCCCGGCGCCGGAGGGCGCTACCTACATCGGCAGCGGCCTGGTGGAAAGCCTGGCGGACTTCTGTAAGCAGAACGAAGTGGATTTAACGGTGGCGGACGGCAGCTTGACCCCGGTGCAGGCCCGTAATTTGGAGCGGGCACTGGGCACGGCTGTCATTGACCGTACCGCATTGATTTTGGATATTTTTGCCGCCCGGGCACGGAGCAGCGAAGGCAAGCTGCAAGTGGAGCTGGCCCAGCTGCAATACCGGCTGCCCCGGTTGGGCGGGCAGGGCAATTCTTTGTCTCGATTGGGCGGCGGTATCGGCACCCGCGGCCCCGGCGAAAGCAAGCTGGAAAGCGACCGGCGCCATATTCGCCGCCGGATTACTGCCTTGCAGCGGGAGTTAAAGACCGTGCAGGAGCGGCGGGAGCGGATGCATCTGCGCCGCCAAAAGAACCGGGCGCTGACGGTAGCGCTGGTGGGCTATACCAATGCGGGTAAGTCCACTTTAATGAATGCTTTAACGGATGCGGGCGTGCTGGTCGCGGATCAACTGTTTGCCACTTTGGACCCCACCGCCCGGCGGCTGGTGCTGCCCTCCGGTCGTCAAGTGATGCTGGTGGATACGGTGGGACTGGTGCAGCGGTTGCCCCATGAGTTGGTGGACGCCTTTCGCTCCACTTTGGCAGAGGCAGCCTGGGCAGATGTAATTCTGGATGTGTGCGATGCTTCCGACCCGGCCTGCAACAGCCAAATGCAGGTGACTGCCCAGGTGCTGGACAGCCTGGGCTGCGGGGGCAAGCCTCTGCTTCATGTACTAAACAAATGCGACCGGGTACCGGAGGAAGAGCGCTTTCCGCTGCTGGGCACCAGCGTGCGAATCAGCGCCCGCACCGGCGAAGGACTGCCGCAGCTACTGGCTGAGATTGACCGGCTGCTGCCCGGGCAGTGGGCGAGAGCGGCACTTTGTATTCCCTTTGATCGGGGCGATCTGACGGATCGGCTTCACCGGGAGGGTAAGGTGCTGGCAGAGGATTACACTCCGGCAGGTACCCGCCTGCAAGTGCTGGCCGACCCGGCGCTGCTGGAAGAACTGCGCCCCTATTTTATTTAACAGAACAGTCCTAATTTGCCCTGCCGCCGCATACTTTGTTATGAGGTGGTAGAGTATGAAAGTGATGACGGTAAAGCTGAACCCTAAGACGGTGTTCGGCCTGATTTTAGTGGCCGCCGGGGTGCTGGTGGTGCTGCTCACCTTTTTGGCCAATCATGTCAAGACCGGGGACGCGGCACCCTCTGCGGCAGAGCCTGCGGGACTGACCTGCGCGGATGTGCAGGCAGGTGCCCGGCTGCTGACCGATATGGGTTGGCAAGTCGGCGACAGCAACCAAAAGACCATTACCGTGCCTCGCAACTGGGACGCGGTCTATACCGAGTACAACGCCCTGCAACAGCAGCAGGGCTACGACCTGACCCCCTATAAGGGCAAGCAGGTACAGCTATATACATATGAGATCACCAACTACACCGGCTACGACCAAGGCATCGTGGCGGATCTGTTGGTCAGTAACGGCAGAGTGATCGGTGCAGATCTGTGCAACACCTCTGCCAAGGACGGCTTTATGCTGGGATTGGAAAAACGCAAATGAGCGAACGGATCGAAAAAATACTGGCCCGAGAGTTGAACGAGCCCCGCAGCCGGGTCAAAACGCTGCTGCAAAAGGGACAGGTGACTGTGGACGGCGTAGTGGCTCGCGCCGGGCAGCAGGCAGACCCGGATACCCAAGAGATTTGCCTGGCAGGCGAACCCATTGCCTGCGGGGCTTTTGTGTATTTGATGCTCAACAAACCCACAGGGGTGCTTTCTGCCACGGACGGCAAGGGAGAGCTGACGGTACTGGATTTGGTGCCTTCGGCATTGCGGCGCAAAGGGCTGTTCCCCGCCGGGCGGCTGGATAAGGACACCACCGGCTTTGTGTTGCTGACAGACGACGGCGCCTTTGCCCACCGCATTCTCAGCCCCCGCAGCCATATTCCAAAGACCTATATCGCCACCCTGGACAAACCGGTGCCCCCTACGGCTGCCGCAGCCTTTGCCGGAGGGATGGAGATGGACGGCAAGGTACTGCAGCCGGCGCAGCTGACGATTTTATCTGCCCATCCGCCCCGGGCACAGGTGGTGCTGCGGCAGGGTATTTATCATCAGGTCAAGCGCATGTTTGCCCGGGTGGGCTGCACCGTCACTGCCCTGCACCGCACCGCCATGGGCGCGTTGGAACTGGATCCAACGCTGGCGCCGGGGGACTGTCGTGCATTGACCCCGGCGGAGGTGGCGCTGTTGGCAAAAGACACCGTACAATAGGTGTTAAGAACTGCGCGGCAACAACATATTGTGGTTTTGGTGTGAAAAAGTCGGCCGTTTATGCAAGTCGCACAAAAAATAATAAAAATTTTTGTCGAAAGGTTGCAATTTGATTAAAGGCATTGTATAATATGACCAATAAAGGGTGATTGAATTTGTGCAATTTTATCCCTTTTATTTGATAAAGAATTGACAAAGGGGTTGGATCCTGATGCCCAACAGACTGTTTCAAGGCATTATAAACCAAATGCGTGAGGTGCTGGACCGTACCATCGGTGTGGTGGACGAGAGCGGTACTGTGATCGCTTGCAGTGAGCTGGGCCAGATCGGCGAGGCACGCAAGGGCATTATCTCTGCCGGCGTGTTCAGCGGGGCACAAATCTGTGTGGATAACTGCACATATAAGGCCTTTGGCAACTCCGTGCACCCGGATTATGCGGTATTTGTGGACGGTACGGACGATATGAGCAAGCATTATGCGGACATTATCGCCGTGTCGCTGGACCAAATCAAGCAGAATAACGACGAGAAATTCGATCGTTCTAATTTTGTAAAGAACGTGATCCTGGACAATATCCTGCCCGGCGATATTTATATCAAATCCCGCGAGCTGCATTTCAATAATGACGCTTCTCGCGTGGTCTTTCTCATTCGAGTGACGCAGGATACGGATGTGTCCGTCTATGATGTGATTCAAAACTTTTTCCCGGACAAGACCAAGGATCTGGTTATTGACATTAACGAGAAGGACATTGCCTTGGTGAAGGAAGTGCGCCCCAATGTGGACAGCAAGGATTTGGAAAAGCTGGCTCGCTCTATTTGCGACACCCTTTCCACCGAGTTCTACTGCAACGCCGTTGTGGGTATCGGCACCCGGGTTACCGGCATTAAGGACCTGGCCCATTCCTTTAAGGAGGCCCAGGTTGCGCTGGAAGTGGGCAAGGTGTTTGACACGGAGAAGTCCATTATCAGCTACGAGAATTTGGGTATTGCCCGGCTGATCTACCAGCTGCCCACCACCCTGTGCGATATGTTCCTGAAAGAGGTGTTCAAGCGGGGCTCCATTGACAGTCTGGATCAGGAAACCCTCTTTACCATTCAAAAGTTCTTTGAGAACAACCTGAATGTGTCTGAGACTTCCAGAAAGCTGTTTGTCCACCGAAATACATTGGTGTACCGACTGGAGAAAATCAAAAAGCTCACCGGTTTGGATCTGCGGGAGTTTGACGACGCCATTGTGTTCAAAGTGGCGCTGATGGTCAATAAGTATCTGGATTCCAGTCCCATAAAATATTAACGGCATTTGCGGCACCTTTTGGTGCCGCTTTTTTTGTTTGGACAAAAGCGGGCCGATATCGGTGGATCGGATCGGTGTGTTTCGCTCAAATTTTAACAATTCTGTCACATCTTTTACAAAATAATAACAAGTAAGGGGTTGATTTATCCCTTGATTTGCTATATATTATAATTAATTATATAGTGCCGTAGTGTTACCCTTAGCCTGCGGCACCAAGTTAAAAGAGGTAAAAATTGTGATTGAATTCAGAAATGTATCAAAGGTGTACGACTCTACGGACACCCACGCCCTCAATCATGTGAATATTAAGATTGAGGACGGCGAGTTCGTGTTTGTAGTTGGCTCCTCCGGCGCCGGCAAGTCCACCTTTTTGAAGCTCATTATGCACGAGGAAAAGCCCACGGAGGGCGAGGTGATCTTTAACGAGTATTCCTCCGCCACTTTGAAGAAGCGGCAGGTGCCCTATTACCGCCGCACTATGGGTATTGTGTTCCAGGACTTCCGCCTGATCCCCAAGATGACGGTGTATGACAATGTGGCCTTTGCCATGCGGGTGATCGGCGCTAAGGAGAAGGACATTCGCAAGCGGGTGCCCTATATCCTTCAACTGGTGGGGCTGAGCCAAAAGGCGCGCTCCATGCCCAATGAGTTGTCCGGCGGCGAGCAGCAGCGTGTGTCCCTGGCGCGCGCGTTGGTGAACAATCCCAAGGTCATCATCGCGGACGAGCCTACCGGCAACGTGGACCCGGAGATGAGCCACGAGATCGTGGAGCTGCTCACCAAGATTAACAACGCCGGCACCACCGTGATCATGGTGACCCATGAGCACGATCTGGTGCGCTCTTTCCAGCGGCGGGTAATCGTGATCAAGAACGGCGAAGTGGTCTCCGACACCCCGGATCCCACCCACGCCCGGTTTGAGAGCAGCGAGCCTCGCAAAGAAACGGATATGTTCTTTTACGAAGAGGGCACTTCCATAGACCTGTCCAAGACGGCAGACGCCCGGACGGACGAGGATGTGTTTGACAACTTAGAGTCCCTGGCGGACGAGACCCCGGCGCAGGCAGCGGCCACCCCGGAGGATGAGAACGGAGGTGCGGCAGAATGACCGGCGCAAGTTTAAGATATTTAATTAAAGAGGGCTTTCGCAACACCTGGACCAATCGGATGATGTCCATCGCGTCCATTTGCGTATTGATGAGCTGTTTGGTGCTCATCGGCTCTGCATCTATGATTTTCTTGAATATGGACTCTCTGCTCTCCCGCATTGAGGAGGAGAACGTGATCATGGTCTATATTAAGGATGACGCGAACCAGGCCGCCATTGACACCATGGGTCAGGAAATTAAGGCCCTGGGCAATGTGAAGGAGCTGGAGTATGTGCCCAAGGAAAAGGCGTGGGCACAGCAGCTGGAAACCATGGAGGACGCCCAGGCCAAGTTCTTTACCCAGATCAGTTCGGATATTCCGCTGCCCAATGCCTACAAGGTGACGGTGGCTGATCTTGGCAAGTTTGATCAAACGGTCAAAGGGCTAAAGGGGCTGCAAAATGTAGACACCATTCGAGAGAACAAGGACCTGGCGCAAAAGCTGGTGTCCATTCGGCAGGGCATTACGGTGATCTCCATTGTGATCATCGGCGTGCTGTTTGCCATCTCTCTGTTCATTATCTCCAATACCATTAAGTTGACGGTGTATTCCCGCCGGTTGGAGATCAGCATTATGAAGAGCGTGGGCGCCACCAACAGCTTTGTGCGCCTGCCCTTCGTGGTAGAGGGTATGATCCTTGGTATCGTGTCCGGCGCTGTGTCGCTGGGGCTGGTATGGGGTCTGTACGAGTTGGCGGTGCGCCAGTTCGGCGACCTGCTGAGAAGCCTGTCCCTGTCTGCGCTGCCCTTTGCCCCCTATGCGCTGCAAATGCTGGGTATCTTTGTTGCCATCGGTATTATTAGCGGTGTGGGCGGCTCCATGATCACCATGCGCAAGTACCTGAATAAGGAAGGTAGTGAGATTAGTGCAGTCTAAATCCAAAATTTGGTTGCGGCGGCTGTTTTGCCTGCTTTGCAGCCTTGTGTTGGTGCTGACCGCCGGGGTAAGCTCCGCCTTTGTGGCAGAGGCTAAGTCCCGCTCGGAGCTGGAGAGCGAAAAAAGCAAAATTCAGTCCCGAATCAACAGCACCCAAAGCAAGCTGAACAGCTTGTCTAAGCAAAAGAAAGATACGCAGGAATATATCAACACCCTGCAGGAAAAAATAAGCCTGTTGCAGGACAAGATCTCCAATTTGGAGAGCGACAAGTCCGCCCTGCAATCGGAGATTGACGCCACCCAGGCGAAGATTGAAAAAACCGCTGCGGATATTGAGGAGACCCAGCGTCAAATTGACCAAAAGCAAAAGGAATTTGACGCTACATACGCCGAGTATTGTCAGCGGCTGCGGGCTATGTATATCAGCGGCAGTGCCTCCACTTTGGAAGTGCTGCTCACCTGCTCTGACCTGTCCAGTCTTTTGACCCGGTCGGAGATGATCAAGTCCGTCTCTCAGCAGGACAGCGCCACCTTGGACAGCCTGATGAAGAAGATGGAGGAGATCGAGGCGCAAAAGCAGAAGCTGGAGGAAAAACGCAACCAGCTGAACGCGGACAAAAAGAGCCTGGAGACGGACAAGGCTGCCCTCCAGAAGAATATTAACGATATTTCTTCCACCAAGGCGGATCTGGACAGCGAGGCCGCAGAGTGCAATGCCCAAATGCGCAAGCTCTCCAAGCAGAGCTCCGAGTATCAGGAAGCCATTGAGACGGATCAAAAGCAGTTGCAGCAGGTGCAAAATGATATCAGCGCCGCCATTGCCGCCGCCGGTTCTCACGGCTCCGGCAGCATCAGCGGTTCTCACGGCTCCGGCAACGGTCGGTTGCGCTATCCTACGGACAGCCGCTCCATTTCTGCCGGGTATCCCAACTACTCCAGCGGTCGTTACCACGGGGGTATTGACTTCCCGGTATCCACCGGCTCCAATGTGTACGCAGCCGCCAGTGGCACGGTGATTTTGGTTAAGTACCTGAATTACAGCTATGGTCGGTATTTGATCATTGACCACGGGGACGGCCTGTCCACCCTGTATGCCCATAACAGCCAAATTTTGGTGAGCGTGGGCGATAAGGTCAGCGCCGGTCAGGTGGTGGCCAAGAGCGGCTCCACCGGCAACTCCACCGGCCCGCACTGCCACTTTGAAGTGCGGGTCAACGGCTCCCGCGTGAACCCGCTGAATTATCTGTAAATAGAAACGGAGACGGTGCCCCGCCGTGGGCTGCCGCCGTGCCATACAACAAGAATAGACCACAAAGGAAGTGAAGCCAGTGAAGCGGCAAAGACATGGAAAACAAGTTTTGGCTGTTTTGCTGGCTTTCTGTCTGTTTTTACCTGCCGTGTTCTCCGCCCCGGCGGCTGTGCCGGCAGCGGACACCGGGCTCAACAGCCAAATGACGCCGGAGGAGCAGCAATCCTACCTGGAAATGAAGCTGCGCCAAACGGAAAAAACCTTGGAGACCCTGGGCAAGCAAAGCAAGGACACCCAGGCGTACCTGGACGCCCTGGATCAGAAGATCGGCTACCTGCGCAGCCAGTTAGAGCTGACGGAGCAAAAGGTGGACACGGCGGAGAACCGCATTACCGTGCTGCAAAAGCAGCAGAAGAAGAATCGGCAGGATCAGGCGGCGCTGCAGCAGCAGATTACAGACACCAAGCAGCAGATCACTGTGCTGGACGCCGAGTTTCAGCAGAACTATCAGCGCTACTGCCAGCGGCTGCGGGCCATGTATATCAGCGGCGAGACCAATGTGCTGGCGTTCCTGCTGGGCAGCACGGACATCGGCCAGCTGCTCACCCGCTACGAGATGGTGGCAAGGGTTGCCAAGCAGGACACGGCGCTGCTCCGGTCCGTACAGACAGAAGGCACCCGGCTGGAACAGGCCAAAACGGACCTGACCGCCCGGCAAAAAGACCTGCAAACCAAAAAGACGGCATTGGCCGCCAGCCAAACGGAGCTGGAACAGACGGTGACCACCTTGCAGGCGGATCAGAAAGATCTGACCACCCGGCGGCAGGTGCTTACCGACCAGCAGACAGAGGCCAACCGGCTGCTCAAGCAGTTGACGGATAAGACCAAGGCCTATACCGAGTACCGGAATGTGACCCAAAACGATCTGGATGAGATCGACCGCCAAATTGAAGAAGCGGCAAAGAAATATACAACAACCACCACAACAACCACGACCACAACAAAGAAGCATACCACCACAAAGCACGGCGAGAGCGCAGGCACGACGGCTTCCACCACAAAGAAGCACACCACCACGGAGAGCAAGCGGCTGCGCCTAACCTATCCGGTGCCCAGCCAAACCCGCATTACCACCGCGTTCCATGGCTACGCCGGGCACTCCGGCTGCGATTTTGCATGCGCCAGCGGCTCCCGTGTCGTGGCGGCAGAGAGCGGCACGGTAATCGTGTCTGCCGATCTGACGAACAGCGACGGCAGCTATCGCAGCTATGGACGCTACATTGTGATCGCCCACGACAAGACGGACAGCGTCGGCAATTCGGTGTATACCCTGTACGCCCACAACAGTCGGCGAGTGGTATCTGCCGGCACACATGTGCACCGTGGCCAGCTGATTGCTTACAGCGGTTCCACCGGTAACTCCACCGGCCCCCACTGCCACTTTGAAGTGCGCACCCCCACCGCGTCGTATAACGACTGCGTGGACCCGGAAATTTATTTGCCCTAATGCGTCAAGGAGATGGAACAGAATATGAAAAAATACAGTCAAAAGCTCCTGGCATTGGTGCTGGCGTGCGCCCTGTTGTGTGCCCTGCCCGGGGGCAGCGCCTGGGGTACGGAGACCGCGGAGAGTACCACGGCGGCGGAGACCACCACGGACAAGGCGGCGGAGAACGCCAAAAAGGATCAGGCCAAAAAGAGCCTGGAGCAGCAGCAAAAAGAGCTGCAAAAAAGTATAGAAGAAAGCGAAAAGAAGCTGGCGGAACTGGGCAAAAGCTCCAAGGTGACCCAGGATTATGTGGACACTTTAGATCAAAAAATCGGCGCCATGAACGACCGACTGACGGTGCTGCAAGCCCAGGTGGACGAGAGCCAAAAGGCCATTGACACGCTAAAGCCCCAGATTGCTGCTAATAAAAAGCAGCTGGACGCCCTGCAAAAGGAAGTGGACGCCGGCCAAAAGGAACTGAACAAGCTTAACGACCGGTTTGAGGCCACCTATCAGGCCTATTGCTACCGGCTGCGGGTGATGTACATAAGCGGTGAGTACAGCATTATCACCGCACTGCTGGGGTGCAAGGATATTTCCGGCTTTCTTACCCGGTACGAGATGATCAAGGCCGTGTCCAAGAGCGACACGGAGCTGCTGCAAGAGGTTAACGGTAAGATGGAGGAGATCTGCTCCAAGCAAAACGGCCTGAACCAGCAAAAAGCGCAGTACCAAAAGGTCAAAAAAGACCTGGACGAAAAAAACAAAACCTTAAAAGCCAAGCAGGCCGCCATTGAGCGGGACCAGGAGGGCATTGCCGCCAGCAAGGTGACGCTGGCCCAGGATCGGGCGGAGAGCGACGCACTCTTGGCGCAGCTGACAGCGCAGAACAAAATGTACACCGAGTACCGTAACGAGGACGAAAAGCTGCAGCAGCAGGTGGAAAGCGAGATTGACGCCCTGATCAGCGGTTTGAAGAACGCAGACGAGGTGACCACCCTGTCCAATAAGGACAAGGAGCACACCACCTCTAAGAACAACACCGCCGGGGGCAAGGCTCAAGGGGTTTACAGCCACTCGGACGCTGCGCTGAATATGACTTATCCGGTGCCCGGGCACTATACTGTCAGCGCCGGGTTCCCCAATTACTCCAGCGGCAAGTACCACGGTGGGCTGGACTTCCCTTGCAGCGTAGGCTCCAAGGTGGTGGCCGCCCAGTCCGGGGTGGTGATTACCGTCAAGCGGCTGGATTACAGCTACGGCTACTATGTGATGATCTATCACGGCACAGACAGCCACGGCCGCAGCGTGGTGACCCTGTACGCCCACAATTCGTCTATTTTAGTGGGCACCGGCCAAACGGTGAAGAAGGGTCAGCAGATCGCCAAGAGCGGTTCTACCGGCAATTCCACCGGGCCCCACAGCCATTTTGAAATTCGGCTGAATGGCACCCGGGTGAACCCCACTTACTATTTGAGCAAATAACATGAACAAAATCAATTACGATCGTATGTGTATGGCCGTGATCCGGCAGCAAACGGCGGCAGGGCGAGTACCCACCCTGCTGCTGCACAGCTGCTGCGCCCCCTGTTCCAGCGCCACGCTGGAGTGGCTGTCGCAGTATTTTCAGATCACGGTCTTTTATTATAATCCGAATATTGCCCCGGAGGGAGAATTCCAAAAGCGCTTGGCGGAGCAGCGGCGGCTGATCGCGCACCAGCCGGCAGTGCACCCGGTGCAGCTGATCGCCGGGGACTACGAACCGGCGGCTTTTGCGGCTGTTGCCAAGGGGTATGAGGACTGCCCGGAGGGGGGCGCCCGCTGTATGCGCTGCTATCGCCAACGACTGGAAAAGACGGCGGCGCTGGCCAAGAAAATGGGCTTTGACTATTTTTGCACCACCCTAAGCATCAGTCCCTTAAAGGACGCCCAAAAGATCAATGCCATTGGGCAGAGCGTAGGGGAGCAGTACGGGGTGGCCTGGTTGCCCTCGGATTTTAAGAAGCAGGAGCGGTACAAGCGCTCCATTGCGCTGTCTCGGGAGTACGGCCTGTATCGCCAAAACTTCTGCGGCTGTGTGTATTCTAAGCAAGAGAAGGAGAAACCGGTATGACCAATCCGCTGGCAGACCGTATCCGCCCGGAAAGCCTGGACCAGGTGGTGGGCCAGCAGCACTTGCTGGGCCCCGGCAAGGCCCTGCGGCAGCTGATCGAGAGCGGCGATATTCCAAATTTGATCTTTTACGGTCCGCCGGGGGTGGGCAAGACCACGGTGGCGTCCATTATTGCCAAGCGCACGGATCGCGCCTTGCGGCGGCTTAACGGCACCAACGCCTCTACGGCGGATATTCGGGCACTGGTGGCAGAGCTGGATACCCTGTCCGCGCCCAACGGCATTTTGCTGTATTTGGACGAAATCCAGTATTTTAACAAACGCCAGCAGCAGTCCCTGCTGGAATACATAGAAAACGGCAAGATCACCCTGATCGCCAGCACCACGGAGAACCCGTATTTTTATATTTATCCGGCAGTGCTCAGCCGGTGCACGGTGTTTGAGTTCAAATCCGTCACCCCGGCAGATGTGGTGCCCGCGGTGGAGCGGGGCTTCCGTTTGCTGGAGGAGGAGAACGGCACCCCGGTAGAGTTGGCGGACGGCGTGGCTCGCACCCTGGCAGAGCGGGGCGGCGGTGATGTGCGCAAGTCCCTGGGCGCGGTGGAAAACTGCTACTTTGCTGCCCAGGAGACGGACGGTAAAAAGCGGATCACCCGGTCGCTGGTGGATCAGCTGACCCAAAAAAGCGGCGCCCGCTATGATCGGCTGGGCGACGAGCATTACGATATTATTTCTGCCTACCAAAAATCTATGCGGGGCTCGGACCCGGACGCTGCGCTCCATTATTTGGCGCGGCTGCTGGAGGCGGGGGACCTGCCCTCCGCCTGTCGGCGGCTGATGGTCTGCGCCTGTGAGGATGTGGGGCTGGCGTATCCCCAGATCATTCCTATTGTTAAGGCGGCGGTGGATGCGGCCCAAATGCTGGGTCTGCCGGAGGCAAGGCTGCCCCTGGCGGACGCGGTGGTGCTGGTGGCCACCAGTCCCAAGAGCAATACCGCCCATGACGCCATTAACGCAGCTATGGCGGATGTGCAGCGGGGCAATTACTCGCCCATTCCTCGCCGACTGCAAAACAAGCACTGTGACGGTGCAGATGCCAAGGTGAAAGGGCAGTTTTACAAATACCCCCATGAATATGAAAATCACTGGGTGGAGCAGCAGTACCTGCCGGATGTGCTTAAGGGCACGCAGTATTATCATTTTGGCGACAACAAGACCGAGCAGGCCGCCCATGCCTACTGGGAGCGAGTGAAGAAGAGGAAACTGTAAATATGACCAAGAAAGAACGATTTTTGCGGGTGGCGGATGCCTTGGAGCAGCTGTACCCGGACGCCAGATGTTCTCTGTTCTCCGGCAACGCCTTTGAACTGCTGGTGGCGGTGCGTCTGTCTGCCCAATGTACGGACGCCCGGGTGAACCAGGTGACTCCGGCGCTGTTTGCCAAGTACCCCACATTGGAGGACTACTGCAACGCCGATGTGGCGGATATAGAGCGACTGATTTACTCCTGCGGGTTTTACAAGACCAAGGCGGAGAATATTATAGAAATGGCACGCAAAGTACGAGACGACTACGATGGTCGGGTGCCGGACACCATTGAGGATCTGCTGACCCTGCCCGGGGTGGGACGCAAAACCGCCAACCTGATCGTGGGCGATGTGTACGGCAAGGAGAGCGTGGTGGTAGACACCCACATGATTCGTATTGCCAATCGGCTGGGGCTGGTGGCAACGAAAGATCCCAAGCAGATCGAATTTGCCTTAAAGAAGATCATTCCCCCAGATATGGGGTCGGATTTTTGCCACCGCATTGTGCTGTTTGGGCGGGATATTTGCCCGGCCCGCAGCCCTAAGTGCGAGAGGTGCCCCCTGGCAGACGGTACTTGCCGCCGGGTGGGTGTGACCGCCAAAAAGTGAAGAATTGAGGAAGAAAAATGCAAGCAAACAGCGGCAATATCATATTGATCGGTATGCCCGGCAGCGGCAAATCCACCTGCGGGGTGGTGGCAGCCAAGCTGCTGCTGAAGAATTTTTTTGACACGGACCTGCTGATCCAAAATCGGGAGGGACGGCGCCTGCAACAGATCATTGACGAAAAAGGGCTGGACTACTTTGCCCGGGCAGAGGAGGAGGCCGTTTTGTCCCTGGATATTGCCGGTACGGTGATCGCCACCGGCGGCTCCGTGGTGTATTCTCCGGCGGCCATGGAGCACCTGCGCCGCATGGGCAAGGTGATTTATCTGCATCTGGAGTATGAGACCATGTGCCGCCGTATTCAGAATTTGGACAGTCGGGGTGTGGTACTGCAAGCGGGCTACACCTTGCAGGATATGTACAAGGAGCGGCTGCCCCTGTACCGCCGGTATGCGGACGCGGTTATTAAGTGTGACAACAACACAGTGGAGCAGACTGCCCAGCAGATCGCCCGCTGCGCCCGATAAAAGGAGAAAGAAATGGAAAAGAGAAGAAAGGCGAAAAAGCGAATTTCTGCCCTCACCAGCTTTTTGCTGGCGCTGGCACTGCTGGCGGGCACGCTGGGCGCGCTGCCGGCAGAGTGCTTTGCCGCCCAACCTGAAAAGGCGGCGTTTCACAGCACTTACGGTTTTCGCCTGGGCAGCAGCGCCAAGATGGAGCTGCAATACCGGGATAAATTAGAGAAGAATTACAAGGCTAACGGCAACACCTACTACGGCAGCCAAACCGATCTGGGCCGCCAACTGCGGGACCAGATGGTCAAGCGCAGCGACCAGGTAGTGCTGCGCTTGGCCACCGATCGGCGGGGGTTGACCGGCAGGAGTAACAGCGCCGCACAAGCGCGTGAGGAGCTGTTTTTGGGCCTGCTTAACGACGCCACCGCCCAGCGGAACTCCGTTTCTGCTCGGGATGGGGACTATCTGCGCTGGCAGCTGGGCAGCGTTAGCGGTGTGCTGTATGCGGACGGCAGCAAAAACGGGGTCTATTACTACCGGGTGATTTATTACGGCTTGGGTTATTACACCACCGCCGCCGAGGAGCAGTGGGTGGATCGGTATGTGCAGAATTATGTGCGCCGGGTGGACCGAAACAAAATGAGCGATTATGACCTGGCGAAGAAGGTGCACGACGATGTGTGCCGTGCTACGGTCTATGATATGGAGATGGACAGCCGCTACGACGACTATGATTTTTCTGCCTATGGGTGCCTGAATGTGGGTCGTTGCGTATGTCAGGGGTATGCGCTGGCGTACTACCGGCTGTGTCGGGAGCTGGGATTGTCGGTGCGCTTTATGTACTCGGATCCGCACGAGGGCTGCCACGCCTGGAACTTGGTACAGGTGGGCGGCAAATACTATTATGTGGACTGCACTTGGGACGATACTTATGATGAGGGTAATATCGTCTACAACTTCTTCTTAAAGAATTACGCGGATTTGCAGGCTATGGACAGCGGCTACCACGAGCACCGGCTGGACGACGGCGTGTATGCAGACGCGGACTTGACCCGCAACTATGTGGACCGGGTGGCTGCCCGCAGCTATGAGCCGCTGCTGCCCAATTTGGGCAATGCGGTGGTGCGCCTGAGCCAAACCCAATTTACTTACAACGGCAAAGCCCAGGGGCCAAAGTTGACGGTCACCTATCAGGGACAGCCCTATCAAGGCTATGCGGTCAGCGGCGGCACCGCCACCAATCCGGGTACGTACACCGTGACCCTGCGGGGCACCGGCGGCGACAGCACCCGGCGCACCTACACCATTCGACCGGCTAAGGTACAGCAGATCAAGATCACCAAGCGGGAGCCCAAGGCGCTGACCTTCAGCTGGCAAAAGGCTGTCGGGGCGAGCACCTACCGCTTGCAGCAAAAGAAAAACGGCAAGTGGGTCACCGTTAAGACCGTCAGCGGCAACAGCGCCAAAATCGGCGGTTTGTCTCCGGCTACCACTTACACTTTCCGGGTTACGGCTTACAAGGGCGGTATTGCCGGTGCATACGGCAGCAATTATGTGACCTGCACCACCCCGCTTACTCCGACGGCGCCTAAGCTGACAGCCGGCAAGGGTACGGTCACGGTGAAGTGGAAGAAGATGACCGCCTCCGGTTATGAGGTGCGCTATTCCACCCGATCGAATATGAAAAAGGCCAAGACGGTGAAGATCAGCTCCGGCAAGACGGTGCAGAAGAAATTAAGCAAGCTCTCCCGTCATAAAAAATATTATGTGCAGGTGCGGGCGGTTAAGACTCGCAAGAACGCAGACGGCAAAACGGTGACCTATCGGGGCGCCTGGTCCGGCAAAAAGAGCATTTCTACCAAATGAATATCACCTTTTGCACCGGATTTTCTACTTGCAGGGCGGCGCAAAAAGTGCTATTATAGTAAAAATATTCTTCACGGAATAGGAATTTATTGATAACGGAGGTAATGTAATGAGCGAATACGGCGCAAAGTTTGTAAAAGAAGGGCTGACCTTTGACGATGTTCTGCTGATCCCGGCAGAGTCCGATGTGTTGCCCAACGAAGTGGATTTGTCCACCAAGTTGACCAAGGATATTACCCTGAATATCCCCTTGATGACCTCTGCCATGGACACGGTCACCGAGTCCAATATGGCCATCGCCATTGCCCGTGAGGGCGGTATCGGCGTGATTCACAAGAATATGACCATTGAGGATCAGGCCACTGAGGTCGATAAGGTAAAGCGCTCGGAGAACGGCGTCATTACCAATCCGTTTTTCCTCTCTCCCCGGCACTTGGCCCAGGATGCGGAGGATCTGATGCGTAAATACAAGATCAGCGGTGTGCCCATCTGCGAGGCGGACGGCACCCTGGTGGGCATCCTTACCAACCGGGATATGCGGTTTATGACGGACTTCTCCGTGCCCATCTCCGCTGTGATGACCCCCAAGGATAAGCTGGTCACCGCGATGGCCGGCACCACCCTGGAGGAGGCCAAGAAAATTCTGATGCGCTCCAAGGTGGAGAAGCTGCCTCTGGTAGACAAGAACGGCAAGCTCACTGGCTTGGTGACCATTAAGGATATTGAAAAGAGCGTTAAGTACCCCAACACCGCCCGCGACGAGAAGGGTCGCCTGCTGTGCGCTGCCGCTATCGGTGTAACCAAGGATATTATGGATCGTGCCGGCGCGCTGGTCAACGCCCAGGTAGACGCCTTGATTTTGGACTCTGCTCACGGTCACTCCGCCAATATTTTAAAGGCAGTGGAGCAGGTGAAAAATGCGTTCCCGCAGATCTCTCTGATTGCCGGCAATGTGGCCACCGCAGAGGGCACCGAGGCTTTGATCAAGGCCGGTGCAGATGCGGTAAAGGTGGGTATCGGCCCCGGCTCTATCTGCACCACTCGTGTGGTTGCCGGTATCGGTGTGCCCCAGATCACAGCGATTTATGACGCGGCAGAGATGGCCGACAAGTACGGTATCCCGATCATTGCAGACGGTGGTATTAAGTACAGCGGCGAAATCGTAAAGGCCATTGCGGCCGGCGGTTCCGTGGTGATGGTCGGCTCTTTGGTGGCCGGCTGTGAGGAGTCTCCCGGTGAGACGGAGATTTACCAGGGTCGTCAGTTTAAGGTGTACCGCGGTATGGGCTCTTTGGGCGCCATGAATAAGGGTTCTGCCGACCGTTACTTCCAAAACGGCACCAAGAAGTTCGTGCCGGAGGGCGTAGAGGGTCGTGTGCCTTACAAGGGCCCGGTAGGCGATACCGTGTTCCAGATGATGGGCGGTTTGCGCTCCGGTATGGGCTATGTGGGCTGCCACAGCATTGCGGAGCTGCGCACCAACGCCAAGTTTATTAAGATCACCGGTGCAGGTTTGGTGGAGAGCCACCCCCACGATGTGTATATCACTAAGGAGGCACCCAACTACTCCGGCAGCCGCCAGGATTGATTTTAGGAAAATGATGTTTCAAATGCCGAGATCCAGCCGTTTCTCGGCATTTGTCCGCTTTTGAGGTGAGTCTATGGCACAGCCGCAAAGCCGCTGGGTGCGGTTTAAGAGGTTCTTAAAACGGAATATGACCCCCACCTGGGCCAAGCATTTTTCGTACCAGGTGTTCAGCTTCCTGGTGTCTGTGGCTATGGTGATCGGGGTGGCCAATTATGCCATCACTCGCTCGTATGACGAAAGGAAGTTGACTTTTGTGGATGGATTTACCATTACAGCCCATACCGGCGCATTTCATACGAACCAAAACAGCCTGGAGGCTGTGCAGGCGGCGATTGACCATCAGGTAGAGGTGATGGAGATTGATGTGCGCCAGCGGCCGAACGGTATTTTGGTGATGGCCCACGACTTGGTGGTCAAAAACAGCGACGGCGTGCCCCTGGCAGACGCCTTTGCTCTGCTGGAGCCGACTGCCATTCGCTTGAATTTGGATATTAAGGAGACCAAAGTGCTGGGTGCGCTCCATGATCTGTTGGTGGAGTACAACCTGTACGATCGGGTGTTTCTCACCGGGCTGGAGGTGTGGAATATGAACGCCGTAAAAGCCTCCACCTGCCGTGACCTGCCCTATTATCTCAATTATATTCCCTCCCGGTTCCAGATTTTTTCTGCGGATTACCAGCAGCGCCTGCTGAAAACACTGGAAGAGAGCGGCGCCATCGGGTTGAACTGTAATTATAAGCATGTGGGCGGTCGGTTGAGCAACTTCCTGCATAAGAACGGGTACAAACTCTCTGTTTGGACCGTAGATCGGCGCGATACCATGAAGCGCATTTTGGTGGCGAAACCGGACAATATCACCACCAAGCAGTATGACAAGCTGCAAGATGTAATCGCCCGGTGGGGAAAGAATAAATAAACGCAAAAAGAAAAGAGCACCCATGTGGGTGCTCTTTTTTGTGTGGGTTTTCGTAGGGCGGGGGTTTGCGCCTGCCCTGTATTTATGGCTGTGCAATCTCTTCGTCAACGCCTGATTCAAAGTATCCCTGCAAGGCGGACCGAATACGGGCCTCTACCTGATCCGGCCCGCCGCTGCCGTCCACGGTGAGAATGTGCTCTTCCGTTTTTAATCGGTCAAACACCTGCTGATACCCGGTGCGAATTTGGCGAGCCAGTTCTGTTTTTTCGTAGAATTCTGCGGCGCCGCCCCGGTGCGCTCTCCGGCGGGCACATTCCTCCGGGTCCACATCGACAAACACTACGGCGTCCGGGCGCAGAGTGCGCCGGGCAAAGGCGTTGTATCGCAGCAGATCCTCTAAATCAGAGGTGAGGGTCTGGTAGGCGAAGTTGGAAAAATAGTACCGATCGCACAGCACCGTTTGGCCGGCCTCCAGTCGAGGCAGCAGGTCCTTTGCAATATGCTCCACCCGGTCGGCGGCATACAGCAGCGCTACTGTCTCCGGCGCCAAGGCCAGTTTTTTTTGGCTGAACTGTTGACACAGTACCCCCGGGGCGCTGTCGCCCGGCTCCCGGGTACAGTAAACGGCGTTTTTGCCCAGCTTTTCCGTCAGTCGAGCACCCAGCCGCTCCAACTGGGTGGTCTTGCCGCTGCCGTCCAGTCCCTCAAATACAATGAATTTGCCCTGTTTCATACGCCCACCTCTTTTTGTTTCTCTCCCCAGTATAGCAAAATTTCGACCCCCGGGCAAGACCAAGGCGGAAATTGGGGGGATAATCTGAAAATCCCCTTGCAATATAGAGCCAAAATCGGTATGATATAGGGGATCACAAAAATCGCGCCGGGGCGCTTGCGCCGGCCTATTCAATGGGGTAAAAAGATGAACAAGTATGCAAAGGATCCGCAGGAGCTGCGGCGCATTTGCGCCAACCTGACTTTTGCAAAACAGCTGGGGCTGATTGACGACGACAGTCTGGAGGCGGCAGAAGAACGCTGCCGTCGGGAGAATGCTCGCCGTGGGGAAAAGCTGGCTGCCGGGGAAGTGGTGTACGGTTTGACCGCCTATCCGCTACCGGCGTATCTGCAATACGAATGCACCCGCTTTCGGTTGGCATTCGCCGGGGAGCGCAAGCAGGTGCAGTATGATTATGCGCCGATTACCGCCCGGGAAGAAAAGGCCTATTACAAGGCCAACAAGGACCTGTTTACGCGCTATATGGGGGACAAATTCCGTTTCCGTGAAGTGAAGCAGGTGGTTCGTAAGAAAATGCGAGAGGAGGAGTATGACCGTGCCGTCCAAGACTTATTACGTTAGTTCTCTTCACGGCAGTGCCGATTTTGACGGCCTGACCCCGCAGACGCCGTTTTTGCACCCGGCGCAGGTCAGCGCACTCTCTTTGCAGCCCGGGGACAAGGTGCTTTTAGAGCGGGGCAGTGTGTTTACCGGAGAGGTCTTGCACCTGAAAAACTGCGGCGATATTGCTGGCGCGCCCATAGAGATCGGCGCTTACGGTACGGGCGATGCCCTGCCTTGTATTGCGGCAAACGGTACCGGTGTATGGTACCAGGATTATGGCACGCCGCTGGATTTTGACGGCCATGTATATCGGGGAGAAGTGTCCTCCGCCGTGCTGCTTTATGATGTGGAGAATATTGTGCTGCGGGATCTGGAGATCACCAACGACGCGCCCTTTACCGACCTGGAAAGCTACTGCGCTGCAGACAAGATGGACCGCACCGGCGTGGCGGTGGTGGCCCGGGATCGGGGCACCCTGCACAGCATTACGCTTACCGGACTGTTTGTCCATGATGTGAAGGGCAATGTATACAACAAGCACATGAATAACGGCGGCATTTATATGACCGCCCTTACCCCTGCCGATGAGTCCAAGACCGGCGTGGCCCGGTATGACGGTGTAACGGTGGAGAACTGTATGGTCCAGCAGGTGAGCCGCTGGGGTATTGCAGTGGGTTACAGCTATCGGCACCGGGACTTTGCTGCCAAGGAGCTGGCAGAAGAAGCTTTCTTAAAATACGGACACGAAAATATTACCCTGCGGGGCAATTATGTGGTGGCTGCCGGGGGCGACGCGATTACCCCCATGTACGCCCTGCGCCCGCTGGTGGAGCACAACACGGCGGACAGCTGCGCCTTTGAGATGAACGACCGCTATTACAAATATCCGGGCAAGCGCCAGGGCAAGGTGGCGGCGGCCATTTGGCCCTGGAAGTGCAAGGACGCCCTGCTGCGGTACAACGATGTGGCAGATACCAAACTGAACCAGGACGGTATGGCCTATGACGCGGACTCCGGCGACGGCACCGTGTATGAATACAATTACTCCGCCTACAACGAGGGCGGAGCCATGATGTTTTGCCTGGGCGAGGCGGTGCACAGCACCTATCGCCACAATGTAAGCTACCGGGATCTGGGGGGTGTGCTGTCGCCTGCCGGCAACCCGGACGGTTTGGTAGAGGGCAACACATTTTATATGGAGCCGGGTGTGCCCTTGCGGCGCAAGCGCAACCACGGCAAGATGAAACTGGTGAACAACACCGTCGTTCCGGCGGACAGCAAGGAAGATTGAGGTAACAAACTATGGCAAACAGAAAGGGCAGAGTCACCATCCCCACCGACCTGGATGTGGTGCCCCAGACCAAAGAAATTATGGAGCGCTGGGGCGCAGACGCCCTGCGTGACTGCGACGGCACAGAGTTCCCCCAGGAGCTGAAAGATACCGGCGCCAAGATCTACGCCACCTACTGCACCACCCGCAAGGACAACGCCTGGGCCAAGGCGAACCCGGACGAGGTGCAGCAGATGTACATTATGACCCCGTTCCATACGGCGGTGAAGGACACGCTGGAGATCCACCTGATGGACCACCTGTACCCGGCAATGCTGAAGGTGAATACTTATGATGATATTCAGCGTTGGTGGGAAGTGATGGACCGCACCACCGGCACGCCGGTGCCGGTAGAGGACTGGCGTTATGATGGGGAGAGCGGCAATGTGGTGATCCACACCGTGCCCTTCCACCAATACACCGTCAGCTTTTTGACCTACATTATGTGGGATCCGGTGAATATGTATAACGCGGTGGTCAACGACTGGAAAGACGCGGAGCCGCAGATCACCTTTGATGTGCGCCAGCCCAAGACCCACGCCCACTCTATGGAGCGGCTGCGCCGGTTTTTGGACGAGCACCCGTATGTGGATGTGATCCGCTTTACCACCTTCTTCCACCAGTTTACGCTGGTGTTTGACGAGATGGCACGGGAGAAGTGGGTGGATTGGTTCGGCTATTCTGCCTCTGTCAGCCCCTATATCTTAAAGCAGTTTGAGCAGGAGGTGGGCTACAAGTTCCGCCCGGAGTTCATTATTGACCAGGGTTATATGAACAACAGCTACCGGATCCCCACGAAGGAATTTAAGGACTTCCAGGCGTTCCAGCGCCGGGAGGTGGCTAAGCTGGCCAAAGAGATGGTAGACATTGTGCACAGCTACGGCAAAGAGGCTATGATGTTTATGGGCGACCACTGGATCGGCATGGAGCCGTTTATGGAGGAATTCGCCACCATCGGGCTGGACGCTGTGGTGGGCAGCGTAGGCAACGGCGCCACCTTGCGGCTGTTTAGCGATATTAAGAATGTAAAGTACACGGAGGGTCGATTCCTGCCCTATTTCTTCCCGGATGTGTTCCACGCAGGGGGCGATCCCATTATGGAGGCCAAGACCAACTGGGTCACCGCTCGCCGTGCCATTCTGCGCAGTCCCATTCAGCGGATCGGCTACGGGGGCTACTTAAAGCTGGCGCTCCAGTTCCCGGACTTTGTGGATTACATTGAGTCCGTGTGCGACGAGTTCCGCACCCTGTATGACAATATTCAGGGCGTGACCCCCTATTGCGTAAAGAAGGTGGCCGTGCTCAACTGCTGGGGCAAAATGCGCGCCTGGGGCTGCCATATGGTGCACCACGCGCTGTACCAGAAGCAGAATTACAGCTATGCGGGCGTAATTGAGGCGCTTTCGGGCGCGCCGTTCGACGTGCGTTTCATCAGCTTTGACGACCTGCGTGCGGACGCCCATGTGCTGGACGGCGTGGACGTGCTCATCAATGTGGGCGACGGCGACACGGCCCACACCGGCGGCGGCGAATGGGAGGACCCGGCTGTGGCGGCCGCTGTGCGCGGCTTCGTGTACAATGGCGGCGGCATCGTCGGCGTGGGCGAACCATCGGGCCACCAGTACGAGGGACATTATCTGCAGCTGGCCGGTGTACTGGGCGTGGAGAAGGAAACGGGCTTCACGCTGGGCTACGACAAATACAACTGGGACGAGCATCCCGGCCACTTCATTCTGGAGGACTGCACGAAGCCGGTGGATTTCGGCGAGGGAAAAAAGGGCATCTACGCGCTGCCGGACACGGAGATCCTGGTGCAGCGGGAAAAAGAGGTGCAGATGGCCGTGCACGCGTTTGGCAAAGGCCGGGCGGTGTACATCAGCGGCCTGCCGTACAGCTTTGAAAACAGCCGCGTTTTGTACCGCAGCATCCTGTGGAGCGCCCACGACGAAGAAAGCCTGCACAAATGGTTCAGCAGCAACTTCAACGTGGAGGTACACGCCTATGTGAAGAACGGCAAGTACTGCGTTGTGAACAACACCTACGAGCCGCAGAGCACCGTTGTTTACAAGGGCGACGGCTCCAGCTTTGCGCTGGATATGGCGGCCAACGAGATCAAATGGTATGAGATATGATGCCGCCGCTGTGACGGCATAAGGGCAGGGCGCTCCGGCGCGGCGAAAGGCTGCGGCGCGGGCGCCCCGTTTTTGAATGAACGCGGCGCTTCCCCGCGCGTGCCGCTGTGCGGAACGCGTCCGCGGCCCGGATTGCACGATCGTACAATCCCTACGGGAAATCTGTGAATACGATGTAAATCTTTTGTCTTTTCGGCTCATTTTCCGTAAAACAGCTTGAGCTTTTTTTAACAAAGAGGTATAATAAATCCAAATCGCATTTTATTGGAAAGCGGGGGCAGGCCCCGCGATGCGAAAGGAAGCGCGGGCCATGGGCGCGCGTTTCAAAACAGAGGGAATTACATTAAAGAAAGGTGATTTGATTATGGCATTGACAAGCAACCAGCATGTTCTGGACTGGGTCAAAGAGATGGAAGAGCTCATGACCCCGGACAAAACCATCTGGATCGACGGTTCGGAAGGCCAGCTGCGCGCCCTGCGTGAGCAGGCGTTCGCCACGGGCGAGCTGACGGAGCTGAACCAGGAGGAGCTGCCCGGCTGCGTGCTGCACCATACCGCGAAAAACGACGTGGCCCGCGTGGAGGACCGCACGTTCATCTGCACCTCCAACAAGGCGGACGACTGTATGATGGTCAACTGGATGGACCCCAACGAAATGAAGGCCAAGCTGCTGCCCCTGTACAAAAATGTGATGGCGGGCCGCACCATGTACGTCATTCCTTACTGCATGGGCCCCATCGGCAGCCCGTTCTCCAAGGTCGGCGTTGAAGTGACCGACTCCATCTACGTTGTGCTGAACATGGATATCATGACCCGCGTGGGTGTGAAGGCCCTGCGTCAGCTGGGCGATTCCAACGATTTCGTGCGCGGCCAGCATGCCCGTGCGGACATCGACCCGGAGAACCGCTACATCGTCCAGTTCCCCGAGGACAACGCCATCTGGTCCATCAACTCCGGCTACGGCGGAAACGTGCTGCTGGGCAAAAAATGCTTCGCACTGCGCATCGCCAGCTACCAGGGCTACAAGGAAGGCTGGATGGCCGAGCACATGCTGATCCTCGGCATCGAGGACCCGCAGGGCAACGTGGACTACATCACCGCCGCGTTCCCCTCTGCCTGCGGCAAAACCAACCTGGCCATGCTCATCCCGCCCGAAGTGTATGCCAAGCAGGGCTACAAGGTGTGGACGGTGGGCGACGATATCGCCTGGATGCACATTGGCGACGACGGCCGCCTGTATGCCATCAACCCGGAGAACGGCTTCTTCGGCGTGGCTCCCGGCACCAACGAGAAATCCAACCCCAACGCCCTGCACACCACGATGAAGGGTACCATTTTCACCAACGTTGCGCATAACCTGGAGAACAACACCGTGTGGTGGGAAGGTCTGGACAAGAACCCGCCTGAGGATGTTCAGGAGTGGACGGGCCTGGCCGTGGACGGCAAGGAGTACATTGCAAACGGCGGCAAGCTGGCCCACCCCAACAGCCGCTTCACCGCTCCGGCCGCGAACTGCCCCTGCCTGTCCAAGGAGTTCAACAACCCCAACGGCGTACCTGTCACCGCGATGGTGTTCGGCGGCCGCCGCGCCAAGACGGCTCCGCTGGTCTACCAGTCCTTCAGCTGGGCGCACGGCGTGTATGTCGGCTCTGCCATGGCTTCTGAGACAACTGCCGCCGCTGCCGGCGCTGTGGGCGTTGTCCGCCGCGATCCGATGGCCATGCGTCCGTTCTTCGGCTACAATGTGGGCGATTACTTCGCGCACTGGCTGGAGATGGGCAAGAAGCTTGGCGACAAGGCGCCGAAGATCTTCAACGTCAACTGGTTCCGCACCGACGACGAAGGGCACTTTATTTGGCCGGGCTTCGGCGACAACATGCGCGTGCTGATGTGGATTCTGAAGCGCTGCAAGGGCGAGGCTGAGGCTGTTGAGACGGCTATCGGCTACGAGCCCAAGCCCGAGGATATCGACATTACCGGTCTGGACGGCGTCACCGTTGACACCATCAAGGGCCTGCTGGATGTGGATAAGGAGCTGTGGCTGGAAGACGTGAAGGG